>OCZU010000650.1_pt1 | contig 23441 bp, 20 predicted proteins | sample 1539001 | NCBI WGS metagenome assembly OCZU01 (sample SAMEA3539306, study PRJEB22396) | soil metagenome | biome: tundra; feature: field; material: soil | place: USA | collected 2010-05 | depth 0.15 m | reverse complement strand
GGCCACCGCCCGGCTGGCTGCGGCGCCGGCCGCAGGCGCGATCCGGAACTGCGGCCGGGCCTGTGGCCGGGCGTCCAGCCCGAGCACCGCGAGCACGATCCCGGCCAGCTGGGCCGGTATCCGCAGGCTGCCCTCGCGGTACCGGTGCTCGGCCCGGCCGCCCGGGGCGGTCGGATGATCGCTGCGCACCATGCTCAGTGAGGCGCCGAACGTCTCGGCCAGGGCCGCCAGGGTGCCGGATGCCTTCACGCACCGCGAGCCCGTGTACGTCTGCGTCACCTCGATCCCGTGCTGGGACAGCACCTCGCGAATGAGCTCGACGTCGGCGGGATCGGTTCCGTGCTGGTCCGCCATTTGCTGCGGACTCAGCGTGTCCGGGCCGAGGACAAGCTCCGCGGGCAGCGCGGCCCGGCGCCGGGTTACCAGCGTCACCTCGATACGGGCCGTGCCGTCAACTGGGCCGGCTGGCTCAAGCCCCGGAACGGGGCCGCGTTCGCTGCCGGGCAATGGCACGAAGGAATCGTTTGTCATGATCTCGCTCCCTGGGTCAATGGGGTTACCTCGGCACAGGTACCCGCGCCACAGGTTCGTAGTACGGGTCTCCGCAGCGTGGGGGCCAGCACAGGGTGCTCGCACCACAGGACCAGCGCACCACGCGGCCGCCGGGGTCCCCGTTCCGGTTCCGGCCGCCAGTATCGCGTTTTGGCCGGGCAGGGGGAGGTAAATGCGCCCGGAAGGGCCGGGTGCGGCGATCTGGCGGCGGCTGGAAAATGGCCGGAAGGGACGGGCCGCCTGGCCCGTCCCTTCCGTGGCTAGCCCAGTGGGCTGTGCCGCCGTCAGGCGGCGATCCGCCCGGTGGGCACGTCGCTGGCCGCGCCGGACTCGGTGACCTCCAGCCGGTGCACCACACTCTCCGTGGTGACCTCATGGACGGCGCCGCTCCGCCGACGCCAGATGCTCCAATCCGCCGCGATCAGGGAAGATGGTGCCTGCCGGGCTCAGTCGCTTTGTGCGAGCATGGAGCGAGCTCCGGGGGGCTGATATGAGGAGCAGGCGATGACGGATGCTGTCCCGGGCTTTACCGCGACGACGTTCACGCATGAGGGCCGCGAGCACGAGCTGTACTGGGCGGGCACCGGGCCCGCCGTAATTGTCATTCACGAGATGCCGGGCCTGCATCCGGGCGTGACCGCGTTCGGCCAGCGCCTGGTGGACGCCGGGTTCACGGTGTACCTGCCGTCGCTGTTCGGGCGGCCCGGGGCGCCGTTCGCTGGCCGTGAGATGCTCCGCACGGGTCTGCGGGTATGCGTGTCCCGCGAGTTTGCCCTGCTAGCCGACCGGACCAGCCCAGTCGCGACGTGGTTGCGCGCGCTCGCCGCCATGGTGCACGCCGAATGCGGGGGGCCGGGGGTCGGCGCGGTCGGCATGTGCTTCACCGGCGGTTTCGCATTGGCCATGGCGGTGGAGCCGGCCGTGCTGGCGCCCGTGCTCAGCCAGCCGGGGCTGCCCGCGCCGGTCAACGCCCGGCACCGGGCCGCGCTCGGGCTGGACCCGGCCGACCTGGCCTCGGTCAAGGAGCGGACCCGCGACGGGCTGTGCGTGCTCGGGCTCCGCTTCACCGCCGACAAGGGCTCACCAGCAGAGCGGTTCGCGACGCTCCGCCGGGAACTGGGCGACGCATTCGAGGCCATCGAGATCGACTCCTCGCCCGGAAATCCAGACGGAATCCCGGCCAGCTCGCACTCCGTGCTGACCGCCGATCTCGTGGACGAGCCCGGTCACCCTACGCGTGCCGCGCTGGACCGGGTCCTGGCCTTCCTCACCGAGCGACTTGCCGCGGTGCCGTAGCGCTCCGCCCCCCGGGAGTCATTCGTCGATCTGCCGCCTGCGGTCCGGCTCGACGGCCCCGCCCTGCTTCCTCTTCCCTGGCTTCAGTGCCTTGCGCCTGACGTCGACGCCGCCCATCAGGGAGAAGCCGATGACCTTCAACCGTGGCGCGCCGGGGGTCCCGGGCCCGCTGGCCTCATGATCGAAGCCGCCCATGATGCCGAGGCCGGTCACGTCGATCTCGATGTCCTCTGGCGCGATCACGCTGACCCCGCCCATCAGGGAGAACGCCTGGATGGTGACGTCGCGCTCGCTGAACTGCGCCTCCCGCAGGTCGAGTTCGATGCCGCCCATCAGGGCGAAGCAGGTGTAGCGGCGGGGGATCACCCAGCGCCCGCGCCGCCGCGCTCCGCCCATGATCGCGATCGCGAAGGGCGCCCCTGGAGTGCCCCCGATGCGGTCAGCCGGGAAACTGCCGCTGACCTGGGCTGCTGGAGCCGGTACGCCGGGCCCGGGCAGGTCGGTGGTGACGGACTCAAGGTCAGCGTAGGTCTTGGCCGCGTAGGCCGTGGCCAGCCGCTCGTCGAGTTCGTCCAGGGTCAGCCGGCCGTCGCCGGCCGCCTGCCGCAGCACCTCGGCCGCCTGCTCCCGGTCGGCGTCGGAGACCCGCAGATGACGCTGGTCGGCGGGCTCCGGGAGGTTGCTCACGGTCTCACCCTAACGTTCGCTCACTGGCGCCCCCCCGCGCCGCTGCTACGGCTGCAGCTGCACTTGGAGGCAGGTGATGCCGCGCAGGTCGAGCCAGGCGCGGTCGGGAGCGCGGACGAACCGGAGCACGACCTCATCACAGGCCGGGCAGCGAGCGACCATGCCCGGGGCGTCCGCATAGACGCGGGCCTGCCCCATCGCGCCGGTGGTCCCGCACGAGACGCACTGCCCTATGGCGGTGGTGATATCGACCGTGAAAATCTCGCGCAGCGCCCCGGCGAGCACGTTTCCGTCCAGGTGCTCGTTCATTGCTGGCCTCCAGAGGGTCCGCGGTAGTTGCTGGCTGAGTGAGCTATAGAAGGCTTTGGCGCAGTTGAGGGAGCGTTCCGGACCGCGCGGCGGTCATGTGCCCTGGCTGGCCGTTCAGCCGCCGGGAGCCTGGGCCCTGCTGGTCCCGGGCTCCAGAAACTGTCTGACCCAGCTGCGCCTGCGGACCGCAGGTAAGACCCGGCCGCGCCGGGCGCCGCGGGATGAAACAGGAACCCGGCACCGCCAAGGCGGGCAAGACCGGGACCGCCGGGACGCAAGGCCCGGCTGCGAGCCAGCAGTTTACTCATGCTCACTGACTTGCGACGGTCCGAATCGCTCGGTCTTGATTGTCCCCGGTTCGTGGCCGGCGTCCACCAGAAGGTCCGCGGCCGCCTCCACGAATCCGGTTGGCCCGCAGACGAACACCGAGAGCCCCGGCAGCGCGGCCTGGCCGGCGGTCAGGATGTCGGCGTTGATCCGGCCCGCGGGCATGCGCCAGCCTGCCGGAGTGGACCGGGTGTAGACGTAGGTCACCTCGAGGCCGGCATCGGTGCGTGCCCGCTCGGCCAGCTCGCTCGCGTAAAGGGCCGTCTCGGGCTCCCGCACCGAGTAGACCAGGCGGAACGGCGCGCGGCTCCCGCTCAGGGCGCGGGCGCGGATCATCGCCATCAATGGCACCACGCCGCTGCCGCCCGCCACGAGCAGGACCGGCCCGGTGTCCTCAGCCCTCCAGACGAACCAGCCACCGATCGGGCCGCGCAACTCGAGCGGGTCGCCGGGCGCCAGGACTTCCGTCAGGTATGGCGAGACCTCCCCGTCCGCCAGGCGCTGCACGGTTAGCTCAAGCCCCGTGCCGCCCGGGGGCGAGGCGATCGAGTAGGAACGCTGCGCCGAGTACCCGTCGGGCGCGGTGAGCCGCACGTCGACGTGCTGGCCGGCCTGATGTCCGGGCCAGCCAGGCACGTCGAGCACGATCGTGCGCGCGGTGGGGGTCTCCTCGCGGACCGCCGCCACGGTCCCGACCAGCCAGGTCAGTCGCCCCAGTACCGCTGCTCGCGCCATGGGTCTCCGTAGTTGTGATAGCCCAGGCTCTCCCAGAACCCGGGCTCGTCATCGTTGAGCAGGTCGATGCTCTGGACCCACTTCGCGGACTTCCACAGGTACAGGTGCGGCACAAGCAGCCGGGCCGGGCCGCCATGCTCAGGATCGAGGTCGTCGCTGTCATAACTGAAGGCGATCCAGGCCTGCCCGTCGCGCAGGTCCGCCAGCGGCAGGTTGGTCGTGTAGCCGCCGTAGGAGCGCGCGAGGGCGAACTCGGCCGCCGTGTCCACCCCGTCGAGCAGCGTGTCCAGTGACACGCCCCGCCATGTGGTGCCGAGCTTGGACCACTTGGTCACGCAGTGCAGGTCGACGGTGATGTCCTCATGCGGCAAGGCGCGGAACGCGGGCCAGTCCCAGCTACGGGACTGCCCGGTCTCGGTCCTGATCTTCAGCTCCCACGAGTCCAGGTTCACCCGGGGGGTAGGCCCGGCGGAGAGCACCGGGAAATCGGTGACCAGGTACTGGCCCGGCGGGAGGTTCTCGCCGGCCCCGCGCCTGCGCCCGGAGAAACCCCGGGACACGATCCCCATGACTCACGCCCCTTCTTTCAGTGCAGCTAGCTCAGTGCAGCTGGTTGCGCCAGCCGTGCGGTACCCGGCCGGCCGGGCCGGGGACCGGCTGGTCGAGCGGGTGATGCTCAGGGGGGGCCAGGGGTGGCCCGTCGTAGTAGTCCTTGGTCTCAAAGCTCCAGAACCAGTCTTCACCAGGCTCGAAGCTGCGCATGATCGGGTGCCCCGTCGCGCCAAAGTGAGCGGTCGCGTGCTGCGCCGGCGATGTGTCGCAGCAGCCGATGTGCCCGCACTCGGTGCACCGGCGCAGGTGCAGCCACCATCCGGCGGCGGCGTCGCACTCCACGCAGCCGGCCCCGCTCGGCGGGACCGAGGGGTCGATCCCCGGCACGGCTTCCTCAGTCATTCAGGCCTCCTGGGCAGTCGTCATTCCGGCCTGCTCGGCCGGGCATTCAGGCCTCCTCGGCCGGGGCGGTCAGCGGCAGGTGGACCCGGAAGCGGGTGTCCCCCGGGACGGACTCCACCCGCAGATCCCCGTGGTGCTTGTTCACGACGACGCGCCAGGAGATGTCGAGCCCGAGCCCGGTACCCTCGCCCACCGGCTTCGTGGTGAAAAACGGCTCGAAGATCCGGTCGCGGATCTCCGGCGGCACACCCGGGCCGGTGTCACCGATCTCGACGAGAAGCTGGTCACGGTCCAGCGCGGTGCGCACGGTCAGCGTGCCCTCTCCGTTCATGGCCTGTACCGCGTTGTCGATCAGGTTGGTCCAGACCTGGTTCAGCTCGGCGGCGTAGACGGGGATCTGCGGCAGGCTGCGGTCGTAGTCCTTGACCACGGTGATCCCGTCGAGCTTCCGGCCCAGCATAAGCAGCGTGCTGTCGATCAGCTCGTGCACGTCGATGACCCGGTACGGGGCCCGGTCCAGCTGCGAGTACTGCTTGGCCGCTCCGACCAGGACCGAGATCCGGTTGGTCGAGTCCTCGATCTCGTTCATCAGCAGTTCGGTCTCGACGGTGTAGTTCAGCCACCGCATCGCGCCTTCGAGCGTCTGCCCCTCCACGGTGGTCACCACCTGCTCGAGCCAGTCGGTGTCCAGGCCGGCCTGGACGAAGGTGGGCGCGAGTTCCCAGCCACCGGAGATGCCGTGGTCCCCCAGCCAGTCGCCGATCACATCCTCGCGGTCGGACGCCTCCATCGGGCTCAGCGTGGGTGCCTTCGACACGCGCTCGGTGGCATCCTCCTGCAGCCGGACGAGCGTCTCAAGCGAGGCCCGGTCGAAGGGGCCGGCCGCGATCATGCCCAGCTTGTGCCGCATCCCGGCGACCCGCTCGCGTAGCGCCGATGTCGCGCGCACCGCCGCGGCGGCGGGGTTGTTGAGCTCGTGGGTCAGGCCAGCCGACAGCGAGCCCAGCGCGAGCAGCCGTTCCCGCTGGCCGACGGCCTGCTGGGTGTTCTGCATGCCGAAGAAGAGGCCCTCCAGCATGTGCACGGCCATCGGGAACCAGCCGCGCATCATCGCGGCGAACTTGTCCGCGTCGAGCACATAGAAGCGCGTGGGCACCGTCGCCCGGATCGAGTTGCTGTACACCTGCTGCGCGCGATCGGGGATATACGCCCGGAACGCCCCGCCATACACGCCGGGGTTGGACGAGCGGGTCACCTCGACGTCGTCGGCCCCGACCCGGCGCGACATCACCAAAGTGCCCTCAAGGAGCACGTAGAAGCAGGTCGCGGGGTCGCCTTCGGTGACCACCGGCCCGGCCGGGACGAGTTCCGCGTGCCCTTCGCGGCACAGCCAGTCCAGCTGGTCCTCGGTCAGCTTCTCGAACAGGAACAGGGTGCGCAGCTCGTCCTTGCTGCATGGCATCGACTGCGCTGGCTCGGTCACAACTTCTCCAAATAACGGTGCACAAGCATGACGGCCATGGCGCCCTCGCCGACGGCGGAGGCGACGCGCTTGGCCGACTCGGCCCGCGCGTCCCCGGCCACGAACACGCCGGGAACGCTGGTCTCCAGGTGATAGGGCGCCCGGTCCAATTCCCAGCCGCGCGGGCGGTCACCCTCGATAGAAAGGTCCGGGCCGGCCACCACAAAACCACGCTCATCCCGCACAACGACACCATCCAGCCAGTCGGTCAGTGGCGCCGCGCCGATGAAAAGGAAAATCCACTGCGCGCCGACCGTCTCTGTCGCCCCGGTGGCGGTGTCGCGCAGTGTCAGGCTCTCCAGGTGGCCGTCGCCGCGCGCCTCGATGACCTCGGTGCAGGTGCGCACCGTGATCTCCGGGATGCCGGCTAGCTGCTGGATGAGGTAGTAGGACATCGACCTTTCCAGCGATGGCCCGCGGACCAGGATCGTCACCGACTTGGCGTGCCGGGCGAGGTAGACCGCGGCCTGCCCGGCGGAGTTGGCGCCGCCGACGATGTAGATGTCCTGGCCGTCGCAGTTGGCCGCCTCGGTCAAGGCTGATCCGTAGTAGACCCCACGTCCGGTCATGTCGCCAAGCCCGGGCGCGGCCAGCTCCCGGTAGGAGACCCCAGTGGCCAGGATGACGGCGTGCGCGTCGATGGCGCTGCCGTCCGCGAACCGGACGCTGCGCGCCGAGCCGTTGATCTCCAGGGCGGTTACGTCGCGTGTGGTGAGCACCTCGGCCCCGAATTTGGTGGCCTGCCGGCGGGCCCGCTCGGTCAGCTGTGCCCCGGACACGCCGTCCGGGAAGCCGAGGTAGTTCTCTATCCGTGAGCTCTGGCCCGCCTGGCCGCCCGTCGCGGTGCGCTCGACGAGCACGGTACGCAGGCCCTCCGAGGCGCCGTACACCGCGGCGCCGAGGCCGGCCGGCCCGCCGCCGATGACGATGAGGTCGTAGAAGTCCTTCGAGGGTGTGGTGGCGAGGCCCACATGGCTGGCCAGTTCGGCGTCGGTGGGTGCTATCAGCGCATCGGCGTCCGGGGTGATCACGACCGGGAGATCGAGGCCGTCGGCTTCCGCGGCGGCCAGCAGTCGCTGCCCTTCGGGCTCGTCAGAGGCGTACCAGCGGTAGGGCACCTGATTGCGGGCCAGGAACTCGCGGACCTCGGACGAGCGCGCCGACCACCGGTGGCCGACGACCTTCGTCTCGGGGACGGGCCGGTGATCCGATGCCATCCACGCGTCAAGCAGCCCGTCGACCACCGGGTAGAGCTTCTCTTCCGGTGGATCCCACGGTTTGAGCAGGTAGTGGTCCAGGTCGACCACATTGATGGCATCGATGGCGGCGCCGGTGTCGGCGTAGGCGGTGAGCAGGACGCGCCGCGCTCCCGGGTACACGTCCATCGCACGCTCGAGGAACTCGATGCCGTTCATCTGCGGCATCCGGTAGTCGGCCAGGATCACGGCGACCAGGTCGCCGCGGAGCTTCATCTGGCGCAGCGCGTCCAGGGCCGCATCGCCGGACTCGGCGCGCACGATCCGGTGCTGTTCGCCGTACCGGCGCCGCAGGTCGCGGGCGACCGCACGGGACACCCCTGGATCGTCATCGACGGTCACTATCGCGGTGCGCGCCGCGACCGCTGTATCCGTGCTCTCTGTACCCGTGCCCTCAGGACCCGTCACCGGCATGAGCGTGCCACGTCCTTCCCGGCCCAGATCGGGGACCGTTGCATGCCTCCATGCTAGGCCGTGTCTCGCAGATCTCCAGCCTGCTGCGCGGCCACCGGAGGGCGCCTCGCGGCGTTGTCGTGGTCGCCAATAGCTCCGCTATTGGCTCCTCCTCCGCCTTGCGAGCCATCCCACCGGCGACCGCTCGCGACGGCCAAGATCTGCGAGACACGGCCCAAGAGCCCCGTGCAGCCTTTTGGCACGGTGGCGGGCGGAGCATTATTACCGCCGGGCCGGGCCGGGCCTTGCGTGCCCCGGCGTCCCAAAGACCCGCGGCGCAGCACTGGGACGTCCGCTGGATATGCGGCCGGGGATTAAAATGACTTTCGTGGCCTTAAACGCCCGGCCGGGTCGGGGGACCGGCCGCAAACGCGTAACGGCCCTCGTCGGCGGCCTGGTGACCTGCACTATCTTCGCCGGGTTGACGGCGTGCGCGGACCGCGGTCCGCGGACCGCGGCAGAAACTCAGGCCGGCAGTACGCCGTACCCGATCAGCACCGCGCTGGGCCGGCCGCTGCCCAGGCCGCTCTATGGCGTCACCGTGGATGACGTGTCACATGTCGGGCAGATCGTCGCCGGGGTGCGAAACCTGCCGGAGGCGCCGACGGTGCGCATCTACTTCGATGTCCATGAGCCCGCGCGGTACTACACGGCCACGGTCAACGCCCTGCGGCCGGTGAGCTACCTCATGGGCGAATTGCTCGACTCCGCGGATGAGACCAGCATCAGCTCGTCGGCCTACAACGAGCGAGTCACGTCTTACCTCGCGGCCTTCCCCAGCAAAATCGATCTGTGGGAGATCGGGAACGAGGTGAACGGCAGCTGGGCCGGCCGCTACCCGGCCGTGGAAGCGAAGCTCACCGAGGCATACCGGGCTGTCACGGCCGCGGGAAAGCGCACGGCGCTCACCCTCTACTACAACGCCGGCTGCGGCGACGGCCCGGGTGAACTGAGTCCGCTCGCCTTCTCGCGGACCTACGTGCCCCCAGCGGTCAGGGCCGGGCTTGATTATGTGCTGCTCTCCTACTATCCGGCCGCCTGTCCCGGCGTCCGGCCGAGCGCCGCCACATGGACGGCGTACTTCCAGCACCTGCACGTCCTGTACCCGAACGCCCTGCTGGGCTTCGGTGAGATCGGCCTGGCCAATCCGGTGGCCGCGAAGACCCTGAAGTCGGCTGAGTCGCTGGTGCGTCACTACTACGGCCTCGCGGTCAACCTGCCTTACTACGTTGGCGGGTACTTCTGGTGGTACTTCGCGGAGGACGGCCTGCCCTACACGAGCAAGCCGCTGTGGGGAGCGCTCCGGGCCGGACTCCGGGCCGAGGCCAGCACACTGCGCCAGCAATAGCCAGTAAGTCACAGAAAGTAGTCATGACATAACATATTGAATGTGAAAGCAATAATGTCATGGTTACCCGGAGGATTCCGGCCACGGGCGGTACGCCTCTCGCGGCCCTGGCCGGCGGACTGGCGGCCTGCGCCATGATCGCCGGGCTGTCAGCCTCCGCTGGCCCGGGTGGGCGGACCACCATGAGGGTCCTGGACGCGTACAGCGCACGTCACATCGACACCGCGCCGAACCGGCCGCTGCCGGGCCCGCTCTACGGCGTCACGGCGGATGACGTGTCCGGTATCCCGCAGCTGGCCGCCGGCTTGCGGAACTTGCCCGAGGTGCCGACGACGCGCCTCTACTTCGATACCAAGGAGCCTGCGGCATATTACGCGGCCGCCGTCAACGCCCTGCGGCCGGTGAGCTACCTCATGGGCGAGTTGCTCGACTCCTCGGACGAGGCGGGCATCACCGCGTCGGCCTACCGCACGCGGGTGAATTCCTACCTGGCGGCCTTCGGGAACAAAGTCGACGTGTGGGAGATCGGCAACGAGGTGAACGGGAACTGGACGGGGAGCTATCCGACGGTGGCAGCGAAGCTCACCGGCGCCTACACCGATGTGGCCGCTGCGGGAAAGCGCAGCGCCCTGACCCTCTACTACAACGTTGGCTGCGGTGACGGGCCTGCCGAACTGGATCCGCTGGCCTTCTCGCGGAGCTACGTGCCCGCAGCGGTCAGGGACGGGCTCGGCTATGTCCTGCTCTCCTACTACGAAGGCGACTGCCGTGGCATCCGGCCGAGCGCCGCCACCTGGACGGCGTACTTCCGGCAACTGCATGCTCTGTACCCGCACGCGCTGCTGGGCTTCGGCGAGGTTGGCCTGAAGCATCCCGTCACCGCGAAGACCCGGCCCGCGGCCACGTCGATGATTCCCTACTACTACGGTCTTTCGATCAAGCTCCGCTACTTCGCGGGCGGGTACTTCTGGTGGTACTTCACGGAGGACGGCCTGCCCTACGCGACCGGGCCGCTGTGGGGAGTGCTGGGAAACGGGCTCCGGGCTGAGGCCACCGCCTGGGGCCAGCACCCGGGGTGAGGTAGGGCGGTGGTGGGGTAACGAGCGTTACCCCACCACCGCCGAGCGGGTACGGCCGGCGTCAGCCGTTCGTGGAGATCAAGGTGGCCGGGCTCACGAATGTGTAGCCGAGCGCCTTGATCCCGGTGACGACCTGCTGCAGAACCGAGAGCGGGTCATCGTCGGAGTGGATGAAGAAGCTGGCCACGCCCTGCGTGACGGCGAGGTTCTGCTGAGCCTCGTTGATGACGTCCTGCGCGGAGCGGGCCGGGTTGCCGAAGAGGGCGGTCGGCTCGTAGTCGCCGAGGTTCTCCGGGACGATCGTCGTCCCGTACACGTCGTGTACCTCGTAGGGGAAGAACTGGCCGAACACGTGCGAGTAGTTGATCGTCCCGCCGGTCAGCTGGCCGCCGAAGAACAGCTCCTGCTCATACCGGGTCGAGTACGTCTGGCCGATCCCGGCGTAATCGGCGGCCGACGCCGAGTACTGCGGAGTCGTCCAGATCGTCGGCGTCGGCAGGCCCGCTGCCTTGAACAATGCCCGGCCGGTGGTGGTCCGGCCTGCGGCCCACGACTGCGAGTCGCCGGGCAGCGGTCCCTCCTGGATGACGGAATCCGTGTTCGCGCACGGCGCCTCGAAGTTGTACGGGGGCGTCGCCGTTGTCGAGCACTGGGCACGGGTGAACTCGAAGTCATCACCGGTGACTCCGGTGAACGGGTTGGGGATGTTCGAGTACTGGTGCGTGTAACCGTGCTGGATCAGGACGCCGCCATCCGAGCCCGCGGTCTTCAGCGCGGACACCATCGCGGGCACCTGGGCCAGCGTCTCCGACACGGGCACGCCGTTGTTGTAGGTTCCGTTCGGGTCCAGGTAGTCGGGGATGACCGCGATGGTGAACGGCACCCCCTGGCTCTTCAGGTAGTTGGCGAACGACGTCACGTTCGCCGCGTTGGACGCCGGGCCGATGTCCTCGATCCGGACCAGCGCCTCGTGGCTGGCCTTCGCCGTGGGGTTGAGGTCACCGAAGAGCAGGTCGGCGAAGGCCAGATAGCGATCCGTGAGCGACATGTAGGAGAACGGCACCTCGCCGACGTACATGAGGTTGCTGGAGTGGATCGCCCACGGGAAGGTCGTGCCCGTGCTCTGCGCGATCGAATTGCAGTTCACCGCTGTGCCCCCGCTGCTGCAGTTCGCCGAGGCCAGCACGCTCACCTGAGACGCCGTGGTGACGTGCGGTGCGAGGATGCCACCGGTGTTGAGGGTGTTCCGGGTGAGCGTCTGGCTCTTGTAGCCGACCGAGGCGACCGTGTCGGCAGTGTCGAAGTACGAGGTGGACGGATCCCAGCCGTAGGCCGCCATAAATGCCGTGTCGGCGGCGCTTCCCGGGGTCCCGGTGAGCTGCCAGATGTTGTCCCCGATCCAGATCACTGGCTTGGTCGTCGAGAGCACGTCGTTGAGGAAAGTCTGGGGGATCGGCTCGTTGTAGGTCGAGCCGATATAGATCGTCGCGGTGTAGCTGCTCACCTGGCCGGAGACGTAGTCGACCACCGGCTCCGCGGTCACCTTCCCGAAGTGCGTGGCCAGGTTGCCGCCGCCGATCGCGTACAGCTCACCGAGCCAGCCCCAGGTGTTCGTGGTGTCGTAGACCACCAGCGTGGTCGCCGACCCGGTAGCACCCCAGGTCTTCGCCTGCGGGGGCGGGGTGACGGCCGGCGCGGCAGCTGTCACAACTGCCGTCGTCGTCGCCGTCACCTGGTGCCCCCGCGGCTTGGGCCGCACGGTCGGCGCACGGTAACCCTTGCGCTGCTTGGGCAGGCCCGTCGGCGGCTTCGGCGGGGCAGGCAGTTCCGGGCCTCCCCGGGAGAAGTGGCCTCCGGCAGGCTTAATGCCCGGGCCGGCGACGGCGGCCGCTTTGGATGTCACGGGCGGCGCCGGCGAGGCGCCTGCCGGGATGCTCGCGGCGGCCACCGGCGCCGCAAGCGCGATCGCGGCTGCCGCCGCGATCAGAACACGATGGTGACCCATTGTACTGATTTCCTTTCCCCTCAGTTTTTGATGAAAGTCAGCGGGGGGTTTCTCGCGGGGCTTACACGGTTTCTCGCGGGGCTCACACGGGCAGCCGGGCGGCTGTTGCCGCGGAAGGGCGAATGGCCGCTAGGCCGGCTCGAGGCACACCCGGGTGGTGCAGGCCGGTGCGCTGTCGAACTCGTCGGGGGCTGGGCCGAGGCGGAAATGGTGCGCGAGCGCGTCGACCGCACGCTGTGCGGCCCGGCCATCCCCGTACGGATTGACCGCGTTGGCCATCGCCGAGTAGGCGGCCGGGTCGGTGAGCAGGCGGCCCACGCTCTCCACGATGAGTTCCTCATCGGTGCCGACCAGCCGGACCGTCCCGGCCAGTACCGCCTCGGGTCGCTCGGTGGTGTCCCGCATGACCAGTACCGGCTTGCCGAGGCTGGGACCTTCCTCCTGCACCCCGCCGCTGTCGGTGAGGATGACGCTGGCCCGGTTCATCAGCCGCGCGAATCCGCCGTAGGGCACCGGCTCGGTCACCGTGACGTTCGGCAGGTGCCGGATGGCGGGCAGAATCGCGTCCCTGACCGCCGGGTTGCGGTGGATGGGGAACACGATGCGCAGATCGCGGTGCTGGCGGGCGATACGGGCCAATGCGCGGCCTATGGTCCGCAACGGGGCGCCCCACGACTCCCGCCGGTGCGCGGTGACCAGCAGCACCGGTGCGGCGCTGGCGTCCAGGTCGGCCAGGGCAGGCTCGCCGTAGTCGAACTGGCGTCCCACGGCCCACAGCAGGGCGTCGATGACGGTGTTCCCGGTCACCACCACGTTGGCCGGCTCGACGTTCTCGGCGAGCAGATTGGCTTTGCTCGTGGCCGTCGGCGCCAGGTGCAGCGCTGTGAGCCGGGTTGCGAGCCGCCGGTTGATCTCCTCTGGATAGGGCGAGTAAGGATTATCTGTGCGCAGGCCCGCCTCCAGGTGCACCACCGGGATCTGCTCGTAGAAAGCCGCGAGCGCGGCGGCGAATACGGTTGTCGTGTCGCCCTGCACCACGACTGCGTCGGGGCACTGGTCGGCCAGTACCTCCTGCACGCCGTGCAGTGCGCGGGTGGTGATGGCGGCGAGGGTCTGGCCGGGGCGGTGGATGTCTAAGTCGAATTCGGGCTTGATGTCGAAAACCTCGTTGACCTGGTCGAGCATGGACCGGTGCTGCGCCGTGACCGCGACCAGTGGCGTGAATACGGGGGACGCTTCGAGCGCCCGGATCAGCGGCGCCACCTTTACTGCCTCTGGCCGGGTGCCGTAAATGACCATGATCTTGCGCGTAGCCCCGCCTGCGGACGCCTTAGTCGCGGCGGGCCTTGCCGAGCCTGTCATATGCGTATCGCTTCCTTTGTGTACGGGCAGATTCAGCGGGCGGCTTGACCGGTTGGTGTCGGGGGGCCTTGCTGTACGGCTGGCATGGGAACGGAATGGCTTTGCATGATGCGCAGCGGGGTGAGCTGGATGTGGGAGAAGCGCGCCACGGAGTCCTCGGAGTAGACGCCAAAAGCACCGCTGAGGTAAGGCCGCTGGGTATCGGTGAATTGGGTGAGCAGGCGGCCGTCGGCGGAGACAGTGATCTGATTTCCGCTCTGCACGATTCCCACGGTGTGCGTGACGCCGACTGGGAACCGCGGGTAGGGCGCCGAGGCGAGGAAGCGCTCACCGCCCCGGTAAGCCGGGTCCTGTTTGGACAGGACCCATCCGGTCGGCTCCAGGGTCAGCGCGTAGAAACGCTGGTTCGAGGTGTAGTGCCACACCACCCAGCCGACTTCCCACGGGTTCGGGTGCCCGGCGGCGCCCAGCCGTAGCTGGCTCATGGTGCGCACATGCGTGATGGCGACGAAGTCCTGGTTCCAGGCTTTGCTGAGAACCAGGGCCGCGTGGGTGTCGCTCCGGGTACGCGCCCGGCCCGGCGACAGGGTGATGACCTGATGCGCGCCGGACCCGGCCACCGACGTCATGCCGTAGCCGTTGAATACCGAGTACCACTGCGAGTGGCTTCCCCGGCCGAGGGAGAACGCGATCGTCCCGACCAGGGCCGCGCAGGCGAGCAGCGCGACGCCCGTGAGAGTGAGCGACCGCGGGCTTCCCCGTTGCCGCCGGATCGGCGGCTGGGGCCTGTCGGCGGCGCGCCCTCCCCCGGCCGCTGCCGGTGCAGGCGAGGCGGCCGGGCTGATGGCCGACGCGATGAGGACGCCGCCGAGGGCGCCCGGCGCCCCGGCGCCAGCGAGGTGTTGCCGCGGCACGGGCGTCGCCGACATGGCGGCGAGGGCCGGCGCGGACGCCGGTGCTTCCGTCACCCGGTCGGTCTTCGCCCAGCTGCTCCGGCCGCGCAACGTCCGGCCAACGGCCCACCAGCCTGCGGCGTACCACATGAGGCTGTAGCAGACGTAGAGGTGGGCGAAGCCGGCGACCTTCATCAAGGGCACCCCGCTGTGCCGTTCCCGTGTCCAGTACACCGAGCTGAAGACCAGGGCGGGCCCGAAGGTCAGGGCGTAGGTGGAGGCAAGCCACCAGCCGAATGGGCTGCGCCCATGGGCGGCGATAATCGCGTCGTTGGCGACGGCGAGTAAGAAGGACGCCGACAGCAGGGAGGCGATGAGCAGGATGGCCGGGCTGGACAGGTGGTAGAGCAGGTCTGCGCGGGCTCGCCGTGGGGCGCTGCGCAGCACGGCTGGTATCAGTTTCCAGGCCTGCAGGTGACCTTGGAACCAGCGCGAGCGCTGCCGGATCAGCCGGCGCAGCTCGACGACGCCTTGCTGGTGCACGGCGGCGGCGGAGCAGTATTCGTTGCGCCAGCCGGCGGCCAGCAGCCGGATGCCGAGGTCGAGATCCTCGGTCAGGCTCCGGCTCCAGGGGGCTGGCCCCAGCTCACGCAGCGCGGAGAGCCGCATGAACTGGCCGTTGCCGCCGAGGCCGACACTGCCCAGGTGGCGGCGGCCGCGCTGGAAGACTTCCGTGTAGATGACGAATTCCATGTCCTGCATCCGCGCCAGCCGGCTGGCGGTGCGGTTGTTGATGCGGACACCGATCTGCACCGCGCCCACCAGGGGGTCGGCGAAGTAGGGGGTGACCTCGGCGACCGCGTGCGGGTCGAGCCTGCCGTCGGCGTCTATGACCACGACGATCACGTTGTCCGGGTCACGGTCGGCGAGCAGCGGGCTGCCGGTGAGGTGGGCGACGCCGGCGTTGAGCGCCTCGCCCTTGCCCTGCCGCGCGTGCGGCGCTCTGCGCTGCAGCAGCCACGCCCGTTCCCCGAGGACGCCGGAGACGACGTCGACGGTGTGGTCGTCCGAGTCATCGTCGATGACCAGGACAGCGAAGTTGCTGCTGGGCATCGACAGCAGCCGCTGCAGGCTGTTCAGGATGACCTTTTCCTCGTTCAGGCAGGGCAGCAGGAACACGAAGAACAGATCGTCCGGGGGAGCAGGACCGGGGGAACCGGCCAGTGCGGGCCTCTGCCGGGCAGCAGCTAGCCGACGCGGGTCTCGCCGGGACGCGGCGAGCATGCCGAGGCCATAGCACAGGATCAGGACGATCAGCAGGACGCCAAGCCATACCAGTGGCCAGTCCCGCAGCGCCCGCTCGATGCGGTGCACCGGAGTCATGGGCGGCGGCGCGACCGGATTGGCGGCCGGCAGTTGGACAACGCTGTGCAGCACTCCGGCGCGGGTGGTCACCGCGACGAGCGCCACGCCCGGCAGCGCCACCGGGTCGGTGAAGCGCAGGTAGTACTGCTGCCCCAGGTCGGCGATGATCTCGCTGAACGCGGTGTGCCAGTCGGCGGACGTGCGCAGCCGGGCGGCGAAGCCGCCGCTGGCGGCACCGAGCGCGTCGTAGCTGGCTGACCCGTGCGGGGACGCGTCCAGTGCGTACAGAGCAGTGCCGCCCGCGGCCAGTTGCCGGCGAAAACGGCGTGCCGCCGCCCGGCTCAATGGCTCGTCGGAGCCAATGACCAGAACCACCGTCCTGCGCACCCGCACGCCGGGCGAGAACGCGCCCAGCGCCGCGTTCAGCCGGACCGCGGCCGACTGCGGTGCGCCGGGAGCCGGTGCCGCGACGCCGGCCACGGAGCCCGTCGGGTCGGTCGTCAGCCCGCCAGTCATCATCTCGGCGCGGCCAGGATCTACGACACCCGTCTGTGCGCCTTGCGGCAGATGGACTAGAAAGCTGGCGGCGGCTTGATCCTGCTCGGCGAGTGCGGGACCGCCGTAGGTGTCCGGTGCCACGACGAGCTGGATGTCCCCGGGCGACAGGTAGCGCAGGCTCGGCCGCACCGCCCTGGCCCCCACCATCACCGTGAAATTGCTGCTGGCCAGGCCACCCCCGGCCGCCGGCACCGTGACGACGAGGCCCACCTGCGGATAGCGGGAAACGTCCACCCGGAAAGCCGGGAGCAGTGCCGGTGCCTTCGGTATCGCCGGGTGACTCGTGGCCGTGCTGGCGGCCGCGGGCGCGCTCAGCGCACCCGCGCCGACCGCCAGCATCGCAGCGGGCACGCACAGCCACCGGGCGGCGCGTATCGCCGCCTGGGCCGGCCAGGATCTGATGCCCGCGTTCACGCGGGCGGTCTCGACATGCGGTCGGCGGCCCGGCGGCGAAAACGCATGGCCCGGCCGATCAGCAACAGCCCGACCATTACCGCGAGGTACAGGCCGAATAATCCTCCCGCGGAATCCAGCAAGATCCGCGCCATAATCCAAAAGATGCTGGTACGCGGCAAGCCGGCCGCGCCAGCGAACGCGGTCAGGCTCGCCAGACCGGCAGAGTAATACACTGCTCCCCCTAGCCCGTCCAAAAGCTCCGGAAATTGTTGATCATTTCGGAGGCAAGATCAGCGGGCTCCACCCCCCCACGGGCCTACCTTATTATCAGGGCTGCGCCCTGAGTCAACCCCCAGTAATGGATAGGGCACCATTAAGACAGCACAGGAACGCCCTGCTATCGCTTATGTCCCGAATTATGGCGGGATGGCGAAGGGGCTGATGATGCCCGCGTTGTCGGTGTCCGGTCCTGGCCGCCATGAGCTTCAAGTAAACTTTGGAAATTGCCCGAATTGCCGGTTTAGCGGAGCGGCCGGCTATTTTCACTTCCAGAACTACCAGGAATGCCGTCCCAGCTTCACCGTCAGTTCGCGCGCTATCGACCAGCACGGACGAGCGGGTCAGCCAGGTCAAGTAGGCAGAGTAGCTCAAGACCTTTCGCCCGGGCAGCTAAACGGCAAAGCGAAGTTTATACGTCTTGACCGATATAGAGGTTTTTATGCACGTTGCCGCGGCTGCAGTTCTGTCAGTTCGGGGGATCGCCAGGGCCGGACCCAGGCGGTGCTGCTGGATTGCATCAGCCCGCCACAGTGGCTGCACATGTCGGCGGACGTGCTGGTGTTGCCGCAGGCAGTGTGCACGATCTGCATATGCGCGCCCGGCCCGGGCGCGGCAGTGTGCTTCTCGCCCCACAGCGCCAGGGCGTTCAGCACGGGCAGCAGGTCCGCGCCGGCCTCGGTGAGCAGATACTCCTGATGGGTGCGCCGCTGGCGGCACAGGCCGCGGCGGCCAGGCTGAGCGCGGCCGTCCCGGCGGCCAGCTCGCACCAGCGGAACCGCTGGTCTCGCCAGGGTGGGTTCATCCCGCCCATCCCACCACGCGAGCGTCGCCGGGCGGGGCGTAAATAAGCCAGTCAACCCCCGCGCCACGGGCCGCGGTCAATCCCGCCGGAGGTCGCCGATCTTCCCTCGCCGCAGTCGCTGATGAGGTGCTGCGCGGCGCAACGAGCCAGTCAGGCGCCCCGCCGCAGGTCGCCGATCAACTGATCGGCCACGCTCTCCTCGGGCACTGCGAGGCCGGTCCGCCACATAGCCGTGGCCAGCCCTGGATCCCACGGCGTGGCCTGCGGCCCGCCAGTGAGAGGCTGGCGCGCGCCGGCCGCGCCGGCCAGGTAGTCGGCGGCCGTCATCCGCCACGGCCTCGCCTGGCAGCGGTCGATCAGGGTGGCCGCGACGGCGACGGGCGCCCAGTCGAAATCGCCGTGATACCGCAGCTCGCCACCGCCCTTGACGATGGCCTCCGCAAGCCGGCGGAACGCGGCGGAGGGCCGGCCCTCGGCGCACAGCAGGGGCGCGCTGGCCGCGGCCAGGTCCGCCGCGGCCCGGCGGAGCACCGGCCGGTGCTGGCATGCGAACACGGTTCCCGGGCGGATCCGCAGCGGATGGGCCGTGAGCTGGTGCAGGGTGACGTAGCAGGGGGTACCGAACCGCGCCGCACCGGTGAGCCACTCGCCGAGGCCGGTCCCGCCCGCGGCCAGGTTCAGCACCAGCACCCGGCTGGCCAGGTCGTCGGCGACGATGTCGGCGGAATCCCATGGCGACCGGCGGTCGGCGGCGGACTGCGGCCCGGCTGCCCCGGCCCAGGCTTCCGGCGTGTCCCCCGGGTTGCTGCGCGGCGGCCCGTCCAGTTGGGCCAGCAGGTCGCGCAGGGTGAGACCGGTGGCATCACGGGCCGCCTCGTCGAGGTCGGCCAGGCGCACGGCGATCCGGCCGGCCACCGGGGGGCGGTAGTGCCCGGTCAACCTGATGATCGCCTTGCGTTCGGCCTCGTTGGGGCTGGCGACCGTCACGCTGCGGGCGAGGTCGCCGCCGGTGTGTTCCAGTGAGCGCCGGGCCGCAGCGAGCAGCCGCCGGTACTCCGGCCGGCGGAACCGGCCGACGCCGTCCTGCATGCTGGTCACCGCCGTCCCGCGCTATCTCGCCAGCACCGCGGCGACCGCGTCGGTGATCACGCGGCGCCGGTCTGCCGCGGTGTGCCCGGCGATCAGTTCGGTGAACTCGGGTGTGATCGAGGTCCACATGGCGGCCAGCGCCAGCACCAGGGCCAGCAGGTCGGCGGCCGCGATGCGAGACGGCAGCTGCCCTGACTGCTGTGCGCGGGCGATCGCGTCCACCTTGTCGCGGTTACTTTTCACGATGGCCTCCAGCGGTGCTTGCGTGTCGGCCCGTTCGAGGCGGTACCACGTGGCCAGCCGGGGGACCTGCGGGTGCTGCTCGTATCCGTCGAACAGCCGGCCGGCATACTCAGGCAGATCTGTCACGTCGATCGGCACCTCGCGGAGCGTGTCGGCGACGAGGTTGTTGAACACGGCGTCGAACAGCTGGTCCTTGCTTCCGAAGTAATGGTAGATCTGCGCCTTGTTGGCCTGGGCGACCTCAGCGATGCGGTCCACCCTGGCCCCGGCGATCCCGCGCGCGGCGAATTCCTGCGCGGCTGCTTCCAGCAGCCTGCGCTGCGTCGCCTGCGCGTCCCCGGCCATGATCGCAGCCTACCTAACTAACCGAATAGTTGACAGCTGGCGAGCCGCGTGTTTGGATGTGGCCTCCATCGAGGACGTGACCCTCGATGACTTCCGGCACCGACGCCGTCCGCCACGCAGCCGCCGCCGACGAGGCCCGCATCGAGTCAGACGCCAGATGGCGGGCGCTCAACGAGTCGACCGACCGGGATGACGCCACCGCGGCCCAGAAGGACCCGCTCGCCGGAGCGCGGGAATGAACGCCGCAGGCGTGGACGGCTCAGGCGTCTGGCTGACCTGCTGACCAGATAGACCGGACCCGACACATGAGCCCCATGGGACGTTGAACCGGACTGTACCGGTTCAGCGTTCCTGTGTTAGTGGCGGTGACCGCCACCGAAGTCCACGCGGTGCGATAGGGATCCATCGATGCAGGCGACACCCGTCAGACGGCCCGACACGGGCGCGGATGCAGTGGCAGGGGGACGTATGAACGAGCCTGTCCCGATCAGGGTGAATACGCTTGACCCCATCTCGGAAATCGGTGTCCTCGCACAGCTGCGGCACCGTCCGGAGGTTGTGGTGGCCGGCCCGGGCGTGCGGCCAGCGGTGCTGCTCGCCATCCTGGACAGCACAGATGAGGGCACCCTGCGCTGGCTGAAGGCCCTGCATGCGGACGGCGGCCTGCCGATCGTGCTGATCATCGGCAGGGTTGACCCGAGTGCGCTCGTCTGCCTGGTGGAATCCGGCGTCTGCGGGGTTTTAAGCCGGGTGGACGCGACAGCCGACCGTCTTGTCCGGGCCATCAAGCTGGCCGCGGCGGGGCACGGGGACCTGCCGCCTGAGCTTGTCCGCCACCTCCTCGACCATGTCGGCCAGCTGAGCCGTAACCTGCTCACCCCCCGCGGCCTGTCCTTCGCCGGGCTCACCGGCCGGGAGCACGATGTCCTCCAGCTCATCGCGGACGGGCTGTCCACCCGTGAAGTGGCGACCCGCCTCGCCTACTCGGAGCGCACGATCAAGAACGTGATCCAGGATCTGACGCTCCGGCTCAACGTACGCAACCGGACGCAGGCCGTGGCCTGCGCGGTGCGGAACGGGTGGATCTGAGCTGACGTGCAGGTACCGCTACTGGCGGTAGACGAGCCGGGCACCGGAGACCGGCTGCATCGGCCCGGCGTCCACAATCGCGTTGGCGGTGAGCTTCACGCCGCCTTGGGTGGCGGCAAGCTGCCGGGCGCCGACCAGGTCGTTGGGCAGCACCAGGAAGAAGGCGCTGATGCTGCCGTCGCTGCCCGCGGTGACAGTCAGCGTGCCGAGCAGCGGAGTGCCGCCACCGGGCGGCTGCCAGGTCAGGGTCACCGGGGTGGCGGGCGCGAAGCCCGTCCCTGTGACATGCGTCAGCTCGCCTGGCTGGAGCACCGCCGGGTCGATGGCCAGGGCCTGCTTGCACGCTGTCACCTGCAGCGGGGCGGTCGCGCTCAGCAGGAACGCCGGGCCGCCCGCATTGGCCTGCTCGCTGGCTGTGATCTGATGCGCAGCGCAGTCAAGGCCCGCCGCGGTGATCGGCAGGCTGAAGCTCCCGTTCTCACCGGTCACGGTCGAGCCGACATCTTTGCCGCCCAGCGAGATCGTGACCGGCTGGCCGGCATGGAACTGGCTGCCCGTCACCAGCACCGTGGCGGGCTGGCTGGCCAGCGGAATCGCCGATGGCGTCAGCGTGATCTGCGGGCACAGCACGGTGATCTGCGCGGTCGCGGAGATCACCTGCTCGTTGAACGTCTGGTCCAGCACTACCTGGTGCGTGCCGCAGGATGGCGAGCCAGTGAAGTCCAGGCCGCCGCCCGCGGTCGTGGTGAACCCCTGCGGCGTCCCGTCGACCGTGAGGGCGAAGCCGCCAGGCAAGGGGAAGTTTTGCGGCGTCACCTGGAAAGTACCGGGCAGCTGCTGATTGCCGACCAGATCGGGGCTTACCGAGATGCTCGCGCAGCGGATGTCGATCGTCGTCGAACCCACCAGGGAGCCGGTGCCCCCGTCCAGCTCTGCCGTCACGGTAACGGTGTGCGTGCCGCACAGAGGTGGGGCCAGTTGGCCTGCTCCGCCGAGCGGCGGGAACGGAAAGAACTGGCTGAAGGTGCCGGTGTCCCCGTCCACCTCCGCGTTGCCTACGTTGACGGTGTCGAGAGCCACGTCAACGAAACCGTCGTTGTTCGCGCTGACCGTTCCGCTCACGGTGTATCCGGTGAATGTGTAAAGCAGCGGAGCGGCGGGCGTCACGGTGATGCTGTCCGCACTGGCGGCGGGCGCGCTCGCCAGCAGCGCACCGCCACCTGCCAGGGTGCCTGCGATGAGGACGGCCGCGGTGGCCGCGGCCACCCTCGCCCGCCTCAGGAGTTCGTGCCGCTGATCAGTACGACCGGAGTGCATGCCTTGCCCTTAGGGTTCGTGCAGCTGACGGAGAAGCGGAAGTTCTGGCCGGCCGTGACCATGATCGCGGTTATGAAGTGCAGGTCGTAGTCGCGGAAGTCGGCCAGCTGCTCGGAGAAGAGGACCTGGCCGGCCCGGCTCAGGGTGAGCGTCCCCTGATCGCCTGCCGGGTTCTGCATCACCAGGTCGGTGAGCGCCAGCGCATGTTTGGCCGGTGCGGTGATAGTCGGGTTGCCGGTGTCGAGGGTAAGCGCGAACGGTACCGAGGCCGTCTTCCCGGTGCTGGATCCCGGGCCGTTTGATGCCCCGGGTGCGGCGGTGCCTGCCGCCGGCTTCGAGGATGACTTGGCGCCTGCCGCCGGCTTCGAGGATGACTTGGCGCCCGCCGACGCCTTCGGCGATGGCGTGCTGTTCGCCGCGGCGGCGCCGCTACCGGCCGCCCCGCTCTTTGCCGGGCTGCCGCCCGGGGCGCCCTGCTGCAGCGCCAGGTTTACCGTCTTCTGCGCCGCGGCGGTTCCCGCGTTGGTCGCAGCGTCCCTGACGGCTGGCCGCAGCACGCCGAACCACAGCGCTACCGCCGCGACGGCCGCCGCGGCAGTGAGGGCCACGGCCTTGGGCAGCCAGCTGGGCAGCACCGCCTCCTGCAGCAGGGTTCCGTCACTGCGGACAGGGCCGTCGCCACCGAGCGGGTGCGCGATCACCTGGAACCTGTGCGTCACGCCTGGTCCGCGCCAGAACCGGCGCCGGGCGCGGACCCGGACCTGGGCGAACGCTGCGGAGCCCGGCGGCACCTCAAGCTCAGTCGGCCTGACCTGCACGTTCACCGTATCTGCCTCGTCGTAGCCGGCGAGCTCGATGATGACAGGAGCATTGCCCTGGTTGTCAACGGCCACCCGGTGCCTGCTTGCCCGCATGCCACGGGCCCGGCCGGTCCGCGGCGACATGTCCGCGGTGACGATCGGCAGCGGGACGATGTCCAGGACGCCTTCTTCCACGATGGATCCCGGCGGATCCTCGCTGGAGGCGACGCGGACGCCGAACGGGACTGGCCCGTACGGCACGTCAGAGTTCAGCGGCGGCCGGACGAAGATCCGCGCCACGGCGTCCTGCCCGGGGAACAGGGAGATGGCGTCCGGTTCGCAGACCGCCCAGTGCGCGGCTTCGCCGAGCACGCTGAGCG
>OCZU010000649.1_pt1 | contig 23469 bp, 22 predicted proteins | sample 1539001 | NCBI WGS metagenome assembly OCZU01 (sample SAMEA3539306, study PRJEB22396) | soil metagenome | biome: tundra; feature: field; material: soil | place: USA | collected 2010-05 | depth 0.15 m | reverse complement strand
GCAGGAGGCGCGTCCGATACTCCACATAGAAGCGGTGGTGGAAAAACCTGTCCGCTGGCTCTTCGTCATCGTCGGCGCGATGCTTTGTATGGTGGTCGTTCTTTCACTGGTCTGCGAAACGCCACTCATGGAGATGATTCCGCTCATGCTTGTTCTGTTGATGAGCGCGGTGCCGGTCGCCCTCCCCGTCATGTTCACGGTCAGCATGGCGATCGGGTCGAAGGAACTGGCCAAGCGCGGTGTGCTGATCCCGCAATATCCAGTCACCATTCCATTCGAGGTGTTTACCGGCCGGCCGATCAAATATCGCCGTACGGACGACGGACGATTCCAGCTCTATTCGGTCGGCTGGAATGGAAAGGACGACGGCGGTAAAGTGGTGATGAACAAGCATGGCAAAGCCGCAGATGTCACCCAAGGAGATTGGGTTTGGCCGCGGTATCCGGATGAATAACTGGTGTTTGAGCAGACGCTCCTAATCATTAAAAGTTCAGTCGGGTATATACACAATTTTACAACTGGGGTTTGCCCAAGCCCGGTCATGCCCTGGCGGGCCGAAAAAATCTTAACCTTTCCGTGGGCTTCGCCCGGGCTTGCTGGATTTCCCTTGGGTCGCGGACGATTGGCCTGCGGCGCGGGTTGTATTCACAGGCCGCTTTCTTTTCGGAGCGCCTTGCGCCATCGGGGATTTCGGCGCGGTCTGCTCGTGGATCGTCTGCCGGAGTTGATCCACCCCTTTGTCCACCGCGGACTTCGCGCGCTTCAAGGTGCGCTGACTCACGTTGATTGAGTCCGCCAGAATTTCGCATCCCTGCTTGACCCGTTGAGAATAGGAACCCTCCTGCAACTCGATGCCTTTGGACTTCAAAAAGTTTTTCAAGTTGCCGAACAGTTCTTCATGTTTGATTTCGTTCATAGTCACCTCAATTTTTATTTTAGAATGCCATGCCGATGCTGCGGCAACAATTATAGAGTTGGAGCTTTTTTGTAGCCGCGCCCGTTACCGCAGCCGCAGCCGTACCTTCAGATGCGCGAATTGTTCCATGAGCGACGCACGGTCGGACTGGCCGTAGCGATCCGGCAGGTAGCGCCGATCGGAACATGCCAGCACCGCGGCAAGTTCCTGCAGGGACAGCAAATCGGGGTCAAGCGGATCAATGAATGAATCCACCGCCTGCTGCAAATCGGCAAGCTGCACATCATCGTCGCGTTTGGCCAGCACGGCGCGTTCTTTGGCGCGGGTGAGAATCGCTTCCACGTCGCTGCCGGTCAGGGGACGACTTCCCAGTTGCTCCCGGATGTAGGCCTTGATCGCATCGGCCAAGGCGATTTTTTTCACACCCGCAACCACGACGAAAAGCTCCAGCACATCGTCCGCTCCCTGCGCCGGGAACAACGGGACGCAAAGCCCGAAGCGGCCCTGGCGTTTCATGTCAATGGCCAGCAGATCGGGCCGCGATGTCATCGCCACCCAGACCTCTCGCCCGCGCAACGTGGAATCGCCGATATGCGCGGCAAACGCGGCGAAAACCCGCGTGGACACTCCGCTGTCGCCTGAGTCCATGTCGCGGGAACCGAACACGGCGTCCGCTTCATCCACCACCACGATCACCGGTCCGAGCGCGCGAATGGTCATGAGAATCCGCGCCTGCTGCCGTTCCGTGTCGCCCACCCACTTGGAGCGAAACTCGCCGAGTTCCATCACCGGCAACGCGCACTCACTGGCGAAACAATCAATGAGAAAGGATTTGCCAACTCCCACGCGGCCCGGGACGAGGATGCCGCGTTCCAGCACGTCACCCTTTCCGTTTTTGATGAGCCACGCCAGTTCGCGCAGCTTCTGTTTGGCTGCGGGGTGGGTGGCCACGCGATCCAGGTTGACGCCCGGCTTGGGATCTTTGAACCGCACCAAGTCCTGGCAATAATCCTCGATGAGCCGCTTTTTGCTCCTGCCCAGATACTCGGCGGTGACCCGAATGTTGTTGCGGATGGCCTCGGCAAGAAAGTGTTGAATGCGCAACAGGTTCAAGCCGGCGGTTCGCGCCGCAAGATCGGCGACTGCGAGATCACTCCACGCCGGCAGCGGCTGGCCACCCGCCAGTTTTTCCGCCCAGCCGGATTGCAGAAAACGCAACCGCTCCTCCTGATCCGGCAAATCAATGCGCACCTGAACCACGTGCGGGTTGCGCAACAGATCGCCGTGCAGTTCGGAAGCGGACTCGGTGACCAACACGACTCCCACATCAATCCGCGCCAACTCCGGCGCCGAGGCCCACTTTAAGAACGTGACCAGATTGATGCGTTCCTCGACGCTCGCTCCGGATTCCTCGCTCGCCGGAATGAGCTTCTCCGGAAAATCAATCACCAGCGTTACGCCCTTCCACCGGCGATCACCCTCCGCCATCTTGATGAAGAAGCGGGTCAACAACGGCGCCAGCGCTAGGAAATTCTTCGGCGGCCCTTGCTGATGGAAGTTGGTTCCTTCGACGCTGTCAAAAATTTCGAGCCACTCGAAAAAAAGTTTCTGCATTTCCGGTGACCCGAAAGTCAGGCCGCCGGAAATGTCATAAAACAAAAGGCAAGCGCGTTCCGGAAACAATCGCCGCATCAAAAACGATTTCAGCGGCACGAAGCCGAGCCCTCCACCATCCTGCACCGGGAACAAATCGAAGATGTTTCCGTGCAACACGAACAGCGAATAGGTCCCGCCGTTCCAGCGCCGCGCCATTTCCAAAGCCCAGCCGCGAAGCGCCACCTGTGACTTGTTGGCGGCGGCCGGTTCCGGCGCGGACTGGACAGAGGAAGATTCGGTGGCTTTCATTTTGCTCATTTCTGCCGGATGACAGGACGACGCGCCGCCTGGGCCGTCGCCTGTTCCGGAATCCGAGGCGGGGCCGCAGCATAGCCGACGCGGACTTCTGTCGCGGGCATATCAGCGACGAGGTCTTTGAATTCGTCCAGTTCGGAAAGCCATTTGTTGGTCTGGTCGAGGTGTTCGACGGTCGCATCAATGCGGGCGGTCAGCGCTTCGGCATTCTTGGTCGCCACAGCATCGGCGCGGATGAGCTTGATCTGCTGTTCGAGGCGGTCTTGTTCCGAGACGACAAGCGCGAGATTTTCCTGGGCCTGTTGAATTCGCTGCTGACGTTTGCGCAAAACCTCCAGGCGCTCAAGCCGGGAACCAAGGAAACGCTGCCGGGTGTCGAGCGATGCGCTGTTCCCCTTCGTCTTGAGAGATTCGACTTCGCTCGTCAAACGCCCCGCCTCTTCTTCGGCATCCTTGAGAATTGCCGGCAAATCTTCGCGACGTTCGGTTTCAAGAAATTGTTCGAGTGACTCTTCGATGCCCAGCAGCCGCAGAAACGTCCACATCAGTTCATCGAGCTTGCGCAGGCGCGGGTCGGTGGATGGATTCGTGGAAGCCAGCGGGCTGTCCGCGCTGGCGCTTTCGATGTTGCCGCAAACCGCGGCGAGCCGGCTGTAGCGCTCATTGCGCGATGGGGAAAGCGAAGCCAGCAAGGCATCGCGGCGCTGGACGAATTCGGTGATCTTCTGAAGCTCCTGGGCGCGTTTGAGACCGTCACGGCGCCGATCCACCCAGCCGCGGAAAAACGGCATGTCCGGCAGATAAACCCAGCCCAGCGCATAAAGGGTGGCGCCCGCCAGCAAACCCAGCAGGCTCGCGCTAAGAAACCCAAGCCCGAGCGTCAGGAGCCCGAGCGCCGCATGCTGCGGGCTGCGCAAAAATTCGCCGCGATAATTGGGTGCTTGTTCTTCCATGCCAGCGCTTCGTTAGTTTAATGGGTTGCCGGTTCCGACGATATTCAAAACTTCGCTTACGGGCCGGGAAATTTCGGCCGCTCCATCGGCGGCTCATCGCGCCGCCGAAACAGCCGGTAAGTTCCCCATTTCAACAGCGCAAAAACTCCAGCGGCCAGCAGGAACAACCGCTCAATCGAACCGCCGAAGAAAATCCAGATGTTCGTCTTTTGAATCGCCAGCGCAACGGCGAAGCTGCATCCGACCATCACCATCAATCCCGAGAGGCGCTCGAAGCCCGGCACCTCGTCAAACGAAACGTTTTTCCGGATGAACATCAGCGTGGTGATCATGGAGACGATCGGCAAAAAATAGACGAGCGGGTTCACGTCGAGAAGGTTTTCATGACTGATGAACAAAGTGTAGGCCGTGAGCACGCACGCGAACATTCCTGGGACGCACGCCACATAGACGAGGACGGAATAAAAATATTTCCATGGCGCGAAACCTCCTTGAGCCTTCGCATGAATGCGTCCCAACACCCAGGCGGCAATGGGCGGAACAACGAACGTCGCTGCCAGCGCAATCGGATGCTGGTCCGCCAGGCGGATAAGTTCGCGGGTCGTCATGGACGAATATTCAATTTCAACTTTTGTGCCTTCACTTCGACTCCGGGCCTCTGCGGCGGTCAATGGCATGGACAGACTTCGGATCAAATCACCGCCACTTGTCCGAGCCGGGCAATTCTCCCGAAGCCGGTGCGTCTGTCTCCAGGCGGAGCAACAGCTCCTGGCTGATCTCCGTGAACCAGGGTTTCCGGCGCATCATCTCCGGCGAGATGTCAGGCCGCGGCAGTTGGAGAATTTCCACCAACCGGCCCGGCTTGGCGGCCATCCGCAGCACCCGGTCGCCCAGGTAGATCGCTTCCTCGACGGAATGCGTGACAATAAAGACCGTGCTTTGCTGCTCCTTCCAAAGCTGCACCAGCAACTCCTGCATCTGCATCCGGATTTTGGGATCAAGCGCGCCGAACGGCTCATCCATCAACAGGATTTTCGGCTGGAGAATCAACGTGGCCGCGATGGACACGCGCTGCTGCATGCCGCCGGAAAGTTCGGAGGGATACTTGTCCTCGCAGCCCTCCAGACCGACCTTCTTCGCCCATTCGCCAGCGCGGTCGCAGCGTTCTTTCAACCGCATGCCGCGCAGCATCAGTCCGAACGCGATGTTGTCACGCACCGTGAGGTGCGGCATCAGTGAGTACTTTTGATCCACCATGCCGCGATCCGCACCGGGATACGTGATCGGTGCGCCGAAGACTTTCACCTCGCCCGATGTCGGCGGGAAGTGCGGCCGCAATCCGGCGATGATGCGCAGCAGGGTTGATTTGCCGCAGCCCGACGGCCCCACGATGGCGATGAGCTCGCCCTCATTGGGCAGATCTTCAATGAGAAATGAGACGTCTTGAAAGGCCACGCGCGCCAGCGGACCTTCGCCGAAACTTTTGGTCACCTTGTGAAACCGCACCAGTTCTGGCAGCGAATCCACAGCCCGGGCGGACGACTTCGCTTCATCCGGCGCGGCTGACACGGTCATTCCTTTCGGATCAGGAGATTGGTGCGCGTCGTTCATGATCAGTCCACGTATCGGTAAGGAAACAACAGACGACTGCCCATGCGCCAGAGTTGGTCGAATCCGACCGCAATGACCACAATCACCAGTACCACTGCAAAATAGCGGTCCATGCGTCCCCGGCGGTAGGAAATTTCGAGCAGATAGCCCAGGCCGTTTTCCGCGTTGGCCCAAACCTCGGCCAGGATGATCCAGGTCCAACCCACGCCGTACGCGCCACGAAGAAGATCCCAAATATCCGCCTTGGCCACGGGGAAAAGAACGTGCCTCACGAGTTGCCACTGGCTGGCCCCCTTGGTGACGGCCACGTCCAGATAGGCCGCCGGAACACTGGCGACGGTTTTGATCGTGAGCGGCAACACGACGACGAAATAGACGATGAACAAAAAAGTGATTTTCTGGATCTCCGTCGCTCCAAACCACGCGATCGTCAGTGGAATGAACACGACGGTTGGAACGTAAGAGCCGACCAGCGTTACCGGGCGAAAGAACGCCGCGATTCCGGGAAACGTCGCCATGTAAACTCCCAGCGGCACCGCCATGATCACCGCCAGCGTAAAGCCGATGGCGATGCGTTCAATGGAAGTGAACGCGTTCCGCACCAGAGCTTGATCAACGTGCAGAGGCTTGAAGGCTTTGAACATCTCCAGCGGGCTGGGCAAAATGGTGACGTTGATCAGGCGGTCTTCAAAACGTTCGCCGCGCGTCAGGAACCACCACGCACCAATCACCAGTGCGATGAAGATGCTGGAAATCAAAAGCTCATTCCGGCGCGGTATGCTTTTGCGAACGCCCAGTCCCGTCAGGCGCACCACGAGTGTCAGCAGCCCAACGAACGCGAGCGCAAAAAGGAAAAAACCAGGCACTATTCTTTCTCCAACGGGAAGACCTTGACCTCCACCCGGCGGTTCTTCTTGTTGTGCTCAGGGTTGCTGGAATCGGTCATGCCCGGCACCGGGTTGTCCCAGCCGTTGCCAATCACCTTGAATTTGTTCGGGTCGAACTTGTACTTGTCCAGGATCGACTTGCGCACCGAGTCGGCCCGGTCGTAGGAAAGCTGGCGCACGAGGTCCGCCGGCACCACGCCCTTGCGGCTGGCGTCGGTGTTGCCTTCCACCACGATGTAGGCGTTGCCGAACGTGCCGGCCAGCTTGCCGATTTCTTCCATTGTCGCCGGGATCGTCGCGTCGTAGCCGGGATTGAGGGCCGACTGGTTCGGCTCGAAAGAAATGATCACGGATTTGGTGAGGATTTCGTTCGCGGTGGCTTCGGCGGTCTTGAACAGCGCGCCGGGTTTGAAGGACGGCTGCGAGAGATCGCGCACGTCTTTGTATTCCTCGGACATCCTGGCGAGAATGCTCGCGGCCTTCGCTTTGGCCGATGGCACCGGCGTGTCAATGGCACCGAGCGTCTTGTAGATTGTGGAGGCGCGGTTCCAGACGATCTCGAAGTTGGACGGGTTCATCGGCTCAAGGAAGAAGTTCGAGTTCTCGCGGTAGTTGGTCAGGTGCGCGTCGCCTTCAGTGACGCCGCCGTCTTTGCCGATCATGTTTTGGCAGTCTTCGACCGGGAGATTGTAGGCCTTGGAGAGCGTCTGCGCCGCTCCCGCAACGTCTTTGCGGACCATGTCCATGCCCTCGAAGATGCCGCGCATCAGATTGGCGACGAGGTCCGGGTGGTCGCGGTAAAAGTCGTTGCGCACAGCCCACACGTCGGCGATCAGGTGGTTCGCGCTGCCCGTCGTGACCACCAGTCGCGTGCCCGGGACTTTGTCGGTAACCGTGTAAATGTCCGGCGACCATCCGACGAAGGCATCGTAGGTCTGGTCCTGAACGAAAATCTTTGCGGCGGCCGGAGCGTCCCCAGCCCATTTGAAATCCACCTGCGCCGGATCAATGCCGGCATCAATCAATAGCGACATGATCAGGTAATGGCTCGGCGAGTTTTGTGCGAGCACGACTTTGCGGCGCTTGCCGTTCTGCATCCGAAAATCGTTGATGTTCCGGATGTCGCCGCGCGCCACGATGCCGTCGCCGCCGCCCGACCAGTCAATCTGCTGGCAGATGACCGGCACGGTGCGCGAATCCTTGACCAACTCCGGCGCGAACAAAGCCATCATGTCGAGCGTGCCCCACAGCACGTGGCTGTGGCCGCTGGCGAAGAGGTCGCGCGCCTTGACCGGGTCATCCACAATCGCGAGCTTCACGTAGAAGCCGTATTTTTTGTAGAAAACGCTGTTCTCGTTCGGCTCCAGACCATTGTTGGCGACGATGATGGGCGCCCAGCCGGGCCAGATGTTGATGGGGAATTGGATGACGAACTTGCCATCCTTCATTGGCTTGTCGTAATCGCTGACGCCGGTAACGGGCGGAATGGCCGAACCATCCACGAGCGATGCTGCGTTGGTGCCGGCGAGGAGTTTGCTGGTGACATCCGCCGTCTCCCGCGCGGCGTCCAAAGTTTTCTTAAGCTCCTGCGGGTTGATGGACACTTGCTGCGACCGGACGGCGGGGGCGATCTGGGGCCACCAGCGGTAAACGCCGAAAGCGGCCACGCCCAGAATAAGGATCGTCAAAATAATTTTTCCACGTGCTGTCATAAGTGTAGGAGTCGAGGTTTTGGGTTAAGGATCCGGTCCGAGTCAACTATTATTGCTCCGCGATCTTTTGCCGCTCGGGTTGTTTCTCAGCGGGTGCCGCGGTAGCCGCGGCTTCGCCCTGAACCATGCCCATTTTCTTTTTGTATTCCTGGAACAACATTGCGCCGCGGGCTTTGCGCATTTCCTGCTGACGGGAAACGCCAGAGCCCATTTCCTTGGCCAGATCGAGCGTCGCCCGCATCTGACCTTCGCCGCCCGCGGCGGTCTGGCGCAATTGCTGCATGGACTGGCCCATCTCACCGCCCATCATGCCCTGCAATTCCGTGATGGAGCTTTTCATCATCCCGGCGAGGTTCTCCAGTGAGCGGCCGATGGCGACCTTCGTTTTCACCGTTTCAAACTCGCGCTGGAATTTCTGAATCTCGCGCAGGCTCTGGGCGATGATCTGCGTGTTTTGCTGATACAATTCCTCGAGGCTTTGAAGCTGGGTTTTGTTGTCGGCGAGGTCCTGTTCGAGCGCCGCGAGTTCCTCGGCATAATGCGCGCCGTTGGCGTTGTCATTGGCCGCGGCGGCGGCCTGAAGCATGCCTTGCAAGTCTTCGCGCTGGCGTTCCTGGCGCTTGACCTGGTCCTTGAGCAACGCGACCTGTCCGGCTAGTTGCCCGTTGGCGTAATGCGCCTTGTCGGCCTTGGCCTTCGAGTCGCGGATGCCGCGCTCGACGACCGCCTCGTTGATGGAATCGTTTTCGGTCGCCTTCTCGGCCATCAATCCCAGCCAGATAAACACACGCTTGATTGCTCTAAACATAATGGTTCCTTTGGTTCACTACTTTTTTGGTGGCTCTTCGTCTTCCAACAGAATCTTCTTTTCCAGGATGAACTGCAATTGTTTGTTGAGCTGGATTTCATCCGCGGCGCCGACCACCGTGGCACCGAGTTTCTTCACGCCCGAAAAGACATTGGCATCCACATCAAACGCGACGAAATGGATGGACACAGCAGTCTGCTTCGCTTCCGCCTGCTGCTTGACGTGCGGCATGACTGCGGCGGGAGTGGGGCCTAGGGTATTAATCCCATCGGTGATGATCAGCACGTGCTTGTGGGGAAGGCCAGAGTTAAGAACGGTTTTGCCGGCTTCAGCGAGTGCATTTCCCAGAGGCGTGCCGCCGTTCGGCGAGGAAAATTTTTGCGCCCAATCTTTGAGAGCATTGGCATCAAATGGGCCGAACTTCACCGCCTGTTTGGCGCTGGTGCCATCGAAGACGAACAGGCCGGCTTGAATGTTTCGCGGAGTGCCGGTGGTTGTGTTGGTGGCGAAGGTCTGGATCCGGATGGCGATGTTTTCAAGCGCGCGGTTCGCGATCACGTATTTCGGAGTCAGTTTGCCGGCCCCATCGCGGACCGGCTCCTTCATGCTGCCGGAGGTGTCGTAAACAATCGCCACCGCAACTCCATCCGCCTCGGCAGCGCAGACTGCGATTGGACCTGAACTGGCAGCCGCCAAGATTCCCAGGACAGCGACAAATTGAATAATTTTCATGTTCAGTCCCAACCTGCCTTCCACTTTTCGCGCCAAGCGATGGATTGCTTTTATCAAGAGCTTCATCGATAGTCAATCCTGGTTTGCGGCGCCGCGTCCGGCAACTACAATTCAAATCGCAAATTGTATCCAAATGCTGGCTGGCGCACTCCATTGCAGAACGAGGAGTACGAACCAACGAGGCTGGTGGGCGGAATATTTCAAAGCGTTGCAAACGCAATCCTGCAAGATGAAATTTGCGTGCGTGCGTGCGTGCGGTTTTGAAAGGAGCTACCATCCCGCGGAAGCCGCTCGCAGCGGGCTTCATGGTCGCCGTGCCGGACGGCAGGCGTAAAATCAAAAAAAATGCGTGGTAGTTAATACGAACCAACCACGCAGGTCACGGAAGACTAAACCAAACTGGCCAACCCGGGCCGCTTACTTCTTCTTGCCCGCCTTTCTGGCCGCCCAGACCGCTTTCATCTTCGCCGAGAGCTTGGCCTTGGCCGCCGCGCTCATCCCGCCCTTTTTCGCGGGCGCCTTGGCTGAGGCAGTAGCAGTTCCACCCGCCTTGGCCCTCCTGGCCGCCCAGAGCGTTTTCATCTTCGCCGAGAGCTTGGCCTTGGCCGCTGCGCTCATCCCGCCTTTTTTCGCCGGCGCTTTGGCGGGCGCGCTGGCAGTCGAACCAGCCTTGGAGGCCCTAACTTTGGCCCAGCGCGCTTTGGCCGCCGCACGAATTTTTCCGATCGCGGCAGGACTCAGCTTCTTCCTTGTCTTTGGCGCGGCACTGGAAAGCGCCGGCGCTGAACTACCCAGAACCTGACCTAGTTGTTTCTGTAATCCGGCGATCCGGTCTTTGAGTTCGGCCGCCTGTCTTAACTGTTGTGATGTAAGATTTGTAATTGCATTCATGCGGAACAAATACGACTTCCGGGGGAATGATGTCAAGCCCCGTTGAAAATAGTTTGAAACCCGACCGGGCTATAGACCCAACCCCCACTCCCGGCTGGGGATGGCAAGTCGTGCAATAGCGCGCGCGCACAGCCATGTGGCGGGTTAGGAGCAAGGCGATTTCACCAGCCAGCAAAGAGCTTGCGGGTCCCGGACAATAGGGTCCGCCAACGTCACACCAGCACCGATGGCTCAGGATTAAACAAACCATCAGCCCCACCGCGTGGTATCAACCTATGGCTCTCCTGATGGAGCATGGAATTATTGAGGGATGCATTGCTGTAAAAATGTCGCCCCGAGGAGGGCAGGGCGATGGCGGAAGGATTCACCCGTTAATCCGCTTATGGATCAAACACAACCCCCATGAACAAAATCGTTCGCGTCTGCTGGTCCTCGATTAAGAACAGAAAAGGACGGTCCACAATCATCTCAAACGGCTTGGGAGGATTCATCTCCATCACCATGCTTTTCACGGCCACCGCAGTGACTGCCGCCGCTTCGGTGCCTTCTTCATTCACCTCGACAAACGTCCGCTGTCTCACCGCTGCTACATGTAGGGGCTCGCTGGATATTCCTGAAAAATCAGCGTTGGTGGCGAACGCCGCCTTCATCCCCAGCATCTTCAGCGGTTGCTTCAGTTCCACACCATATTCAAGTTTGAACCTGGGAAGCACAACGGTTCCCTGTCTTTCGCTGAAGCCAGGCTCGGTGACTCGTTGCCATGTGTCCTCGTTCATAATGCCAAGAAGTTTTTCCGGGCTGGAGGCGGCATCAGGCAGGAAGACATACATCGCCAGATTCCACCCTTGGTAGGGCAGCCGCACCGCCTGATAACCAGTCCCACGCCGGTAAAATAATTTCCGCGCTTGCTCCATCATGGGGAGTTTCTTCTGGCTGCCTCCCCGCAGATGGAATACCCGCTCCTTCGTGCTTTTCATTTCAAAGGGCACTTCCCATTTGCCCTTGAAGTAAACCGCGTTGGCCAGGAACAATTGGGTCAGCGGATTAATCATCCCATCGGCGATGCCCTTGATTCTATCCTGCGTCTTTTCACTTGCCCAAGTGTTCATGACATCTATCGAACGAGGGTCGCTGAAATCGAGGGCGTCCACCGTTGCTCCAAAGAACTGTTGATTGCAGGCAACGAACGCGGGCTTCACCGGAGTTCCCTGGCGATACCAGATCGCATTGGCGGTCGTGAGGACAACATTGGTGTTCCCGTGGTTTAACGAATCGTCGAAGTCACTGTTGGCTTGGTTCAGGGCGTCTGGCAACAAACCGGTCGTTCCCAAAATTTGCTGCATCTCCGCCCGGGTCTGTCCTCCCGCCCCATTGCAGACCATCTGCAGCACAGTAGAAGCGCTGGATGGCGAGATGAAAATATTCGTGCCTTGCTGGTCTTTAGTGAGTTGCTTGAGCAGCTTGAAGGCGAAACCATTATTTGCTGAAGCGAGCTTCTGCTGATCCGCGGGAGAGGCGGCGGCGTGGTGCAGACCGACGAGCAAGGTCAGTTTTATCAGCAGGGAGAGGCGCTGTTTCATGGTTATTCAGGATGCCCGAGGCTTGGCAAACGCGCAACGCCGGTTTGCCGGCCGCGAGGAGCGGACGGCTGACATCCCCAAAGACCCCCGACGACACAAAACGTTTGGCTCGGCGCAAATTGTCGGGCATCGTAACTTCCGGTTACCGGCCAGCGCGGGTCGAAACAAAAATTAGAAACAGCATGAACGTCAAAATTCTATTCGCCCAGCCTTTCACAACATGCGCGTTTTAATTGCCACGATCACCGCCGGCGGCGGACACCTCGCCGCCGCCGCCGCTTTGGATGAAGTCTGGAAGTCTTCGCGTCCGCACGACACCGTCGAGCGCGTGGATTTTCTGAAATTCTTCTCGCCGTTGCACCGCAAGATTCATCTGGACGGTTATGTGCAACTGGTCGAACGCGCGCCCGAACTCTGGGGCCTGGTGTTTAAAACGACCGACAGCGCCAAAGCCACGCGCCGGATGAACCGCATCAAACTAGCGTTCCCGAGCAATTCGCGCACGCGCATCCTCCGCTACCTCAAACAATTTGCGCCGGACATCGTTCTTTGTACGCATTACCTGCCGCTGGAAACGCTCGGCCTCTTGCGCAAAAAGCGCGACGGCTTGCGCCCGCTGACCGTCAGCGTTGTTACAGACTTCGAAGCCCACGCGCTCTGGATGGATGCGTGCGTGGACTTGTATTGCGTCGCGGCCGAGGAAACCAAGGCGCGCCTTGTCGCTCGCGGCGCCGTGGCGGAAAATGTGGTCGCGACCGGCATTCCGATCTCGGCAAAATTCTCCTCCAGGCCGGACGCCAGGGCGGTGCGGAAAACCTACGGTCTGCGTGACGATCTGCCGGTGATGCTCGTGTTGAGCGGCGGTTTCGGCATGGGACCGGTGCCGGAAATTCTCGCCGAACTTGACAAGGTTCCGCAACCATTTCAAACCCTCGTCGTCTGTGGACGCAACAAGGAACTTCGCCGTGAACTCGCCGCCCGCGACCGCAAACATCCGACACATGTGCTCGGGTTCGCATCGAACATGCACGAGTTGATGACCGTGGCTGATCTGGTCATCACCAAACCCGGCGGGCTGACGTCTTCCGAAGCTCTTGCGCTGGGCAAACCACTGTTCATTTTGAATCCCATACCGGGTCAGGAAGCGGCCAACAGCGATTTCCTGCTCGAACGCGGCGCGGCGGCGAAGGTGAATCGCGTGGAGGATTTGCCTTATCGCGTTGAACAACTGCTCGGCTCGAAGAAACTTTCTGATATGGCAAAAGCAGCCAAGGCTCTCGGACACCCCCACGCCGCTGCCGATATATGCCGTGAAGCCGTTCGCCGGTCGGCCCGATGAAGGTTTAAGACCGGCTCTGTTTTTATTCTCCTGCCGATCATTGCCCTGCCATTTTTCACGCTGGCGGTGAAGGCAGAGGAATGATCGGCAGGGGAATCGGGAAAGGGGTTCTTCTGAATTTGATTTCGGCCCCGGGGAATAATTGTTTAACCTCCCGCGTGGCCAAGCCAAAAGACATTGAACTGCCGACGGGCGAAATCATCCCGATTCTTTACGAGGATCGTTCCGTTATCGCGATTGACAAACCGCGCGGCTGGATGCTCGTCCCGTTTTCCTGGCAGAAGACGAACCGCAATTTGCAGGCGGCGCTTATGTCTTCGATTGCCGCCGGAGATTTTTGGGCGCGCTCGCGCAATTTGAAATTCCTTCGCTTCGTTCATCGTCTCGACGCGGAAACCACCGGCATTTTGCTGTGCGCCAAAAGCCTCGGCGCCGTGGACTCTTATGGCAAGCTGTTTGAGAGCCGAAAGATGGAGAAGGTTTATCTCGCCGTCATTCACGGCCAACCCAAACAAAACGAATGGACGTGCCGTCTCAAACTCGGGCCAGATCCGCTGGATCATGGTAAAATGCTGGTGGATGAACGCGAGGGCAAAGAGGCCGAAACTTCTTTTCGCGTGCTGCAAGGTGGCAAGAAAACGTCGCTGATTGAAGCGCGTCCGTTCACGGGACGCACCCATCAGATTCGCGTGCATCTTCTGCAATCCGGCCACCCGATTGTCGGCGACGAACTTTACGCGGAACAACTTTCCCGCGACGGTCGAAACCTCGGCCTGCGCGCCGTGAGCCTCGCGTTCAACGATCCGTTCACGCGACGCCGGGTTCACATTCGCGCGCCGATTGAAGAGTTTTGCCGTCACAACGGCTTCGACATCCTCAAGAATGCCGAGTTGCACAAAGCGGTTGGCTCGATCGCCGGAGTGCGGAATTCATTCCGCGTATTGCCCGAACGCACGGAGCGCGCGGAATGAATTCCGCGTTCCACCGTCCCAGGCAGGTTTGAGGATCAGTCAAAACTTGTTCATAAATCAGCAAGAACTGTGGAGCCTGAGAGCCGCGATGGATTAGCCTTTGACAAGAATCTGTCAGCAAATGACAAAAACCAAGATGACCAGCCGCCAGCGTTTTGCGAACGCCTGCCGTTGCCAGCCGGTGGACCGCCCGCCGGTGTGGCTCATGCGCCAGGCCGGCCGTGCGCTGCCCGAATATCGCAAGCTCAAGGAGACTTATACTTTCGTCCAACTGGTTCAGAATCCGGAACTGGCAGTTGAAGTCACGCTCCAACCTGTGCGCCGGTTCGGCTTCGATGCGGCGATTTTGTTCAGCGACATCCTGGTCATCCCGGAAGCGATGGGTCAGACGTATCGTTTCCGCGAAACCGGCGGCGTGGTCATGGATTTCGCAGTGCACACCAAAGCGGACATTGAAAAACTTTCCGTCGAGCAAGTCTGCGAACGCTTGAACTACGTGGACAAGGCGCTGCGCCAGGTTCGCAAAGAACTCGGCGATGAGACCGCGCTCATTGGCTTCAGCGGTTCGCCGTGGACGCTCGCGACGTTCATGATGGAAGGCGCCAGCGTTCCGAAATATGGCCGCGCACTCGCGCTGTTCCGCGAAGACCCGAAGACTTATTTCGCGCTTGCCGAGAAACTCACCGCCGCCGTCATCGCGTATCTGCAAATGCAAATTGCCGCCGGCGTGGACGCGGTGCAAATCTTTGACAGCCACGGCGGGCATCTGGCGGCGGGTGAATTTCAGGAAGCGAGCGGGCGCTGGATGCACGAGATCATCGCTGCGATTGGAGCGCCGATCTCCGGATCGGCTCGTGGCGGGCCAGAACGTGTCCGGGCCGATCAGGAGATCGGCGCTCCTAGCATCGTCTTTTCGCTGGGCACGCACGGCAACTGGCCAGACCTTATCGCCACCGGCGCGAACGTCATCGGGATTGATTGGCAAACCTCCCTGGCCGAAGCGCGCAAATTGATCCCGGAAGCCATCGGCTTGCAGGGCAACCTCGCGCCTTCACTGATCAGCGACGCCACGCCGGACGTGGTCGCGCTCGAAACCCGCGCGGTCCTCGAGGCGATGCGGGGCAGGGCAGGGCACATCTTTAATCTCGGTCACGGTTTGACGCCGGGCGCAAAGCTGGAGAACATTACGGCGTTGGTTGAAACGGTAAAGAATTTCAAATGAAGACGCTGCAAGTTGATCTCGATCTGGTGAAAAAATACAACGTGGCCGGGCCGCGTTACACCAGCTACCCGCCCGCGACCAGGTTCACCGATGCCGTGACGTGGGATGAACTGTCCGCGCGCATTGACGCCAACAACCAGACCCCGCGCGACCTGTCGGTCTATTTTCACATTCCCTTTTGCGAAACGCTTTGCTGGTTCTGCGGCTGCACCACCGTCATCACGCTCAACCACGACAAGGGGAAAGACTACATTGACTATCTCGGCCGCGAAGTCGCGAAAATGGCACCAAAGCTCCACCCGGACCGCAAAGTCGTGCAACTCCATTTCGGCGGCGGCTCGCCCACCTTTCTCCGGCCCGACGAAATCCGCCGGCTCGGCGACATCATTCACCAGCACTTCAAATTTTCACCGGACATCGAAGCGAGCGTGGAAGTGGACCCGCGCCGCCTCACACGCGATCACATGGTCGCATTGCGCGAAGTTGGTTTTAATCGCGCCTCGATGGGAGTCCAGGATTTCAATCCCCAGGTGCAGGAAGCCATTCATCGCATCCAGCCGCGCGCGATGACGCAGCAGGCGATTGATTGGATGCGCGAACTCGGCTACGGCTCGATCAACCTCGACCTCATCTACGGTCTGCCGCATCAGACGCCGGAGACGTTCAACGAAACGCTCGACACCGTGCTGGAGATGAAGCCCGACCGCCTTGCCGTGTTCAGCTACGCGCACGTTCCGTGGATCAAGCCCGCCCAGAAAATTCTGGAGAACAAAATTCTACCGTCACCGGAAAGCAAACTGGAAGTCCTCAAGCTCGTCATCGAAAGACTCACTGCCGACAACCAATACGTCTATATCGGCATGGATCACTTCGCGCGGCCTAACGACGAACTGGCCGTGGCGCAGCGCAACAAACAGCTTCAACGGAATTTCCAGGGCTACAGCACGCGCGCCGGCTCGGACATTTATTCGTTCGGCATGTCCGCCATTTCGCAGATCCCCAACGCCTACTGGCAAAACGAAAAGGAGCTGCCGAAGTATCAGGCAGCGGTGGACGCCGACCGAGTGCCGTTGCAGCGGGCTTACTTCGTGACCGACGAGGATAAAATCCGGCGCGAAACGATCATGCGCGCGATGTGCGATCTCTCGCTTGATTTCGCCGCCATGTCGCAAAAGCTCGGCATCAACTTCGAACAACACTTCGCCAGCGAACTGGCCTCACTCGCCCCGTTCGAAACCGACGGGCTGGTGAAACGCACGGCCACAGGTTTGGAAGTCACCGATAAAGGACGACTCTTCATCCGCAATATCGCAATGTGTTTCGACAACACGCTCGCGCCAGCGAACGAGCGGAGGCATTCGCGGACGATTTGAGATTGGTTGAACAAGAAAAAACCCCGCGCCGCGTTCAGCGGCGCAGGGCGGGGAGGGAAAATTCCGGGCGGGATCAATCGCCCGTTTGCCGGAGGGCTTACTTGACCAGCACCATGTTGTGGTTTCCGCGCGCCGCGATGGCTACCACATTGCTGATCTCGGGAGGGACGGTGATTTGGCCGGCCGTGTCGAATCCCCACGTGATCAGCGTGCCGTCGCGCTTCAAAGCAATGCTGTGATAATCGGCGGTGGCAATCGCCACCACGTGGTTCAGTCCCTCCGGCACGTCGAATTGCGCGAGGCCGTAAGTTCCCCACGAAACCACCGTGCCGTCGCTTTTCAAAGCGAGGCTGTGGAATCCGCAGGCTGCGATGGCTACAACTTTTTTCAATCCTTCCGGCACGTCCGTTTGTCCCCACGAATCATCTCCCCAAGCCACGACGGTGCCGTTGTCCTTCAATGCGAGGCTGTGATAGCTGCCGCCGGCAATGGCAACGACACGGTTCAGCCTTCGAGGGACATCGCACTGGCCGTCCTCGTTCGCGCCCCAAGCCACGACCGTGCCGTCTCGTTTCAAAGCCAGGCTGTGAATCGCGCCCGCCGCGATGGCCGCCACATTTTTCAAATTTGCAGGAACGCTGGTCTGGCCGTAATCGCCAACCTGTCCGGCCGAAGGTCCCCAGGCGGCGACAGTTTCGTCACGCAACAGCGCCAAGCTATGAATGTTGCCCGCGGCAACGGCGACGACTCGTCCTTGATTCACCCTGGCGGGGATGCTGGTTTGGCCAAAGTGGTTGTCGCCCCAGGCCACGACGTCCCCGTCGCATCTCAACGCGAGGCTGTGAAAATCTCCGGCCGCTATTTGCACCACTGAGGCGTTTCGTTGACGCGGCGCGCCAAAGGGAAGATTGTAACTCAAATCGCCCCAGGCAATGACCTGATCGCCGGCGTGCGCGCCGGGCGCGTCCCAGAAAATAAATTGAGCGCTGATAAGGAGGACGCTGAGCATGAGTTTGTGAGAAATTATCCCGATTGTTGATTGTCCGTTGTTTTTCATAGATGCACAAGTATTAACTACGTGCCCATCATCGACGTAAAGACTGACTTGGACAATCGGGCTTGGCACTCAAAATAATCCAGGGGGTTCCCCGGGAAAAAGGCCGGGCGAATCCGGAGCCGCTGCCGGGCCAGATCTTGGCCCACCGATTCAGCCAATAAATTTGGCTCGCCGATTTGCCCTCAGTTTATATTCTTCGCGCCATGAAAGTCTGCCTTTTCACCATCGCCCTTTGCGGCTGGATTACGATGACTCACGCACAACCAACCAACTCATTTCCACTCTGGCCTGGCGACGCACCCGGCGCGCTCGGCAAGGAACCGAAGGACATCCCCACCCTCACGCCGTTTTTGCCAAGCCCGGACAAGGCGACCGGCGCGGCCATCATCATTTTTCCCGGCGGCGGCTACCAGCATCTCGCGCCGCACGAGGGCGAGGGCTACGCGCGCTGGCTCAACGAAAACGGCGTCACCGCCTTTGTGCTTAAGTATCGTCTGGGTTCTGACGGCTATCGTCATCCAGCGATGTTGCAGGATGCCGCTCGTGCCATCCGGTTCGTCCGCGCCAACGCGACCGGGTGGCATCTGGATCCCAAACGCATCGGCATCATTGGCTCCTCCGCGGGCGGCCACGTCGCATCCACGGTGATGACGCATTTCGATTCCGGGAAACCCGGCGATGCCGATCCCGTCGAGCGCGCCAGTTCGCGGCCGGATGTGGGAATTCTTTGCTACGCTGTCATAACGATGGGCAGCTTTACCCACCAAGGTTCAAAAAATAATCTGCTCGGAACAAACGCTCCGCCCGCGCTCGTCGAGGAACTTTCCAATGAGCTACACGTCACGAAAGACACGCCGCCCTGTTTTTTGTGGACCACGTTCGAGGACAAAGCCGTGCCGATGGAGAATAGCATGCAATTCGCCGACGCGCTCCGCAAAGCCGGCGTGCCGTTTGATCTGCACATCTACCAGAAGGGCGGCCACGGCATGGGACTCGGCAGTCAAGCGTACGATCCAGGCAAGCAGCATCCGTGGACGCGTGACTGCGTTTACTGGCTCAAGGCACAGGGATTCATGAAGTGATGGGAGTGCGGCCCTCTCATTATCACACCGCTTCAGCAGGGTGTCTGGCTCCGCGCGCGCAGTCGAACCGTTTCAACGGTTTGCCTGCTCCGGAAAACCGCTGAAGCGGTTCGAGCCATTCGACAGCGAACGACACCCCGCTAAAGCGGTATGTTAATGAGAACTGGAGATTCAGCGTTCTCCACAACTGTGCACCGCTCAAAAAATGAAATGTAAGCGGGTTGAATCCGAAGCCAAAATTGTAATTGCCCGACGCGCGTTTTCGGCCAATCTGTCATCAACTTGAAAAAGGAAAAACTATGAAAGCATTGATCATCATTCTCATTGTCATCATTGTCCCGGTTTTTTTCGTGCTGACGTTTGTCATCGGCGCCTACAACCGCCTCGTTGCTCTGCGCAACCGGTACAAGAATGCCTACGCGCAGATTGACGTGCAACTCAAACGCCGCTACGACCTGATCCCGAACCTCGTCGAGACGGTCAAGGGTTACATCAAGCACGAGCGCGAAACGCTCGAAGCCGTCATCAAGGCGCGCAACACGGCCTTCTCCGCATCGCAAACCGCCGCCGCGAATCCCGGCGACGCCAGCGCCGTAAAAAATCTGATGAGCGCCGAGAGCGGACTGACTGGCGCCATGAGCCGTTTGATGGTGGTTTCCGAGGCGTATCCCGACTTGAAGGCGAACCAGAACATGATGCAGCTCACCGAGGAGCTGAGCTCGACGGAAAATAAAATCTCCTTCGCGCGCCAGGCTTACAACGATTCCGTCATGGCCTACAACACGCAACGCGAAACGTTCCCGACGAATCTCATCGCGAACACGTTCAACTTCGCGTCCGCCGAATTGTTCGTGGTGGACAAGCCGGAGCAAAAGGAAGCGCCGAAGGTTTCGTTTTCGTAAAACGAAAACCTCGTTTATTTGAGAGTTCAGTTTCAGTTTCGTCTTCGGCTAGCTACTTTATGAAGCGACCAACCACATTATATTTTGTAGCAGTGTGGAGTTGTTTGGCTCTACTTATCCAAGCCAGCATTCTGACTCGGTCAATGAGGACTTACCAAGCAGCAGGTGAGCCTGTTCCCGTGATATGGTCTTTCCTGCCGGTCGCGGCACTCATATTTGACATTTGGCAAACTATCGGTCTTGTTCAATTGAAGCGCATTAACCGATGGGTTGTCGTGGTGTTTTTTGTCTTGTGGACTATTTCGCTGATTTGGAATGGCACGGTCGCGGTTCAACATTTGGCGACCAAACCAGGCAAATTGACTAACGTTTTTTTCTTGATTGTTTTCTTTCTCACTTTGGTCTCTTTTAATCTTCTAAGCGCCTGGTATCTTGGGCGCAGATCCTTTGGGGAATTTACCGTTCATTATAACAAGGAGAAACACTCAGAAGCGATGCAGAAGCTTTCTCAAAAGAGAGTTCTTGATGATATCCGAAAGCGACATTGAATCGCCCTGTCAATATCTGACTTGCAATTATTCTAATTGGTAATGGACTTCTTCGAGCGACAGGAAAAAGCGCACCGCAACACGAAGCTCCTCGTCGTTTACTTCGTCACCGGCGTCGCACTGCTCATTTATCTCGTCGCCGCCGGGGGCATGCTCCCATCATGGCCATCTCATCGTTCCCGCCTCGCCGCGCGAATTGACAATCGGTTGGAACGCAGTAGCATTTTTCCGGCATGAGCAGCGTTAAAGAAATTGAATCCGCCGTCAGCAAACTTTCACGCGAGGATCTTTCGACTTTTCGCGCCTGGTTTTTGGAGTTTGATGCCGAAGCGTGGGACCGGCAATTCGAGCAGGACGCGGCGGCCGGCCGTCTCGACACGCTCGCCGACGAGGCATTGCGTGATTTGCGCGAAGGGCGCTCCACGGATTTGTGAGGCACCGCGCGAACGCGAAGTTCTGGCGGTTTTATCAGCAACTTCCCGCCGACGTTCAGAAACTCGCCGATAAGAATTTTGCGCTGCTCAAGCAGGAACCGCAACATCCGTCGCTGCATTTCAAAAAAGTTGGCCGGTTTTGGTCGGCACGCATCGGCATTCATTATAGGGCCGTCGCCGTGCAGGCAGAAGCGGAGTTGGTTTGGTTTTGGATTGGCCGGCATGATGAATACGAACTGATCATTGGCGCTCGGCATTAAAACTCCGATGAGAGACAAACTTGGCGCAATGGATTTTTTCGAGCGACAGGAAAAGGCGCACCGCAACACGAAGCTCCTCGTCGTTTACTTCGTCACCGGCGTCGTGTTGCTCATCGCCACGATTTATCTCGCGGTCTTTTTGATTTTTTCCGGCGTCAATCACAAGTCGCACCGTTATACTTACAACGACGGCACCACCGGTTATGGCTCCACGAGCTTTTCGTTGTGGAACCCGCAACTTTTTTTCGGCGTCACCCTTGGCACGCTCGCGGTCATTGTCATCGGCGGCCTTTCCAAAACCGCTCAACTCTCGCAAGGCGGCAGCGCCGTCGCCGAAATGCTCGGTGGCCGGCTCGTGAATTCAAACACCAACGATCCGGACGAACGCAAGCTGCTCAATGTCGTCGAGGAAATGGCCATCGCCTCGGGCGTGCCCGTGCCGCAGGTCTATGTGCTCGACCACGAGCAAGGCATCAACGCCTTCGCCGCCGGTCACTCGACCAGCGACGCCGTGGTCGCCGCCACGCGCGGCTGCATGAAGGTGCTCTCGCGTGACGAATTGCAGGGCGTCGTCGGCCACGAGTTCAGCCACATCCTCAACGGCGACATGCGGCTGAACATCCGGTTGATGGGAATCATTTTTGGCATCGTTTGCATCGCGGCCATCGGGCGCGGCCTTTTATACATGCGCAGCGGCAACAGCCGCGACCGCAACGCGCTCCCATTGCTCGGCCTTGTTTTTATCGCGATTGGCGGCATCGGCGTTTTTTTCGGGCGGCTCATCCAATCGGCCGTGAGCCGGCAACGCGAATTTCTCGCCGACGCTTCATCCGTCCAGTTCACCCGCAACCCGGACGGCATAGCGGGCGCGTTGAAAAAAATTGGCCGTTACAGTTTTGGTTCCCGTCTCGAAGCACCGCAAGCCGCGCAGGTCAGCCACATGTTTTTCGGCAACGGCATCAGCGAGCCGTTCTTTGGCCTCCTCGCCACGCATCCGCCAATCGCCGAACGCATCCGCGCCGTGGATCCAAAGTGGGACGGAAAATTTCCGCCGCTCGGTCCCGAACAAATCGAGGTGGTCCAGCGTGCCGCGATTTCGGACATGGAAAAGGCCCGTCATCGCCCGCCGATGATTCCGGGTTTTCCACAAACGCGAACGCCCGCCGGCCAGATCCCGACGGCCATCATCACCGCGCAAGCTGTTTTTCCACAACCCGGCACGGCCACCACGGCACACCTCCGTTACGCCAATGAACTGCGAACTTCTTTTCCGCCCGCTGTGCAAAGCGCCGCCCGCGATCCGCTCGGCGCGTCGGCCCTGATTTATGGTTTGTTGCTGAGTTCTGAACCATCCATGCGCGCGAAACAACTCGAATTGCTTGGGCAAAACACCTCCGCCGAGATTCGCCTGGAAACCGAGCGCCTGCTGCCCGCTGTGGCTGAAGTGGCTGCGCGCGCCCGGCTGCCGCTCGCCGACCTTGCGCTGCCGGCCCTGCGCCAGTTTTCGCCCGCGCAATACCAGCAATTCAGCCGTTCGATTCAGCAGATCGTAGAGGCGGATGGCGAGATTGACCTCTTTGAATATGTGTTGCAGAAAATTGTTTTGCGGCATCTTGATCCGCAGTTCACCGGCGCGCGCAAACCCGTGATTCAGTTTTACACGCTTAAGCCGCTCGCGCCCGATTGTGCCGTGCTGCTGTCCGCGCTTGCCCATGTCGGCGCGGACGATCCCGCGCAGGCGCAAAGCGCGTTTCAGTCGGGCGCGCAGCAGTTGAATAATGTCGCGCAAATCGAACTGGATTTCATACCCGCCGACCAGTCTGATCTGCCGCAAGTGGACGCCGCGTTGAACCGGCTCAACCAAGCTGTGCCGCAAATCAAGAAGAACGTGCTCAACGCCTGCGCCCAAACTGTCGCCGCCGACGGTGTGATTCAGGAAATGGAAGCCGAACTTCTCCGCGCCATCGCCGACACGCTCGATTGCCCCATGCCGCCCTTCATCCAGCTCTAATGCACAGAGCTTTGCGCGTGTTCATAGGGGGCTGATTGAAGCTTACTTGAGTCTATTTGTTCAGTTTGGCCGAATCGTTTGCCCAAACGGCCTGAATGGCCGCCTCGTCCCCCGCGCCGTTCGGGACTGCGTCGCTCTTGTTGTTGGCAAAATACCAACGGGTATCCGACGAAGTTGCCGTGCGGCTGCCGGGCATTTGGAGATGGGCATTGGCATCGGTATCCCGCAGCCAGTCCCAGGCGTATTGCAGCCACTTGGCGCGATACTCC
>OCZU010000648.1_pt1 | contig 23507 bp, 17 predicted proteins | sample 1539001 | NCBI WGS metagenome assembly OCZU01 (sample SAMEA3539306, study PRJEB22396) | soil metagenome | biome: tundra; feature: field; material: soil | place: USA | collected 2010-05 | depth 0.15 m | reverse complement strand
ACATCAACGGCACTTCCTCCTGAACGGGCGGGCGGGCGGGTTGTTTTGGCGGCGCGGCAAAAATCTTCGCTTGTTGCAACCACGTGGGCCAGTGGAGTTGCTGCCAAATGTTGAATTTTTTTCCAAGTTCATAGCCGCCGTAGCTGAGCAGGTGCAGTGCGAGCGAAATGGCCAATGCCCAGGCCAGCCGCGATAGTTCGGGCTTGGCCAGGCGCAACGACGTTTCCGGCACTCTGACTGCATTCATGACACGCTAAATTGCCGCAGGGTTCGTGCCGGGGCAACTGTTTACGGCAAAAAGGTTTTCGCCAAAACCGCCATGCTATTGCTCCAGCCCTGCCGGCGGCGCCGGTTGACGGGTCTGAGTTGGCATGGCAATCTTCCCGATCAACGCCGGCGGGGAATTCGTGGTCGGACGATTTGTCGGGGCGCAGATCCCGCCCATCACCATCGGAGGCGGCAGGGCCATGTCCCCCATCCTCGCTGGCGACACGCTCATTTCACCCATCAAGCGCCTTGGCTCCGTATTCGTTGCGTCGGATTTGAGCTTTCCCTGCGCCAGCAGCAACGGTCGCTCGCCGAACAAAAACATCACCGCCGCGAACAGCGTCCCGCCCAGGCGCGCCAACCGGTTTCGCCGCCGCATTTTTCCCGCCGGGCAATCCGCTGTCAGCATCCGCCCGTCCGGACGCTGATACAAACGCCCGCAAAATTTTCCTTCCGTTTTCTGGATTAGTCGCTCGATCTCGCCGCGCGTCATGGCCGAAAGGTTGAAGACATCCTTGCTGCACTGGCCGCAGAACCGGGCCCGCTCGTCGCCCGCCAGGTCTTCCCAGCGCGCAAGGCACGGCGTCGCCACCCGGAGGTCGTCCAAATGGATTCGATTCTTCATGGACGGTTGGACGGAAACGCGGCGGAAATGCTCCTGACAAAAAAACGCGCCGGCCAAATTTCATTTCGACCTCGCGGAAATTACCGCATAGCTTTCCCGCCGATGTCTGCCGATGCCCAACTTACACCCATGATGGCGCAGTACCGCCGCATCAAAGGCGAACTGCCCGGGGACGCGCTGCTGCTGTTCCGGCTGGGTGATTTTTACGAAATGTTTTTCGAGGATGCGCAGACGGGTTCACAGTTGCTGAATCTCTCCCTGACTTCGCGCAACGGCGTGCCCATGTGCGGCCTGCCGTTCCACGCGGCCAACGGCTACATCGCCCGCATTCTCAAGGCTGGACGCAAGGTTGCCATCTGCGATCAGGTGGAGGATGCGCGTCCCGGCCAGTTGGTGAAACGCGAAGTCACGCAAATTCTCTCGCCCGGCACGCACTTCGACGAACGGATGCTCGTGGCCGAGCGCAACAACTTTCTCGCCACCGTGTATCCGAACGGAAAAATCTTCGGCCTCGCGCTCGTGGATTTGACCACCGGCGATTTCATGACCACCGAGCTGGAATCCGACGCCGCGTTGCTGACGGAACTGGAGCGCCTGCGCCCGGCGGAAATTATTTTTCCGACGGAAGCAACGGCACTGCGGGATTTGCTGCGCGACTCTTTCAAGATTTTGAACGGCTACGATGGCTGGGTGTTCGCTCCGGAAACGGCGCTCTACACCGTGCGCGAGCATTTCAAGGTCGCGTCGCTCGACGGCTTCGGGCTGAAGGACCGCGCGGCCGCCATCGGCGCGGCGGGCGCGGCGTTGCATTATCTGACGCAGCATTTGCGCCGCGACGTGAAACATCTCACGCGACTCTCGTTTTATCGCCGCAACGATTTCCTCGCGCTCGATCACACGACGCTTCGTCACCTGGAAATCCTCGAACCGCTCCATCACGACGCCCCCCGCAACTCCTCCCTCTACGGCGCGCTGAACAAAACCGTCACGCCAATGGGCGCGCGGCGTTTGCGCGGCTGGCTCTCGCAACCGCTCGCCGCCGTCGAAGCGATTCTTCGCCGGCAGGAAGCGGTGCAGACGTTCATCGAAAACCCGGTGGGCTTGGATGGTTTCCGCGCGCAGCTCGTGAGCGTTCGCGATCTTGAACGAACGCTCGGCCGCTTGAGCACCGGCAGCGGCAACGCCCGCGATCTCGTCGCATTGCGCATGGCGTTGGAACAAATTCCGGCGGTGAAGCGAATCCTGGACTCGGTGGGGCGAGCGTCCCCGCGAGCCCAGTCGTTGGTAAGTGAAGAGTCTGCGGCTCGCGAGGACGCTCGCCCCACCGGCTTGATTGCCGAACTGAGCGATCAACTCACCGAATCACCCGACCTCGTCGAATTGATTTCGCGCGCCATCGTGGATGAGCCGCCGCTCGCGGTGAAGGAGGGCGGCATGATCCGCGACGGCTTCAGCACCGACCTCGACGAACTTCGCAACGCCCAGCGCGGCGGCAAGGACTGGATCGCGAAATTGCAGGCGGACGAAATCGCTGCCACCGGAATTGCGTCCTTGAAGGTCCGGTTCAATTCTGTCTTCGGCTACTACATTGAAATCACCAAGTCGAACCTCGACAAAGTTCCGCCGCATTACATCCGCAAGCAGACCGTCGCCAACGGCGAGCGCTACATCACGCCGGAATTGAAGGAAATGGAGGGCAAAATCCTCGGCGCGGAAGAACGCAGCGTGAAACTGGAATACGAACTGTTCCAGCACGTGCGCGAGGATGTGCTGGGCCAGTTGCCGCGCATTCAACAAACCGCCGCCGCACTGGCGCAACTCGACGTGCTCGCGTCATTCGCTGAGACCGCGCGGTTGCACAATTATTGCCGTCCGCAGGTTGCCGACGAAGGCGTGCTGCAAATTCGCGATGGCCGGCATCCGGTGTTGGAACAGAGTCTGGTGGATGAACGCTTTGTGCCGAATGACACAGGGCTGGCGAGCAGCGTAATTACTTCTCCCTCTCCGCCGCAGAGCGGGGGAGAGGGGCGGGGTGAGGTGGCGCATTCTCAAACCCCTCACCCTGGCTCTTTCCCCTCTTCAGGCGGGGCGGGGGAAATAAAGTTATTGTTCCCTCAAATCGCCCTCATCACCGGGCCGAACATGGCGGGCAAATCCACCTACATCCGGCAGGTCGCGTTGCTCACATTGCTCGCGCACACGGGGAGTTTTGTTCCGGCGGCGGAGGCGCGGATTGATCTGGTGGATCGCATCTTCACCCGCATCGGCGCGAGTGATGACCTGGCGCGTGGCCAGTCCACGTTCATGGTCGAGATGAGCGAGACCGCCAACATCCTCAACAACGCCACGCCGCGCAGCCTCATCATCCTTGACGAAATCGGGCGCGGCACGAGCACGTTCGACGGCTTGAGCCTGGCGTGGAGCATCGTCGAGCATCTGCACAACGCCATCGGCGCAAAAACCTTGTTCGCCACGCACTATCACGAATTGACCGAACTTTCCGCGCGTTTGCCGCGCTTGAAAAACTTCAACGTCGCCGTCCGCGAGTGGCATGATCAGATTGTGTTCCTCCGCAAAATCGTCGAAGGCGGCACGGACAAAAGCTACGGCATACACGTCGCGCGCCTCGCCGGCGTGCCGAAGGAAGTATTGGAACGCGCGAAAAAAATTCTGGTGAACCTCGAAGAATCGGAACTCACGCCGGAAGGCAACGTGCGCCAACCGCGCCGCCAGCAAGACCGCGAGAAGCTCAAGCAACTCGCCCCGCCGCCGCAGATGGATTTGTTTGGGTGAAACCAACGTGTGCAGCGCCTCTTTGTAAGTTTGATTCATCGGCCGGTTTTGGATATGATGTGGACGCTTACTGAATGTCTTTGAAGCTACAACTCGACGGCGAAGCGTGGTCGGCGGTGTTGGCCGACCTCGCCGAGGCTCTCGGCAAAGAAGGCCCCCCGCTCCGGCTCTGTCTCATTGGTTCGGCTGCCTGTTTGTTTGGCGGCATGGATGGACGCACTTCCGCCGACCTCGACATCTGGAAACCCGCGAGTGATTACGACCGCACTGAACTCAAGACTGCTGCGGAAAAAATTGGCCTGCTCTTCGATCCCAAACAAACGCTCGAACCCGATCGTCCATATCTGCAACTCATCGAGCCGGGACTGACACAGCTTGGAACGTTTGAACCCGTTTTGATCGAGCGCATGGGCCGGCTGCATCTCTGCCGCCCGCCGGTGGAAAATCTCATTGCCGCCAAACTCATCCGCGCCGAACCGAAGGATTTGGGCGACATCCGTTTTTTGGTGAGCCGCCATCGCCCCGATTTGCAACGGATACGGACTATCATTGCGGAGTTCCATCCGTCAGCCCGCGAACGCGCCATCGAAAACCTTGTCTATCTCGACGTGATGGAAACCTGAACATGAATGCCCGTGAAGAAGAATTGACCGCCCGCGCCCTGCTGGCCGATCCAGCCCAGGTAGATGTTTATTTCCGGCAAAAACGCTGGAGGGAACTGGCCGCCCTCGTTCGTTTTGCCCGCCGCGATGTGCCCGTGCAACTCGCGCAGACCGACCCCGCGCTCTACCGGCAGTTGCGCGAGCAGATCACGCGTTTCTTCCTGCGCGGCGGCGATGTCTTTTCCTTGAAACGATTGGAGATACTCGCGGGTCATTGATCCCGCAATCATTCCTGCCACCTCCAGCCAGACCGCAATAAACTCAAGCAACTCGCCCCGCCGCCGCAGATGGATTTGTTTGGGTGACGTGGTAGAAACTCGTCGCGCTGCGCAGAGCGGCGCAACGCTTGGAGGCAATCGTGCGTATGGCGTATGTTACACTCTCGTTCCGCCCGCTCTGCGCGGGCGGGGTTGTCGCAGCGCGACAACCGCAACCTTCAAGCGAGCAGGACCATGCTCAGTCGCTGTTGAGTGAAGTGAAGAACCGTTGCCAGCGAGGAACCCAGTAGTTGCTTTTGTCGAGTGACATGACCACGGCGGTGGCGCGGCCCACGATGCGTTTGCGTTCCACGGTGCCCCAGTAACGGGAATCATAACTGTCGTCGCGGTTGTCGCCCATCATGAAGTATCGACCTTCCGGCACGCGATACGGCGCGAAGCTTCTCAGCGCCGGCAAAGCCGGATTGCCCGCCACGGCGTGGGTCTGGCCGGGAAGTTGTTCGCTGGCGAAGACGCGGCCCGCGCGGTCGGCGGGCGCGAGGTCGCGCAGGAGTTCTTCGGCGATGGGCTGGTATTCGACCGGCTGGCCGTTGATGACAAGCGCGTTGTTGCGCAATTCGATGGTGTCGCCCGGCAGACCGATGACGCGTTTGACGAGCCGCTTCTCATCGTGCGGCGAGTAGAACACGACGATGTCGCCGCGTTGCGGGTTGCTCCATTCGGCGAGGTGCAGCGTGGTGAACGGGACTTTGAGATCGTACGCGAGTTTGTTCACGAAGATGCGGTCGCCTTCCAGAATGGTGGGCCGCATCGAACCGCTGGGCACGTCGTTCCAATCCGCGAGCGAGGAGCGGATGGAAAACATGACGATCGCGAGGATGAGCAGTGGACGGATTTCCTTGCGCCAAAACTTGTGCGCGCGCGAACGGAGAGCTTTTGCGTTCATGGGAGATTTGACCCGGCACGGCGATGGACGTTCAAATGCGAAACGGCAATTCCGCGCTCCGAAACGAAGTACTTTCAAACGCCGGCCGATCAGGTATTGTCCAAACGATTCTATGAAAAATCGCAACTTACGCATTTTATCCGGGCTCACAATTGCAATGTTCGGTTTCGCCGCCCTGGCCGCTGAGCCGTCTGCCAGTCCCGGATTGCCGCCGGCGGTGCCGCGGTTCTCGATTGACTACATGGATCGGTCGGTGGAGCCGGGCAAGGACTTCTACCGATTCGCCGCCGGCAACTGGGTGAAGAACAATCCGGTGCCGCCGGACAAATCCCGCTGGGCCAGTTTCAGCGAACTCGCGGAACGCAATTGGTTTTTAATCCATGAAATCCTCGAGGACGATGCCCTCAGCACCGCGTCGCCGCCGCGTTCACCCCGGCGCGAAGTCGGCGATTTCTTCGCTTCGGCGATGGACACGAATCGGATCGAGCAGCTTGGCTTCCAACCGATCGCCAGCGATCTGAAGCGCATTAACCAGGCCGCGTCCACGAGGGAACTGTTCGCGTTGCTCGCGGATTTTCATCAGCGCGGCATCGGCGGATTTTTCGGCGCGGGTGTCGGCCCCGATGCGAAGAACAGTTCCATCTATGCTTATCATCTTTATCAAGGTGGCCTGTCGCTGCCCGATCGCGATTATTATCTCAAGGACAGTTTTGCGGAGACGCGCGAAAAGTATCGCGACCACGTGACAAAAATGTTCACGCTGCTCGGCGAGAAACCGGAGGAAGCCGCGGCTCATGCCGCGACGGTGTTGGAGCTTGAGACCGCACTGGCCACGGCCAGTCGCACGCGCGTGGAACTGCGCGACCCGGACAAGAATTACAACAAGTTTGCCACTGCTGAACTCATCGCAACCAATCCGATAATCCCGTGGACCGTTTACTTCACCGAGTACGGCCTGTCGCCCGCGCCGTCGGCATCCGAAAAAAATCTGGTGCCGCTGAATTACGAAATTGTCGGCCAACCGGAATTTTTTGTCGCGGTGGACAAACTTCTGCGGGAGCGTCCGCTGTCCGACTGGAAGGTTTATCTTCGCTGGCATCTGCTGCACAACAGCGCGCCATATTTGCATCGCGCCATGGAAGAAGAGAACTTTGCTTTCTTCGGGAAGGTGTTGAGCGGCCAGCCGGAACAGGAACCGCGTTGGAAGCGCTCGGCGAAGGTCATTGACGGCAGCATCGGCGAGGCGCTCGGCCAGCTCTATGTGGAAAAGTACTTTCCGCCCGAAGCCAAGGCGCGGATGAATGAATTGGTGGAAAACCTGAAAGCGGTGTTTCTCGATCATCTGCAAAAAGTGGATTGGATGACGGATGCGACGCGCGCGAAGGCGCTGACGAAGTTCGCCCGCTTCACGCAAAAAATTGGCTGCCCGGACAAGTTCCGCGATTACTCGTCCGTGGAAATTCGACGCGACGACTATCTCGGCAATGTTCGCCGCGCAGCCGCATTTGAGGATAATCGGGAAAGGGTTCGCCTCGGCAAAGCGGTGGACAAGACCGAGTGGCACATGACGCCGGAAACCGTCAACGCCTACTTCAATCCGCTGCAAAACGAAATCGTTTTTCCCGCGGGCATCCTGCAACCGCCGTTTTTCGACGTGACGATGGATGACGCGGTGAACTACGGGGGCATCGGCGCGGTCATCGGCCACGAAATCACGCACGGCTACGATGACCAGGGGCGGAAATACGATGCGGATGGCAATCTCAACGATTGGTGGTCTGACGCTGACGCCAAGGCGTTCGATGCGCGGGCGCAAAAGGTCGTGGACGAATACAACGCCTTCGAGCCGCTCCCCGGTCTGCACGTCAATGGAAAGCTGACGCTCGGCGAAAACCTCGCCGACCTCGGCGGCGTGACCATCGCTTACGACGCGCTGCAACGCGCGCTGGCGAAAGACCCGGCCAAACGCAAAAAAATTGACGGCTTCACGCCGGAGCAAAGGTTCTTCATTTCCTTCGCGCAAATCTGGCGCTCGAACATTCGGGAAGCGGAGCAGCGCCGGCTCGTCACGGTGGACCCTCATTCACCCGGCCAGTTCCGCGCTGTCGGCCCGCTGGAAAATCTGCCCTTGTTCTACGAGGCTTTCGGCATCACACCGAATGAACCGATATGGCGATCACTAGAACTTCGGACAAAAACCTGGTGAGCAGGACGAGCGCAGCTGATCGATGCGTTTACTTATTGCTTGGATTGCGCAGCGCCGATGCACGGTGGACGATCTGGCGGGACGGGGTTGCCGAAAAAGTCTCGTCCACCATTGTCCGGCACGATGCGTCCGGGCAAACACGCGGATTCATCGCGAAGTTTATAGCCGTTTAATGAACCGAATCCATTTCCGCCGCTGCCGGGTTTGAGGAGAGCGGGTTGATTCGAGAGGGCGTGCGCGTCCGCCGGTAGCTCGTGGTGGTTGCCCCAAAAGACGTTGTTCTCGAAAATTGTGTTCTGACTTTTTCCCCAGTTGTAGCTCACACGACCGTCCACGTAAAAAATGTTGTTGTAGAAAAATGTGTCTCGCGCGCTGCCGCCGTCCCAATCATTGAACAGCAGCAGCGGCAGGTCTTGCTTTGGCGCAACATAGATCGTGTTGTTGTAGATGCGCGTGTTCTTTGCCCCGCTGATGTGGAAGACGCGCGCCGAATTGATGCCGTCGTTCTGGCTGATGTTGTAGCGGATGACGGTATCCTCGCTGTAGGAACGGCCCGGCGCGCAAATGAGAAAAAACCCGCCTTCGTTGTCGTGGCTGTAGTTGTATTGGAACAGCGAACGGCGGCAGAGATAATCGGAATCAAACCCCTGCCCATCCTTCGTGCCCTTCATGCCGGAAACTTCGTTGAACTGGATGAGCGTGTCATCGCAATCGAACGGCCAGATGCCCGCCGCGTAATCGTCGCAGCGCATCCGACCGCCGCGAACGACGTTGCTTTCAATAAGACCGCCGTTGCTGCCCCAGAGTTTGATGCCGTCGCCACCGATGTCTTCGAGCAGGTTGCCGCGAATGATCACGTGCAAACTGCGGGTGCGGCTGCCGTTGCGCTGGCAGATGCCGTTCCGGTCGGTGCGAACGACGTGGCAATTCTCGATGAGCAAACCATCGAAGTGTGATTGATTGCCGCCGCGACTCGCGAAAAAAATTCCGCAACCTTCCTGTTCCTTGCGAAGATCTCCGTTCACGTCATGGACGAACAAATTGCGGAGATGAATGTGGCGCATCGTGCCGAAGCCGTCGGTGACGACACGAACGCCGGTTCGCCCTGGCGCGCGATTCGTGCCGAGGTTGCTGAGTTCAAGATCGCTGACTTCCCAGAACTCGACGTTGCGGAGCAGCAGCGTGTCGAGAAACTTGCCCTCGCCATCCATGCGCGGCAACGGACCGTCGCCGTATTTGCCGATGGTGATGGGAACGGGTTTGCCATCCACCATCGCGCCGGAGCCTTGCGGCTGAAGCTGTCCGGTGAAACGCGAGCCGGCCTTGAACAACAATTGGTCGCCGGGCTGAAAAACGTTTATGTTGACGGGCTCCAGACTTTTCCACGCCCCCTCGATCGAAGTGCCGTTGCGCGCGTCATCACCATTGTTGCTATTCACGTAATAAGTGGCCGCGGCAGCCATGAAGGACATAGTCAAGCTGAACAAGAGGAGGACAGCACTGATGGTTTGGATCCTCAGTCTGATTTCGGCTCTGGGTGAAGTCGGTGGATCGTGTTTGTGCGCGACAGCGTCTTGGACTGCGCCAGCCCTCTGGCGCTTTCGATTGGCGGCACTCTCGTCCAAAAGCGCCAGAGGGCTGGCGCAGTCCAAGACCTGGCGGATAGTTGAGCGTTCCATTGTTTATTCCTGCCAAACGGTCACGCCGGCAATCGGCACTGCAGTCGTGCCAATCAAAACTTTTGCCTTTTTCGGAATCGGTGCGCGCTGCGGTTTTTCGGTGAAGTTCGTCGCGACCCAAAAGCCGTCGCGCCAGTCCACGAGAAAACCGTCGGCGAGATTTTCAACCGCAACTCCCGCGCGCTGGAACACGTCGCGGATGAGTTGCTCTTCGAGGCCGCCGGTCTGCGAATCCACGCCGATGTAAGTCACGGTGCCTTTGCCGAGCTTGCGCGTCACGGCGGCCACGCCGCCGGCGTAGAATTGATCGGTGTAACTGGCGAGCGCAGTCGTGCCTTCGCGCAGTTCGAGGACTTCGCCCCAGCTTACCCAATCGTAGGTTTGTCTGCCGGCTTTCACTTTGCCGGAATTCGGAGCGGGCAATGTGTCGTAGAATTTTATTTTCGCGCCGATGAGGTCGAGGATGGGCGCGGCCCACGGGCCTTCCCACAAATGACCGCGCCGATCTTTTTGTCCCGTGCGGCAGGTCAGAATCAAATGTCCGCCGTTCTCGGCGTAATCTTTCCAGCGTTGCACGAGTTTCTCGTCAACGAGTTGACATGCGGGCACGACTAGGAACGGATACTTGCTGAAATCTTTTTCCTCGGTGATGACGTCCACCGGAGCGCCGAGCCGCTTGAGCGCGCGATAGGATTTCAAGATGTGGCCCATGGTATCCCAACGAACAGTTTGCTTGTGATCGTCAATGTCCCAACGGCTCTCGACGTTGTAGAGCAACGCGGTGCGGCGCGCGGCGTAGGCGGCGGGTTCTTTGGCATCGGGCGGGAGGTTTTTTCGGAGCAGCGCGATTTCCTGTGCGGCCTGCGAGTATTGTTCGCCGCCGGGCGTGGGTGTGACGCCGTCCGTGCCGACGAGGCCGTAGTGATATTGCTCCGCGCCGAACAGCGGCTCGCGGTAGCGATAGGTGCAGACGATTTTCGCATCAGCGGCGAATGCGCGCATGATCCAAAGATGGATCGCGCCGGGATACGGCTGCGGGTTCACCTCGCCCCAATTGACCTGGCCGGGTTGCAATTCCATCAAGCCTTCAAAGCCGTTGATGCTGCGATGAAAATCGTGCGAGAAGGACATTTCCGCCGCGCCGCCAAGACGGAAACCGAGCGGGCCTTCATTCAAATTTCCGTGCGCCGGATAATGCGTCCAGGTGATGATCTCGAAATCTTTTCCGAGCAACGCGGGGTTCACCGCGTTGAACAGGTGCATGAAATTGCTCGTGATCCACTGGCGATTTCCGCAGTGCTTGCGTAACACGCCGGTCTGGAAACGCAAGTAATCCGCAGCCTCGTCGGCGAACCAGCGTTGCGCGTCGAGCAGCGCGTGTTCGTTGATCTGAGCGACGAGTTCTTTTGAGTTGGGAATGCAAATCTGATCAAAGTTCTGATACATCTGCGACCAAAAGGCGTCGCCCCAGGCTTCGTTCAGGTTTTGAATCGTGCTGTATTTATTCTTTAGCCACGCGCGGAACTTTGCCTGGCAGGCGTCGCAATAGCACGGTTCCTTGCCGTAATGACTGAGTTCGTTGTCGAGCTGCCAGCCCCAGACGCGGGGGTCGTTGCCGAAACGTTTGCCGAGTTCCTCATCGATCTTGCCGACGTAATCGCGATAGGTCTGAACGCTCCAGCAACCTTGCTGCCGCGTGCCGTGCAACATTTTTCGGCCCGTCGCGTCCATCATTAAAATCTCCGGATGCTTTTCGGAAAGCCAGACCGGAGGCGTCGGGCTGGGAGTGCAGAGAACGACTTTCAATCCTTGCTCGGCGCAGAGCTGGACATTCCGTTCGAGCCAGTCGAAATCGAATTTGCCTTCCTCCGGTTCCATGAAGGCCCACGCGAATTCGCCCATGTGGACGAACTCGAGGTCCAACTTTTTGATGTTGGCGATGTCGCGCGCCCATTGGTTCGACGGCCACGCCTCGGGATAATAATACACACCGATGCGCATGAGGTCGGCCTGGGGAAATTGCGCGCTGTCGGCGGACACATTCGCGACGCAGGAAGCCATTCCGAGGGCGGCAAGCAGTATTGGAAGTTTCATGGGCACGAGTTAATCAATTTATCCGCCGAAGCGAAACTGGAAAACCTCCCGCGGTATCCTGCTTTGACCGAGCGCGGCTCCAACAATCCGGCTCATTGCAAAAAGGCGGATTTATCTGGCGGGTGATGCTCTACCTGGCAGTTCGGAGAGTTGATGGTTCGTGATCGAGCAGGTCGGAGGCCCGTTCAGCTTATTGATCGCGTAAGTGCCGCCCGCCGGGCAATGGAGCGAATGGAAGCCGCCTTTGATGTAAAGATCGAGTTCGCCAGCAGTGGGCACGTCCGCGTCGGATTTCTTGTTTTCCAATGCCCACTGCTGCTTGGCCGCGTCAATCTGGCGGAGATTGTTGATGCAGGCATACATCTGCGCGGTGCTGCGCGCCCGAACGAAGTTGGGAATGGCGATGGCAGCCATCATGGGAATCAAAACCACCGAGAGCCCAATACTGGCGTAGCCGGTGATCAATCCGGCCAAAGCCATGCCCTCACCTGCGAGCGCGCCGCCTGAGCGTTTGATGCGCGCATAAGCCATGTGACCGCAAACGACAGCCGGAATGGCGAACAACGGGCCAATGCATACCAACAGAAGCAGGATGCCCAAAATGCCGAGCACCAGACTCCAGATTGCCAATGGGGAAGTCTTGATGGTGGGCATCGGCGGCGCACCGGGGTTGATTTCATTCATAGCAATAGTCCCTCAAGGCTTGTTTGGAAATCCTGGTTTGGAGTTCCGCCTTCAGGCGGCGCGGCGCGGGAACCGCCTAAAGGCGGAACTCCGAACCGCAAACGACTCAAAGCCGGCGCCTATCCAAACAGGCTCTCAGTTAATGTTGGTCGAAGTGTGTATCGTGATTGCCAGCCGCTGCCAAGTAATCATTGCATTGTTGGGCTGCATTCATGTTTCGGGCAATTCTCACCAATGCTTTGAAATGGCCGCGTAATTCATTACGGCTTCAACCATTTCACGAACCAGTTAATCGCTTCTCCTTCGGATTCCGGTTTCACTTGGTGGCGGGTATTCTGTTGGATGCGCACCACGAAATGGTCATCCGCCTTGGCTGCGTGATAAGCCCTTTGCGCTGCTCGGGCACATTCTTCGACGCCGGGTAGTGGTGTGTGATTGTCCGAATCGCCATTGATGATGAGCAGCGGACGCGGCGCAATCAAGGGCAGCATCGCCGGTCCGTCGAACTCTGCGTAAATGCCGGGGACCATGCGGTCATAAAATATTTTCACGAAAGCGGTGTCCGGTCCGGTCACGCCCGCTTCCCTGGCAATGGTGTCGAAAGCAATTTGAATTGTCCCAAGGCGGCCCTGCCAGTCGTTGTTTTCCAGCGCCCAGCCGAAACCTTGCACGCCGATGCAGGGCACGGCCACGGCGATGCGTTTGTCCACAGCGGCGGCGAGATAGGTTTCGATGCCGCCCTTGGAAATGCCGATGAGACCAATGCGCTTCGCGTCCACGTCTTTGCGCGTCTTGAGATAATCCACCAGCCGCATCACATCCCAAACCGTGTCGTAGTAAAACGGGTGCTCGCGGCCATCGCGCCACGCCCGGACGATGGCGTCCTCGTATTCGGCGGAACCTTGGCCGGCTTTCGTGCGCTCGCCGTGATAGCGCCCGTCAATCGCGACGGCGATGAAGCCTTGCTCTGCAAGTTTGCGGCAGAGCGGAAGCATGCTTTCCTTGTTGCCGCCCGTGCCGTGTAACGCGATGACAACGGCGCGGCGTCCTTTTGAATTATCTGCTTTGACCAGCACGCCGGGCACGCGTTGCTCCGCGTCGGCGGCGAAGGAGAAGTGAAATTGAGCGAGGCCGTTGGTGGAGGGGAGTTCCTCGACTTGCGGTTTTAGCCGGACGCGCGGGCGTTCGATGAGCTTGAGAAAATCGGCGCGCGTGTCTGCCTCGCTGGAGCAGGTTGTGAGCAAATAAAAAACCGCAACGAGGAGGCAGAAAAGGCGATTCATGCCTTTATTTGAAGGACTTGCTGTAAAATTACAAGCGGGTTTGTTTTGATGCACTCGAGGAAGCCAAGTCAATGCCTGCCGTGTGGTCAGCAAAATAGTGAAGCTCATACCCAATTATGAAGAGAAGTCTGCAGGTAAGCCTGGCTTTTTACCGGCGAGGTATGGAAATAGTTTTGCGAATGATCTCAAGCGCTTGCTGATATGGGGTAAACACCCCATATCGAATTTTTTGCGAATTTGAGATTGTTTGTCAGCGACCGCAAGCGGTCGGAAGCGGTTGTGGTAATCGAATCGTCAACCTAATTGCGCGATCTTATGAAACAGTACGAAGCCAATCAGGAAGCTCAACCCGGCAAGGTGTTCTGGCTGCGCCGGGATCGCCGGAAGCATTATCTGGTGCTGGGGGGCACGCCGGGGGTTTTACCGCCACCCACGGCTACCAGCCCGACGCCGCGTCGGGCAGGCACAACAATTACGGCCCCCACCTGGTTTATGCGACCGCGCAATACCGGTTTGGAAAATTCGCATCTCAAACTAAATTCTGAAACTACATTCAAACTGTGAAAACAAATCCAATGCTCAAACTCATGGCCGTTGCCGTGTTGTTCACCACTGCAACTTGCTGGCACGCCGCTGCGGCTGACGGGAAGGAACTCTGGGACAAGAACTGCGCCGCCTGCCATGGCAAAGACGGCAAAGGCGACACCAAAATGGGCAAGAAAGTCGGCGTGAAGGATTACTCCGATGCCAAAGTGCAAGCCGAGTTGACCGACGCCAAAGCCCTCAAAGCCATCAAGGAAGGCGTCACCGAGGATGGCAAGGAGAAGATGAAATCCTTTGCCGAGAAGGTGAACGACGAGGAAGCCAAAGCGCTCGTCGCCTATCTCCGCACCTTGAAGAAATAAAATTACGGCTGTTGACTGGCTGGGTTGTCCATCGCGCAGGATGTTACAACAATAGGCGTCCCGCGCTTTTTTGAAACATGAGCAACGAACCGGGACCTCCCGCCAAAACCCGCCACCTGCGGAACTGGTTAAGTTTCGCAGGTGGCGTCGTTGCTCTCGGCAGTCTCTTCGCATTCCTTCTCCTCTTTGCCATTGACCTGTTCGCCCACAATGGCAATCCCTACATGGGCATCCTTGCCTATGTCGTTGCGCCGGGATTTTTGTTTCTCGGTCTGGGCATGATGGGGATCGGTGTGTGGATTCAACGCCGCCACGACCGCCGCGCCGCGCCGGAAGCCAGGCCAAGCCTGCTCGCGGTTGACTTCGCGCGCCCCGCCGACCGCCGCAAGCTCATTATTTTCATTTTTTGCAGCATTGTCTTTCTGCTCTGCACGGCCATAGGCAGCTATCAAAGCTATCACGTCAGCGAATCCGTCCAATTCTGCGGCCAAGCCTGCCACACGCCGATGAAACCGGAATTCACCGCCTACCAGAATTCACCGCACGCCCACGTCGCCTGCACCGAATGTCACGTTGGCAACGGCGCGGAAGCTTTTGTGAAAGCCAAGATGAACGGCGTCCACCAACTCGTCGGCGTGATGACCGGCGATTACCCGCGCCCCATCAAGACCCCCATCCGCAATCTCCGACCCGCCCGCGAAACTTGCGAGCAATGCCACTGGCCGAAAAAATTTAACGGCAATCTCGACCTCACCTACCAGCACTTTCTCGCGGACGAAACCAACACGCCTTTTGCCGTCCGCCTCTCGCTCAAAGTCGGAGGCGCTGATCCCGAGCGCGGCGTGGTCGGCGGCATCCACTGGCACGTCAGCCAGGACAACAAGATCGAATACCTCGCCACCGATGAACGCCGCCAGGTCATTCCATGGGTGCGCGTGACCGATCCGCAAGGCGTCGTCACCGAATACCGCTCCCCCAAATTCACCAACGACCCCAGCCAATACGAAATCCGCACGATGGACTGCATTGATTGCCACAATCGCCCGTCGCACCGTTACCGCGCGCCGAATGACTCCGTGGATCTGGCCATGAGCCTGGGCACGATTGATCGCGGCCTGTCGTGGGTGAAGTCCAACTCCGTCGCCGTCCTTATCCAACCCTACAACACGGAAGATGAGGCATTGCAAAAAATTTCCACCGCGCTCCGCGCCAAATATCCAGCCGCGACGAACGTGGACAACCTCGTCCAGGCAGTGCAAACCATTTACTCGCAAAACTTCTTCCCTGAGATGAAAGCCGACTGGCGCGCCTACCCGGAAAACATCGGCCACAAAAACTGGCCCGGCTGTTTCCGCTGCCACGACGGCTCGCACAAGGCCGCGGACGGCAAAAAGAAAATTCCCGCGAGCGATTGCTCCGCGTGCCACGTCATCCTCACGCAAGGGGCGGGCGCGAATCTGGAAAAGTTGAACGCGAAGGGCAGCCCCTTCATCCACATTGACGCCGAATACGAAAGCTTCGACTGCAACTCCTGCCACACCGGCGCGTTCCCCAAAGAATGACGCGCGGGGCGGACGAGGTCAAACTGCGCGAACCGTTCCCTTCTCCCCGCCCAAGCGGGGGGCCAGGGAGAGGGGTTCAACAAAAATCATTTCCGCCAGCTTCAAGTTTCACTGGCGGCGCGCCCATGAACTGTAGCTTTCATTGTTTCGCGCAGCCGGCATTTTGCTTTTTTTGAAATGAAGGACTCCTCTCACTGACCCTCTCCTCGTTTGGCGAGGAGAGGGAAAGACGGCGCGGAGTGCGACGCGCGGGGCAGACGAGCTCAATCTGCGCGAATCGTTTTCCTCTCCCCGCTGGGACGGGGGGGGAGACAGGGGCAGTGTCTCTGGATGCGCCCGCGACAGCCACGACGGCAATTCCAGGCAATTCCATGCTTGCAAGCCCGCAGGCCAGCGTGTTTCCTCTTGACCAATTACATGAGCAAAGCCTTTCAAAATTTTGCCGGGCGCGGCGCGGTTTTCGTCTTCGGGTTTTTCCTCCTTTTGTCCGGTGCGGAACTGGGCGCAAAGGAGCGCGAGATTCCATCGACATTGCGCGCGCAAATTGACGTGGCGATTGAGAAGGTCAAACCCGCGCTGGTGCGCATCCGTGTCGTTTCCACCGAATACGGCGAAGGGCGCGAAATGAAAATGCAGGCGGTCGGCAGCGGCGCGATCATCACCAAGGACGGCTACATCATCACGAATCATCACGTCGCCGGCCATGCCACACGGATGTTTTGCACGCTGTGGAATCGCGAGGAAATCGAGGCCGAACTCATCGGCACCGACCCGCTCACGGACATTTCCATCATCAAATTGAAGCCGGAAAAGCCGCGCACGTTCGCCTTTGTCCAGTTCGGTGATTCATCAAAAATTCGCGTCGGCGATAACGTGCTGGCGATGGGCAGCCCGATGGCGCTGTCGCAATCGGTCACGCTTGGCATCATCAGCAACACCGAGCTGGTCATCCCGCGTTTCTGGGGCGGGGGAGGATTCAAACTCGACGGCGAAAATGTCGGCGGCCTGGTGCGCTGGATCGGCCATGACGCGGCGATTTACGGCGGCAATTCCGGCGGTCCGCTCGTGAATCTCAAGGGCGACATCATCGGCATCAACGAAATCAGCTACGGTTTGGCGGGCGCGATTCCCGGCAACCTCGCGAAAAGCGTCGCTGAAGAACTCATTGCAAAGGGCAAAATCCTGAGAAGCTGGCTGGGTGTGGATGTGCAGCCGCTGTTCAAACATTCGAACGAGCAACATGGCATTTTAATCAGCGGCGTGATGGAAGATTCGCCCGCGAGCGCGGCGGGTTTGCAGGCCGGCGATTTGATGCTGCGCCTGAACGGCGTGGCGACGGACGTTCGTTTCGACGAGCAATTACCGGAGTTCATGGCGTTGTCGACCGGTTTGCCCCTGGGCAAGGAAGCCTCCGCCGTCATCAAGCGCGACGGCAAGGAAATGACCGTGCGGTTGAAGCCCGTCGAGCGCGAGGAAATTTACCCGAAGCAAAAGGAGTTGAAACAGTGGGGGCTCACGGTGCGGAACATTTCGTCAATTCTAGCCCGTGAAATGAAGCGCGACAGCACGGACGGCGTAGTGGTGACTTCCGTCCGGCCCGGCGGTCCGGCGGGCGACGCCAAACCCTCGCTGGATGTGCGCGATGTGATTCTCGAAGTCGGCGGCGAGCCGATAAAAAATGTCCAGGGCCTGGTGGATTTCACGCACAAATTGACCGACGGCAAAACCGAGCCGGCGCCGGTCATCGCCACGTTTGAGCGCCGGGCGGCGCGTTTCCTCACCGTCGTCAAGGTTGGCATCCAGGAATTGAAGGATCCCGGCCTCGAAGTGACGAAGGCATGGCTGCCCGTCGAAACGCAGGTCATCAGCCGCGACATTGCCAAACAGCTTGGTGATCCGGGTTTGAAGGGTTTTTACATCACGCGCGTTTTTGCCGACAGCACCGCCGACAAGGCGGGCCTCAAGCCGGGCGATTTCATCACGGCCGTGGACGATGAAAAACTGACGGCCAGCGGCTCGGAATTCGAGGACGAGCTTTCCTCGCTCATCCGGCAATACGACGTGGGCAAGACGGTGGATTTGTCGGTCCTTCGGGAGAAGGACAAAATGAAAATCCCGGTTGAACTGGCCCGCTCGCCGCGGTTGCGGCGCGAGATGAAAAAATATCGCAACGACGATTTTGAATTTACCGTGCATGATGTTTCGTTTTTCGATGCCGCCGCCGAGCAGTTCAAGAAAGATCAGCGCGGCGTGCTGGTGGAGGAGGTCAAATCCGGCAGTTGGGCCGAGCTGGGCACCCTTTACACGGGCGACCTGATTTTGGAAGTCAACGGTCAGGCCATTTCCAATGTTGATGAATTGCGCCGTGCGATGGAACAAATCGCTTCGGCCAAAAAATCCGTCGTGACATTCAAGGTCATGCGCGGGATTCACACGATGTATCTGGAGATGGAACCGAACTGGAAAAGTTGACCGCCGATGCAAACCGTTTTCATGCGTTGCAAACTGCTTGCCGTCACTGTTTTTTTGCTGGGCCATCTGGCCGCCACCGGTCGCGCCGATGAGCTGGCGGAAAAAGGCCGGGAGATTTTCATGCAGAACCGGCACGCGGTCATCACCGTGCAGGTGATCGCGAAAATCAAATTCTCCGCGTCGGGCATGATGGGCGGGCAGGCCAGCGAATCCAAGCAGGATCTTACCGGCACCGTGGTGGATCCCTCCGGCCTCACGGTGCTCGCGCTTTCCGCCTGTGAACCGGGCGACCTGATGCAGAAACTGATGGATCAAAATTCCGACGAGGACGAAAAATTGAAAGTGGAAACCGAACTCAGCGACATAAAACTTCTTCTGGATGACGGAACGGAAATGCCCGCGGACATTGTGCTGCGGGACAAAGATTTGGATCTGGCTTTCGTCCGCCCCAAAAGCAAGCCCGCCAGCCCGATGAGCGCGCTTGATTTGAGCAAGTCAGCCAAGGCCCAGGTTTTGGACCAGGTCATCACTCTTAACCGCCTCGGCCAGGTGGCGGGCCGCGCGTATGCCGCCTCGGTGGAACGCATCAGCGCCGTCGTCCAAAAGCCGCGCCTTTTCTATGTTCCGGGCAGCGACGCGACTTCCACCACGTTGGGTTCTCCCGCCTTCATGCCGGATGGAACTGTTCTCGGCATTTTTGTGATGCGCTCCACCAACCAGAAAAGCGGCGGCATGGAAATGTTCGGCGCGCGACCCGACGGCATGACTTCGATCATCCTGCCGGCCGAGGATGTTCTGAAGGCCGCCCGACAGGCTCCCGAGTTGAAAGCCGGCGGCGAAAAGAAGGACGAGCCGAGGGAATCGAAGGAACCGAAGGACGGCACTGGAAAGAAATTATAGAAATCGAACTGAACTGAAAAATTCATTGAAAGGAATTATGCGCTGCAATCGTAAATCATTTTTTATCGCTTCCATTTGCCTGCTTGGCTTGCTGGCCGCCAATTCCCGGGCGAGCGAGCTCGCCGACAAGGGCCGCGCCATTTTCAACAAAAGCCAGCACGCTGTCGTGACCGTGCAAATCGTTTTGAAGGTGACGTATTCCTCCGCCGGCCAGACCTCCGCGCCGCAGGAAACCAAGCAGGAAGCCACCGGCACGGTGATTGATCCGTCGGGCCTGACCGTGCTGGCGCTTTCGGCGTGCGATCCGGCCGACATGTATCAGCGCATGTCGTCCGAGCAGTCCAAATACAAGATTGATACGGAAGTCAGCGACATCAAAATCCTGCTCGACGACGGAACGGAACTCCCGGCGGAAATTGTTTTGCGCGACAAAGACCTCGACCTCGCCTACATCCGCCCCAAGACCAAACCCGCCAGCCCGATGACGTCGGTTGACCTGAGCAAATCCGCGACGGCGCAGGTGCTGGACGAGGTGGTCACGCTCAACCGCCTCAACAGCGCCGCCAGCCGCGCTTACGCCGCGTCCATCGAGCACATCAGCGCGGTCGTACAGAAGCCGCGCACGTTTTACATTCCCGACAGCACGATGAGCGCGACGACCATGGGTTCGCCGGCGTTTTTGTTGAACGGAAACGTCCTGGGAATTTTCGTCATGCGCGCGGTCAGTCCGTCGGGAGGGCGCGCAAATCTGACGTCCATTATTTTGCCCGCCGAGGATATATTGAAAGGCGCGAAGCAGGCCCCAGAAGCCAAGGGCGACAGCGAGAAGAAAGAAGAGGAACCAGCGAAGGATTCAAAAGAGCACAAGGCCGAGGCGGAGAAAAAGTAACCTTGCTGGGTGGGTCGAGAGATTCTTTCGCCACCCGCTGCCGCCACATTATACCGGTTGAAGCTTCCGTGAATTCGGTCGCGAAACACGTTCGACTCGACTGCCGCTATTCACGTGAAATTTTGTTGGGACTGGCAGCGGCTTCCCGCCAGGAGGAACAGCGGCGAGTTTCAACCCCCGACCAACGCGAAGCGTTTTGCGGATTTTCTTGGGGCGCAAACATCGTGGAAAAAGCTCGCCTCTGGATTTAGAAACGAGTACAAGTTCTGTGCCAACTTGCATGAAATCTCACCTTCGACTCCCGGCGTTTCCATTTCTTTTTGTTCTGGCCTGCTTTGCTTCGTCGGCTCTGGCTGACTGGAAATCCGACGCCAACACGAGTATCGAGCAGATTCGCAAGGGCGATTGGACCGTGCAGGTATTGAACGCGAACGGCCAACCCATCGCGGGAGCAACCGTGCAGGTGCGCCAGCGACGTCATGATTTCGCGTTCGGCTGCGCGCTCAATGCCGATGCCCTCATCGGTGAGCCGCGCTATGCGGACTTCTTCTCGCGGAACTTCGAATGGGCCGTGTTTGAAAACGAAACGAAGTGGACCAGTGACGAGCCGGTGCAGGGCCAGTTGGACTATCGTAGGCCGGACATGATGCTCGCCTTCTGCCGCAAACACGCGATCACGATGCGCGGCCACACCATTTTTTGGGAGGCAACCGGTGGCGGCTACGAACATCCCGCCTGGCTCGATTTGCTGGACACCAACCAGCTTCGTTCGGCCGTGGCCGCGCGCGTTGACAGTGTCGTGCCCCGCTATCGCGGAACGTTTCAGCACTGGGACATCAATAACGAGATGCTTCATGGCAATTATTTTCGCGGTCGGCTCGGCACGGGCATCGTTCCGTTCATGTTTCAACAGACCGGAGCACTCGAGCCGCGCGCCAAACGCTTCGTCAACGACTACAACGTCGTGGCCGGTTCGGAGACGGATTCATACAAGACTCAAATCACCAATCTTCTGGCAACCGGTGCGACCGTCGAAGGCATCGGCGCGCAGGGACATTTCGGCGGACAGATCATTGACCCGGTGGTGGTCAAATCACGGTTGGACAATCTGGGCACGCTCGGTCTGCCGATCTGGATCACGGAATACGATTCGGTGCAGGCCAATGCGACCAATCGCGCAGATAATCTCGAAACGCTCTACCGAGTCGCGTTCAGTCATACCAATGTTCAAGGAATTCTTATGTGGGGATTTTGGGCCAACGCACACTGGCTGGGATCGAACGCGGCCATCGTGGATGCGAACTGGACCGTCAACGCCGCCGGCCAGCGTTACACGAATCTCCTGCAGGAATGGACCACCGTCACCAATGGCTTAACAGATGCGAATGGCCGTTTCGCCCTGCGCGGATTTCGCGGTGACTACGATGTGACCCTGTCCGCTTCGGGCCAAACGACCGTGACCCAATGCGTCCTGCTCGCGAACGGTCCGGGCGCTCAGACCAACATCGCCGCGTTCGGATCAATTCCAAAGCCGTTGCTCACCGGCGATCTCATCCTCGGCGATGTGATGGCTCTGAAGTGGGGACGCGACGCCAGCGCGGGCAGTTACCTGATCGAAGCCAGCACCAATCTCAGCAATTGGGACATGGTTTCGCCGCGACTCGATCCGCTCGCGACTGCCTGGACATGTAAACTCACGAACACTGACGCGCGGCGTTTCTTCCGGGTGCGATCCGACCCAATCTCGCCACCGGATTTTGATTATTACGAAGCCACCGGCGCAAAACGAACCGCCACGATTAATGGCAGCGGCGTGTTCACGACGACGGACGCCGGTTTGATTCATCGCAACTTCTACGTCTTCGGCGCTCCCGACCTGCGCAATGGCGTTTTCTCCTTCACCGAAGATGCAACCGAGCCGTCCCCAAACGGCGGGCCGCCCGGCGTGCTCCGTTTTAGCATGGACACCAAGCCGACGACCATCGGACAGGATTATTGGGGCTTTATTTTGCGCCCGGGCAGTGTCTCTGAATGGCCGGACAACGGATTGAGCACGACGCATCTCGGGAAGACGCGCCTCCGTTTCCGCTACAAGCTGACCTCGGGCCGAAACATCGACGTCCGCCTCGAACCGGCATCCGGCAGCTACAATGAACGCTGCGACTTCAGCAACATCACCGGCAATGGCCAGTGGCAGGAGTTCAACCGATTGCTTTCCACCGGCTCGAACGGAACGGCATTTCTCAACTTCTTGAACAGTGGCGGCGAACGATACCTGAATCTCGTCTTCGGCAACGGCGCAGCCCTCACAACTTACGCCACCGGAGACGCGCTCCTGATGGACGACATTTCTATTTATTACGAGCCGTGAGAGCAATGGCAGGGATGGCGCGTTGCGCCGGCCAGCGCTGCTTTCGGACCGCGACGACGGGTTATGGACTGATTCGGCGTAGTCGAAAGAATCGGGAGTCAGCACTGCTGGAGATTTCCATCGTGTATCTGTTGCTTGAGAGAATCGGACCGTAACCGAATAGTTCCCAGTTCGTCGAAGAAAGATCGTTGTTGAACTCGAGTGCAAACCAGCCTCCATTGGTGGGCCACGAAAGTTTGTACCGGTCCACTCCCACCGCCTGGATTGACAGTTGTCCGGGAATCTCCTCCACCTCGAAGGCGTAGGAGTTCGTCCCGGTGCTCTGAACGAGGTTAAACACCCAGTTTCCCGCCGCCAGTGATCCAAACTGCCCGTCAATCCCCATGACCGGAATAACAACAAGCGGGCAGGCCTGGTTCGTGCGAGGGTCGGAAAACCGAACGACAACCATTCTGTTTGTCGAGTCAACGCTGATGCCCGGCTCGCCCTTCGCAACGGACGCCCAGCAACTGTTCCCGTACACCTGGCCGTCGGTCGAAGCTACGAAATTGATGATGTCGCCCGGCGTCGGGTTTGTGGGCGAAACGGCGAAGGGAGGTGGGGAAGTGGGATTGAAGTAACTGACGTTGTGCCATTCGACACTCGCTCCGTCCGCAACCGTTAGAGCGCTGCCCACAACCGTCACGACCACGAGACAAGCAAACGCTGCAATGCGGTCAATTGCCATCATAGCTCGTTATTTCTTGAGCTATTTACTAGCAGAGACCGTCTTCGTAGGGAAGCACTTTGTGACGGGGCTGTCCGATGCGAATAACTGGTAGGGACGGCGCGCCGCGCCGTCCGCGCCGCGCAATAGCGGCGCAACGTGGGGTTTGATTCGCACGTCACGCGTGATTCGTTCCGCCCGCTGCGCAAGCGGGCGGAGACATCGCAGCGCGATGCCCGCTACCT
>OCZU010000647.1_pt1 | contig 23523 bp, 20 predicted proteins | sample 1539001 | NCBI WGS metagenome assembly OCZU01 (sample SAMEA3539306, study PRJEB22396) | soil metagenome | biome: tundra; feature: field; material: soil | place: USA | collected 2010-05 | depth 0.15 m | reverse complement strand
TCACCGGCCTGGGGTTCGCTGCCGCGCGCCCAGCTGAGGATCATTCACGTATCAGCCGGACAGGCACGCGCGAGCCCTGCTGCCACGGACAGGTCCGCTGGAGCACTGTTTCGGGGCCGCGACGGACGACGTTGCCACCACAATCACCACAGCCACCGCTTGCGAAGCGCCGTCGGCTGAAGTTATAGGTTCTGGACGGCTCACCGCATTCACCCGCATACGCTCAGGCCATGTCCGCGCAGATTTTCGGGCGGGACGCTGAGCTGCGGACCATCGGCGCGCTCATCGGCGATCTGCCGCGCTCACCCGGTGCGCTGGTTCTGACCGGGCCAGCAGGCGCGGGCAAGACGACCCTGCTCCGGGCCGGTGCCGCGCTGGCTGCCGAGCATGCGTATACGGTGCTGGCAACGACGCCGGCCCACAGTGACCTTCGGCTCGCTTTCGCTGGCCTGTCCGACCTGCTTGAGCGAAGCCTCGGAACCGTGATCGACGAGATACCGCCACCGCAGGCGCGGGCGCTCCGGGTGGCGCTGGCGCTGGCGGATGCGCCGCCGCAACCTCCTGACCCGCGTGTCATCGCGGCCGCGTTCCGCACGGCCGTGAGTCTGCTCGCCCGCTCGGCGACGGTCCTGCTGGTCATCGACGACGTCCAGTGGCTCGATGCCCCGAGCGCGGCAGCGATCGGATTCGCGGTGCGCCGCCTTGACCGCGAGCCGGTCGGATTGTTGTGCGCCCAGCGCACCGCCGGGCAAGGCGACGAGCTGCCGCTTGAGCTTTCCCGCGCGAGGTTGCGCGCTGATCTGCTGCCAGTGAGCGGCCTGAGCCTCGGTGCGCTGCACAGGCTACTGCTGGCCGAGCTTGGCACGTCGTTTTCGCACCCGACGCTGCGCAGGATCGAGGCTGAGTCAGCCGGCAACCCCTTCATCGCGCTTGAGATCGGCCGCGCGCTTGCCCGCGGTGGCATCACGAACCTCGGGAACCGCCCGCTTCCAGTACCCGGCACGCTCAGTGGCCTGGTCGGCCGTCGGCTCGGCGAGCTTTCGCCTGCCGTGCTTGACGCGCTGCACCTAGTCGCCGTCATGGCGGACGCGACCGTCGAGCAGTACCTCGCGGCTGGTTCGGGTGGTGCCGAGCTCGACGCGGCGGTGCTCGCCGGGGTGCTCGACCAGGACGGCGGGCGACTCCGGTTCTCGCACCCGCTGCTCGCGTCGGCTGTGGCGGGCTCGATTCCGCCGGCCCGCCGACGGATGCTGCACGAGATCGCGGCCCGCCTTGTGCAGCGGCCTGAGGAGCAAGCCAGGCACCGGGCGCTCGCCTCCACCGGGCCGTCGGCACAGGTCGCTGCCGACCTTGATCAGGCTGCCCGCGCCGCTGACGCACGCGGCGCTCCGGCGACCGCAGCGGAGCTGTTCGGCCTGGCTGCCTCGCTAACGCCGCACGATCAGCAGGCCGACCGCTGCCGCCGGACTCTTGACGCCACCCGCCGGCTAGCACTGGCGGGAGAAACCCGAGCCGCGATGGCCGCGCTGGACGAGCTGATCGGGTCCATCCCGGCCGGGCTCGATCGGGCGGCGGCGCTGAGCCAGCTCGCAGCGCTCCGCCAGGACGATTCGGCGGCCGAAGCAACCGACCTTCTTGAGCAGGCGCTGGCTGAGGCTGGCGACGATCCGGCCCAGACGGCGGAAATCCACTTCACTCTCGGCGACAGTTGGTCGAAGCGCGGGGACCAGGCTCGCGCCCTGGCCGAATCGCGGCTGGCGCTCGCCGATGCCGAACGCGGCGGCGACACGGCGCTGCTCGCCGCGACAATGGCACAGGTTGTCCTTCGAACCTTCAGCTGCGGTGGCGGGATCGACGAGCGCCTGCTCGGGCGCGCACTTGAGCTTGAGCGCGAGGTCGAGGTCCGATTGCTGTTTCACGCCGACCCGCCAAGCTGGGTGGCTGGCTGGTGCCACCTGGCTGAAGGCCGCCTGGAGGAGGCGGAGTCTGAGCTGCAGCAGGTCCTCGATTGGTGCGACTCCGAGGGGATCGAGAGCTCGCGGGGAGATGTGCTTCTGCGGCTTTCCGTTATCGCCTCGCAGAGCGGGGATAACCGGCGGGCTGCTGAGCTTGCTTCGCAGGGCTTGGTGACCGCCGAGCAGATGGATCTGCCGCAGCTTGTCAGCGCGCTGCTGTATGCCTGTGGGCAGGCGGCCTTGAATCTGGGCCAGACCGAGGCGGTCCGCGATCTGGCGACCAGAGGGATGGAAGCAGCACGGGTGGCCGGCGAGCTGCCCTTCCTCTTGCGCAACGAAGGACTGCTCGGGTCACTCGACCTGGCTCTCGGTAGCTACCGCTCGGCGGCGCAGCGGCTCGGCCCGCTCGCCTGTCAGTGGCGGAAGATGGGAGTGCGCCTGTTCAACCCGACCAGCATCGAACCGGAAGCCGTGGAGGCGCTGATCGGAGCGGGCGAGCTTGATCCCGCTGACGTGATCTTGACCAACCTGGAACATGGCGTGCACAACGCGATGACGGCCGCAGTGATCGCCCACGGCAGGGGCAAGCTGGCGGCCGCCCGCGGCGACCTCGCCGCTGCGGTCACCGAGCTCACCGAGTCGCTGCGGCTGCAGGACCAGTGCTCGCCGCAGCTTCTCGAACGCGGCCGTGCCCTGCTCCTGCTCGGTGCCATCCAGCGGCGCCTCAAACAGCGGGGCGTGGCACGGGCCACGCTCTCCGAGGCGGTCGGCATCTTCGATCGGATTGGCGCGGTCCTGTGGGCGGCACGCGCCAGGACCGAGCTCGCACGGGTCAGCGGCCGTGCGCTAGGCACGCACGAACTGACCGTGACTGAGCTGCGGGTGGCGGAGCTGGTAGCCCGCGGGATGAGCAACAAGGAGGTGGCCGCCGAGCTGTTCGTGACTGTGCGGGCGGTCGAGTCGACCCTCACCAAGGCGTTCGCCAAGCTGGGCGTCCGCTCTCGCACCGGGCTCGCCGCACGCCTGCGTCAGGTCGACTGACGTGGCCTCAGCACGGCGCTTTGATTAGGTGAAACGACCGACAAATGGCTTCCTCAGGGTCGGTCGGCATCCGCCTCGGCCGCAGGAACAATCCCCGTATCGAAAGGAGCCCGGCATGGTGGATGTGAAGCTTGGCAAGAAGGCCGCCCGGCACGACTCACGGACCGTCGCCTACAACGACTACCGAACCGGGCTGGCGACCGCGCCGCCGTATGCCCACTGGGGCCACGGCCTCAGTTTCGCGATGCTCGGGAACGCGCAGTACGGCGACTGCGTCGAGGCTGGCTACGCGCACCAGGTGCAGATCTGGGGGGACAAGGCCGGCAACCCGTTCGTGCCGACCGACGCTGAGGCGCTCGGTGCCTACACCGCGATCACCGGGTTCAACCCCCGCGTCCCGAGCACTGATCAGGGCACTGACATCCTCACGGCGCTCGGTTTCTGGAAGTCCACCGGCCTGGGCGGGCAGAAGATCACTGCCTACGCAACCGTCAACCCGCAGGACAGAGCGCAGGTCAGCGAGTCCGTCGCCTGGTATGGCGGTGTTTACCTCGGAGTGCAGCTTCCCAAATCCGCGCAGAGCCAGGTTGGGACGGAATGGGCGGTCACGACCGGGCCGGACGCGGCTGCCGGAAGCTGGGGCGGGCACTGCGTGCCGATCTGCGGCTATGATTCCGACCGGCTCTGGTGCGTGACCTGGGGCGCCATCCAGGCCATGACCTGGGAGTTTCTCACCACGTACTGCGACGAGGCATATGTTCTGCTCGCCACCGAGTGGGTCGCGGCGTCCGGTGAGGCGCCGTCCAAGCTGGCCTGGGGCCAGCTCATGGCTGACCTCGCGAACCTCTGACCGCCACTGGCGCAGCCGCGCGCTGACCGCCCGGCCAGGGCGCGGCTGCTCTGTCGGGCCAGCTGTGAATGAATACCTCTGCTCTAACGGGTAGTAGACGCTGTGGCAGCTCCTGAAGTTGCTCTGCATTCCCGTCGATGTATTCGTTTCGGAGGCACACATGGTCCGCGCTTCCAGGGGGATTGGCCTGACTGGGCGGATTTTCGGCCTGGTATCGGCCGTTGCCGTCGTTATCGGGCTAGTTTTCGCGCTGTCAGCGGTACGACTGCTGCCGCAGTTCCGCAACCCGTTCGCCGAGGCCACGGTCGACCGCAGCCAGCCGGTGGTACTGAAGTCGATTACAGCCTTGAGCAGGTATGAGGCGGCAAGCGGCTCGTTCCAGGTGGTGGTGGACCTGGCCATGAAGTCGTCCTGGCTGCCTTCGTTCGTCGAGGGCACTCAGACGCTGTTCATCGGGGCCGGTACCGATATCGCATTCGTCGATTTCTCGCAGCTGAAGGGAAAGGCGATCGCAGTATCGGCGAACCGTTCCGAGGTGACGATCACGCTGCCGCCCGCTCAGCTGGAGCCGGCCGTTCTCAACGTGCGGGAGTCCTATGTCTTCGCCGAGCAGCAGGGGTTGCTGAACCGGGTCTCCGACTTCTTCTCCGGCAACCCGAACAGCCAGCAGCAGGTCTACATTCTGGCTCAGCAGAAGATCCAGAACGCCGCCCGGCGCAGTCCGCTCATCGAGCAGGCCGACCGGAATACGACGAGCATGCTCACCGGGCTGATGCACTCACTGGGCTTCCAGCGAGTGATCGTCACCTTCAGCACCTCCTGACCGGTTGCTCGCCGGGCTGGTCCGCTAGCCGCCGGGCCGCTGCGTCCGGTGGTCCTCCTGATCGCTGCCTGCCTTACAGTGGACGGAATCTGAAGAGGATCTCCAGAATGTCCCTGAACAGCGACAGTGAGCTCACCAGACATCTCAAGCCGATTTTCGACCGGCTGCGGAACATTGAGGAACAGCTCGCGATCTTGTCGGAGAAGGCAGGCATGCCCTATGCGAGAGTCGCCGACGTGGTTCCCGCCGAGGTACTTCAGCTCGCCAGGGCCGGCGACCAGCTGGGCGCGATCAAGCTCTACCGGGAGCTGACCGGTGCGAGCCGGAATGACGCACGTGATGTGATCAGCGCCATCTAGCCCGGCTGCTGCGCGGACCTCAGTGCGGGATCGTCGTCGTCGGTGGTGGCAGCCCGAGCCGCCGGATTAGGTGGGGCCTGGCCGGTCCGGCCAGTGCGCCGGGCTGACGAGCGTGGACGGCAGCTTCGTGCGGTGGTCGCCGTTCGCGGCATCGAGCTGGGATTGGGTGAGGAAGATGCTCTCGCTGAGGTCGGCGCCGCTCAGGTCGGCACCCCTCAGGTCAGCACCGGTAAAGTCGGCCGCTGGCAGGTCAGCGCCCTTGAAGTCGGCTCCGATCAGGTATGCGCCTCGTAGGCTAGCGCCGCTGAGGTCGGCGCCGCTGAGATCCTTGCCGATCAGGTCGGCGCCCGCGTAGTCCGCGCCCGCGTAGTCCGCGCCCGCACCGTGGCGGTCGCCCGAGCGGCGGGCGCCCTGATCCGCTGCCGTTGCTCGCGCGAGGTCGCTGGCTCGGCGGAGCAGCGTATTGATGGCTCCTCTGTGCGCGCTCACGTCCAGTTCCGCGAGTGCCTCGGGACTGCGGTGAGTGAGACGTTCGGTCTCCTCGAATGCGAAGCTGAGCTCGCCGTGAATCGGGCTGGCCGATGGCAGCGCCAGGGCTTCGCTCAGGTACCAGAGCAACTCGTGCAGTTGCCGCATGATCATGAACGTGGCGAACATCTGCGCCGCGATTCCCGGTGTCCGCCGCCAGTCCTGGCCGCTGAACGTGACCTGGGCGACTTTTTGCCCAGCGCCGAAGCAGTCGTAGACGGCGCAACCGCGGAAACCCGAAGACCTGAGCCGGTCGTGGATGGCGCAGTGGAAGTCTGGCTGCAGGTTGGGACATGCCTGACCGGCGTCCTTGTCGATGGCGAAGTCCGCCGAGGCAGCGAAAGCCGGCGCGGCGCAGCACAATCCGAAGCAGCGCACGCAGTCGGCTCGCAGAGCGCCGCTATGGGTCTTCGAGCCGGATGCCGCCGGCTTGCGTCCGTCGGGCAAGCACGTTCTCCTTATGTGTCCGAGGGCACAGTGGCAGGGGCTCACGACGGCGTGGGCCCGGGACTCGCCATCCGCTCAGGCCAAAGTACGACGTAGCGGAGGAGGCCGCGCGAGATACTGGCCGCATGGTGGACGACAAAGCACGAGAGCTGGCTATCTACCAAGCGCTGAAGGCCGCAGACGAGATCGCCGCGGCCCTGCAGGCGCACCTCATCGAGGAGCACGGGGCTGACCTGGAACGGTCCGCCGCCCGCAGCCACTCAAGCAATTCGCTGATGTTGCTGCGGCAGGCCCGCGAGCGTCTGGGCGAAGGTCTGCGAGCTGTCGAGGCCGACAACATCGCTGAGTCTGACGAGATCTCGTTGCGCAACCAATGACGTCTGCCCACCAGGCAATGTACCGCCCGGTCGGGGGCAAGCGAGCTGCGCGCCTGCCGGGCACTGCGATCCGAGCGGCACTGCGTTGCCGTTTGCCGAGAAGTGAGGCGCCATGCCAAGCGGCCTGATCACCCATGCCGACAAGGTGCTGTTCGCGGAGCGGGGCGAAACGAAGGGCGACCTGGCCGAGCACTATGCCCGGGTGGCTGAACCGCTGATGCGGACGATGGGCGGACGGCCGGTGCTGCTCCAGCGTTTCCCCGAAGGAGCGGGAGGGCCTTCCTTCTTCCAGAAGCGGGTGCCGAAGAACGCCCCTGACTGGCTGCAGACCACCACGGTGTCGACACCCAACGGCACCACGTCCGAGGCGCTGGTCGCCGCCGACCTCGATCACGTCCTGTGGGCGGTGAACCTGGGCTGCCTGGGCTTCCACGTCTGGCCTTATCTGGCCGACGACCCTGACCATGCCGACGAACTGCGGATCGACCTCGATCCGACCCCCGGCATCGAGTTCAGCCACATTCGGGCGGCCGCCCGTGAACTGCAGCGGTTGCTCGCCGAGCTCGGCATCGTCGGCTACCTCAAGACGACGGGCAACCGCGGCCTGCATATCTACGCCCGGCTGCAGCCGCGCTGGGACTCCTATCAGGTGCGGGCGGCCGCCGTGGCCGCCGCCCGTGAGATGGAACGCCGTCGGCCCGATCTCATCACGGCCGCATGGTGGAAGGAGGAGCGCGGTCAGCGGGTCTTCGTTGATTACAACCAGAACGCACCACACAAGACGGTCTTCGGCGCGTGGTCGGTCCGGGCCCGGCCCGGAGCGCAGGTGTCGACCCCGATTAGCTGGGCGGAACTCGACGACATTCACCCGGACCAGTTCACCGTCGCCTCATTGCCGGCTCGGCTTGAGATGATCGGAGACCCGTGGCTCGGCATCAACGACGACCCGCAGTCGCTGGAGCCGCTGCTGGCCATGCATGCGCTGGATCGCGCGAACGGCCTGCTTGACGCGCCCTGGCCGCCCGTGTATCCGAAGCAGCCGGACGAACCACCCCGGGTCGCTCCCAGCCGCGCGAAGAAGTCCTGATCACGGGACCAGGTCAAGGATGATCCCGAAGTAGTCGCGGACAGCGCGGTGCCCGCTGGAGCGGCCACGCAGGTCGGGGTCAGGGGATCGTGACGCCATGCAGGACGACGCCGGACGGGTTCGCGGTGGGATCGAGCTCGGTCGTCACGTTCACGCTGGCGGGCGGGATGGTGTCCAGCACGATCGGTACCGCGCCCGGGTCGAACCCGCAGATGGCCGGCGGATTCTGCTGGCCGGCCACAGCTGCCGAGCAGACTCCGAACGTGAAACCGCCCGGCGTCGCGGTGAAGCCGCGCGCGTCGTCATTGCCGAAACCGTCCTGGCCGGTGAGCGTCACCGTGAACGTCCAGCCGGAGCCCGGCGTCCCTAGGGCGGCGGTCGGCACCGTGATCGTGACCAGCCCTGGTGTCTGCCCGCCGGATGGGCTGAGCTGGGCGACGGAGACCTGCGGGGTCCCCACGCTGGCGGACCCGGACAGCCCGGCCGTCGCGTTGCCCGGTGTCACCCAGTCGTCGGTGCCGAACCCGTCGACCTCGATCAGCTGGTTCCACGCGTCCGCTGCGGCGATCGAATAGTTCCAGGCGCCGGCCGCAGCTGTGGACTGGATCTGGCCAGCCGGAGCGCCGGCCGGCGCGTGGATGTAGATGTCGATCAGCTGGGCGCCGAGCAGCGAGCCGAACGTGGACTGCAGGTTCGCGATCCCGATCTGGAAGGTGACGGTGCTGCCCGAGTCGATGACGGCGAAGCCGTTCAGCCGGAACGAGCCGGGTGCGAAGACCGGCGAGCCATCACCGTTCGCCGCGGTCGGGTAGGCGTAACTGCCCGGGCCGTTGCCGCCGCCTGGTGCGGGCGGCGCGCTCAGCACGACGGTACCGGGGACGAACAGGTCAGTCACCGTGAAGATGGCCTCATTGGTCGCTCCCGCGGCTGTGCCTCCAGCAGTGACTGCCACCTCGACCGAGTTGGTTCCCGGCTGCAGGCTGATCGGCGCGGAGAATGCCCCGGACGAGTCAGCGGTGACCGAGCTGATCGTGGTGCCGGGAACTGCCCCGCCGGGTTGCGTTCCGCTAATGGCTATGTCTACGGTCGCCCCAGGCGCAGCGGAACCGGTGACGGTCACTGAAGCGGAGTCGACGGTCACGCTCGGCCGGGTCAGGTTCGCTGCCACATCACCGCCCGCTACCTGCAGCGGAGCGGTCACCGATAGTGGCGCGAGGGCCGGCGGGCTGGTCAGGTACCGGCTGGCGACGATCGGCGGCTGGTCAAGCAGCCGCCCGGCCGCGGTATCGGAGATCAGCCGGAGCAGCTGGGCCTGCGCCCAGGTCAGCGGTGCCGCCGAGCCGTCTGGCTGGCCGTCGGTGAAGCCGATCGACGCGGTTGCCGGATCCGAGCCATACGGGGACGCGGGCACGCTGGCGTAGTTCCAGACCTGCTCGGGGACCAGCCCGACGCCCGAGGCCGAGTTCAGCATGAAGTCAAGGTCGGCGCCGGCCGCGGCTGGGCTGCCTGCCAGCACCTGGTACTCGCCGTTCTCGCCGGACAGCACCGGCCAGGGGTGCCCGGTGCCCTGGTTGGTGGTTGCCCACGGCTGGCCGTCGGCCTGGCAGTCGCCGAAGACCGCCTGCTCGCAGTCGCCGTATCCGTCGCCGTTGTAGCGCAGGATCCCGGTCCCCGACGGGGTGCTGGTGCCGATCGCGGCAGCGGTCACGGCGAGTGAGTTCGTGATCAGCGGGTCGCTGGCCGGTAGCTCGCCGAGCCTGACCAGCTCAAGGAAGCCCTGGTCGACGACGGCCCGCTGGTCGTAGCTGACCGGGTCGCCGTTGCCGAGGGTGTAGGGAAACGCCTGGTCAGGGTTGCCGGTCTTGCCCACCCTGATGAAGTACGGCTGGGAGGACAGCGGCCCGGTGCTGGTGACGGTGGTGACCAGGACCAGGCGGCGGAAGTTGTCGGCGGTGGCCAGGAACAGCCGCTGCGACGCCGCGTCGCCCTGCACCCGGGCGATGGCGGCGGCCGCTACCAGGCCGGCTACCTCGTCGGCCATCGTGGACGGCGAGAATCCGGCCTGCTCCTCCCAGCGCTCCACGCCGTCAGCCGGCCCGTTCGCGGCCAGGAAGTCGGCGGCGGGCCGGATGTGGTTCTGATACAGCGCTGTGTCGCCGGCCATTCCGGCCTGCCAGGCCATCAGGAGCGGGTCGGCGGTCTCATCGAGCTGCAGGCCGCCGGTGTCCGGCGCTGCCTCGCCGTTCAGCAGCCCGTTGCGGGGGAACGAGCCGCCCCGCAGTTGCAGCCGGGTGAAGAAGTAGCGCACCATCTGCCGGGCCGTCGCCAGGTCGCCGTCGGTCAGGAATCCGGTGAAGGTCTCATAAGCATCACGCGGGAACACCTCGCGGTAGGACCCGAAGTAAGGTGCGAGCCCGTCGCCCGCCGGCTGGCCCGCCGAGACCGCCTGGCCCCACGGGCTGGCTAGCGAGGCGACTGTCGCGCCGGCGAAGGTCTTGTCCTCGCTCGCCTTCAGCACGTTGGCACTGAGCCAGTAGGCAGCGGATTCGCTCGGGCTCACCGTTGCGCCCCGCCGTCCGGCCCCGCCGCCGGGTGGCAGCAGGCCGGCGTCGTAGGCCCGCCAGCCGCCCTGGTAGGCCGCGTAGGTGGCGGCGAACGGGGCGGCCGAGGCGGCGAGCGCGGTACCGACCGCGGCACTGGACGTGCCGCCGAAGCCGAGTGCCACGGTGACCGACCGCGTCGGCGCGTTGGCTCTTCCCGGCCCGGCGGGTCCGCCAGGACCGGTGCGCAGGCCGAGCTCGACGGTCTGCACCACGTTGCCGTTGCTGGCGTCCGGAGCGGTGGTTGTCAGCGCGCCGGAGGAGTCGAGCTCGCTCAGGCCGTCGCTGGAGGTGCCTGCGAAGCCCGTCTCGACCGCGCTGAACGGGGTGCTCGCGGCCAGTGCCGCGTAGATGGGCGTCGCGTAGCTCCGGTTCACCGCCTCGGTGAAGGAGTTGGTCGAGTAGGACAGCGGCACCGGCCCGCGCGGGGTGGCCGCGATCGTCGCCGACTCGCCTCCTGAGTTGCCTGACCCGCCGCCGCCGTGCCCGTTCAGCAGCGGATTGAAGCGCAGGTAGACGTTCAGGCCTGGCGGTGCTCCTGCCAGCGGCACCAGGGAGAACCGGAGCACGACCGCCTCGGATGCCGGGTCGGTCAGGTAGTCGGTGACTAGCTCGAAGTGGTGCGCGGCGTCGGTCGCGGTCACCCGGCAGGCCATGCCAGTGCCGCCGGGCGAGCTGACCGTGTACGTCATGTCACGCGGCTGGCTGTCGGTGAAACCTGGTCCGGTGACGACCGGGTCGAGGCTCTTGACGTTGGTGTTGTCGATCGTGGGCGCGTAGGTGTCGGATAGCGTCCCGTCTGCGACCGTGTACCAGACTTTGGATCCGGTGTTCGCGGCCGTGCCGACGCAGTCCTTGCGGGCCTCGTCGTAGTACGACGCAGCGCCAGGGGCGCCGGCCGCTTCCTGGCCCGGCGAGCCGATAGTCAGGCTGAACACATGCATCGACGGGACGCCCTTGGCGACGCTGGAGCCGACGGCGGGCAGCGTCACCGAGACGACCGGCTTGCCGGAACTCAGCGGGACAGCCGCGTAGAAGAGGCTGACCGGGATCGTCCCGGCCGGGTTCCAGCCGGACGTGGTCGCCAGGATGTCGCTGCCGCCGGCCGGGCTGGTGTCGATCCAGTCGGCGAGCGTCACAGTCGCGACGGCGGTGCTGCCGTCGGCGTAGCCGACGGTGAACGTGCCCGTCGTGCTTCCGTACGCCGAAGCGCCGACCACGCCGAGGACAGTGCCGGTCCCGTGCAGCGCGACGGTCTGCCCGTTCGCGACCACGTTGTCAGGGTCGCCGGGAGCGACGTCCGGCCAGGTGATCGCGAGCCCGTCGTGCAGCAGCGACTGGCCGGGAGCGAGCGCGTCCGCCGCAAGAGAGGAGGAGGAGAACGAGTCGCCGATGCCGTCGTAGTTCCCCGCCGTGGCAGCCTGGGCCGCGGTGATGCCGATGTTGTCGAACGCCTGCCGCAGGCTGGGCAGCGCCGCGCCGACGTTTGCCGTGGCCGCTGGACCTGCCACTATTCCCAACGCAACCGCCGTGGCGACTGCCGTGACCAGGCTCAATGTCCGCCGGGGAAGCTCCGCTGCGATCATCCCGCGCCTCCGTTGCCCGGCCAAACCGCGCTGCAGGCGCGCTGACGCGTCGGCCAGGTTAGGTACTCGACCAGATCGTCTCCCCGCAGGAACCGCGTGGCGAGATCTGAGCAGGAATATCTACGGAAAATCTACGGCGGGCGCCGGGCATGGGCGAGGCGAGCCCGGAACGGCTGGTGCCGTCCCGGGCCTGCTCGCGTCCCCCGAGTCCCGCGCCTGCCCCGCGTCAGCTCAACCGGGCCGAAGCGGACAGCTCGGCCGGGGTTACAGGCGTACCGGCCCGGATGCCTGGATCTCCTGCTGTTGTGCGAGCGGTGCCTTCGTCATGCTGCACTTGCCCCGGACCTTGGGGCCGATCGCCAGAACGGTCAGCAGGTAGGTGCCGTGACCGCTGATTCCGGCGAACTTGCCGGTGCCACCGGTCACCGTGTACTTGCCACGCAGGCTGAGCCTGAACACGCAGGTCCTGGGGTTGAAACTCTGCTTTCCGTGACCCTGTGAATGGTTGATCTTGAAGGTGCCGCCGGCCACCTTGATGGTGTCGGACCTCTGGCCTGTGAGGTCGATGCCGCCAGCCGTGAATACCCCGGTCCCGATGAAGCTGGCCTTGCTCGATGTCGGTGAGCCGTTCACAATCTGGAAGTGCTCGGTGCCCGAGACCCCCGGACGCGGCGAGCCCGGGCTGGCGCTCGCCGCCGTGACCCCGGTGAGGACGGTTGCCGCCGCCATGGCCGTTCCGGCGAGGGCCAGGATCGGCTTGTTGTGCATGCGCATGAAAGTTCCTTCCCTTGGTCTTGCGTGCTGGCTTGCTGTTCGTCGTGATCGCGCTGCCTGATCTGGAAGCTCCGGCCGGAAACCTGTATAGGCGACGCTAGGGCCGGCAGGCGGTGCGTGTGAACGCGGAAAACCACACGTCTTGGCCGCGTTTCCTGGTCGCATGCGCGCGAGCGGGATCGGGTGCGCCGGGTGCTCCCGTCACTGTCTGTGGAAAACCGCGTTTACAGCCGCCCGTGCGCCCGGCCTAGGCTGAGTCATGCTCTACCTGGCCGAAGTTCTACCTACCGGACAGCGGCAGCTCCCTCGCCGAGCTCGCGAGCCGGGCCCGCGCGGGTGCCGAGCGGGCCGCGGCCGCTTCCGCCCCCGATTCCGGCGTCCGGTTCGTGCGCGCCATCCACGTTCCTTCCGACGAGAGCTGCTTCGTGCTGTACACCGCCGCCTCTGCAGCGGCGGTCAGCGCCGCTGGGGCGTGCGCCGACATCACGTTCGACCGAGTCGTCGAGGCGGCCGCCACGTCGTAATGATCGCGGTGGCCGCCTCCGGCTGCCCGTCGGTGCGGGACCTTGGATCGTAGTTCGCCGGCGCGGGTGCCTGGCGGGTTCCTATTGTGGCCATGTGGACGCCGAGCAGCACGACCTTCAGGGACAGATCGATCTAGCCACCCAGCGGCTTACCAGCACGGTCATCCGGCTGAGCGCCGAGGACGTCCTGCAGCCGTCGCTGTTGCCCGGCTGGAGCCGCGGCCACGTGCTGACTCATCTGGCTCGCAGCGCCGACGCGATGCGGAACCTGCTGACCTGGGCGTGGACCGGAGCGCAGACACCGGCATACGCGAGCGCGCAGGCCCGCGACGCGGACATCGCGCTGGGTGCCGGGCGCAGCGTGGCTGAACTGCTTGCCGACCTGGTGGACTCCGGCGTGGCGTTCCGTTCCTGGGCGCTCGCGCTGCCTGACCGGGCCTGGCGGGTACCGGTTCGGGTACTGGACTACCCCGAGTTCCCCGCGGCTCAGCTGCTCATCCGGCGGCTGGTCGAGGTGGAACTGCATCACACAGACCTGGGCGCGGGATATGAGCCAGGCGGCTGGCCGGCCAGTTTCGCGGCAATGGAGCTGCCCGAGCCGATGCTGTCGCAGCGGGCCAGCCGGAGCAGCTGACTGACCGCCGGTTAGCTGCCGCTCAGTGGTGCACGGCCGCGAGCAGCGCGGCGTAGCTGCGGACCAGTGCGGCATGCTCAAGCGGAAGCAGCGGACTGTCAGGCAGACGGCCCTCGGCGACCCACTGGTCGGACAGGTCCATCGCGCGAGCCCGGTGCACCGCCGCCAGCCTGACTTCGGTTTCGGGTTCATGGTAGAGGTGACAGTAGAGGCGGGTCAGCGCCTCGACCAGTTCATCGCCGGCGCTCCTGGGCTCAGTGGAGTACTGGACCTTCCGGTGCACCCGCCACCAGTCGACCTCAAGCGCGGCGGCCTGTGCTGGGTTGGCGGGCTCGCCATAGCTCAGCCTGACCAGAGCGTAGAACCGCCGCATGCAGGCCCGTGCCCCGTCCGGGTTATTGTCAGGAAAGGGTGCCCATAGCTGGTTGGCGCGCAGCACCAGCCAGGCACCGTGCAAGGTCCGGTACCAGTCCATTCCGAAGCCCTCTCTGACCAGCCAGACTGAAGCGATCAGCACCTGGGGCCAGTTACGCAGGTAGTACCCGACCCACGCCCGGTATTCCAGGTCAGCGATCCGGCCGGGGTCAAACGACCGGAGCCGGCCAGGCTGCCCTGCCACGGCTTCCCCCCATGTCAATCAGTGCGGATCGAGCCCGTCCCCGGCGCTACTGTGCCTGCGGATCGGAAGTCATCGCGGCCGACTTTACCCAGGGGCGGGCACCGCATGCCAGGGCGGATTGTCGCTTCGTAAGCTGTACCAGTGACCGCGGGCTCGGGCTGTCAGCACTGCAGCGACGCGGACGCGGCCGTGGCCTGGGTACGCGCCCGCGATCTCCTGCGGGAGATAGAGATCGTCGCCGAGAGCCATTTCGGGATCACCGTGTGCCGCTGCGCGTCGTGTGCGCAGGATTACGTGTGGATTTTCTGCGAGCTGATCGACTGGGCTGACGGCAATGATCCGCAGGAGTGGCTGGTAGTCCCGGTGACCCCGACCGAGGCGCATCGGCTCGCGAGCGCCGGTGAGCTGGGCGTCGGCGCCGCGCTCGGCGGCCTGTCTGCGCGGCGTTATCTGCGACGCTGGTTCGGCCGGCAGGACGAGGTTCCGCAGGCGTGCTGGGCCAGCGGTGTCGTCCTGCTCCCGCCGCATGACTGATCCAGGCCGCCGGGTCCTTGGACCGGGGCGCGATGGCCATTCGCAGCGTGTCGCACCCCGGGCCGAGAAAGCATCGCTTCGTCCGCGCTTACCTCATCCCTGGCACTGGACGACGCGCGCTCGTCACGGTGGCGGTCCAAGTCGCCTGCACTGTTACTTCTTCTTGATGCGCGGGCGGCGTGCGCTCCTAAGCTGGCGGGTCATCGGATACCTCCCTCCATGATGCGTGCTCACACCCGGTGATTGGCCGGACGTTGCAGCTGCCGACGGCCGTCATCCGCGACTCCGCGGCTAAGTCGACGCTGCGCTCGGGCGCCACGTCGTGGCTAACCAGATCGTCGATCTCGCTTTGCGAGACGAAGTCACCGATAGCCAGCAGGAAACGGGCCATGGGAGTATCGGCCCAGGTGAGCTTTCCGTCCCGGTACAGCATCGTGCGCGTGACCTGAGGCGGCGGACCGTCCAGCGGCAGCCCGAAGGCCATCAGCCCGCCGCTCAGTGCCTGCGGCACGGACAGCCGCCGCTGCACCGCCTCCCACGCGATGGCCTCGGCGTGACTCATCCGGCCAAGGATCATGTGCCGCTGCAGGTGCAGGCCCGTGGCTGCCACCGGGCGCAGGAAGAAGCTGGCGCCGCGCGCGAGGCGGCGGGCCCGGATCGCGGCAGTGGCCAGGCGCTTGGCCGGCCAGGCCGGCAGCGGCCCGAGCCCGGCGCGGTCGGTCAGTTCGAGCAGTTCGCTGTACTCGATGCCGAGGTTGAGCGTGACGACGGCGTGATGCAGCGCGGTGAGTTCGGCGCCGCGCAGCGCACTGTGCAGCAATGCGGTATCGACCAGGTCGCGGGCCCGGAATGGCTGCTCGAAACGTTCGTACAGCAGCATGATGATGTTCTTGATGGCCGGAGTCTGCCATTCGCCGGGAAGGCGCACGAGCGGCCCGACCGCGCCGTAGTTGCCGATGGAGTAGTACGTCGTCAGCTCGACGGCGTAAGGCAATTGGTACGGATCCTCGTGCAGGCGCCTGACGCTGAGCATCACCTGAGTGCATCCGCCGAAATACGAGAACGACGCGGTGTGCAGTTGCCAGCCGTCTGCGACCAGGTGGGCGCAGGCCTGCCAGAGCCCGGACTCGGTCGAGGCGACGAAGTCGAGGTCGTTCATGTGCCGGGCAAGGCCGTCGGGGTACAGGTCGATGATCTCCAGGCCCTTGACCGAGGTCAGGCCCGCTACCTTCGCTCTGAGGCTGGCGTCGACGGTCCGGTAGTAGGCGACTCTGGCGCGTGCCGCGTCGAGGTCGTAGCGCAGCGCCGGGCTTAGCTCACGGCCCTCCGCCTCCCACGCGGCCAGCAGCGTGGGCGCGAACGACGGCTGCCCCTGGCGCAGAACCGCCACGATGTCGGAGACCCCGTAGATCTCGCCGACATCATCGGTGAGTCCGTCAAGCTCGCCGCCCGAGCAGGTGGCCAGCACCTCGACCAGGTTGTCCGCAGTAAGGCCCATCACGCTCCCGGCGGCTGTCTGGTTGTCCGGCTGTCTGGTTGTCCGCCGGCTGTCCGGCTGTGATCGGAGCGACGCCGGGCGAGTCGGTCAGCCGACCGCCGCGGCATCGCCGCCGTGCTAGTAGTTGGGCAGGCAATCCGTGCAGGTCGTGCGGAACTTCATGACCTGAACGGCCTGGCGGCTGACCAGCATCTTCTCGACGAGTGCGGGTGTGAGCAGCACGGGCGCGATCGCGGTGCCAGTCCTGATGATCGTCTGTTCCTGCATGAGCTGGCCTTTCCGATAACCGCTAACTTACCGTTAGCGTAAGAAAAAGTTTTAATATGGTCAACACCCCGGCGGGCAGCCAAGCCGCTAGTGCTCAAGCCTCTCGCGGCGGGCGGTCGTGACCTTGAGCCGCCGCTCAGCCTGGCTGGCCGCCCGGCTGGCCTGGTCGGCGGCCAGTTGCGCCTGGCGCCGTGCGCGGTTAGCGGCGGCCTGAGCGCTGGCTGCCGAATCCAGTTCGGCCTGGAGCCGGTCCACATCATCGGCGGCCGCTCGCGCGGAGCAATCGGCGCGTGCGAGCGTGGCCAGTGCCTCCTCGCTTGCCGTGCGAGCCTCGGCGGCTTCGCTGCGCGCCTCGTACTCGTCCGTTCTGGCGCGATCCGCGGCCAGCTTGGCGGCCATTGCTGCCGAAGTGGCGGTCCGCCGGGCGGCTGGCACGTTCGTGTCCGCAGCGGACGAGACCGCGCCCTGGGCGTCGGCCGCGATGCCGGGAAAGCCGCTATGAGCCAAGCCTGAGGTGAGCCGGCCCTGCGACAGCTGCCGTGCGGCCTGCTCATCGGCCAGCGCCGCGTGCAGGGTGTCCGCCAGGCCACGGGCTGTGCTGTCGGAGACGACCTGCCCGGCAGCCAGGCTGCGCGCATGCCGCACCAGTGCCTGCACGAGCTGACGCTGCTGCCTGGAAAGCTGCCGCAGCCGGTCGGCGTCCAGGATCGCGGTCGCCTGCCGCATAGCGTCGCCCAGTTCAAGCAACGGGCGAATCTCGTCGCCATGATGGCGCACCAGCTGGTTCGCTAGCCATGCGACCGTGTTCGGCTTGGCGAGCTTGCCGATCGCCGCGGCGGCGTCGCGGTCGCCTCGGCCGCGAGCCTGCTTCGCGCGCTGAGCGCGGACCGCGACGAACTCCTCCGGCGGCAGGCCGTATAGCTCGTCGGCAGCCGCTGCCACGGCATCAGCCCCGCTGACCATGCCGCCCAGTGCCATCGAACCTGACCTGTCCTTCAGAGTCTGTCAACCCGCCACCACCAGCATCTCAAAGTCGTCGCCGGCCGGAAGCATGCTGACGCCGGCTGGCTCCGGCCGACCCGGGCATCATCACGATCACTGGCGCTGCCGACATCAAGGACAGCTCGTACCTCGATGATCAGTACGTGACTTACCCGGCGGTGACTGAGTACCACCAGGTTGCCTGGGACCTGCAGATCCAGGGCTCGGACGGCCTCTGGCGCTACATCAGCAGCTCGTGGTATACCCGCGGCAGCACAGCCGGCCAGCGCGCAGACCTGCCAGGGCTGGCACACTGCCATCGGCTCGGACGGCCGCCAGCACACCGTCAACCCGAATAACTGGGGCGGCGGCGGCACCTGCCTGAAGGACTACGGCGGCCAGGCCGGGTTCACTGTCGAGTCGCAGACGGTACCGAACGACGGTCATGTGCTCTCCTATCCAGAGAGCAGCATCGGCTGTGGCTGGGGTCCCGGCGCGTTCTGCACCAGCGGCTGGGCGCCCGAGCTCGTGTCCGCGGCGAATCCGCAGGAGACCCTCGCGATGAGCGACACCGGCTCAGGAGTAACTCGTCCTACTCGTGGCGCTTCATCGTGCTGGAGCGGGTGACGCCGGTCGAATCAGTGACTGCCGTCGCCCTGAGGCCGTTTTTCTCCTACGCGCAACAGCACAAAGTCCTGTCTGGATCCGATGACCTGCAGCAGGTCAACGCCGGATTCGAAGAGTCGCAAGGCGGCTCCGGCCTGCAGCTCAAGCACTTCTCGCTCACTCCGTAGCTTGACGGTGCGGGCATTCTCGGATAACCGCCCGTGGCGTAAGAGCGGGCAGAGCTGGGAGGGTTGGCCGGTTCTAGATGGTGCCCTAGACTCAGCTAGAGCGAGCGGGGTTACTCTGCCATGGCTGATTCCTTCGGAGAATTGCTGCGCCGGTTCCGGGTCGCGGCCAGCCTTACCCAAGAGGCTCTCGCGAAACGGTGCAAGATCAGCCCGGCCGCGATCGCGGCCTTTGAGCAGGGCCGGCGCAAGGCGCCGCGACTGTCGACGGTCCGGCTGATAGCCGAGGCGCTTGAATTGTCCGCGGCCGACCTTGAGGCGCTGGCAAGGGCAGCCGACGCTGGTGGCGTGGCGGCCAGGGCCGGATCTGGCGAGGATGGTGACCGCACCGGGCTGGTGGCTGGCCTTCCGACGCCGCGGACGAGCTTCATCGGCCGCGATCGGGAGCAGGCCGCCGTCCTGGCGGCACTGGCCGAAGGCCGGGTCGTGAGCCTGGTAGGGCCGGGCGGCGTGGGCAAGACCCGGCTGGTGGCGAGGGCAGCCGAGGTGACGGCGCCCAGCTACCCCGCCGGCGCCGCCTTTGTCGATCTGGTTCCTGTGCGCGAAGGCTTTATCAGTCAGGCCGTAGCGGCCCTGCTTGGCGTCACCGAGGGACCAGGGCGTTCGCTGGACGCGGCACTGCACGAGCACCTCGGCCGGGGCCGGTGGCTGCTGGTGCTCGACAATTGCGAGCACCTGCTCGAGATGGTCGCCGCCTTTATCGAGAAGCTGCTGGCTGACTGCGGCGACCTGACAGTCCTGACCACGAGCCGGGAGAGGCTTGCCATCCCCGGCGAGCGCGTCGTGACCGTTCCGCCGCTGTCTCTGGTCGGCACCGGGGCGGGCGGCGCGGTCGGCTCGGAGGCCGAGGCGCTGTTCATTGACCGTGCCCGTGCCAACGACCCTGGCTTCACTGCCGTCTCCGCGGTGGTGGGAGATGTGTGCGCCCGGCTGGACGGAGTGCCTCTGGCCATCGAGCTTGCCGCGGCACGCATCGCGTCGCTGGGAGTGGATGGCCTGCTGGCTGGCCTTGACGATCATCTTCGCCTGCTGGCTGGAAGCCGCAGCGCGCATGAAAGGCACCGTTCGCTGCGCGCTGTGATCGACTGGAGCCACGATCTGCTCGGCAGCGACGAGCGTGTCATGTTCCGGCGGGTCGGCGTGTTCATCGGCGGATTCGACCTCGACGCTGCCGTCGCGGTCGCCGCGCACAGCGACCGTGGCATGGTCGCCGACTTGATCGGCAGGCTGACTGACAAGAGCTTCCTGACTCATCGCCGCGGACCCGAGGGCAGCAGATGGCAGATGCTGGAAACTATCCGGGCCTACGCCGTGGATCAGCTGGCCAGCAGCGACGATGAGGCGACGGTCCACGATGCCCATCTGGAGTGGGCCGCGTCAGTTGCGGATGACCTTGAGCGCAGGGTCGAAACGGCCCAGCAGTGGCGTTCCGCCTTCGACACGGTCGCCGACGACCTGCGCGGAGCGGTCGCCAGGGCTCCGGACGACGGGATGCGGGACGTGAGTTGCCGGCTGGCCCGCACTCTCGGGCATCTCGCCTACGCCCGGCGGTTCATGGTCGAGGCTCGTGAGCACTACCGGGCCGCCGCGGCACGGGCCGCGGATCCCGCTCAGGCCGCGGCGGACCTCCGTATGGCCGCGGACGTTGCCATCGCGCAGGGGCATGGCGCGGTGGCTTTCGACTTGCTGCTGGCATCAGCAGAGCGGGCACAGATTGCGGGAGATGCCTCCGCGCGCGCGGTATCCCTCGCCTACGCCGTCATCATCGCTGATCGGTTCGCCGCGGAGTTCCCGCAGGAGATACCGCACGCACGCCTGGTCGAGCTGCTTGATGAGGCTGCACGGGCCTGCCCCGGCAATGATCAGCTCGCCGCCGCTTACCTGGTCGCCGCGGCCGCGTGGAGTGCTCACCCGGAAAAGACGGTCCCAGATCCGGTCCTGTCCCGCGAGGCTCTCGCCGCTGCCCGGCAGACCGGGGACCCGGTGCTGATCAGTGGCGCGCTCGACGCAGTCGTCGGGGTGCTGGACGCGGGCGGGAGACTTCGTGAAGCCCACCAGGTGAGCAAGGAGCGCACCCAGCTGCTTGACCGCCTGCCCAGGCACGACCCGCACGCCGGAGCCGAGATCATCGATACCTTCCACATGGTCACCGAGATCGCGGTGACCGCGGGTGATCTGCCGGACGCTCTCGCTACCGCCCGGATGGCCCAAGGTGACGACGTCGCCGGCGGGCAGCCGCACCTGACGGCTAGCAAACCCGTCCTGCCCCTCGTCCTGCAGGGCCGTTTCGACGAGGCACTCGTCCAGGCAGCGATTATGTGGGAAGCCTGGAACCAGGCCGGGAGGCCCGCCGCACGCTGGATGATCCCGGCCGTCTACGGCATAGTCCTGGCCCACGGGCTGCGCGGCGATCACGACGGCCGCCGTGACTGGCTCGCCCGGGTCAGCGAGCTCGTCGGCGCCAGGAGCGATCTGGTGTCCGGGACGAACCTCGCCGCCGCGGCGGCATTCACCGACGCCCGGATCGCCCTGCACGACGGCCGGATCGACGCGGCCGCGGCCGCAGTTGCCGACCTGCCCGGCGAGATGCGGCCCTGGTACGAGTCGCCGCACTGGTACTCCCTCCGCCCATATGCCTGGGCCGTCGCCGCCGAGGTTGCCGTGGTTGGCCGCCAGCCCGATGCTGCCGCTCGGCTGGCGGCAGCGGCGCCGGCCGGGGACGAGAACTACTGGGCCGCGGCCTGCCTCGCCCGTGCCGCCGGCCGGCTGCATGGCGATCGGGACGCGCTGGAGCGCTCGGTCGCTGACTGGGATCGGATCGATGCCAGGTTCGAGCGCGCGTGTACCCTGCTGCTGCTCAATGATCGGACCGCTGAAGGACTCGCTGAGCTGCGCGAGCTGGGCTGCCAGCCGCCGGCCGGCTGGAATGGCCGCCCCGGCTGACGATCCCGGCGATCCCGGTTGAGCGTCGGCGCAGTGACCAGCAGATGACGGGCGGCGGGCCAATGGCCCGCCGCCCGTGCCCCGGTCAGAGGTGGCGCCTGGTCAGATCCCGGTCATGTTCACGGCCTGGCGAGGAAGCCATTGGTGTTGCCGTGCTTGCCGACGTAGAAACCGACCAGCTCGCCTGCTGAGTTGACGCCGTTGACGAGCGTCGTGCCCACGCCCAGCGGATCGCTGATGGTGACGAATCCGTGCCCGCGGTTCCAGGTGAAGCCGAACGTCGTGGCGCTGTTTCCGGTGCCGACCGTGTAGGCGCCGACGACCTCGCCGAACTTGTTGACACCGAACGGCGTCGTGGCGGACGACCCGGGGACGTTCAGGATGAACAGGTGCGGTGCCCGCTTCCTGACGAAGAAGCCCCGGACGTTGCCCTTGGAGTCAGTGAAGAACCCCACGACGCTGCCGGGGTCGTTGATGCCGGTGGCCGCCACGCTGGTCAGGCCCGCGACGCTCGGGCTGATGCTGAAATACCGGTTGGTGTGGATGTCGTAGAGGTAGCCGTGGCTGTTTCCGCTGGAGTCGACGAAGAAGCCGACCGCCATTCCGGCGTCGTTGACGCCGAGCAGCTGGTCAACCGGCGGGCTCGCTGGGTGATTCGTCGGGAAGTTCACCTTATGGAAGTGCCGGCCGTTGAGCGAGAAGAAGCCGAAGTTGTTGTCGGCCAGATCGGCCCGGTTCATAGTGGAGTAGAAGCCGACCTGTATGCCGGAGTTGTTCAGGCCTGTGACCTGGGTCTGCTTCGAGCCGGGGAAGTTCTGGTTCCGGTAGCTGACCTGGCGGTAGGGCGGAAGCAAGGTGTATCCCTTGTTGGGATGGCCCTGGGCGCCTGACCCGAAGTAGCCGGCGATCTTGCCGTGGTCGTTGATGCCGAGCAGTTGGTTGAAGGTCGGGTCGTCGGCGTTGTTGATCGTCTTGAACGTGTAGTGCGGCCCCGATGGCGCGCTCGGGCTAGCCAGTGCGGGAGCACTGGCAACTGCCAGGGAGAGGGCAACAGCGCCCGACCCCAGGGCGGTCACGGCGAGAGCGCCAGCGAGCCGCCGATGGCGAGCATGAAACTGGGCGAGACGCTTCATTGCAAGTTCCCTTTCGGATCCTGACCAGCCTTCTTGCTGGTGCCCTCTGATCGTGCGGTGCGGCCCGCGCTGGTCCAAGTGACATAGCCCCTACATCACCCCCACATCGGCCCGCGCGGGCCTGGCTCGCTAGCCGCTGGAAACCGGTGCGAGAGCCGACGCCTAGTTGCCAGCTTCGGCTCGATGAACGAACCAATCGCGACGCGGCCGTACATGCCCGGCTACGGGGCGCTTCCGGCGGGCGAAGGGCGCGGACTTCTGCCATGGTCGTGGGCGGAGGAACGGCTGCGCCGGGCACACGACTTCTGGCTCGCGACCGTGAGCCCGGACGCGGTGCCGCATCTCATGCCAGTCTGGGCGGTGTGGCTCGAAGGCCAGCTCTGGTTCAGCAGCGCCAATGGATCACACAAGGCGCGTAACCTCAGCTCCGGGGCTTGCTGCACCTTGTCCACCGACAATCCGCTCGAGCCAGTCATCGTGCGGGGCCAGGCTCGCCGACTCGGTTCACCTTCGGTTTCGCAGACGGCCTGACCCAGGTCGGCCCGACCATTTCCCGGCTCCGGGTCGGCGTTGTCGTCCGGTTCAGAGTCTTCGCCGTGGCAGCTGTCATAGTCCTTGCCATGGCAGCGCCTTCTTACGTGTTTCCCCGCGCTTGCGGCCCCGTTCAAGTAACGTCCCTGCTGACAGGCGTTGCCCGCGCCACCTGATGCCGCTAGCGTCAGTTCGCCGGGTCAGCGCGGAGCATCGCGGACAGGAGCGCGTTGGGCGCAGCACCCCGTCATGCCAAACGCGGGACATCCGGCACCAGGCTCAGAGCACCGGCGCTGGCTGCGGTAACGCTCGCAGGCGTAGCTGCAGCCTTCTTGTTCCTGACGGGCGGCTCCTCAGCACATGAGCCGTCTCGTGCCGCGATTCCGGCGACGAGCGCGGGGTCAGCCCTCGCCATCTACCAGATAACGGCCACGTTGCATCGCGATGTCGCGGTCTCGGAGTCCCGAACGATCCAGCGGGCCAGGAGCGCCGCACGGCGCAAGCACCTCGCCCGCCTCGCCGCGCTCGCTGCCGCCCGGCGGCGCGCAGCATCCCAGCCACCGCCACCGCCGCCGAGTCCC
>OCZU010000646.1_pt1 | contig 23533 bp, 17 predicted proteins | sample 1539001 | NCBI WGS metagenome assembly OCZU01 (sample SAMEA3539306, study PRJEB22396) | soil metagenome | biome: tundra; feature: field; material: soil | place: USA | collected 2010-05 | depth 0.15 m | reverse complement strand
AGGTTCTGCATGTTGGTGGTGCGCAATTCGCCGCTGGCGAAGCGCTCGGCAAGATCGGCCGCGGCGTGCATTTGTTCGGGCGTAATCCTGCCGCGCAGAACCGTAGCCCCCACATAGCAGTAGCCACGCTGCTTTTGCGCATGGATGCGGATGTGATCGCGGTAGACGTCTGCCGGCGGCTGCTCGGGTTCGGCAGGTTCGAGTTGAAATCCGATGCGCCGCTCCAGCTCTTTTTGGAAGTCCTGTGCCGTCCAGCCATGCCGCAGGAAAAGAAACTTCAGCCGCGCCCGCTCGCGGTGTTCGCGCAATTGATCGGAGTCCCGAAACAGTTCGGCAATTCCTCGGATCACGGGCAGAACCTGATTCCAGCGCACGAAGGCATCTAGCGGTGCGCCCAGGTAGGGTTCGGTGGAAAGTCCGCCGCCCACTCGCAGAGCAAAGCCAATTTCAGACTTTCCGTGAACGACTCGCTCGGCCGCGGTCAAGCCGACATCGTTGATCTCCGGGTAGGGGCACCATACGCGGCATCCGGTGATGGAAATCTTGAACTTGCGCGGCAGGTTGTAGAACTCGGCGTTCCCCGCCAGCATGCGATCCGCTTCCAGCGCGAGCGACGAAGCATCGCAGATCTCGTCCGCGTCGACACCTGCGACGGGGCAGCCGGTAATGTTGCGCGTGACGTCCCCGCATGAGCCAGTCGTGTTCAGACCGACACGCCAGAGTTCTTCCAGCACTTCAGGAAGAGCCTCGATCGTGACCCAGTGCAATTGAATGTTTTGCCGCACCGTGAGGTCGGCTGTGCCGCGGGCATAGCGACGGGTGAGGTCGGCGATGGCCCGCAGTTGGCCGGATCGCAGCAGGCCGTTGGGGATGCGAATTCGCACCATGAAGAACGGCAGTGCCAGTCCTTGACCGTCCTTGCCGCCAAGCACTCCCGCGCCGTCGCCCTGGGTGTAGACTCCCCACCAGCGGAAGTACGTGCCGATCCACTCGGGTGGAATCGAGTCGAAGCCTTCGCGCGCAAAGCGCCCTATCTCGGCCAGCCCATCCCAGGGATTGAGCGCGCGTTTCAAGCGTTCCGCTTTCTGCGCTTTGGTTTCTTTGACTGGATTTGTCATAAACTTTGCCCCAACTGATTTGCCCCAAAAATGAAAAACCCACCGCCAGATGCTCTCTGGCGGTGGGTGATCAGTGCTGATAATGCTATGAAACTTCTAAGTCAGCAGCCTCCCTGCGCCAGAACACACGCATGCGCAACAACAACATGCACACAAGGTCTGGCGGAGATTGCTGAAACTGGTCATGCTTGTCAGGATACTAGGCTGAGTCGTCGAAACGCGTCAACTCACCACAGATACTTTTGGATGCATAATTTCGATGCAACGCATCACAATTTTCGCATCACGCTAGTGGACCCACTGAGACAACAGGGTGCGAGCATCGACGACACACGGATCGGAACAGTCATAGGGATGGCTCGTTCCCTGTCGGTCCGTGATTAACAGCGTGGTCGGGCTGCTGCGGCTGATGGAGAAGCCGTGCGACTGCTCCGGGCCGCCTTTCACTCTTCTTGTGATGCAGGGCAGGCGGCTGATAAATTGACCGTGCTTCGAACGCCCGAAATTCCTCCGCGGGTCAGGACGGTGACTGCGCTCGTGGTGACGGCTGCATTAGTGGTCATGCTGGCCCACGTCGGCGTGCTTTACCTGCAGAATATATCGCGCCCATTGTGCGACGTGGGAGGCAACTCGGCGCCAGTGTTTTCACGGTCTCATGTTACGAATACAGAACGTGCTGGTGTCTCCAGATTGGCGTTGCAGAGTGAGTAAGTCTGGCCGGGCGAACTAATTTCTCCGGTGAGGCGGCAGGGCACCGATGCCGATCGAGGTGGAGGTATGATGCGGCGGGAGTACAGGATTCCAATCGGCGTGACAATCACTGGCTATCGCCGGGCGTCCGGCCATCGCCGTGGCGTTGGACGCCGGCGCCAGAGTCACGATGGAATACGAACCCAGGGGCCTGGTAGTGCGGTAGAATCTCATCGTTCATCCCGGAGATAAGGAAGAAACAGCATGTATCCTTTGACACGCCGTGATTTCATGCGGATCGGCGCTGGCTCCGTGGCTGCCGGCGCCGCGGCGAGGGTCACCCTGCTGCAGCCGGCCGCGTTGTGGGGGGCAGGCCGAGCCGTGGCGCCGAGCGATCAGGTCCGATTTGCCGTGATCGGCACAGGCACGCGCGGATGCGAGCTGCTGCAGGCGTCGCTGGCGGTGCCGGGCATCGAATGTGTCGCGGTGTGCGATCTCTACGACAGTCGGCATGAGGCGGCTCAGGAGGCGCTGCAGAAGCCGGTTGCGGCGACGCGTCGTTATAAGGAGATCCTGGACCGCAAGGATGTGGACGCGATGATCGTGGCTGTCGCCGACCACCAGCATCGCCGGATCGTCGTGGATGCCTGCGCGGCGGGCAAGGATGTGTACTGCGAAAAGCCGATGTCGCACACGGTGGAAGATGGCTTTGCCATGGTGGACGCGGTGCGGCGGGGAAATCGTATCTTGCAGGTGGGCAGCCAGCGCGTGAGTCCCATCGTCTATGAGAAGGCGCGCGCGATCTATGCATCGGGAGCGCTGGGCGATGTGTTCTTCATCGAAGGGTCATCGGACCGAAACTCGCCCAGTGGCGCGTGGGTATATCCGATTCCGTCCGATGCGAGCGAGCAGACAATTGACTGGAATGCTTTTCTGGAGGGTGCGCCCAAGCGGCCGTTTGACGCGGCGCGCTTCTTCCGCTGGCGCTGTTTTTCCGACTACGGCGAGGGGCTGGCCGGTGATCTGTTCGTGCACCTGCTCTCCGGGATTCACTTCATCTCGGGAACAAATGAGGCTCCGAAGCGGGCGCAATCGAGCGGCGGCCTGTTCCGCTGGAAGGACGGACGCGACTTTCCGGATCTGATCGAGACGTCATACGATTACCCGAAGTTCCGCGTGGCGCTGCGCTGCAATCTCAACAACGCAGGCGGCGAGCCGATCAAGTTTCACGGCACCAAAGGCACCATGGAAATCATTGGTCAGACTTTGACCTTCACTCCGCAGGACGTGAGCCCCAAACCGGAGGGGTATTCGGTAAAAGGCTGGCCGGCGCGGCTACGGAAAGAGTATCTGGCGAAGTGGGCGGCGGAGCATCCGCAACCCGGGACGCTCGACTATCAGGCAACCGAGGCCGAAACTTTCGCGGCGCCGCCGGACTAGCAAACTTCTTCAACGCGGTTCGAACTCGTATGCCCACCGTGGAGAACGAGGAATTTGGCAACCATGCTTCGATCGGCTGCCATTTAGCCAACTACGCCTACTTCAATAACACGATTGCCACCTGGGATGCCAACGCGAGAACGATCCGGGGATAGGCAGAAGTTCCCATCTGGTTTGTATAAGGTAAGGTGCGTTCGGAATTGAGGGACCATGCATCGGATTTCGAGAAGAACGTTCTTGCAGACTGCCTCCGCCTCTGCCGCCTGCGCAGTGGCGTGGAACAACATGCCCCGGCTGATGGCCGATCCTCTTGGCTTGCCGATCGGGTTGCAGCTGTTCTCAGTGCGGGACCTGCTGCCTAAGGACTATGACGGAACATTGCGGCAGTTGGCTGCGTTGGGCTATCGTGAAGTAGAAGCCGCCGGCTTCTTCAACCACAGTCCCAGCGAGGTAAAGCGGGCGATGGATCGCGCCGGCCTGCGCTGCGTGAGCGCGCACTATCCGCTGAAGGATCTGCTGCAAAAAGTGGACGAAATAATTCAGTTCGGCAAGGACTTGGGGCTCACATACATCGTCTGCTCCTCGCCGTGGTTGAAGGATCCATCGCGCGTGAAGGACCCCGGCTCCCGTGCGGCCAGGGAGGCGATGACGCTCGACGACTGGCGCTGGAATGCCGATCAGTTCAACCACATCGGGGAGCGTGTGCATGCCGCGGGCATCCGCTTCGCGTACCACAACCACACGCCGGAGTTCCGTGCAGAAAACGGCGCCGTCTTCTACGACGAATTGTTGCGCCTGACCGATCCGGCGAAGGTAACGATGGAGTTGGACTGCGGCTGGGCCGTGGTGGCAGGGAAAAATCCCGCGGACTACCTGACCCGCTATCCCACCCGTTTTTCCATGCTGCACGTGAAGGACTTCAAGATGAGCCACGGAGTAGTGCCGTTGCCCGCGCCGCCTTCGACGGAGTTGGGGCATGGCACGATTGACTATCATCCCATCTTCGAGGCGGCGAAGAAGGCCAGCATCGAGCATGCTTTCGTGGAGCAGGAAGAGTTTGACATGCCTACGATGGAGGCATTGAAGATCGACGCCGACTACATGCACGCACTGACCGTATAACGAGCACGAGCCTTCCCGCTGGCTCGTGCATCCAACGCCGTTGTGCCGTTACTCCGGTTCTAGCGCAGCACGCTTCGGATCGCCAGATCCAATCCCACCATCAGTACGGCAGAAGCGGGGATGACCATCAACGCCTTCTTCAGCCGCAGCGGGTCGCCGCCGGCGATGAGGCCGATGATGCGTGAGCTGACCGCCAGGCCAGCCCATCCACAGGTAATGACGAAGCCGATAGCGGTGCCGGTCATGCGCGGAAAGGCATCGCCCACGATGGCTAGCGTGGTGGGGAAGACTGGCGCCATGGAGAGTCCGGCAAGAAAGACCAGTGCGAAGGCCGTCGCCGGCCGGTTGGTCCGCAGCATCAGGAAGGTTGTAACCGCCATCGCGACAGATCCGGCCAGAGTGACGTTGACGGCGGGCACGCGGACCAGAACCGGCAGTACGCCGATGCGGCCAATCAGCAGGCCGAGCGCGAATCCCAGGGAAAGAATGTTGAGAGCGCGTGACTCCGGGATACCCTGCGCGATGAGGTGCCGGGTCAACCAGTTCCACACGCCCACCTCGCAGCCGATGTAGAGAAAAAGGAAGAGTCCGACCAGAAAGAGCAACGGGCGTCCAAGGACGGCAGCCGCCTCCGCCAGCACAAAACGCTCGGCGCCGCTGGGCCCAGGCATTTTGATGATGGCCTGAATCACCAGCGTGACGACCGCGAGGGACGCGATGGTGTAGCAAAGGCGCACCCAGTTCCGCCCGAAAAGATTGGCGGCGATGAACGGGGTGGCGAGTGCGCCGACGCCGAAGAATAGATTCACCAGATTCAGCGCGGTGGCACGATGAGTCGCGCCTACATCGCTGACTAGAGCATTTGCGCCGGTCGTGAGGATGCCTCCACCCACTCCGAGCAGAAACAGCAGAAACACGATGCTGCGGAAGCCGGGCGAGCGCGGCAGCGCGAAGAGCGCGATGGAGATGAAGGCCAGGCCAAGGATGAGACCGAGTTTCTTGCCTTCGTTATCCAGCAGCGGGCCGACGGCGAGCGAAGCGAGCATGAGCCCCAGCGCTTGCGCCAGGGCAATGGTGCCGTTCTGGCTGGGCGACAGGTGGAAGCGATCCGACAAGTTGGGCAGGATGGTGCCCAGCATGGCGGCGATCATGCCGTAGATAAAGATGGCGATAGTGGCGGCGAATATCAGCAAGCGGCGTTCCTTTCAAATGCCGGTTTCAAGTGTCGGAACCAGGTGCAGGTAGGTCGACCCAGCCTCGCCTCCGATGGCTCTCAAGCGCAGCGTTGAGGATTTTCAGTTGCCGCAGCCCATCGCTGAACTGCGGGTACTCGGGGTCTCTGCCCGGTTCTCGGATCGATGCATAGAAGCGCCGGAAGATTTGCTTGAATGTATCGTCGTAGCCTTCGCTGTGGCCGCCGGGAAGATCGGCGTAGCTGCGCGCCGCCGGCTTGAGCAGCGATGGATCCTTAACGAATATCTGATTGCCGGTATCGCGATGGCCGGCCCAGAGTTCGTCGGGACGCTCCTGGTCCCATGCAACGGAAGATCGTGTCCCGCAGATCTCAATGCTGAGGCGGTTCTTGCGTCCGGCGGAGACCTGGCTAGCAGTGACGCTGCCGCGCGTGCGCCCGCCCATGCGGAAGAGCACGGCACCGAAGTCCTCTGTATCTACGGCGGTTTCAATATAGTCTTCTGCGTGGAGCGGTCTGCTGGCAAAAGTCTTTATGGAATGTTTCGGCCGCTTGCGCGTGGGGTGAAAGGTCTGGAGATCGGCACAGAGAGAAGTCACACGCAATCCAGTGACGTGCTCGGCCATATCAAACCAGTGCGAGCCAATGTCGGCCATGCAGCGAGAAGGGCCGCTGGCTTTGGTATCGACCCTCCAGTTCCAGTCCGTGTCGTACAGCAGCCAGTCCTGGAAATACGTGCCTTGCACGACGAGAATTTCACCCAGGTCCCCGGCCTCGCACATGCGGCGCATCTGTTGCACCATGGGGTAATAGCGCAGGTTGTGACAGACGCCGTTGCGCACTCCCTGCCGCTCAGCGAGCAAGGTGAGCTCTTGGCCTTCCGCAACTGTCGTGCCCAGTGGCTTTTCGCAGATTACGTGCTTGCCAGCGTGGAGCGCGTCCTTGACCATGGGAAAGTGCTGCGCGTTGGGCGTGCAGATGTCGACGGCATCGATCGCCGGATCGCGCAGGACATCACGGTAGTCGGTGGCAATCGTCGCGATGGAGAAGCCCGCGGCCAGTCGTCGCGCCACTTCTGCGTTTCTGCCTGCGATGGCAGCCACTTCTACGGATTCCAGCCGCCGCACTGCCTCCAGATGTACGCGGCCCATGAAGCCGGCGCCGAAAATTGCGGTCCTGATCGGTTTCATCGTGTTTCTCATCCCCGCATGCGCGACCTAATAAGCTAGGCCCACCAGGCGGCTCCAGGCGGCTCACGGATCACAATGCTGTTGAGGAAGTTTGCTGCCTTGGTGAGGCCTTCTTCCGGCGAAAGCAGGCTGTCTTCGTGCTCAATGGAGAGCACGGAGTCGTAGCCAAACATGCGCAGCGTGGAGATAAACCCGGTCCACCACTCGGCGCCGTGACCGTAGCCGCAGGTACGGAAGATCCACGCGCGTTCGCGCTCTTCAGTGTACGGTTTGGTGTCGAGCACGCCACTCCGGGGCAGGTTGGTGGCGTAAATCTGCGTGTCCTTGGCGTGGACGTGAAAGATAGCCTCTTTGAGTACGCGGACGGCGGCGATGGGATCGATGCTCTGCCAGAACAGATGGCTGGGATCGAAGTTGCAACCCACGCTGGGTCCGGCGATGGAGCGCAGCCTGAGCATAGTCTCCGGATTGTAGACCACGAAACCCGGATGCATTTCGATGGCGACCTTCACGCCGTGGTCGCAGGCGAACTTCTCATGTTCGGTCCAGTAGGGCGCAACCACTTCGTTCCACTGCCAGTCGAGAACCTTGAGATAGTCGGGAGGCCAGGGGCACGTGACCCAGTTGGGAGCCGTGGCACGGGGGGAATCGCCGGGGCATCCTGAGAAGTCGACCACGACAGATATGCCGAGCTTTTCGGCGAGCAGGATGGTCTTGCGGCTCACGTCGCGGTCGCGCTGGGCACGGGCCTTATCGGGATGCAGAGGGTTGCCGTGACAGCTCAAGGCACTGATGCTGGCTCCGTGATCGCACAAAACCCTCTGAAACTCGGCGAGGGCTGCGGCATCCTCGAGCATCGAGAGCTTGCAGTGCGCGTCGCCGGGATAGTTTCCCGTGCCGAGCTCGACGGTATCGATGTGCAGAGCCTTGAGCTTCTTGAGAACGGCGGCCAGCGGGAGCTGCGACAGCAGGGGCGTGAATACTCCAACGCGCATGACGATCTCTTTCTCCTCGTTCTATCGATTGGCGATCGACGGCCGGTTCAAGAGTTTAGGACAATGGGCGGCGGTCATTTGGTCGCAGCCTCTTCGGCAGGCAGCAATTCATAGCTTACGAAGGCAACCTTGAGGCTATCCGGCGACCACGATGGTACGTTGATCGTGCCCTGTCCGCCAAAGAGCGTAGCAAGAACCGTGATCTTGCCGTCGATTTTACTGTCACTCACATTCATTAGGCGCAGCTGCACGTCTTTGTTGGGCGGATGGCCGGTGACGTCTTTCCCGTAGGAGAGAAAAACCATCCACTTGCCGTCGGGAGAAATGTGGGGAAACCAGTTGTTGAATTCGTCGAAGGTAACCTGTTCCTGAGCGCTGCCATCAGCCTGCATGCGCCAGATCTGCATGTGGCCGGTGCGTTCGGAGTTGAAGTAAATGTATTTGCCGTCGGGCGAATATTCGGGGCCGTCGTCGAGGCCGGGAGCGGTGGTGAGGCGAGTCTCGCCGCCGCCGGTGACAGGGATGGTATAGATGTCGAACTCGCCATTGCGTTGGCCGACGAAAGCCAGCGTCTTCCCGTCAGGCGACCAGCCGTGCCAATACGACGGAGAATTAGGCGTGACGCGGCGAGGCGCGCCGCCGCCGATAGGAACGACGTAGACGCTTGATTGATGATCGGGTTGCGACTGATCGCTGATGGCCAGCAGAGCGCTGTCTGGGGAAATCCCGTGGTCGTTGTTGCAATGGGTAGCCGCGCCCGTATCGATGATCGTGGGCGTGCCGCCGGCCACGGGCAGGCGCAGAATGTGGCCCTCGCTGTTGAAGAGGAAGTACGTGCCATCATGGCTCCAATTCGGTGCTTCGAAGTGGACGGGAGCGGCGTAGACCACGCGGCGATCGGTGGAGGCGATGGCTACCGTCTCCACTGTGCTATAGAGGACGGGCGGCACGGCGCCGGCTGCGGGAGTTGCGACGTCGACGGCGGAGAAAACGGCCTTCTCGACAACGTCTTTATCGTGAGAGCACACGCCGATACCGACGTAAAACGATCCCTGCATCGGAAGCTTGATAGACGCGCCGGAGGGGCGCAGCGGCTCGCCCGCGGCCGCAGCAACGAACACATAGATGAAGTCGCCGCGCTTCTCGAGGCGAAGACGACGGGGCGCGGAGAGGTTGGATTGAATCTCGTGCGTGGCCGAGCCCCTGGCATCGCGGAACTGCAGCGAGGCAAGGCCGTCGCCGTGGAGGGCAACGTCGGCGTAGGGCGAGTCGGCGTCAAGGCTCTGGCGGATCATGAGCACGGCCTTGCGATGCGGATTGCCGCCTTTTTCCGGGAAGGCAATGTCCGCAGTCAGCGCTGTGTCGCCCGAGACTTGCTTCCATGCAAACTGGAAGGCATCGGAGGTGGACCACATGTTTTCGCCACTGCCGCTGAGAGTGTAGGCGTTGCGCGCGGGATCGTATTGTGCAGAGCCGGCGCGCCGCACGGCGCCGATGTCAGCGTGATCCTGAAACAGGCCGAGCGAGGGCCGGGCGGGGTGCGCTTGCATCTGGCCGCCTGCGGAAAGAGGGAGGAGGACAATGCAGCCCAACCAAGCCAAGGGTAAAGACATGGATCCGAAGATTCCTTTGCGCACGATGAGAAAGCCTCCACGACGTCCAACGGAAAAGGTAGGGCGGCACAGATGAATTGTCAATCGAGTAGCTGTACTCAGCGCGGGAGTTCGCGGTACGAATGGGGGACCGGGGGGAATGGCCGGCAATGCTGCGAACTGGGAGGCGCGCGCGTTCGGCGCCGTCAATGTCTTTTGATACAGCCATTCACCGGGTCTTCGTAATCGGCTTCCCGGAAGATGGGCATGGCATAGGACTGACTTACCGTTGAGCATGCCACTCCGCCACAGGTGCAATTGACAGGAGGGTTGCCGGTACAGACCGGGCAGGTGCTTCCGTTACAGACATATCCGCTCGCCGCCAGTTCCATGCTGAGGCAACCATACACCCGGTTCACGGCAAAGCAGGCATTGGGAAACTAGGCGAACTTCAAGACGAAAAACAATATCGTACCTTGCGTGGAACACGGTAACACCATCGGGCTATTTCGTCCGAGACAAATCGAGGGAACACCTGCTCCCGCAACACCCTAGGCCTGGACGCGGCAAATACCGGCGACCAGTCCGCGATAGGGCCTTTTGGCTCTCCTTAACATGCCCTTTCGAGACCTTACCCTGTCGATGCACAAAGGGCACACTAATTTTTCGCTTGGGAGCCGACAAAATACAGCTTTCTCAGTCAGATATGAGCCACCTCCCCGCTCGCTGGAATGCGCTTGCTGTCGTACTGGCCCTGGCCACCATGGTGGGCTGCCAGGGACTGAGCACGGGCAAACCCAACGCGCAGGGTTCGCAGAACCCCTTGCCAGGCTTGCTGAGCGCCGCGCCCGCGAGCATTAGCTTCGGCAATGTCCAGGTGGGGACAAACCAGAGCCAGTCCGACACGCTGAGCAACACGGGCGGAACCAGTCTCACCATCACGCAGGCGGCCGTTACCGGAACAGGCTTTAGCACCACCGGCCTGAATTTACCGTTGACCCTGGGTCCCGGACAAAGCACGACTTTCAGCATCGTGTTTAACCCCCAATCGGCCGGAAGTGCGAGCGGGAATCTTGCCCTCACCAACGATGGCTCGACCAGCCCGCTCAACATCGCGCTTTCCGGGACGGCAGTTACGACAGGGAGCCTTACGGGAAATCCGACCAGCTTCAGCTTCGGCAACGTGCAGGTGGGCGGCAATCAGACCCAGACCGAAACCTTGAAGAATTCCGGGGGCAAGAACCTCACAATTTCTCAAGCGACCGCTAGCGGTGCCGGCTTTAGCTATACGGGACTGAGCCTGCCGCTGACCTTGTCGCCCAACCAAACTACCACATTTGGTGTGGTTTTCGCGCCGACGACAGCCGGCGCCAGCAATGGCCGTATATCGATCACCATCAGTGGGTCGAGCACGTCGCTCGATATTGCTCTTTCTGGAACCGGAGTGACACCGGCTACCCTGACCGCAACGCCTGGGAGCCTGACGTTTACCAACGTCCAAGTCGGCCAGAATCAGACGCAAACCGAGACGGTACAAAATACTGGCGGTTCGAACGGGACGATTTCGTTGGCCACGGTGACGGGCGCTGGCTTTAGTATTTCAGGACTATCAATGCCAGTGACTTTGACGCCGGGGCAAAGCGTAACGTTTAACGTCGTCTTCGCCCCTCAGTCCGCCGGGAGCGCGAGCGGGAATGTGGCCCTCATCAACGATGGTTCCATCAGCCCTCTCAACATCGCGCTTTCTGGCACCGCCGTTACGCAGGGCACCCTTACGGCGAATCCGGCCAGCTTCAGTTTCGGAAGCGTCCAAGTTGGAAGCAACCAGTCCCAGACCGAAAGCCTGAGGAATTCCGGTGGCGAGAGTGTCACAATCTCTCAGGCGACGGCTTCTGGTACGGCCTTCAGCATCTCGGGAATCACCACACCGGTGACCTTGACACCAGGACAAAGCACGTCATTCACCGTGACTTTTGCACCGCAGTCCGCGGGTGATTTCACGGGAAGTGTGGCGATTACTTCGAACGCTTCCAATCCAAACCTGACCATTCCATTGAGCGGATCGGGGACGGTGCAGGCGCAGGGGCAGCTGAGTGTTACTCCTGCCACGATCAACGTCGGCAGTGTCACGGTGGGGACCAGCGGTACTCAAACTGCGACGCTGAGCGCCACTGGCGCAAGCGTGACGGTTTCCTCCGTCAGTCTGAGCGGTACAAATGCTTCCGAGTTTTCTATCAGTGGCCTATCGTTCCCGGTTACCGTCACCACCAGCCAGCCCGTTACCTTTACTGTGACATTCACGCCCGGCGCGACCGGAGCCGCCACGGCGTCGGCCTCATTTACCAGTACTGCCTCCAACTCGCCGACCCCGGCAACCCTGGCGGGCACGGGCACGGCCGCGCCCGTTCATAGTGTGGCCTTGTCGTGGACAGCCAGCACTTCCTCGGGAGTCACCGGATACAACGTCTATCGCTCCGTCTACCAGATGAACTCCTGCGGTTCCTATTCCAACATCGGTTCCACACCGAGTTCCACCACAACCTATACGGATAGTGTGGTGGCCGACGGCACGACTTACTGCTACTCGACCACGGCGGTCGATGGTAGTGGCGAAAGCGGATATTCCAACATTACCCAAGCCAAGATTCCGGCTCCGTAACCCTTGGCGGCTGGCGATTGATTCTTTGGCCGGCGAGCGGACGCAGCCTTCCTACCGTCCCTGTATATCCTCCAATCTTATTGAGAAAGAAGATAGTTGCTTGACGGTTGCAATTGGCTGCAAGGGGGTCGCAGAAATTATCAGTCTTGACAGTTCTGGGCCTCGCGCTAGAGTGGAAGATGAAATTGTAGAAGTGAGCCGCAGCCTTCCCCCATCCTGCATCCCGAGTGAATAATGAGGAGTAGTAGCGATGAAATCAGCGGCCAGGTTTTCAGCGTGGGCAGCTTTAGCTGCGCTTTTGTGTTTTGCACCGTGCGCTCTTGGTCAGGGCACGGGCAATACTAAAGGGACGCAGGTAGGAAACAGCGGTCTGAACTACGCGGCATCCAGTTTCTTGACTTTCACCCTGACCGCCGGCGGCCACCACAAGGATGGCGACGGATGGGGCGGGGGCGGGGGTAATGGTGGAGGTGGTAATGGTGGAGGTGGTAATGGCGGCGGGAATGGGTGCGGCAACCAAGGCGGGGGCGGAGGTTGGGGTGGCGGAGGATGGGGTGGCGGAGGATGGGACAGTGACGGATGGGGCGGAGGCGGCAACGGGGGCGGAGGATGCACGCCGGTGCCGGAGGGTGGAAACGCCTTGATGTATTTGTCGCTTGCTGGCATTTGTTGCTTCGGTGCGATGATTTTCCGTCTGCGCCGCATGCGCGCAGCCAGCTAGCAAGAAACCCGATTTGACTTGGATCCAAACGGCGTGCAGAAATCAGGCACGCCGTTTCTCATTGAGCCTTGGATTGCATCCATTGGCGGCTACCACAACCGAACAGAGCTGTGCAGTTTCCTGTCATCAAGACGAAGCTTTTCCCCAAGGCATGTAGCAAGTTCTGGACATAATGTGCAAAGTCTTGCATAGGGGCAGTGAGCAGGACTCTCGTCTGGATGGCAAATCCCGCCTTGCGATCTGCTTCCCGACGCCGCTGCTTTCAGGTCGAGCTGAATTGGGTGTTAAGTAACAGCGTAATCAATCTATTAGGGGCGGTCCCTGCCGCTCCTCCACTGCTTTTAGGAAGAAAAGGGCCTGGAGCAAAGACAAGGACAGTCCCCGGTTCAATTTTCCGTGTGTCCTGAGATGTTACTCATGCGGACCTTAGTAACCTGCAACACGGTACCACGTACCGCTTGCAACGATCTGCAATCCCATGTAAGCTCATTGTCATCAGGGCAAGCCGACGAATGAGTTGGTAGAGGTTCTCCCCCCGCCCGGTGGTTCCACGGTAAATCCAGGCAGCTAACAGCTGAGGAACAGAGCGTCTCTTGACGAGCCCAAGCAATATGCTACAATCACTATAGAGATAGTATGGATTAGGAGACATCTTTTCTTTGGCACTTGATTTGCTCCATGACTAGGGTTACCAGACATAAGAACTGAAGTCGCAACAGAATAAAAACTGATCATTGGCGAAGAAACTTGCAGTTACTTTCCCCCCGATTCTGCCGGTGACCGAAGGCACGCGTCGTTATGCGGCTGGTCACGTCATTTCTTAAGGCAGGTATTAGATTTTAGGGCTCCCCCGTTGGCGATTCCCCCTGGATCTCATGACTGAGATCCCGACAACAAAATTCCAGTAGTTTGATTTGGGGTCATCCTGAGAAGGTGACTTAGAGGGCGAAGCTATGGCCGTAAGCAGCTTGACATGGGAGTTTCCGCAGCCGGCTCCGCTGGTGGGAGCCGAGGTTGAAAACTGGTACGCGCTGCAGACGCGCCCCCGCCACGAGAAGATTGTGGCCCAGCGCCTCCAGGAGAGAGGCGTCACCACGTTCTTGCCCGTCGTGACCGAGGTGCATCGCTGGAGCGACCGCAAGAAGTCCGTCCAGATGCCACTGTTCAGCTGCTACGTGTTCGCGAAGTTTGTTCCGAACCGAGCGGACCGCCTGCGCGTTCTGCGCGTGGATGGAGTATTCGGGTTGGTCGGCGCCCGGGGCGAGGGCGCACCCATTCCGGACGAGCAAGTCGATGCGGTTCGAGCTCTGGTGGAAGGCCACCTGCCCTGGTCTTCTCATCCCTTCCTCAAGATCGGGCAGCGGGTGCGAATCCGCAGCGGAGCACTCGACGGATTGGAAGGTATCCTGGTCTCGCGCAATGGAGATCGCACCCTGGTCATCTCCGTGGATGCGATCCAGCGGTCGCTGGCAGTTCGTGTGGAAGGATACGAAGTCGAACCTGTCTGAAGCTGTCCCGAGATAACCATTTCTCCCTCGGGAAGGAACCCATTCACCCTTGACGGAAAACCGAATCGAACCTATTCGCTTGCTGGTCGTGAGCAGGGAACCGGCCGTTCTTCGTCTGTTGTGGTCCATCGAAGAATCCAACTCCTGGCATCTGGAAACGGCTGCGAGTGGCTGGGATGCCATGGAGCAGGTGCAGTCTGGCGTAGCGCCGCACTTGCTCTTGCTCGATATACCTCGTGGCGACGCCGACAGCCTGCATCTTTTGCGCTGGCTGCGCCGCCTCCGTCCCGATCTTCCGGTGGTCGTGCTTTGCTACTCGGACGATGACGCCCGAGCGAAAGAAGCGGCCCGCCTCGGCGCGGAAGAGATTTTGGTTCGACCCTTCAACGAGCAGCAACTCGAATCGGCGATCCGGCGGCACCTTGGGCCGACAGGAAACAGCGAGGCGGACATGGTCAGCGAGAATGTGGAGCAGTTTGGCCAGGACGCATTCTTCGTCAGTGCGAGTCTGATTATGCAGAAGCTGCGGTCCCAGGCGGCATTGCTGGCGCAATCCGATGTCCCGGTGCTCATTCTGGGAGAACGGGGGACGGGAAAATACACGGTGGCCAGCCTGATTCACAAGCTCTCCGTCCGTTCCGGGTTCAAACTCTCTCGAGTGAATTGTGCGGAAATGCCGGAGCCGCTGCTCAAAGCCGAATTGTTTGGAGACGACCCTGCCTCCTCCGCCGCTGTTCGTCGGACAGTTTTGGGGAAGTTTGCCGCGGGCGAAAAAGGCACAATCTTCCTGGGTGAAATCGCCGCCATGCCTGCAGGACTGCAATCCAGACTGCTGCAGGTATTGCAGACCCACGAGTCGCACCGCTCAGGCGGCACAGATGCCATTTCCGCCGATGTAAGGATCATTGCGGCGAGCAGCGCCAACCTCGACCGTGCTTTGGCTGAGAAGCGGCTCCGGGAAGACTTGTATTACCGCTTGAGTGCCTTCACCGTGCATGTGCCGCCGTTGCGCCAGCGCAAAGACGAAATTTCGATCCTGCTCCGGTACTTCATGCACAAACTGGCCAGGCACTACCGGCTTCCTCCACGCGGATTCTCATCCACCATGCTGGATGCCTGCCAGCAGTACACCTGGCCGGGAAACTTGAAGGAACTGGAGACATTCGTGAAGCGCTACCTGGTGGCGGGCGACCAGGAATTGACTCTCGGGGAAATGGGTTTGGATTCGGTGGGCGTCGCCGACAACACCATCTCGCGGACCTTGCGATTGGCGGCAACTTCGCGGGAAGACAGCGAAGCAGGGCAGAAACAGACCAAGCCTGAATCGCTGAAGTCGTTGATCCAGGGCATCAAGTCGGAAGCGGAACAAAATGCGATCGGGGCGGCTTTGAAGAAAACCGGTTGGAACCGCAAAGCGGCTGCCCGATTACTTCGCGTCAGTTACCGCACGCTGCTGTACAAGATCGACCAATACCACATGCGTGCTCCGGAGCCCTTTCTCTCTCCGCTGCCGGTCGAGGAGTTTTCGGTGATGGGAGAGGAGACGAAGGGCAACGGGAAAGCCAATTGAACCGCACGGTTCGGAATGCGTCTGGAGTTAATCGCCAAGGAGCAGCTATGACCATGAATACCCATACCGGATGGATTAGACCACTGGCGATGCTCCTGGTCTGCGCTCTTCTGGGCACTCCGCTCTGCGCGCAAAGCGCGGCGCCGGGACCCGCAGCTGACGCCTCCGCCGCGAAGCCGCACGATGACAGCTTCATCATCGGCAATGACGACGTGCTGGCGATCAATGTCTGGAAAGAACCAGATATCTCGCGCTCCATTCCCGTCCGATCGGATGGAAAAATCTCGCTCCCGCTGGTGGGGGAAGTCCAGGCGGCCGGACTCACGCCGTTGAAGCTGGAAAAAGACATCGCCGGCAAGCTGAAAAATTACATTTCGGAGCCGGAAGTCACGGTGATGGTGCAGCAGGTCAACAGCCAGAAATTCAACATTCTGGGACAAGTGGTGAGGCCGGGATCGTACGTGATCGCCAATTCCCCGACGGTGCTCGACGCGATTGCGCTGGCCGGTGGCTTTCGCGATTTCGCGAAAAAGAAATCCATTTATGTACTAAGGCAGAGCTCCACGGGGGAGTCCCGCATCCTGTTCAATTACAAGGACTTCAGTCAAGGCAAGAATATGTCGCAGAACATTAAGCTTCAGCCCGGCGACACCATCATCGTTCCGTGAACACCATGAGAATCTTCTACTCAATCGGGTTGGGATTGGCTGTGCTGGCCAGCACGCCAGTTTGGTCGCAGGAACAAGGACGCACCGCGCCCGTGCCGGCGGCGACCGGCCCCATCAGCGCGGTGGTGATGAACAATGACGCTGATGCAGACCGGATGCTGACTCCTCCTCCAGTGAGCGGAGAACTCTACCCGCTGTCGTTCACTTCCGAAGAGCGGGCAAATTATCTGCGGGGCGGCGTTACCTTCAATACCGCTTACTCCGACAATGTTCTCGGGGCGACTAGCGCGACTCCGGTGAGTGACGTGAGTTATTCGGTTTGGCCCACCATCGCACTGGATGAAACGACGCCGCGGCTGCACACGGTCTTGACCTACGCTCCGGGTTTCACGTTCTATCAGCGCGTCAGCTCATTCAACGAGACCGACCAGAATCTGGCGCTGGACGTGCAGTACCGGTTGAGTCCGCATGTGACGGTCAGCCTGCGCGACTCGTTTCAGAAGTCGTCGAACGTATTCAATCAGCCGGATCAAGGCCTGGCCGGGGCGGTTTCCGGCGCCGCGCAGGGCGCCAACGATTCCGTGATTGCGCCGCTGGCCGACCGGCTCAGCAATAACGGCAACGCAGGAATCACTTACCAATTCAGCGCCAACGCCATGATTGGGGCGAGTGGGACCTTTACCAATCTGCACTACCCGAACCCAAACCAAGTGCCCGGGCTCTACGACACGGCTATGCGGGGAGGGTCGGCGTTTTATAGTTATCGCATCGCGAAGCAGCACTACGCCGGCGCGACCTACCAATACCAGCAATTGCTCTCTTACCCGGGCGGAGCTACCAACGATACACGGACCGACGGTATTTTGTTTTTTTACACGTATTATCCGGCGCCCACATTCTCGTTTTCGTTGTTTGGCGGCCCGCAATACTACAGCGCTGGCCCGCAGGAAATCAGCCCAACCCTGCCGGCGGTAGCGGCGATGAAATCGTGGACTCCGGCAGGCGGCGCCAGCTTGAACTGGCAGGCGCGGCATACCGGCCTGGCGGCCAGCTATCTGCACAGTGTCAGCGGCGGGAGCGGGTTGATTGGAGCGGTGCACCTTGACAGCGCCACTGCCTCCGTACGGCAACAGATCACACGCAATTTCAACGCCTCGTTGGCGGGAACCTACGCCAACAACGGCGTTCTCGCGATTTCCTCATTGGGTGGGCATTCCATTTCCGGGAGCGCCGCGCTGCAGCGGCAGGTCGGAGAGCATTTCATGCTGCAGGCTGGGTATACGCGGCTGCACCAGGACTATGCCTTCCTCGCTGCGAATCCGGATACAAATCGGGAGTGGCTTGCCATCTCCTATCACTTTGCCAGACCGTTGGGCAGGTAACGCAGGAAGATAATCATGGTTGAAGATCTACTAGAAGAGAAAAATGCAGGCGCGTTCGATCTCCCGCACTATCTGGGGATGGTCCGCCGCCGTCACATGCAGTTCCTGATCCCGCTGCTTCTGGGGTGGCTTGCCGTGTGGGGGGCGAGCTGGGTTCTGCCTTCGCGCTACCGCTCCAGCACCTTGATTCTGGTGGAGCAGCCCACCATGCCGAAGGATTACGTCACGCCCAACGTGAACGATGATCTGCAGGACCGGTTGCGGAGTATCACTCAGCAGATTCTCAGCCGCACCCGCTTGTTGCACATCATCGATCAGCAGAACCTATACGCAGATTCGCACGGCCACCTTTCGCCCGACGACAAGGTGGAGCGGATGCGTAAAGATATCGAGATCGAACTGGTGCACGATCCCGAGGGCCGGGTCAGTGCCTTTAACGTTTATTACTCATCGCACGATGCTCTCGTTGCCCAGCGGGTAACCAGCGAACTCACCAACCTGTTCATCAGCGAAAACCTGGAAGTGCGCCAGCAGCAGTCGGAAGACACCACGAACTTTCTCCAGAGCCAACTGGAGACCGCCCGGAAAACCCTGTCCGACCAGGAAGGGAAGATTCGTGAGTTCAAGGGACAACACGTAGGGGAACTACCCGCGCAGGTGGGGAGCAACCTGCAAATTCTGGCCGGCCTGCAATCGCAGTTGCAGACGGAAGAAGATGCGCTGAATACGGCCAAACAACAGCGCGTCTATCTGGAAACGCTGGTGAATCAGTACCGCTCGCTTCAGGGTTCGCCGAAGACCGAGGGAGGAGCGCCGGTGGGGCTGCCTGCCCTGGACGAAGAGTTGAACAAGCTCCGGGCGCAACTGGCCGACCTCAGCTCCCATTACACGGACCGCCATCCCGACGTACGTAAGCTCAAGGAGCAGATCGCCAAAACCGAAAAGATGAGAAGCCAGATCGCCGCCGACCTGAAAGTCAAGGCCGCCGCGGCCCAAGCCGACCCTAGTGCGACGGACACGGCTGAGGTGAGGGATCCGTCGTCTCCCATGGTGCAGTTGCAGGGTCAACTGCAGGCCAACCGCGCCGAGATCGCGAACCGCGAGCGCGGAATTGCGGAGTTGAAGACCAAAGTCACGGACTACCAGGCGCGGCTGAATCAGGAACCGGTGCGCGAGCAGCAACTCTCCGATCTGACCCGAGGCTACGATCAATCCAAGGCCAATTATGACGAGCTCTTGAAGAAGAAGAATGAGTCGGCCATGGCCACCAGCATGGAACTGCTGCAACAGGGTGAGCGCTTCCGCATCATCGATCCTCCCAGCCTGCCCCTGAAGCCCGACTTCCCCAATCGCCTGAAGTTCTGTGTGATTGGGCTGGGCATCGGACTGGCGCTGGGCTTTGCGGTGGCGGCGGGGTTCGAAATGCTGGATGACCGGATTTACGACGAAAAAGAAATTCAGAAGCTGCTGCCGGTTGCGGTGATCTCGGAAATTCCAGCTTTGGCAGCGGCGGCAGACGAGCAAAATGAACGCCGCCGGTTGTGGCTGGGATGGGCGACTGCGGTTTTGGTGTCGTTTACGATTTTGCTGGGATCGGCCCTCAGCTACTGGCGCGGCTAACGATATTACCCATGTACAAAGCCTTTTACAGCTTGAAGCGCAATCCGTTCGAGATTACTCCGGATCCTTCGTTCCTGTTTCCGACCCGGAGGCACAACGAAGCTCTGGCCGCGCTTTACTATGGCGTCCGGCGGCATAAGGGATTCGTCGTCCTGACCGGCGAAGTCGGAACGGGCAAGACCCTTCTGCTCCGCTGTCTGCTGCAATCGCTGAAGCAGAGCAACGACGTCAAGTATGCGTACGTATTCAACGGACGGCTGTCGCCGCTGGAGTTTCTGCAATACATTGCCGGCGATCTGGGACTGCCGGCCGCGGGCAAGAACAAGAGTGAACTCCTGCTGCAGTTGGCCAGTTACGTGGTTGCGCGCGGCCAGAAGAAACTGACGACCGTACTGGTGGTCGACGAAGCCCATCATCTGTCAACCGATATTCTGGAAGAGATCCGGCTCCTGACGAACCTGGAGACCGCAGACGAAAAGCTGCTGCAGATTCTTCTGGTTGGGCAACCCGAATTGGATGAGAAACTAGACTCCGTCGACTTGCGGCAACTGAAACAGAGAATCGCCCTGCGCTCCCACCTGGCCTCGTTGGACCTGAACGAAACCAAGGGCTATATCGAGCGCAGGCTTCATCTTGCTGGAAGTCCTATCCCGACAGAGCTGTTTCCGCAGGAGACCGTTGCTGCCGTGCATCGGCACTCTCGCGGGATTCCCCGGCTGATCAACACCATCTGCGAGAACGCTCTGATTGCGGCCTATGCTAGGGAGGCCGCCAATGTGACTCCAGACATCATCGAGGCGATCGCGGCTGACTTTCGTCTCGGGGTTCAAACACCCCGGGTAGAAAGACAGAAGACACCCGACGAACTCGATGTGCGGAAAGCAGCTCGAACTTTGCTCGAACTCTACGCCCACCTGCAGGGTGAGCAAGCGCGGGAAGAAACACTGGCAGCCCATGTGCCCATCCGAGTGACTGAACAATGAGCCATATATTTGACGCATTACAAAGGTCGGAAGCGGAACGCGCGGGGAAGGAACCTTCTCTGGCGGATCCATCCACGTTCTCTCTGGCGACCGAACTGCTCCGGGTCGCGGAACGCAAGAGGCGGGGAGCGAGTGCGGCGGACATTGATCCCGAGGAAGGCCCGAGTGCTTTTCCCCTGGAGCAGTTTCCGTCTCTGCCGGTTTCCATACGGCCCAACAGCCGGTTAGTGTCCGTTGGCGAAGAACAGAGCCTCGGGGCCGAGAAGTTCCGCTTTCTGGCGGTTCGTTTGCGGCAACTTCGGCAAAGCCGTCCGCTGAAGAAAGTGCTGATTACGAGCACCATTCCTCAGGAAGGAAAGAGCACGGTCGCGGCCAATCTCGCTTGCACGTTGTCCAGAAGGAAACAGCACAAAACCCTTCTGCTGGAAGGCGACCTTCGGAGGCCGACCGTGGCCCAGAAATTCGGGTTGGGCAGAGTTCCGGGTTTAAGCGAATGGCTCCGCGGCGAAACTGAAACCATGAATGTCTACCGGCTCGAAGCCCTGGGGCTTTGGGTCTTGCCGGCTGGGAGCGCACCGGAGAATCCGCTGGAGTTGATGCAGTCCGGAAAACTTGCACCCCTGATGGACCGTTTGACCTCGTGGTTTGACTGGATCATCATCGATTCTCCACCGGTGCTGCCGCTGGCCGATACCAGCATCTGGGCCCGGCAGGCGGATGGAATCCTATTGGTCACGCGAAAAAACATCACCGAGAAGCAGCAACTCCAGCGCGGGCTGGAGGCGCTTGAGCCTTCGAAACTGCTGGGAGCGTTGGTGAACGGATCGACCGACGCGGCCCACAGCGACTACTATCAACGATACGGTCCAGCTGCCTCATCCTCCGAGCCCCCCACTCGAAGCAGTAAGTGATCTTAAGAAGGCGGCGGACGCCGCCTGGTTCTGCCTATCCCCACGACAAACACCAAGCAGCTTGCCAATTCACTGTATCTGCTCTCAAGAAGCGGAACAGGTGGAGGGAAATCATGAACGCGCGTCGCTCTACTAACGGGTCCCAGTTGAGTTCAAGGCCGGCGGGAACGGTGTCAGTTACGGACCACGGTACTTTGCCAGAGGAAGCCTTTCTCCGGGCGATCTGGCACGAGAGAAAGAGGGCCGAACGCTCCCGAAAACCTTCTTTGCTGATGCTGATCGAAATGGAAGGCCAATTCCCCGCCGAGAACAACGACGAGGCGCTCGGGGAAATATTGTCTGTCCTGGCTACGACCACGCGAGAGACCGATGTGACCGGCTGGTACAAGGACGATCGCGTAGTAGGCGTAATGTTCACCGAAATCACGGTCGAGGATGGAAGTTCGATTGTAACTACCGTGATGGCCCGCGTGAGCGAAGCCCTGGGCAGCCGTCTGAACTCGCGGCAATTCAACCAGGTGAGTATTTCCTTCCATCTCTTCCCGGAAGAGCGCGACGAAAGAATCTTGCCTCAGCCCAGCGCTCCACCTTTGTACTCGGATCTTTCCGCGCACGACGAGGCCAGGAGGCTTGGATAAAGGTGAAGCCCACCGTCCTGATTGCCACGACGTCGCGCTGGTTCCCGACGGCTCGACTGGCCATGGCTTTGGCCAGTGCCGGGTGTCGGGTGGACGCCGTCTGTCCTCCTGGGCATCCGCTGGTTAAGATGAGTTCCGTTCACCAAGTCCACACCTACCGGGGCCTGATGCCGTTGCAGTCGTTCGCGGATGCGATCGCTGCGACCGAGCCGGATTTCATCGCTCCTGGGGATGACCTGGCAACCGCTCACCTGCACCGTCTTCACGATCAGGAGCGGCAACGCGGGGAAGCTGGCCGGGCGATTTGCGCGCTGATCGAGCGCTCGCTGGGTGCGCGGGAGAGTTTCCCCGTGGTTTATGCCAGAAGCACCTTTATGAACGTGGCCCGGGAATCGGGTATCCGTGCTCCGAGAACTGAAGTGATTGCGAACATCGCCGACCTCAAGAAATGGGCCGCCCAGGTGGGCTTCCCGACAGTCCTGAAGGCCGACGGCACTTCCGGGGGTGACGGCGTCCGGGTCGTCCATACTCTCGAAGAGGCCGAACGCGCCTTTCGTACTCTGCAAGCCCCACCTCTTTTGGCCCGAGCGGTAAAACGGGCTCTGGTGAACCAAGACAGGACGTTGGTTTGGCCTTCCCTGCTTCGCCATCGATCCGTGGTGAACGCGCAGGTATTCGTGGCCGGGCGTGAGGCCACCAGCACAGTGGCTTGCTGGCAGGGAAACGTTCTGGCCAGCCTTCATTTCGAGGTGATCAACAAGCGGGATTCGGCCGGACCCTCCAGCGTGGTGCGCTTGACGGAAAACGCGGAAATGTCCGCGGCTGCCGAAAAGATGGTCCACCGGCTGAAGCTCTCGGGTTTGCACGGGTTTGATTTCATGTTGGAGGCCCACACGGGAAACGCCTACCTCATCGAAATCAATCCCCGTTCGACGCAAGTGGGACACTTGGCCCTGGGCCCGGGACGCGACCTGCCCGCAGCATTATACTCCGCCTTGTCCGGACAGGCTGTCCACGCGGCTCCGAGGATCACCGAGAACGACACGATCGCGCTGTTCCCGCAAGAATGGATGCGAGATCCGGAGAGCGAATTCCTGCAGTCGGGGTATCACGATGTCCCCTGGGAGGAGCCCGAGTTGCTTCGGGCCTGCGCAGGGAAACGTGCGAAGAAAAATCTCCAGTATCCCCAGAAACAAACGGTTCAGACTCTCTCGCCGGTCCGCCTTCCGCGTCTATGACAACTCCCATGAAGAATCCTCTGGTGCGCGCTGGTTTGGTAGGCAGACACTTCCTGCAGCATCACCCGGCGCAGGGGGAAGTTCGCCATCATCTGAAGAGGCCGATTCGCGTCATGAAATTTGGCGGGACCTCGGTGGGCGATGCGGCCTGCATTGGCACGGTGGTTGAGATCATTCGAACCGCGTCACACGAGAGTGACGTGGTGGTGGTGGTCTCCGCCATGAGTGGTGTGACTAACAAATTAGTCGCAGCCGCCAGCCAGGCAGAGGCCGGGAATTACCAGGCGGTCGCGGCG
>OCZU010000645.1_pt1 | contig 23559 bp, 19 predicted proteins | sample 1539001 | NCBI WGS metagenome assembly OCZU01 (sample SAMEA3539306, study PRJEB22396) | soil metagenome | biome: tundra; feature: field; material: soil | place: USA | collected 2010-05 | depth 0.15 m | reverse complement strand
CGACTGCCTACACGCGCCGTTCGATTCAAGAAACCATTTTGAAGACACGCCCTAGCAGGCGGCAATCTGACTACGCCTCAAAAAGGAAGAGGGCGAATGCAGAGAATCAGCTTCTCACTGAGATCTACTGACGGCTCATGGGGGCCTATTTCGAAGGAGGCCTCAAATTCTGAAGCCACCATCCTCCGTTTTGTTTGTAAGCCGCCATGCCGCGCTCACCGAGCACTGCGGTTAACTTGCTAGCGGCCTCGTCGGCAAGCGACGCCAGCTGGCTACTTTTGTCCGCTGCGGAAAGACTGCCGTCCTTTCGGATAGCGTCGGCCCTCTTGCCAATGTCGTCCTGCAATGACACCACCTGCTGCGTCGCCGACGAGGGCAGGTTGAGGCGCTCAACAAGACGGTTCGTCGTCATATAGTTTGGATCCGTGTCCTGCTTGTATTCTGCAAAACGGTCGGGCCCCAGGACATCCTGGATGTTTGAAAGGAGCTCCGCCTGGTGAGCTTGGCGTTCGCGTTGTTGGTCAGCGCTCAGTGGGACGCTGGCCGACCCGAATCTTTGGTCGAAGTCCTGCTGCGCTTTTAAGATCGCGCGAAACTCGTCCTCGGTAGGATTAAACGCCTGCAGGTTGTTGCGCAGCATCATTGCCGCGGGGCTGTTTCGTAGCTGATATTCAAAAAGGTCATTCGGGGACAACGCCTTGGCCATGTCGTCCTGCTGCTCGTTCTGTAGGTATGCCAGCTTTTCGTGGTCCTCGGGCATCCAGGTGCCGTTGGTGGACGCATAGACCTCGCTCATCAATTCGCCGTAATCGGATTGGATTGCCTGAATGCGCTTGAGGTTCTCGGAAGAAATTCCCCCGCCCGCATTCTTCATCATGGCCTGCCCAATAGGGTCGTCCGACTGGGATTCCGCGCCGGGGCCAAGGGCATCCCTAAGCATCTTCATCTGATCCTTGTTGATGGCGTTCATTCCCGCGATGAATTTGGGATCTATGCGCCCGAAGCCAACCTTCCAATAGGGCTGCGGCACCAATTGTGCCGCCAATTCCTTGCGCCGAGCGTAAAGCAGTTCGTCAATCCTAGCCGAGACCACCGCCCGTATGACCGCCCGAGGAACCCCGGCTGCGCGCAAGCGCTCGGCGTTCGATTTCAGATCGCCATCTGCGACGCTCAAGAAGGCTGCCGGGTCCGAGATCCCGCGCCGGGACGCGGGTGCGGTCGTCGGGTGATCGGACGACGGATTGTCACTCGCCGCCGTGCCAGAAGACGTCAGGTGGAGAATCGCGGGAGCCCTGGCCGCTATCAATGCGACCAAGGCTGCGTTTGCGGTTAGGGATAAGGCCAAGAGCAGGACTGATACTCCATTTCTCATGGAAAGCTCCTTTCGGGGCCTTATATACGTCTAAGCAAACTGACTGCAAGGTGAATGGAATTCGCCAAGTGAAATCGAGGCGGTGATTGCATGCGTGATCCCAAATCGACCCCTTTTCGGCAATCCGGGTTGGATTGGAAGCAATCTTCCAGTGATGCCGATCGGGGCGCCTCCGTCTAAATGCGCCTTGAAGCGGTGCTTTACCTCTTCGGCTGGAATCTCCATTAAGCCGATGGCCAAATGAACTACGCCCTTCGCCAACTGGCCGAGAACCCGGGGTTCACCATCGTGGCCTTGGCGACGCTCGCACTGGGGATCGGAGTAAACACCACGGCCTTCACGGCGCTCAACCGGCTGCTGCTTCAAGCGCTCCCTTTCCGCGACCCAGGCAGGCTGGTGCAGATCTGGGCCACTGTGCCGCAGCAGGGCGCTGTGGCCCAGTCACCCGGCGACTACATCGACGAATGCGACCAGAACACGGTCTTTGACAACGTCGCCGCGTATGTGCCTGGCGCGCGCGCGAGCCTAGCCGAGCCGGGCCAGCCTCCTGTCCAATACGTGACTGTCCATGTCACGGCGAATTTTTCCCCCCTCTTCGGGATGCAGGCCGAGATGGGCAGGACCTTCACCGAAGCCGAGGACCGGCATCTCGACCCCCTTGCCATGGTCAGCAACTCATTCTGGCGCGAGCACTACGGCTCGGACACGAAGATCCTGGGCCGCACGGCCAAGGTGAACAGCAAGGTTTACACGATTGTCGGGGTGACGCAGCCCGCCCTGGACGACCCGACGCTCTTCGAGGGCAAGCCCGCCTTCTTTATCTTGGATGGGACCCGTGTAAACACGAACCTCCGGGGCGGGGGATGGTATCGCGTGGCTGCGCGTCTCAAGCCGGGGATCACGATGAGCCAGGCCCAAGCGAACATGGATGCCCTCGCGCGCAGGCTTGCGCACGACTTTCCGAAGACGAACGCCGCCCGCGGGTTCAAGGTGGTCCCGTTCCCAGCAAACGAGATGGGGGACCTCGGCACTGAGCTCACGTGGCTCGTCATGGCGCTTTCCAGCGTGGTCCTGCTGATCGCCTGCGTGAATCTCGCCAATCTCCAACTTGTTCGCACCACGCGCCGCGCGCCGGAGATCGCCATCCGCCTTGCGCTCGGCTGCTCCCGCCTGCGCATGATAGGGCTCCTCCTCACGGAAAGCCTCATCATCTCGGTGACCGGTGGCGCTATCGGTCTTCTGCTGGCAAAGTGGAGCAATGGATTCGTCGCCCGGTTCTTCGAGGTCGAGATGCCGCTGGATCTGCGGGTGATAGGCTTCACGTTCGGGGTCGCCCTCCTTACCGCATGCGTCTTTGGAACCGTGCCCGCGTGGCTTGCCTCGCGCACGGACGTCAACACGGCGCTTAAGACCGGCGGGCGCGGATCGACCTCCGACAGGTCGCGGCACTGGCTCCGGCAGGGCCTGGTCGTCGTCGAGCTGGCGCTTGCCCTTACCCTTCTTGCCGGTGCGGGCTTTTTCGTCACCGGCATCTACAAGGTGACGCACAAGGACCTTGGCTGGCACGCCGACAACGTCGTGGTCGGGTTCATCGAGCTGGATCATGACCACTTTGGGGAGCAGAAGGACCCCCGCTCGTTGGCCTGGGGCGAAAGGATGCTTGCCGCGCTCAGGGCACTGCCGGGCGCAGAGGCCGCCGCGCTTTCCATCGATTCGCCGGCCTGGGGGCTTCGTGGCACGCCCTTCAGGATCGAGGGGCAGCCTGCACCCGAGCCGGGCAAGGAGGCCTATGTCGGATCGACATATGCGAGCCCTGGATACCTGAATGTTTACGGAATACGCATGGTTCAGGGCAGGGACTTCAACGAGTCCGATCGCCCGGGCGCGCTAGCCGTGGCCATTGTCAACGAGACCATGGCCAGGAAATTCTGGCCGGGAGGGAATCCAATCGGGAGGAGGATCGGCGGCACGGACCCGGCCAATCCGGGTTGGGCCGAGGTGGTCGGGGTGATGGCTGACTTCAAGGGCGCTGCTGACTTCTACAACCCGAACCTGGACAACTCGAAGTTCCTGCTGCCGTGGGCCCAGAACAACCACCGGTTTATCTCCTTCAATGTGCGCACTGCGGGAGATCCCGGTCCCTTCAAGGAGACGGTCCGCAAGACCATTGGACTACTGGCTCCGGACGTGGCGCTCAGCATGCTCCAGACGGTGCCGGAGGTCCTGGATTCCGAGGTGTCCTATTTCACGTTCCTAAGGAGGATGCTACTGCAGACCTCCGTGCTTGGACTCCTGCTTGCTGCCGTGGGCATTTACGGCGTCGTTGCGAACCTGGCCTCCGAGCGCACGAAGGAGATTGGGATCCGGATGGCGCTCGGGGCGCAGACCGCCAGCCTCGTATGGCTTTTCCTAAAGAACGGCATCCAACTCGCCTTAGTCGGCTCGGCCATCGGGCTAACAGCCTCGTTCTTTCTCCTGAAATTCTTGACCAAGATGCTTCCCAACCTCCCGGGAAGCGATCCGTGGGTCGTGACCTTTGTGCTCATCCTCCTGTTTGCGATAGCCGTCGTCGCCTGTTGGCTGCCGGCCCTGCGGACAACGAAGATAAGTCCGACGATCGCACTGAGGGCCGAATAGCTGGCTTCCTTGTGCAGGTAAACTGGCGAGGTGCAGCGCAGCGTTCGCGCGCGGCCACGGTCATCACTTGGGCGCGTGGGTCGAAAAGGACGGTAATTCAAACAGCTCAACCGCCATGTGGGTATATACCTCGGGAAGGAAAAGCCCGAGGCGCCAAGACACCGTTCGGCTTTCGGCGAATGCGTCGAAAAACGAAACAAAAGCCGGACCTGAGCGTCAATACTACTAGCCATGAACAATAGAATTGTAAGCTCTGCCCTCGCACTCTGCACCGTTCTCACCGGATGTGTCGGAACCGGTCCAAACACTCAGCAGGGAGCCGTTGAAGGTGGAGCCCTTGGCGCTGTCACAGGAGCCATTATTGGCAACAACAGCGGCGGCCGAAACGGCGCCGCGGGCGCCTTGATTGGTGCAATAGCCGGAGCCATTGCCGGTGGAACAATCGGGAACTCGGTCGACCGCCAAAACGGCACTATCTACGGACAGCCGCTAGCGGCCGTCCCCGTTTACCCGGCCTACCCTCCGACGCCCGATGCCATCGTCGCCCAACCTGCACCGAATTCCGTATGGGTCCCTGGTTACTGGGAGTGGACCGGAGCCCAGTACACATGGGCCCCCGGCTATTGGGCGGTGCCACCTCCAGCATTCACCGTATATGTCCAAGGCGCTTGGATATTCCGCGGTGGCGGCTACTACTACCGCCGACCCTATTGGCGCTAGGCACCCCTAAGTTATCAGGCTGTTTTTAGATGGGTGCCTTTTCGAACGCTAGTCGCTTGAGGCTTATCTAATGTAAAAGCCGCCAACCTTTCCGTTCCTCACGCTGAGAGTTGCGAGCATATCGTCGCTTCCCTCCTTGAAGCTCACTTTCCAAAGCGTAACTCGAAAACCCTTCTGTTGAAGGGCACCTAGATATGTCACCTCATGATCGCCGCTCACCTTTGGTGCCAGCTGCGTGGCCACGGAATTGAACTTTTCCTCAGGAAGCTCCTTAAATGCAGGCTCTCCGTCTCCAACAAATGAAGCATAGTTCTTTTTCTCCAGGGCGGAAAAAAGCTTTGTGAAAATATCTACGTCCTCCTTCGAGGGCTTGGCCTCGCCGAAGAGCACACCCATAAAAAACGCCGACGAGTTGGAGTCTGTCTTAGGCGGCGTGGCGCTTGGGGTGAGAGGGAGACCATCCTGAGCTGCGAGATGCGTCCCTGCGACTAAGCAAAATGAAAGCAATAATGTCTTCATGGGATTTATGGCGCAAGAGAATGCCCTCGAATGTGAGCTGGTCCAAGCAGCAAGTTGTTTGAAAAGAGACCGTTTACCATAGGCTCAACGCCCATGGCCGCCCCGAATCCATCTGCAAGAAGTGCCGCCGCTGGCCGGCACAGGTGGCGCTGGATGCTCGCGCTGTTTTCGGCGTGTGGCGCGGCCATGGCGGGCCCGATCGGCGTCGTGGAGAACTACGTGCTGAGCGACGCTGCGCGCGGCAGGCGGCTACCTCTCAAGATCTATTATCCCCAGCAGGAGAATCCAGGCGGATATCCGGTCGTCATCTTCTCGCACGGGTCGGAGCTCTCAAAGGACAGATACGGGTACCTGGGGCGGTTCTGGGCGGAGAACGGCTATGTCGTGATCCATATCACCCATCTCGATGACGGCTCCGTCTTCATAAAGCACGGCAAGCTGCTCGTCTCCGGATCCTGGGTTGCGTATACGAAGGAAGCGGAGGATGCGGTGGTCGACAGCCCAAGGGTTAACCGGCCGCTGGACGTCTCTTTTGTGATCGATTCCCTATCCATGATCGCGATGGCGGTGCCCGAACTAGGAGGCCGGATAGACCGCACCCGAATCGGGGTCGCCGGCCATTCCTTCGGCGCCTACACCGTCATGGCAGTCGCCGGTGCCGTCATCCACCAGCGCGCAGGGGTGAGCCGGAATTTCGGCGATCCGCGCATCAAGGCATTCATCGCAATGTCACTATTCGGGTTAGGGGAGTCGGACTCCTGGGCTCCCATCGCACGTCCGATCCTTACCATCAACGGGTCAAAGGAAGCCGACAGCGTCCTGCAGTCCTTTAAGAGCATGCCGCCTGGGGAAAAATATTGCGTGACGGTGACCGGCGTAGGGCACCAGGATTTTTTCGACGACCGCCTGGATGGAACTCCATCCCATGAGTTTATCAAGAGGGTAGGACTGGCTTTCTTTGACACGGCGCTTCGGGAGAACGACCCAAGCATGGCAGGCTTCGCGCGGGCCCTGGCCGCGGATGGCATCGCGGATGATGGCGGCGCCCTGGTTGGCGTCGGTGCGGCAGGCGAGCTCAAGTCGAAATAGGGGCCGTCTGGTTGCGTGCCATCGAACCCAAAAAGGAGAAGTTTCCTTAAGATCCCGTTGGGGTAACAACGTAATCGTGCTGGTGTGCAGCCTAAGGTCCCAATAGGCGGGCCACCATTGGCGGACGGTGCGGAATCTGGACAGCGATCTCGATTGAGGACCCGGTGTCGAATGGATACGCCTGAGAGGCATTTATGAATCCAACGCGGAGACTTCGGATTTGGCTGTCTGTGCTCCAGCTCATGTGGTGGGCTGCGGCTGCCCGCGGTGTGGAGGCCTCGTCGCCGCCGGCTTTGCCGGAAGGCAACCTAGGTATTGCCGCCAAGTACCCCGGCGATCAAGGGATCGAAGCTGACCCGGCGGTCCTCTTGCACGACGACTTCGAATCGGACGACCTGCGGAAGAAATGGGACAATTGTTTCCAAAAGGCCGACTTACGAATCGCCGAGGAACCCGAAAACGTGCATGGCGGGAAGAGGGCCCTTGAGTTTACCGTACCGAAGCAACAGGCGGAGCTCAGTGACGGGCTGGTCAAGGAGTTCAGAAGCGGCCAGGACGTGGTCTTCCTGCGCTACTATTCCAAGTTCGAGAAAGGCTTCGATCAGGTGGGTTCGAGCCACAATGGCGGAATCCTGTCCGCCCAGGCGCCGGGAGTGCCCTATTCGACTCCCGGGGTGCGCGCCGACGGGCGCAACAAGTTCGTCGTGAGCCTTGAGAACTGGCGCGGCGACGCCGCCGCAACGTCACCCGGCGAGCTTAATGTTTACTGCTACCACCCGCAGCAGCGCTCCGAGTATGGGGACCACTTTTTCCCCTCGGGCAAGGTGCTTCCCGACACGTCGCGTCCGGGAGACTTCGGAACGCATTTCGTTGTCCGGCCTGACATCATTCCCGAGCTCGACCGCTGGTATTGCTTCGAATTGATGGTCAAGGCCAACACGGCTGGCCGGCGCGACGGTCGCATCGCCTGCTGGATGGATGGGAAGCTGATCGCGGACTTTCCCAACCTCCGGCTGCGGGATATGGATACTCTCAAGATAAACTCCGCATCGCTGTGCCTGCATATCCGCAGCAACGCGATCCGCGAGAACAAGAAGTGGTACGACGACGTGGTCGTGGCCAGCGCCTATATAGGACCGGTCGCAGGGGCCAAGTGAATGAGCAACCCGATGGAAGGCCGCCGTCCTGCCGACGTCCCTTCTTGTCGCCTGTGTCCGTTGGGGCTGGGCGCCCACGAGGATACGTGCTGAGAATGGGAAAACCGATCACGACTGAAATGCCCATGGTCCCGCGACTCGCCGTCATACTGTTTCTGGCCTTGGGATCGCCCGTTTGCGCCGAGGGGGGAAACCCGGAGCCCACGCCTGTCGTGACGGTTCCCTCGGAGGCGGTCGGAAAGCCCGATCTGCGCGACGAATTGCTGAAAAGACGTGATCTGGACCAGGAAATCCGAAATGAGATGATCCGGGCGGGCTTGCAGCATCCGGATGAGGCGATCGGGGCGCGCATGGGCGCCATCGACCGGGACAACACCGCCCGCTTGAAGGAAATCATCAAACAATACGGCTGGCCTGCCCCCGAGCTGGTCGGCAGCGACGGTGCCTTTGCCATGTGGCTCCTTGTTCAGCATTCCGAGCCCGAGTTCCAGGAACAGGTCCTGCCGCTGGTGCGGGGCGCATATCTGGCGAGGAAGCTTCCGGGCCAATGCTACGCGCTCTTGCTCGATCGGGTGCTTGTCAGGCAAGGAAAGCCTCAGGTTTACGGATCTCAGGGAAGGCCCATCAGCGAATGGAAGGACCATGTGCCCGCACTCGCGCCGATCGACGACGAGAAGAACGTTGATAAGCGTCGTGCCGAGGTTGGCCTGCCTCGCCTGTCGGAGTATATCCAGAGCCTGAAGCGCACCTATTTCCCGAACGACAAGTAGGGGCGGCGGATCCGGGGCGTTCCGCCTGCCTGTTTTCGGACACCGAAACACAGTCGGGCTTCGCCTCGTCGGTCTATCACGCCGCCGGTTTGGCCGCCTTGATTGAAAACATGAGGGGCAGCTGGGGAAAGCGCGCCGGCAGGCCGTAATAGCCATGCCTCTCGCTAAACGGCTCCACCAGTTCGGCGAAGGCCACGACCTTCCAGGCGCAATACGGAAACTCGTGCAGATACTCGATGCGCAGCCCGGCTCCCACGAACGCGTTGACGACGTCGCCCATGCTGTGCTGCCAGTTGTGCTGCGGCGGTGTCTTTGTCGTGCCGTCGGCGTAGTCGACGTTCATGTCCCACCGGATGCCCGCCGGGTCGTGGAAATAGGGGAATCGGGGCCGCAGCTCCTTCGAGCCGTCCGTGATGTCAATGTCGATTGGAAAGACATGGATGAAGGGATGCGCGTCGACGATGTAGAAAACCCCGTTGGGCTTCAGGAATCGGCCGGCCATGCGAGCCCACTCCTTCAGATCGGGGAGCCAGCTGAGGACCCCGTAGGACATGAAGACAATGTCGAAGCGCTCGGACAACCGGTCGTGCAAAGCGTAGACGTCAGACTCTATGAATCGCGCGTCGATTCCAGCTTCCTTGGCCAGCGAGCGGGCCAGACCAATCGCTTCGGGGGAAAAGTCGACCCCGGTCACGATCGCGCCACGCCGGGCCCAAGACAGCGTGTCGAGTCCAAAGTGACACTGAAGGTGCAGGAGGGTCTTGCCGGAAACGTCTCCCAATTCCTCGCGTTCCACCCGGTGGAGCCGGCATCCGCCGGCCTTGAAATCATCGATGCCGTAGACGTTGTTTCGCGCATGAATGCCCGTCACCTCATCCCAGTGCCGACGATTCAATTCCAGCGGCGCATTCATAGGTGGTACCGGAGCAACGCCCGATGGGTTCGCCGGTCAATCCCAATCAGCATGGTTGGCCTTCTTGAATGTTCAAGAACCCACCGGTTCCCGAATTGCGGTCCCTCCTCAAAGATGAGTCTTTTGCGCTGCTGCCTCGTCGAGCAGCTTTAGGTATCTTGCGGGGTCTTTTTCGAAATCCGTGATGCAGCCCTTGCAGCAAAACCGGACGAGCCGGTCTGGCTTGCCTGGTTCGCGGTAGATTATGTCCAGCCGTTTGCTCTCGGCGTGGTCGTCCAGCCTCTCTCCAGACACAACGCAGGTGTCGATTGGGTATTTGGCCCGCGCGTCGGAGAGCCAGGCTTTGTCGGTCTTGTCATCGACAAGGATCAGGGTGGGGGGCGTGGAAGAGTCGTCGTGCGCTCGTGCGACCCTCGGAGTGAGAAGTCCTACGGCAAGCGCGAACAAGCACAGGAAGTAGCGGAGTTCGGTCGTGAGCATAAAAACGGAATGATTTGAATGTTACCGGCATTTTTCGGATCATTCCATCAATCTTTCTCGTGGCGCTCGGTGCAGGATCGCCTCAAACGGCCAAGCCATGCGGACCTTATTTTAAAACAATCATTTGCGCCGACGTTTTCGCCTGTCCCGCTGCTTGGTGGGCAGGAGCCGCGCCGGAAGTGGACTTCATGATCGCCGCTGAGCTAGGAGCTCAACTGCGTCGCGACGGAATCGAACTTATCCTCAGGAAGCGCTTTAAATGCGGGTTCTCCGTCGGCAACGAATGAATTATAGTCCTTTTTTTGAATCGCAAAAAAAAGCTTTGTGAAGAAGTCGACATCCTCCTTCGACGGTTTGGCCTCGCTGAAAAGCGCACCCATGATAAACGCCGACGAATTGGTGTCCGTCTTCGAGGGAGTGTTACTAGGGCCGATAGGGACGCCGTCCTGAGCCTTGAGCTGCGTCACCGCGAACAAGCAAAATGAAAGCAATAGAATTTTCATGAGGGTTCCTTTACGTTGGAGAATGCCCAAGATGGGTGTTAATCCCGGCTTCGCGAATTTTAGATTGGCCGTACTTGCGGGGGTAATGAGGTTAGCTGTTCGAAAAAGGAAGCATTTATGGAATATCTGCTCCCAGTTTTCTGATTTATGGAGCGCACAGCAATCTGAAGCTCTAAGGGAAATAAGGGATAATCCGATCGTCCAACTGGGCTCTCGCCAGCAGCGGTAGAAGTTTTGGAATTGCTTGTTCGGCGGTCGACTTCCAAAGATGCAGTTTAGGAAAGCGCACTAAAACGCGCACAAGAAATTCTGACGATCGTGGAAAGTGTCTGCGGCATCATTTGGTGAGCCCGGACGCGGCAATGCGCCTGGCAGGGACAGGCATTCATTGTCGGCGGAAGGGTAACACCCCATAGCTCGCAAACCCGGCGATGGCGTATCCTCCGCATGCATTCCAGGATCACGACTCACATGAATCGCGCGATGGAATGACCGAATGACGATTCCCCGATTCATGAGCCGTTCAACTCCCTCCCGCGCCTACCGAGCCTTCGGTAGAGCCACCGTGATTGCATTGGGCTGCGCCTTCAGTCTCGCTATCGTCCATGTTCCAGCATCGAGGGCGGGTGAGAGCGGCGCTGCGCTGCGGCCCCTGGATGACAGCCTTCCGGCCCTTCCCTTGACCGCAACCTTCGAAAAGGCCGACGGCGACAACGGCCCTTATGCACTCACCCTGAGGAACACATCTGGAAACTCAATCAGGGCCAGCGGAAGCGTGCTCCTGAACGTCGGGTCCAATGCCTACAGGAAGACCCGGGACATTCCCGAGCACGTCGTCGACCGGGCGGAGACCTGGACCATCTACGGGCTCTCGACGGGCGACAGAGTCACCATTGAAGCTGACGGCTTCGCCCCGCTCGCGCTGACGGTTCCCTAGGCCCGCTGATCGGTCTCGGCTGGCCGCCTCCGGAATTTGGGTTGGGGAGAAGTGAATGCGGCGATCTGGCGTTTTGTAGTGGACATTGTCGGTACTTAGCGAAGGTCCGTCAAGAGGCCGCGAGATTCGGCAGTTACTGGACTCGGACCAGTAGCCAATATTTTGGAAACGCTTGTGAGAGCGTTTACTTCCGAAGGCTCTGAATGGGGAAATGCACCAAAACACGCACTGAATTTTCGGGCTAGGTGCGCCGCACCAAAATGGTTAGGAGAGTGCATCGGTCATGGCCTCTCAGCTCGGATGTATTCGTGCATCACAGGTCTCGGCCATGACCGATGCACTCTCCTAACCATTTTGGAACGCTCAGCGCTCATGCACAATTCGGGAACGGTTGGTCGCTATCGTGAGGCTTTACCTAGCGCCAGCCATTAGTTGGTTTTCCCAGTTGGGGATTGAGTCTGTTGCACGGACAAGAATTTGTTTGCCCATTGTTCGACCGCGATCTCGGGGAAAACCAGCTTCCAGCCATCAGCAGTATTCTGATACACCTGCTGATGATTTGGTCCGGGAAACACCAGAATTGCGCGGTCTGGCCCATCGAGTTGTACCGATACGGACTGAATGATTTCTTCGGGGGGTGGAGGTGATGTGAGCGCGTCATCCGCGATAAACAGCGCGTACAGATCCTCGGGTGAGGAAAACTGTGTGCGAGCTTCCTCAGGGAGCGCCGCTAGCACAGCCAGCGCCTTTTGGCGGCCATTTCCACCAAAGACTATTGTTTTTGCCAGTGTCGCTGTGTCGCATCGATCAGACGCCCACATAAATGTCTCAAGGGCAGCTAGCGGAGTGGTTTTACCGGCATTTCTATAGGGACTGGCAACCGATTGTGCATTGCTGTCTGAGTTCAGCATCTCTTCGCGGACTTTCACCCCAATGTTCGCCAGCCTGCTCTGAGTTGGGTTGTTCATAGCGTGGGACTTTAAAACAGCTTCCCGACTTAATGCCCCGTTCAATTGCCGTTCGAGGCGATGATTCTCCTTCATCAATGAGGCCACTCGTGAACTGCTCCGCAGCTCGGCAATCACAACTCCGGAAGCTAGGCCCAAAACGGCTGTCACTCCAATTATAAGCTTATGGGTATTCATCATCATTGCTATGTAAGACGATAGGTATCCGAACGCTCCGCCTCCTATTGAGCCGCTAACCGCTGCGGCCGTTGCTTCGGCGGCAAGTCCCGCGGGAGCCGCAGTGACGGCCTGTTCCGTGAGAACGGCAGCGAGCGCAGTGGTTGTGAAGAGGAATCCATGCCTGCGGAACATTCCGCGGAGTTTGTCGAGGGCGCGATTGACCCTCATTCGGGCGGCGTTCTCCGAGAGGCCGAGGGCATTGCCGGCTTCGGCGAAGCTTCGATGCTCGATAAAGCGCAGAAGGATCGCCCGTCTGTCGATTTCTCCCAAGTCATCGACCAACTGATCCAACATAGGGCCGATCTGGTTCCACGCCGTCTCCGGATGATCCTGCGGCGAATTGTCGTGCATTGCAGAAGCCTCCTCTTCTCGGATCCTTCGCCGCCGCTCCCGGCGTATCTTAAGCGCTGCGATATTCCGCGTTGTTGTGTAAAGCCATGCCGAAAGAACTGGATGCGAAGAGACTCTTGAAGCGTTTCTGGCCAAGGCCGCAAAAACCTCCTGGGTAACATCTTTAGCCAAATGCGTATCACCTCCGACACGCCTCAGCGCGGCTGAGTAAACGCTGTCGAAATACCGTTCAACGACCTTTGCAAACGCGGTCTCATTCCGCGATTCAGCATACTCCCGGAGAAGTGAGGTTTCCTCCAACATCGGTCACGTCATGGTTGCCGGCCGACGCAAAATCGCACACGAAAAATGGCCGTCCGGGTCAAAGGAGCCTAACCCGAGATCCGCTCAGAGCTAAAAAAGCTTCTCTAGATCATCAGAAACGGAGTTCAGGTCGCCGGGGGAAAATGCGCACCAATTTCCGACACGGGGGGCAAACTGGGTCATTTGGTGGCATTGAGGGGAAAGGTGACGACAGGTCGAATTACGTCGATCCTCCTCTGAAAAGGCGCGTCCTGGCAGCCCTGGACACGATCCGTCCGCGGTCTGGAGATAAATCGGGCCCCGCCTGTGATATCGCCCGGTGGAACCGGTAGTAGGCAGTGAAGGCATCGATTCCCGCCAGACTCCGCAAGCAATGGAGCGAGGCGGACGACGGAGGTCCCTCGACCAATATCAATCAACTCCCATCAAAATGAACGCTCGCACGGCATCGGTTCTCATCGTCGCTGCTTTCTTCAGCGCTTGCTCGTCATTTCGGTCGTTCGCCGCGTCCAACAACGACTTTCCGATCGCTTACTTCGTGAACGCACTCACCTTCAAGAATGACAACGTCAGGTACGAGGTCGGGTTCACGGGGGCCAAATAACCGTGAGCGCCGTCGCCCAGATCAGGTTCAGCGCAGTAACGTTGGTGCGGCTCGTTGCCCGAGGCAAATACGCCCGCGCTCTCTTCGTCTCGAAGGGCCTCCTTCGCGGCTTCGGTCAACTTCTCCACACCAAGTCTTGAATAAGCTCGTCCTTCCAGCCGAATACCTGGCCACGCTCCACCACGCTGGCCAGCTTCGCCGTGGCGATTGCCTCCGACGGCATGTATCGGGGAGATTTGTCTTGAGCAGTGAGGTAAGAGCCTCACGAAGAGCTATCGCCTGACGTCTGGGTCTTTACAGGCTACCGTGCCCTTCGCGTCTACGACCAGGCGCAACGTCACTATACCGGCGAGCCCTTCTTTCAAAACGTCCTTAGGGTACTCTGGCGGCACCCACGTACGCAGAAACGCTGTTCCATAGATAGGCGGAGATGCTTCAGGCGATCGGGCTGAAAGTCGTCCTTGGAAGAAAAAGAAGAGCAAAACGAATCCGCAAATGGTCGCCCTAGATCTATTTGTCATGCTTCAGTGAGTGTTCTTTGGACTTTGTTCGCAATTGCATGTTGGCAATGTTTGGGCAGACATACGCCACTCCATTTCAACCCCATACTCGACGCTATTTTTCCTGAAGATGCCGTTCGAAATTGGGCAATGGCGAGGACTGCAGATGAGCGCATCTCTGCTTAGCCTATTGCTCCTCATGCAAGTATCCTTAGTTTTTGGAACTGCCGTGTATCCTCAGTGACGATGAACCCAACGTCCATCTCGCACGCAATTCCCGTTAGAAGAGTTCTCGCTTCCCTCTTGTTTATGGTTGGAGCAGAGGGATCAGTGCGCGCCGACGGCACCCCATCGCAAGACGTCACTGTCATGGAGAAAGTGATCGTTGAGGCCACCGCGATTAACGATCATCGAGGACCCCTTGGACTCTTCGGCAAGCGCAACACATGGCTCTATGTTGCGGTCCCCGATTACGAGATACTTTCGCGGTGCGACACGGATCAAACGGTGGCCGTGGCCAGGCACGTAGCCGATTCCCTTGTCCTGGACAAGGAGTTCGTTCCGGAAGCCTATTTGGCTCCGCTAGCGACCCCGATGTCATTCATCATGTTTGATCACCAGCCTTCGAAAGCCATGGAGGCGCTGATCCCAAACTCAATTGATACGGTCGACTCACCCAGTTTTGGAATGTACCACGAGAGGTTTTCAATGGCGGCCGGAGGCATGGACGTCTGCGATTCGGACACGCACTGCGCGGTCCAGAACCGTTCGGGCATGGCTTGGACTTTCGCAGGGGGCGGATTGGGAAGAGGACCGATACCGACAGGATTACTGTTTCAGATCAGCCAAACGGTCCCCGCACTGCCGCGCTGGTACCAGTTTGGGTTTGTGGGGCCATGCGGACTGCTGCGCATGGCCTCAGGCAGTGACAGCATGATTTTGGCGTCGGCAACATGGTTGTCAGAGGCTGAGACCAAGAAGGTCCTTGCGGAGGCGAAAAGGACCAGGACTCTTCCGGAACTTCCGTCGATCGGGGAGCTTTTTCGCCGAGGGGGCGCAGCTGAGCATAATTCCCCGGCGGACTGGCCGTCCCCGGCGTGGATGGCGGAGGCGGCGTTGTTCCTGAGATGGGGTCTCTACGGAGAAAAGATCCATCGCCGGGCGTTTGAGGTTTTTGTCGAGCGCTCGCGGGTCGAGCCGGTCACGGAGTCGATGTTTCACGAATGCTTCGGTTTCGGCTACGCAGAGATGCAGTCTAGGCTTAGCCGCTACTTGGCCGAGGACGGCCGCGACCCGGAACTCGTGGGCTATGAGACATTCGCGCGCTGGAGACCCAATTACGACCCGGCGTTTCCCCCCTTTCCCGACCTGACCTGCCGCGAGGCAACTCGCGCCGAGGTCGCCCGGTTGCTGGGCGATTGGGAAAGAATGGAGGGCGATGCAAAGAGGGTTTCCGATCCGGCCCTAAGCCGCCTTTACTTTAAGCGTGCGGGAAAAACCCTGAACCAATGCTATGAAGACGGCGAGCGAGACCCGCGATTCCTTGCCGTCCTGGGTCTCTATGACGTCGACGTCGGGGCAACTTCCGACGCCCGGAACATTCTGGAAGCAGCGACAGACGCCGGGGTGGCGCGGCCAGCCGCCTACGTCGCCCTGGCCCAACTGAATCTTAACGAGGCCGAGGCGCATCCCGCCGCGAAGGCCGGCCGATTCAGCGCCCACCAGACGGCGGCGGTGCTTAAGCCGCTCTTTGCAGCCCGGAAGAGATGGAGACTGGATGTCACGGGCTATTTGCTGATCGCCGGGGCCTGGTCGCATTGCGTCGACAAACCGACGCTCCTTAACCTGGCGGCGCTGAGGGAGGGGATGGAGCTTTGTCCCTTCGACTCAACGCTAATCCTATCTGCAGCCAAGGAATACGCGCAGTGGGGCTACACGTCTGAGGCCGAGGCGTTGATCGACCAGCGATCGAGATTCGCGGATGAAGCTACGGCGAAACAACTCTTGGACCTGCGGATGTCGGTGAAAGCGCCTAGGTAACTTCCGAAGTTCGAGGCGATCTAAGGCTCTGTGTAGAGCGTACCAAAAGGGACCGCTTGTGAAATATAGGACGCTCAGATGGCAGAAACTGGACTCGGAACAGTAGCTGAGATTCTTGAAGCGCTTGCTGGGTCGCTAGGTTCCAAAAACAGAAATGAAGAAAGCACGCAAAAAAACGCACTGATTTTCGGAAAGATGAAGGCTGACCGAATTCACGTCAAATCACGGAATGTCTCGTTAAGAACGGAATAGTTTCCTGTCGAGAAACCCATTTAGATTTCGCGATTGGATTGGTATCCAAAACGACACCCGTTACGAAGCGGAAGGCTCTTGGGGAAAGGCGAGAAGTTGAAGTGACCTGCGAATGAGCCAAGCGCTGTTCCGCCATCGCAGGACGCTTGACCGGCACAAGGGGAAGATTTTGCGATTGGCCTCGAAACACGGCCGCGGCCCTTTTGGAATGTCCCTTATTGACGCTGGGTTCCAAAAACGTGAATAAGAGCGCTCACTCAAATCCCCCTCGGCCCGCTCGGCCCTGGGAGGGGCGCCACGTCCACCTGAAGAACCGATGGCGGGAATCCCCCGGCCGATTGTCATCCATGTAACAATGACCCTGCGCAATTCAACCCCCTTGGGGAGGAGCTCCATTGCATTTCTCGGAATTCTGTCCTTCGGGCTGGAGCGGCCCCTGATCGCGCAGACTACCTACACGTCCTATGACTTCGCCACATTGGCGGGTGCGGCTGGCGTCACGGGCAGTGCGGACGGAACCGGCGCCGCCGCGCAATTCTATGGGCCCGAGGGCGTTGCGGTCGACGGGAGCGGCAATGTCTATGTTGCCGACCATTTCAATAATACGATTCGAAAGATCGCCCCCGGGGGAGTCGTTACCACCCTGGCGGGCACGGCGGGCGTCACCGGCAGCGCGGACGGCATGGGCCCCGCCGCGCAGTTCAATGGTCCGGTCGGCGTTGCGGTGGACGGGGGCGGGAATGTCTACGTCGCCGATACCCTCAATTACTCAGTTCGCAAGATCACTTCGGGCGGGGTGGTAACAACCCTTGCCGGCACGGCGGGCACCCCGGGTTCGGCGGACGGCACCGGCTCCGCCGCCCGGTTCGACAGACCCCTCTGCGCTGCGGTGGACGGGAGCGGAAACGTCTATGTCACCGACGACAACAACAACACGGTCCGCAAGATCACGCCGGGAGGCGTGACGACGACGCTGGCGGGCACCGCGGGCGTCCGCGGCAGCACGGACGGCACGGGCCCCGCCGCGCAGTTCAGTTCACCCGCTGGAATCGCGGTGGATGGAGGAGGGAACGTCTATGTCGTCGACCTGTATAACTGCACGATCCGCAAGATCACGCCCGGAGGCGTGACGACGACCGTGGCGGGAGCGCCGGGCAAGGCGGGTTCCTCCGACGGAACGGGTCCCGCTGCGGAGTTCTTTGAGCCCTTTGGCGTGGCGGTGGACGGGGGCGGCAACCTCTTTGTGACGACCCAGGAGGTCTCGACTGTCCGGAAGGTCACGCCCGGGGGAGTCGTGACCACCATTGCGGGCATCGTGGCATATCCCGGCAGCGCGGACGGGATTGGGCCGGCAGCGCGATTTGAATTTCCATGCGGCGTCGCTGCGGACGGAAGCGGCAACGTGTATGTCGCGGACACCAATGCCGACACGGTCCGAACCGGATTCCCCGTCGCCCAGTCCCAGGCCACGATGACCCTTGGAAACTTGGACCAAAGGTACGATGGCACCGGGAAGAGCGTATCGGTGGTCACTTCGCCCGCCGGTCTCGCGACCACCGTGCTCTACAGCGGCAGTCCCACGGCGCCATCGGGCGTCGGAGAATACCGTGTCTTTGCGACGATCGTGGATCCAAACTTCACCGGCTCCGCATACGCCACCCTCACGATCGGTCCGGGGCTCACCACGCGGACGCCAACGATCACCCGCCATTCGCAGCCGGGAGGGAGCTTCCTATGGGGCATCGCGGCCGGCCCCGCCGGCCTTGTGACGGTGGGCACCGGCGGCGCGATTCTCAGCTCGGCCGACGGCGTGACGTGGACGCGCCGCGACTCTGGCACAGGCAACTGGCTCGTGGGCATCACCTACGGGGCCGGCCAATACGTCGCCGTTGGGGACAATGGATGCGTGCTTCTCTCCGCCGATGGAGCTGCCTGGCTCAGCGTGGCGCAGTCGGCCACGGCGGAGCGGCTCAACAACGTGATCTTTGCCGCCGGCCAGTACGTCGCCGTCGGCGAAGGGGGCGCCATCATCACCTCGCCGGACGGCAGGACTTGGACGGCGCGCAGTTCGGGCCTGACCGGATGGCTTCGCGGGCTGACCTACGTGGGTCCGTTGAGCTATGTGTATGGATATTTCACAAACCAGTCCACCGGAACGATGCCGGCAAGATTCATCGCGTCAGGGCAAGGGGGCTCGATCATCAGTTCGCTGGATGGAATCAAGTGGAGCAACGAGGGCTCCCTGCACGGAACGGGCCCGTCGGTCATCGGCGAGGACCTGGAGGCGCTGGCGACCACCCAATTTGCGGATTACGCCGCGGTCGGGGCAGACGGGACCGTGGTCAACAACGAGTGGATTCAAATGGACGGCACCGCTGCTCTTGGCGGGCTCATGGCGCCCATGGAATACTTTGCCGTCTCCTCGATCTACATCCCGGTCGATTTTCGCGGCCTTGTTCAGGGCGCAAATGCCCTTTTTGCAACGGGGGAGAACGGCACGATTGCGACCGTTTCCATCAACAATGGTTACGGCCTCGGGCCCTGGTCGCAGATCCCGTCCGGCACGACCGCGGATCTCGTCGGCGGCGTTGCGATCGGCGACTCCGTCTTTGTCGTCGGCGATAGCGAGACCATTCTCGAGCTTACGGCGCCCTACGACAGCAGGCTGATCAACCTGTCCTGCCGCGCGAAGGTGGGAACGGGCGCGAATGTCCTGATCGCAGGATTCGTCGTAGGCGGAAGGGGAACGGCGGGCGCGGCGCCCCTGCTGATTCGCGGCTCGGGACCCGCTCTTGCGCCCCTGGGAGTCCCGGCCACGCTTTCCGATCCCGAGCTCCAGCTCTACGCCACCGCATCGGGGAACAGCCTTCTCGCGGCGAACACCGGCTGGGGCGGCGCGCCGGAGATATCGGGCGCGGCGGCGGAATTGGGCGCCTTCGCCTGGGTCGACTCGGCAAGCCACGACACCGCGCTTCTCGAGACCCTGCCGATCGGCTCCTACACCGCGAATATATCCGGGGAAACGGGGGACACCGGAGTCGCCCTGGCAGAGGTCTACGACGCCACGCCCGCCGGCAGCAGCGGCCCCGCGACCCCGCGGCTTGTCAACATTTCGGCGCGTTCCCAGGTGTCCACAGGGGGGAATATCCTGATCGCAGGATTCGTGGTGGGCGGATCGACGCCGAAAACGGTCCTCGTCCGCGCCTCGGGACCGGCGCTGGCCCCCTTTGGCGTCACCGGCGTGCTTCCCGACCCCAAGCTGCAGATCTATGCCTCGGCATCGGGGAGCACCCCGCTGGCGACGAACGCCGGCTGGGGTGGCGACCCTCAGATAGCCACGGCGGTCGCCTGGGTCGGCGCATTCTCATGGGGTGGCTCGGCGACCCCGGATGCGGCGGTCCTCATCACGCTTTCGCCCGGGGCTTATACGGCGCAGGTATCGGGGGCGGCCGGAGATTCCGGGGTCGCACTTATCGAAGTCTATGAGGTGCAATAATCTGAATGACTTAAACAGCCCCTGCCACAAAGACGGGCCGACATCGAGACACAGAGCGCTAAGGTGGCGGCAAACTGGGCTCGAACCAGTAGCTGAGATTCTGGAATCACTTGGTCGATCAGTCGGTCCAAAAGCAGGAAATAGGAAAGCGCACCAAATTGCGCACCGTATTTCGGTGGGTACGTAGGCGCAAGATTCGCTGGACGTTGCAATAAGACTCCTCCGAGTTGAATCAGCTTTCAGGTCGAAGGGTCTGATAAGGGATGACAACTGGATCGGCGTCTGCCGAGATGCTCAATTAGAAGGCTTCGGCTCCCGCAATGTGCTTCGGATCTTCGCCGGCGCTTCCAACCCCTCCGCCTATCGAGCCAGTGGGAGTGTTAGTTATTCGCTGGTGTGAAAGCCCCACTCACGCCCTCGGTTATTGTGGCGGTGCGTTGCCGATGAATCTGTCGGTCCATTTGAGGAACCACTTCATGTTCGGGGCATCTGTGTGGCCGCCGTCATGTTGGCGCCACGCGAGCTGTCCACCGAGATGACCCTCGTTGACCGGAGGCATCTTAGCAGTCCGGTAGCCGCCTTCCACATCGAGTCCTTTGGCCCCCAGCAGTGTAAATACACGGCCTGCATCCACAGTGGCCATGAAGCTCCCCTCGTGGTCGAGCCACCGGGCATCGCCCTTCTCTGGATTTCCGTAGCTGATGAAGGTGAGGCGGGGAGCACAGAGAGCAATGAGTTCATTGGAATCGGCCGGGATGTCGCCGGGACTCATGCTTCCAAACGCCGCTTGAGAGGCGCCGTACTTCATGAAATTTCCTGCCATCCAGTAATACTCGCCTCCTGTCAGGCTCTCCACGGCCTCGCCGAAGTTGCGGCGCAGTAAGGTGGCCCCGCCCTTGCCTGACGATCCTACCAGGACCATGGCAAATCGCTGATCGAAGGCCATTGTGACGAGGGCGGCCTTGCCGAATCGGGAGACGCCTTCAATTCCGACGTGTTTCGCATCGACGGCCGGATCGGTCTCGAGGTAATCGAGTCCGCGGCCTGCGCCCCATGCCCATGCCCGCAATGCCCCCCAGTCCTCCGGCTTGCGCGGCTGCCCTTTGTTCACCAATCCGATGATGCCGCGGGTAAGGCCCGCGCCGTCATCGGCCTGAACGCTGGCTGGATCGAATAGGACGAAGCCCCAGCCTGCGGCGGCCAGTTGCCAGGTATTGGGCGGGTCACCGTCCTCATTCAGCTGGGGAAACTGAAAGGGTGTCGCCTTTACCGGCTGCCATGCTGGATGCTGCGCGAATACCTCCTTGAGCAAAGGGTCCTGCCGCACCAACAGAGCCTTCCATGCGGCGTTGATCTGGTCGAACTCCTCACCGGATGGCTCGTGCGGAGCAGGGAACCCGGCGCGGCCGAACATCATCAGCACTGGCACCGGCCCTTTCGCATTTGAAGGTGTCACCAGCGTCATGTGAATGCGAACGTTGATCGCCGGATAGAAAGAGTTATCAACATCGCCTACGATATCTTTGGCAATGACAGGTGTGAATCCGATCATTTCATGATCCGCTGCCGTCACGGTCCAAGTCACTTTAGGCGTGCTGTCCGGAACGCGCCCGAAGACATACTTCGAAAATGCTTCGACGAGTTCCGGCATGCGCTGCGCCCACCACACGTTCGCCGATGTTACCTTCCGGCCGTCATTCATCGTTAGGGGGTCGGGAATGTTCGGAATAGGATTGGCCAGCGATTCATCGTAATTGGCATGGTTGGGCGCATTTTCGTTCCCGCTTGGCCCTGGGCGAAGCGCCGTGATGCCCAACTGATCCATCATGTTCTGGCGATCCTGATCGGCTGTGAACGTGAAAGGCGTCGGCGTTGCAGAGCCCTGGGACACTCCTGGTGTAGAAGCTGCGAGTGTGCAAAGGAGACTAATGGAGAGAAAGGACGGCCGGAATGGAAGATGCACGAGATGCTCCAGAGGTGATATACTTCCTTCGACTTTGAAAACCGTTTTATTTGAGGCATTCATCGTTCCCGGCCCGAAGCGGTCCTTCGCCACATTGGAATGCTCCCCGCAAAGCTGACATTCGAGCGTCGGCGCCGATGTTGACCCCAAAGCGACGGCGCACGGCGAAGTCACCTGCGCGCTCACGCCAAACTACTTGACCGGCGCCGCCGAATCGTCGGGTACAGTCGGCGCGAAACCCCACGGGGTGCTTCGCAGCGATGCGGCGACGATCCATGCCGACGCCGCCAGCAAGAAGGTCACGAGGGTCTCCGACCATTGATTTTGCGTTGGAGTCGCCCATTCAGGCACGGGTTGCGCGAAAAAACTCGGGAACCAGACCAAAACACCAAAAAGACTCATCATGATGGCTTCCAGTGTCGCCGCCAAGCGGGGAAGAACCCCAACGAGAAGGCCGAAGCCCGCGGCAGCGTGACAGGCTCCGGTAAGATACGCGAGTCCCGTCCGGCCGGGAAGCCACGCCGGTACCATTGCCGCCGTATACGTTGCGTAGGCGAAATGCGCGGCGCCGTACACCACGCAAGCCGCGCCGAAAAGAACTCGCGCCACGTGTAGCGCGCGGTCGCCGGTCATCACAGTCACCGCGGGCGGGTCATATTGGCGGCGTAGCACAGCGTAGAGAATCCATGCGCCAAGCAGTGGCCCCAGGGCTTCGCTAAAACCGTACCAGGAGCCGATGATCAGAGGCTTGAGCAAAACGGGGCGCGCGCGTGCCACGGCCCAGACCGATTCGTACACTCCGATAATCAGCGCGCTTACCAAAGCTGTGCGCGCAAAGAACAAGCCGGCGCCTGCAGCCAGCAAGATCGCCCCCGGTCCATATGCCCAAACTTCCGGCCAGGGAAGCAAAGCAGGAAACGGCTCCAATATTGGCGCAAAGTTGCCGTAGACTAAACTGAGTATGGCGAGGCCTGCCACTGCGATTCCGAACAGAGCATGGCCGAATCCAGATATCCGCATATTGAGGGGCCCCCTTTTAACTGGACAGGCTAGAGCGCGAGTTTCGCGGCAAAATCCGGTCCAAGCAGACGGAGGTTTTGTCGTGAAGAGCAAACGATTTGCCGTCGAGCAAATTACCTCGATTTTGAAGCAAGGGGAACTGGGGGTGCCGATTAGCGAGCTATGCTGCAAGTTTGGCATCTCCGAGCAAAGCTATTATCGCTGGAAGAAGCAATACGGCGGGATGGAAGCCCCCGAGGCGCGCGCCCTGAAGGCGCTACGTGAGGAGAACGCGCGGCTGAAGGGATTGGTGGCGGATCTCACCCTCGACAAAGTGATGTTGCAGGATGTATGCAAAAAAATTCTAAGGGCCGCCCACAAGCGCGAGATGGTGGAGTACCTCACGCGACGATATGCGGTCAGCAAACAGCGCGCCTGCCGCTGCGTGCGGCTCATGCGATCGGTGTATTACTACCGCAGCGATCGCGATCCGCAGCTTGCCCTGCGTAATCGCATCCACGAGCTCGCGGCGGCGCGGGTGCGCTTTGGATATAGAAGGATTTTGATGCTGTTAAATCGCGAGGGCTGGAGGGTCGGTAAGAAGCGCGCATATCGCATATATCGCGAGGAAGGCTTGGTTTTGCGGCGCAAACGACCCTGGCGCCAGATGCCAGCTACCGAAGAGTCCTGCATGTGACATAGCGTGTTGCATCCTGCGATAGACGACGTGCTTTTGGAAATGCAGCGTTGCCACGAATCGAAGAGGG
>OCZU010000644.1_pt1 | contig 23569 bp, 21 predicted proteins | sample 1539001 | NCBI WGS metagenome assembly OCZU01 (sample SAMEA3539306, study PRJEB22396) | soil metagenome | biome: tundra; feature: field; material: soil | place: USA | collected 2010-05 | depth 0.15 m | reverse complement strand
CGCCGCCCTTGAGCCGGGCTTCGGCAGCCTTCATGTCCGCTTCAACCATGATGCGCACCAGCTCGTCGAATGTCACAGTAGGCTCCCAGCCGAGCACTCTGCGGGCCTTGGAGGCGTCCGCACACAGGTAATCGACCTCTGCGGGCCGAAAATAGCGAGGGTCGACTTCCACGTACTCCTTCCAATCCAGCCCGGCGTGCGCGAAGGCGAGCTCGACGAATTCGCGGACCGTGTGCGCTTCTCCAGTGCCGACAACGAAGTCATCAGGTCGTTCCTGCTGCAGCATCAGCCACATTGCGCGAACGTAGTCTGGAGCGTAACCCCAGTCTCGGCGCGCATCGAGGTTGCCTAGGTATAGCTTGCGCTGCACACCATACTTGATGTGGGCCACGGCGCGAGTAATCTTGCGGGTCACAAACGTCTCGCCGCGGCGTGGAGACTCGTGATTGAACAGGATGCCGCTCGACGCGAAGAGTCCATAACTTTCGCGGTAATTCACTGTGATGTTGTGTCCGAAAACCTTGGCACAAGCATAGGGGCTACGGGGATGGAAGGGAGTGGTCTCGCTTTGGGGAGGCGGCGTACTGCCGAACATCTCGCTAGAGGAGGCTTGGTAGAAGCGGCAGTTAACGCCGGAGCGGCGCATGGCTTCGAGAAGGCGCAGGGTGCCGCAGGCAACCACGTCGGCCGTGAACTCGGGGACCTCAAAGCTGACTTTGACGTGGCTTTGGGCGCCGAGGTTGTAGATCTCATCCGCGGACACGTCGTGGAGCAGTGCTGCGAGGGAGCTGCCGTCCGAGAGGTCGGCGTAATGCAGGAAGAGGCGGCTGCCGGCCTCGTGGAAGTCCTGATAGATGTGATCAATGCGTTCAGTGTTGAAGCTGGAAGACCTGCGTTTGAGGCCGTGGACCTCGTAGCCTTTGGCAAGGAGGAACTCGACTAGATAGGAGCCGTCCTGGCCTGTACAACCGGTAACTAGAGCAGTGGGCATAAGCCATTCATTTGATTATACGGAGATTTCGATGTTGGAACGGTCCGCTATCCCGACTCGGTGCTGAGCTGTCACGCCACGATCTCGTACTGCCTCACGCCACGGTAGCGGCTTTGGTCGAGCGCGATTTTCTAACCCGTCCCTCGATCCAGGCGTATGTCTTTTCGAGTCCTTCACGGAGGGCGCGGGATGGCTTCCAACCTAACTTTTCAGCGATAAGACGATTATCGGAGTTCCTTCCCCTCACCCCTAAGGGCCCGGGGATGTGCTTGATTTTAAGCTTCTTGCCGGCGATCTGCATTATCATCTCCGCAAGCTGGTTGATTGTCACCATTTCCTCGGAGCCGACGTTCACGGGACCGGTGAAATCGGAGTCCATTAGGCGTCGGACGGCTTCGAGGCACTCGTCGACGTAAAGGAAGGAGCGGGTCTGGAGGCCATCGCCCCAAATTTCAATCTCGCCGCCATTGGGTGCCTGGGCCACCTTGCGGCACAGCGCCGCCGGAGCCTTTTCGCGGCCGCCCTCCCATGTGCCCTCCGGACCGAAGATGTTGTGGAAACGGGAAACCCGCGCCTGGACGCCATAGTTCCTCATGTAGGCCATGTAGAGGCGCTCGGAGAAGAGCTTTTCCCACCCGTACTCGCTATCGGGAGCGGCGGGGTAGGCGGAGTCCTCGGAGCACTTGGGGTTATCGGGATCCGTCTGGTTGTACTCCGGGTACATGCAAGCGGAGGAGGAGTAGAAAAACTTCTTCACTCCGGCCCGGTGGCCGAACTCTAGGGTGTTGAGGTTGATGGTGGAGGAATTGTGCATCACGGCGGCATCGTGTTCGCCGGTGAAGATGTAACCAGCGCCGCCCATATCGGCGGCGAGCTGGTAGACTTCGTCAATCCCCTGGACGACGGCGCGCGCGAGGTCCTGATCGCGGAGGTCTCCGACGATGAACTCGTCGGCGGGCAAGGCGGAGTATTCATGGCGTTTGAGGTCGACGGCGCGGACCCAGAAGCCTTCGGCTTTGAGGCGTTTGACCAAGTGGCCGCCGATGAAGCCACCGGCTCCGTTGACCAGTGTTCTTTTAGTTCCCATTGTGAATTCCCTTCTTGACAGTCTGGACTAATGCATTGGCCCTTTCACAGGCCAAACCAAACCAGCCACCTTTAGGAGCGTCTCCTGAACAGATCAGGCGGTGGTGACTCCTGCTCGCTCCGCCCGCGATTCCACCAGTCGCTTCAGCAGATGCACGCTCGGATTGTAGTCGAGCAGGATCTCCTTCAGCGCCACCACCAGACGGCCGGCATCGCGCGTCTCGCAGATCTTCCGGAGGGAACGCAGCCACATCAGCATGTCGTCTTCCGGCATGCCGTTGCCTACGTAAATGCGGATCTTCTCATGGGGAGTGGGCGCTGTGTTCTCGGTCAGCGTGCTCAGCTCCTCATGGAGCTTCTCACCGGGTCGCATGCCAGTGAATTCGATCTTAATATCTGTATCCGGCCTCAGCCCTGAGAGCAAAATCAGGTCTCTGGCTAGATCGACGATCTTTACCGGCTCGCCCATGTCGAGGATGCAGATCTGACCGCCCTCTCCGATGGCCGAGGCTTGCAGCACGAGCTGGCACGCTTCGGGGATGGTCATAAAGAAGCGCCGCATGTCGGGATGCGTCACCGTCACCGGGCCGCCAGCCGCGATCTGCTTCTTGAAGATGGGGATGACGCTACCGTTCGAGCCCAGCACGTTACCGAAGCGCACGGCGACGTACTTGGTGTGCCCGTTCTGTAGGGCCAGAAGCAGCAGTTCGGCGATGCGCTTGGTGGTGCCCATTACGTTGGTCGGCCGGACCGCTTTATCGGAGGAGATCATGACGAAGTCTTCGACTCCATGCTCCGCCGCCGCCACGGCCACGTTGTATGTTCCGAAGACGTTGTTCTCGACGGCCTCGAAGACGTGCGCCTCCATCATTGGGACATGCTTGTAGGCTGCGGCATGATAGACGACCGATGGCGAATATTGGCGCAGAACCTCGTCCAGGCGGTTGCGATTCTGTATGCTCCCGATCTCGGGGTGGAAGGGGATCCCGGGGAAAGATTGGCGCATTTCGCGATCGATTTCGAACAGGGGCGTTTCGGCGATCTCGAATCCGACGATCCCTGCGGGGTGGAAGCGTGCAATCTGGCGACAGAGTTCGGAGCCGATGGATCCCGCCGCGCCAGTGACTAAGACGACTTTGCCTTCGAGGGTGGCGCGGATCTGATTCTCTTCGAGGCGTACAGGCTTGCGGCCGAGGAGATCTTCGACGGCGACGTCGCGGATTTGGGCGGCAAGGGCAGGACCTTCAACGATTTCCGCTATCGAAGGCACGGTGCGGAAGCGCACGCTGGCTTCCTGACAGAACTGCAAGACCCGTGTCATCTCAACGCCGGTTGCCGATGGAAGCGCAATCAAAACCAGTTGAATATCGTGCTTGGCGACCACAGTGGCGAGTTCGTTGCCGGGGCCGAGAACCGGCACACCGTGGATTCGAATGCGGGACTTGGTGAGGTCGTCATCAATGAAGCCCACAACCGAGTATTTGAGGCTCCGGTTCGAACGGGACTCCCGCAAGAGCATGATGCCGGCAGCGCCCGCGCCGTAGATCAGGGTCCGCTGGGTGACGCTGGGATCGCTATGGGCAATACCCTCGGCAAGGAGACGCACAGCGACGCGGATTCCGATGGTCGCCACGAAGCAAAGCAGGAAGTCGAGGAAGTAGAGGGAGCGCGGGAAACCGGGTGGGCCAAACCTTCGAATGATCAAACCGCCGGCAAGAGAGCCAACGATGTTGGCGCTGGCAATGCGAAGCAGGTCGGGAGTGGAGAAGAAACGCCACCATCCGCGATGTAGACTGTGGAGGTAAAAGACCAGCGACTTGACCAAAGTCCAGGTGACGACGGCAAAGAACAGGTGAGGGAGGAATAGCGACGGGATAATAAACTCGAATCGAAGAAGGAACGCTCCGATCACGGAGAGGATGAAGATAGCGAACTGCGCGAAGCGGGAAAGAAACCGGGAAGTGGTCACGAGCCGCCGCATTACGTTTGCTAGCAATCTCAACGATTTCATTTATGGCTCCGAGTCGGCGGCCACACGGACTTCAAACAGACTAAGTGCTGCATTTCGTAAAACACACGAATGTACAATTCGGCTTGAAATCGTGCGGGCGGCATGGCTCCTTGCTGATGGGTGATCACGTACGACCATCCTCGACAGCCCTTTCATTCCGCCCATCTGCGCCGGCGTCCTGGAAAATATAGCTATAGTATTCTTAAGTTCAGCGAGTGAGATCGTTGGGCCCGTGCCGAAGTTCAACCGGCAGGACTTTACCTAGCTCTTCGACAAGCTCGGCACCCCACGCTGATGCCTGTCCCAAAAAAAACTGTTAGTACACTACTGAAGTGAGGGCGCAGGCACCGCTGGAATAACCCGCCCTGGATCGCGGAGTAAACAGCAGGGGAGGCCACCTCATTCACGGCGATGTTAATCAACCATTTCAGCAACCCTCTCCGCCCTGTTCACACGGACACGCCTTCGCGCGTGGCGTCCGGCAATATCCCGCACCGCTGCGATCACCCGCTCTACCTCCCCATCTGACATCTTCGAGTAAAGGGGCAACGAGACCAGCCTGGGGTACTCCGCCAAGGCTCGCCAGCACGGGTCCCGCGTCTCGAGAGTCCGCTGGTAGTAGGGGTGCAGTGGAATCGGAATGAAGTGCACGCTGCACCCGATGCCACGAGCCCGCATCTCCTCGATAAACTGCCTTCGGTCAATCGTGAGGCGTTCGAGGTTCAACCGGATAACATACAGGTGCCAGGCGTGCCCGCGGTCGCTGCGACCCGGCGGAAGCTCAACTTCAGCTATATCACCAAATCCCTCGTTATAGCGAGTTGCGATTCCTGCCCGCCGCAGGTTCATCGCGTCCAGTCTCCGAAGCTGCACAACGCCCAAGGCGGCCATGATGTCGCTCATGTTGTACTTGAAACCGCGCTCCACCACCTCGTAGTACCAGTTGCCCTTTTCGGTGTACCGGTTCCAAGCGTCGCAACTGATACCGTGAAGACAAAGAATTCGCATACGCTCATGAAGTTCCTCGGACGGCGTCGTAACCATGCCGCCCTCGCCCGTGCAGAGGTTCTTCGTTACGTAGAAGCTGAACACAACCGCATCGCTAATGCCGCCGCCGATGGGCACTCCCTGGTAGGACGATCCACTCGCGTGCGCCGCATCTTCGATCACCCTACAACCATGCCGCTTCGCAGTCTCCCAGATCGCATCCATACGGCAAGGCAATCCACCGATGTGGACGGGCAGAATGGCTTTGGTCGCAGGTGTGATGGAGCGAACAATACACTCAGGGTCGATGTTCAAATCGCAATCGATATCCGCCAGAACCGGTGTGGCCCCAACTTCGAGGATTACGTTAATCGTGGCGCAAAAAGTGAGCGGCGTTGTGATCACCTCGTCGCCCGGTCCGATACCCAGCCCGGCCAGAGCCAGATGCAGGCCGGCGGTGCCCGAATTGACGGCCAGTGCGTGCCTTGCCCGGCAATACTCCGCGAATTCACGCTGGAATTGTGCCGTTTTCGACCCCGTTGTGAGCCAGCCAGAGTTGATTACGGAGGCAATCTCCCTCATCTCGTCGGCTCCAGTGTCGGGACGTGCAAATGGAACAAATGTTTTTGACTTCGTTTCTGATTCCGTCATAGGGTGCTATTCTGTTGCGAATCTAAATATCATTGCCCGAGCTGCCCGCTCGGCCCGGTCTGCCGCCTCTTGGGCCTCTTCGCCGGAGAAGATCACATGTCCATACCGGTCTTGGCTCGAACGGATCGGTTGTATCCGAAATCCGGGGCCGAGGGCGCCATCGCGCTCCGACTCCGCGAACAGCAACTCCAACCCCGGCATCGTCTCGATCTCGTCTATCCCGGCGATCGATTCCAGATTTCCGCTCCGGCCTGCGTCAAAATATCGGATCGCGGCGCCCCGCCTCAGTCGCGGCGTGACGTCCGGCTTTCGGCCAACGGCAAGCTCCACCGCCGCCCGAACCAGGTTCACGCCCATTGAGAGTGGCGTCAGATGCGTGGAGATTCGGTCTCCACCCAGCCGTGCGCCAACCTCTATCAGCATCGGCCCTCGTGATGTTGCCTTAATCTCGACATGAAACGCGCAGTCCATCAGGCCCAACGCCCGAATCCCGGCGGTTGCGCAGTCACGTATCCTGGTCTGCAAATCGGCTGCCAGGCGCGATGGTTGCGTGTGGCCGGATTCTACGGGGAAAGCTCCTGGGAACACGCACTTGTCGGTGATCTGAATCACGTGGACCTGCCCCTCGAAGCACATCCCCTCAACGCTCACTTCCGGACCCTCCAGCCACTCTTCCACCAGGAGTGCCCCTTGGGATTGGTGGCGCCGCGCCGCCTCCACAGATCTGTGGAGTTCGTTGGCATTGTCCACTCGATAAATCCCGCGGCTTCCAGATGATCGCGCAATCTTCAAGGCCACTGGGTAGCCAATTTCCTCGGCGGCATCCAAAGCCTCCGATTCATCTTCAATCTCAAGAAACCGGGGCGATGGCGCGCCGTGCTCGGCAAAGGACTTGCGCATCAGACGCTTATCTGTGGCGCACTGCGCCGCCTCGGGCGTCAGGGCCGTTAACCCGAGCGCTTGTGCGACTGCCGCAACCGTGTTGACCGGTGTATCTGTACATAGCGTTATGACACCCGACACGGCCTCCCGCTTGGCCACGTCGATGACAGCCGCGTGATCGTGAATGTCCAGGACCACTCCGTGGTCAGCCAGGCTTATCCCCGGGGCGGCCGGATTGGCATCCACAGCCACCGTCCGTAAGCCTGCCACGCGGGCTTCCGTGATCGCAGGCAACTGAAGCGGACCGGCTGCGACGATTAAGAGCGTCGAGCGCATCTTTCCAGTTCTCCTGGCAACCCCCTGAACTCGGACTCCAGCATAGAGAATAGGAGCATGTTGTGAAAACACCCTCCATGGAAGAGACTTTCTCGTGCTACGCCCTCTTCCACAAAACCGAGTTTGCGGTACAGGCTAATGGCTCGAGCATTACTCTCCATCACCCGCAACTCGACCCTGTGAAGGCCGAGCATATCGAAAGCATGCCGCAGAAGCAGGAGAGTAGCCTCTGAGGCCAACCCCTTGCGCCGAGCATCGGTTTGTCCGATGTAGATCCAAAGCTCGGCTCGTCTGGCGCGCACGTCGACGTCATTGAATCCAGTCAGACCTACTGGAGACACGATCCCTTCGCTGTGCTCGCCGATAATAAAGGCCCGCCGCCGGTCGTTACACATGAGTTTCTCGTACCACCGCCGGTGTTCGTAGCTGGAAACGGGGCCTTCGGTGCCGGTTCCGGCACGCACTTCTGGATTGTTAATCCAACTTCGAACCGTTTCCAGATGAATCTCGTCCAACGGCAACAATGTAACCTTCTTGCCAACGATCACACGGCCTCCTTTTCATTGACACGTGAGCGCGGCGACCATACGGCGCGTTCGATTTCAGCGATGCAATCCCGCTCCAAAGCTTGGAATTCCTCGCATTCGGCCAGCCTTGCGAGTTTTCTGCGTCCGAGCGACTTCCAGCCCAGGACGAAGAGAGGCGTCACTGCCACAATCCAAAGGTCCACCGCAAGATTACGATGGCGCTGATACCAAATGTCAAGGGCATAGCCTCGCGCCGTAGAGTGCTCTCGAGAGTTGAGTACTTGTGCAAACCCTGTAATGCCAGGCGTAAGCAGGAGGCGCTGGCGCGTGAGAGGTCCGTAGTTGGCCGGCATCCAGTCCTCATCCGGCCTGGGTCCAATCCAACTCATTTCTCCGCGCAAGATGTTCACGACTTGCGCGAATTCGTCGATGCCCCAACGCAGATACCGGCCCACGGCGGTAACGCGCGGATCATCAGCATAAACGATCGCCTTGAAGTCCCGCCGTACGACCGCTTTGCAGCGCACATCCATCGTTCGATACTTGAGCATATCAAACGCCACGCCGTTCAGCCCGAGTCGCCTCGATCGGTACAGTGCCGGCCCGCCGTCAGCCACCTTGATGCAGGCGCAGATCAAGAGATGTAGCGGAAGACCCACCAGCGACACAAACAACGCCGCAAATCGCCCCAGATAGCTCACGTCCGTGCAATTAACTCAAAGTACTTAAACAGATGCCGACTGAGAGGAAGGATAAAGACCAGTTATTCGCGAACAAGGGCAGTCTCCTTTGGTGTCCGACTCTCTGGCCATTCACCTCTCTCCGACGAACCGTTGGCAACTGACATCGACTTCGGCGAATCCGGCCCGTCTCGAAGTAAGTTTTCCTGCAATTCGCTATTGTCTTGTGGCATGGCTTCCCGTACGACGCGGGCCACATCCAGGGCTGATCCGGCCCAGATCATGTCACCACGAAGAATGTTGAACGACTGCGGAAGTTCATTCATGAAATCGTCATTCAGCCGGGCGGCGCAGTCACTCGCATGGTCCGGTACTTCAACACCACGACGGGGGGACGGGAGAGCCGGCTGGACTCGCGGCTTGGCGATTGGGCGCCCGATAATATTCATCATTGAGCTACCAGAACGAAGTACTTGAAGAAAGCACGGGAGAGAGGCAGCATTTCCTTCAGGTAATGCTCCACTGCATTTCCATACTGGCTGCCAAACTTCTCCTCAAGGGAGGTCTGCGATAGGAACCGGCGGTATTCGATTCGCACTTTTTCGAAGCCCACATCAGCGAGCATCTTGCGAAGATTCTCTTCCGATAACAGGCCCTTGTCGTAGTTCTGCACCATGGCCTGACGGGTAATTTCCTGTGAAATACCGTACCTGGATTCATAGTGCTCCGCATCATTGGCCACGGTGCAAAGTTCCGCTTTAAGGAAAGGGTGCTTTACGAGTCTCCCAGAGTTTTGGAGCAGTAATTCACGGTACTGCTGTGAGGGCGACTCGTCAGCGTAAAAGACTCCTCCGGGTTTCAGTACTCGGCGGATCTCAACAAAAACGGCTTGCAAGTCTTCAATGTGGTGCAACACGCTGTAACATGTGACAACATCAAAACTGGACGGCGGAAACGGAAGGTTCTCGGCTTCGCCCACCCTCAGTGTAAGGTTGCCGCGGGGCGTCACGCGAGCAAGCATGTCCGGCGTAATGTCGATGCCTTCCATCTGCTGGAAGAGATCGTGCGCTTGGTCGAAGATGAATCCCGTACCACAACCAACGTCCAGGAGTCGCTGGTTTCCGGCATCTCTGGAGAAGGCGCTGAGCAACTCGCGAACCCGCTTCCGATTCTCCGGATGGAAGAACGGCTGGTCTTCGTAGTTCTGGGCCAAGCGGCGATGAAACTCGATATTAGCCTGCTGGGTTGGCGAGAAGTTCATTCGACTCACGTGCTCGCGACGTGCATGAGTAGCTCAGAGAACTGCTCATGCGCACGGTCGAGAGTGAAGTGCTGCTCGAAGTATGATCGAGCGTTCCGACCCATGCTCGCTGTCTCTGCGGGATGCTCCGCCAGGTGACGAATCGCTTGGGCCAGCGGTCTAGGATTGCTTGGCTCCGTAACGAGTCCAGCACCGGACTCCGCCACGATTTCTGCTACGGCCGCGTGAGCCTGCGCCGCACAGATCACCGCCCGGCCGGCAGCCATGTAGCTAATCAGCTTTGAGGGGACGCTCGCATCGGAATAGTTCGGTTGCATCGTAAGGAGAGTAACGTTAGCAGCGCCCTGCACCTCAGGAACGCGTTCGCGAGGCTGAAAGGGCAGGAATCGGATGTTTTGAAGTCCAAGGACCCGCGCCTGATCGATCATGCGAGTTTTCTCCACGCCTTCTCCCACACAAACGATGAGCACGTCCGGCCTGTCACGCAGCAACCGCGCAACGTCGATCAGAATCCCGACGCCGCTGACTAGGCCCAAGGTGCCGCCGAACATCGCGACAAACGTATCGGCGGAAATGCCCTGCTCACGCCGCCAGGCATTGTCCATAGGCTGGACCGTGAATTCCCGGGCGTCCAACCAATTGGGGATCACGGCGAAATGGTTATCCGGCAGCGCCCGGTGGGCAGCCATCAGATCCCGCATGTTGTTAGAGATTACAACTACTCTGGCGCTGGATCGGCAAATCCGCTGGTCCCAGAGCCGGCACAAACGCGCCACAGCGCTGCCGTCCCTGAGCAAGCCGACCCGTTCCGCGGCTTCCGGGTAAACATCTTGCACGTAGTAGAGGAACGGGGCACGCCACCAGCACGCCAGCAAAGCCGCAAATTGAACCGCAAACAGCGGCCAGGTTTCAACGATCATTACGTCGGGCCGGCCTTCGCTGAGCACGGCCCAAGCGGCTGAGAGGCCGAAAGTGATGTTTTCAAGGAGCCGATCGAAGCTTCGTCTTCGCTTACCTATCAGCCAAGTTGCACACCGGATGAGCCGAAAGCCTTCAGGGGTCTTGCTGACATCACGCAACCGCCGGCGGTATCCTGAATACAATTCGCCGTGTGGCCGGTTGGGGAATGGTACGACTACGCTGACGGTGTGCCCCCCAGAAGAGAGGCGGGCGGCGAGTTGTCGGGCCATGGCGCCGGCCGGCTCGGGCTCGGGAGGAAATACTGCACAGATGAAGGCGATTTTCATTCATCGATCACGACCGAGGACCACGAAGGCAAATACCGGGTGATATTTGTTTCCATCGCCTCTGCCATTCCTGGGCGCGTTCCATCTTGCAAATCGACGACAACAAACTCATCGGCGGCGTGGCCTACTCATGCCGCTTGGGCTCCACGTGGCGGACCCAGAAACCGTCAGCCTTAAGTCTCTTGACAAGATGGCCCCGGGCACCATTTACAAACACTCTGGTCATGTTTCCGACCTCCATCACCGAGGACAATGGGGTTCCATGCTTCTCATTTCGATCAAATACGCTCCAGAAATCTAATCCATCATAATAAATTCAAAAGTGTATGCTTCTCCGGCCCTTGGCAGTGCGGGAAAGGTAATGGTCAACGTTCTCTCCGTAGTGCTCCATTGAGGAGCAACGGAGGGCTGGTCTCCTCCATTTCTAGCTACTACTGCGAATGGGGCAGTCGCCCAGGGCCCATCTTTGAACTTGATCGTGAGACGCGGGCCAAAGGCTTGGCCCTGTCCCGCAGATCTGACGGTAAAGCGCCCGCGTTGGTCGGTTGCGTGGATATCGCGGATTTCAGCCTTATCGCCCCAGGTTGGGGCAAGCCCGAAATCGTCCACCTCAAGACTGGTGCCGCCTCCAGAGGCGATGCGTGCCGCGGTAAAGGGAGCACCGCCTGCGCGGATCCCGCTGGAACTCAGAACGAGGAAAGAAGTCGCACCCGCGAGGGATGTGACGCGCGGATACATGGAGCTCGCGTAGATAATATTCCCCGTGAAAGGTCCGCCCGGAGTTTCAATAGACCCGTTCCGGGGAAGGTGAATCTGAGTGTCGGTGATGCCTCTCTGGGCTCCGGCCGTTTCAATAATAGGATATGTCGACACATCTCTGCCGAAAGGCAGAATATTCACAATACCGTTGCTGACTCCCGGCGGCCCGCCAAAGTCTCCGGGATGATCGCCATCGAGAAATATGTAAGCCGACCGAGGGCTATTCAATGTACCCTCCACAATAAGAGACTCATTCACACCGTTCGCATAAATCGCGCGGCCATAACCTTCGATCATCAGTTTCAATGTCACACGGTATGTTTCAGTTAGGGAAACGGCGGCAACGGAAGCCGCAGTATTTGCAATCGGAGCACAGAGATACGTTTCGTCCAGGGTGATGTTTGTGCCTCCCTGAATTACTATCGCACTCCTGTCTTTCCCCAGTGAATATAACTCGCTGCCGCCGAGGATGGCAGCGTCGCCCATCGAGCGAGCGCTTTCATAGGTTGACACCAGCCCGGACGTAATGTGGTATATATTATTGCGAGTGAAGACAACTGGCGTGTCGCCACGCGCGTCAACGTCATAGGCGCGGAAGATCTCCGACTGGTCATTATAGATGCCTACTGAGCCGTGGCCCTGATTGGCATGGATATTTGAGGCTACGGTAACTTGGACGTCGTTAAGGGTATTAGACCCTGCAGATTGATTTTGCGCCGTCCTGCCGTAAAGTATTCCAACCACCGAAGGCGATGTGACTTGCCGCGGCTGAGTAGTAATTCTAAGGTTCCGAATGACAACATTACCGGATCCCGTGCAATCGACTGCCACGCCGCCGGTATCCGCAGCGATTTCCGTAGAATGCATGTACGACCGCCCGACACCTTGGAGGATTACGCCACCGAGCAGATTCGTCAGGTTGATGGGGTGAGTGATAAGATGCGTGCCATCCAGAACCCAAATGATCCTAGCGTTAGAGCCGATGGCCGCATTGATGGCAGTGCTCGAATCGCCTGTGCCGTCGCCGTTGTCGCCCCACCAGATCGAATATGCATCGGCCAGGTTGCCCGCGGCGAACTTTATGCTTCCGCTGCCTTGCGAACCGTCATTGCGCCCCGAAGCGGCAAAGACCTGTTTAAGGGTGGGGTGACCCAATGGACCGAGGAAAGAGACCGTCGCCCCGGATTCGACCACAAGCTGCCCATCGCCGAGGAACTGCAACTCCACATCTCGGGGGATGGCCAAAGTTCCGGTGACCCATTTTTTCGAGATCTGCAATATCCGGGGGGCTGGCCCAGTCTGCCCGATCGCCTGTTTGAGGTCCGGATATCCGGTGATGTCAACCGCAGCATTCAAGTCCGGTTGGGCTATCGTTTGGCGCACCTGAAATGCACCTGGATAGATAGCAGTCAGTGCAATTACCGGCGCGAAAGCCAAAATGGCAACCCACTTCATACGTCCCCGCACACCTCGGCACAACGGCGAAGCGGATCGATACGATCTCTCATAGTTGGCTGTTGATTCAGCGGGGCAACCGCCTCTGTTCAGTGAACGTGACCACGAAGCCAGCTCAAGTCGAATGCGTTATAGAGTCCTTTAGGGCGATATAGTGGCCCAATACGAACGCGTTCGTTTTGATCCTCACAAAACATTCCACGGATCTTCTGGACGGCACACGATTGGCACATTCTCGTTAAGTGACGTGTTGAGGATAACGAGCGTCCCATTAAACCTTGAGCGTGACAAGGTAATCAACCTCCAGATGCGTGTCTAGCGTCAGTAGCCGCTGGAGCGAGCCCTTCACAATCGAAGGACCAGGGTACCAGTTTGTCATTCGAAAGCAACCGGCCTTCCCAACAGGCTGATGAGAGATCCATGATCCCCCTACTGCCGTTCCTGCACCATGGGCGACCCTTTCAATATAACTTTTCTTGAGGCCGACTTCCTTTGGTCGAGCCAAATACGGCCGGGCGCAGTACCACACGAGGGTATGTGTGTCAGAGTCGCTGAGAATCGTCATTGTCGTCCAAGATACGATATGTCTTGATCGCTTTAGCAGGATTTCCGCCGTACACAACCCAAGGTCCGACGTCCTTGACAACCACTGCTCTGGCAGCCACTACGGCTCTTTCTCCAATCCGGACTCCGGGACCAATGAACGCTCCGGCAGCCACCCACGCACGCGTGCCGATCAAGATCGGCGCAGCGACCAGTGGGAAGTCCTCGTGGGTGTAATCGTGACTGGCCGAGCAGAGATGACTGTATTGCGAGACGAGAGCGCCTTTGTTCAGCCTGATTTGAGCGACGGAGTAGCAGTCGACGCCATTACCGATACAGCTATCGTCTTCCATCACCAGATTCCATGGAGCCCATATGCGCGCTCCGGGATAGATGCGAGCACGTTTACCAATCGTTGCGCCGAACAGGCGCAACAATTGCCGACGCCAGGCGTGTAATAGGATCGGACTCGGCCGAAAGAATACAAGCCATGCCAAGTTCCAGATAGCGCGAGCGGCGCGATTCGCGACGCTCAGTTCCAGGCGCAATAGATCTGGCCCGGTTGTGCCGGTTCCTACGGCCGCGGTTCCATGAACGGTCATGTCGGTACGCTCATACGAGCCAACAGGCCCGGTGACTTTGCCAAATGATCGATTCGAAGTGGCCGAGCATCTCGGGCAATTACCGTTGTCTCGAATTCCGTTCGGATGAGGTAGCGGCTGCGCTGCCCCATGTGCTTAAGTTCCAACGCCGGCATCGCCGCCAAATCGCGCAAGCCGGCAGGGAAGCACTTCGCCCCACGGAGCCGACCTCGCAACAACCGGCCTCGACGGCCCACCGACCTGCGGGTGCTTTTGTCCGAGCACAAACGTGTAAACCGGCCGCGATGGCTACGGCGCTGCCGAAGTTCACCGGTTGTGAAGGCATGAGCAGCAGGTCGGAATCGGATAACGCTCTTAGGATTTGAGCCAAAAATCAAGCAAAGCGAAAAAGTGCAGATGGCTCTCGGCACCAAGACTCCGAGTAGTACTTTCTTGCCAAAGGGAGGGGTCATACCAATCTGATATCCATAGTCAATTGGATTCGCATCGCTCAGACTTTGCCCCAAATCCTCGCCCAGATCATCCCTAGGCGCTCATATACAACGGTTTCAGACCGGCCGAGTGCGCGAGAAGTTGGATAGTACCCATCCGGATCGATCGGATCGGTGCCCTTCGCGCGGTAGTCAGTCGGAGCGGGTAATGGGTCCATTTGCAGCTTTTGGAATAATCGCATCGCGCGGGGCATGTGCGCGGCCGATGTGACCAGGATAAAAGGCACGCCGCCTAGCAAAGGCTTCAGATCCAAAGCCTCCTCCTCAGTATCACGACCTTTCGTTTCAAAAATCAAACGATCGCGCGGAACGCCGAGTGAACAGGCCACGTCAGCCATCGCCTCTGCAGCCCCGGAAAGCACCAACTTTGCGCCGGGAATTTCCCTATACAGTTCAATGCCGTTAATCAAGCGATACAGTGTATCGGCTCCCAAGCGGCTCGCCGAGTCAACCCATTTGTCCGGTGAATCGCCGCCCGTCAATACGACAATGTATTTCGCTGTTCGAGCTTTGGCTGCTCGCGAGGAATCGCCTTCCAACACCAGAGGCGAGAACTGGCGCTCGAGTGGTTCCAGTAGCAGATTCGAGCACCAAGGCAGGCTCAGCACGAGGAAAATGCTCGTGCCGAACGTAACCGCAATCTTCCCGGCCTTCTGGCGCCGTGTGAACCATAGAAGAGTGAGACCCAATAGAAGGATTTCCAAACTTCCAGGTATAGGGAAAAACAGGCGAGAGAACACCTTCTTGAACACAAACATCACAGCAGTTGCCCGAATCGGCGAGATTCATCCATCTTGACCCAACCTTCTCCACAGTCGAAAAGCACTCCCATTTGTTCATAGATGCGCCACGCCTCGTGACGGCAATTTTGTCTGAACGCGACTCTTGATTAAACCTCCTAGTGAGCCGTCGCGGATTGCTGCGGCAGTACTCGACTACAAACGCCCTCCATTTCACCTCGGCACTGACAAGGGGGGCCCAACCGGGTGGATCGGAAAACTTTGCCGAGTTTCGACTAACGGCACCGTTCGGATAAACGGGCCGACCCGCTGTCGGCGCCTCCTATATAGAAATTTCAGGAAGATCGGTAACATCAATACAGGCACCGTGAAAACCTGAACCAGACCTAGTAGGCCATGACGAAAAATCCAGAACTGATCCATGTAAACCATCAAATAGATGAAGACGCCGACGCTCTGGATAGGGGTGTTGCGGAGTTTCTCTAACCATGCATACACCCAGCCCCAACCCAGCATCCCAAGGACCAGGCCAACATGGCCAAAATTCGCGAATAGTTCGGCACAAATTCCGAACGTACTACTCACATTATTATTGGGACCATAGATTTCGTCGAATCCTAAATCGTGTTCAAATACAGCGTTCCCATAAATGGCCGGTTTGTCTGGAAAAAATTGGCGGGGCATAAAAATATAACCAATCTCCCAAATGGTCCTGCCATATAGCAGCCGATCCGAGTAGTGGCTGTAGACTAGCCCGAACATCTCTCCATCGCCGAAGCTGTTTGTCAATGCCTTTTTCGCGTTGTCCACGGAGGCTGTCTGTTGAGACCTAAGAAAAACCATTCCAAATCCGAGGATAACCATCAGGACAATGGCACTAGATCTAAATATCCCACCCAGAGGCGATCTCCGCACCTTTCGGATCAGATCTTGGCCCGAGAGGAAGAACAAAGCCAATAAGAAGCAGGCTAACTGGCCCCGGCCTCCGAAGCTTAAAACCACTAATACGACCGATTCGATGAGCAAAATCACTTTCGAGCCGCGAACCTTGTATAGGAGCATCGAAATCACAGCGGAATACGCGCTTAAACCAAGATACGAATACAGTGCGATGCCTCGCCCCACGAAGACATCTTCCCGGTGTTGGATGAGGTTTGTGATGCCGACGGTCACCACAAAGTAAGACCACATCGCAAACGCCGCAGCTACGGTACCGATCCATACCGGCCAAATGCGCTCCTCCCGTATAGTGATAAGCGAGAGTGTGTTCACCCGCCTGCTTCGGCCTGCACTTAATTTGTATCCGCCTAAAAACATCAGGAGTGCAACGGCCGACCACACCACAACTTGCGGAACGAGCTGCCGCTGGAAATAGCGGGGCATAGCCAACCAACTGTCGTCTCGATAAATCAAAAGCGGCAAAATGAAGTATGATAATATGTAGGCTAGAACAAAAACGCCGAATATGCTAGACCACGACCCGCCCAGCCTAGGCGAAGCGCGCATGGATGTATGTCGAGAAATTGATACTCTGTTCGGCCGCATCTGTTTCTATTTCGTGTTCAACGATGACTCGTATCGCAAATCCCTGGGAGTGCGAGAAGCGGACATGTAGGCTTCTTCATATTCACCCGCAATATTGTCCCAGGACAACAGCCGTCTCAGGTCCCGGGCTGCCGATCTGGCTCGCTGATGTGCTTCGTTCCCAAGCGCGAGAACATCATCGATAACAGACGCGAGCTGTGTGCTATCGCCGTACTTCGTAACATGCTGCGCCCCGGATCTCTCTAGTAATTCGCTGCACCCACTATTCCCCGCCGTGATTACTGGAACTCCACACATCGTTGCCTCAAAAGCAACCATCCCGAACGACTCCGATTTTCCAGCGTATACCACAACATCCGAGTCTACGAAAGCTTCGTTTTTGTCTTGACCCGCTATGGGATCAACAAAAAGAACCGACTCTTTCACAGCCAGATCCTCAGACAACTTGGTAAGCGTGGCCTTGTATCTCTGATCTGGGCCAATAATCGCCAACCTGGCTTCCTGTCGATGGCGGCTGATAGCAAAGGCTTTAATGAGAGTGTCGATGCCCTTCTGCGGGTGCACACGGCCCAGGTAAGTTATCAGGTATCGGGTATGAATGTCATGCCGAGCTCTGAATCCGCCGCGCGGCGGGAGACTCGCGTAGCTTTCGAAATCGAGCCCGTTATATATCACGGCGACGTTCTTTGGTCCGGGGACTATCGCGCGATACTGTGACGCTTCATCCTCCGACGAAGCGATACATAACGCGCTTCCCGCCAGAATCCTGTGGCCGATCAGACGATCGAACGCTCCCTTGGCCAAAACACTCGTATTCCCGTGATGCAATGAGCCCCGCGCCTGAATCACGTAAGGAATTCCGTATCTGCGGCAAAAGTAACTTAGGACAGCGGTCAGAAAATCCCGGTAGCCATCTAAGTGCACTAGATCGCAGCTCTTAAGTTCGGTCCGGCAGAACCGAATGATATCAGGACAAACAAACGGACCGAACGAGTTGAGCCCCAACGGGATGAGTTTGTGCGTGTCAAAGTAAATTACGTCGATGCCATCATACAGCCGACGCTCGGTCCGAGTAAATAGCTTCCTGGTCCTGTTCGCTAGGTTGGTGCAACAGACGGTAATCTGATGTCCTCGCCCCAGTAACGACTTCGCCAAATAGTAACTGTTGTACACGGGACCGCCGAGCTCGGTGGCGGGCATGAAGGCCAACGTGGAATAGCAGATTTTCATACTTCACTTCCCTCTCTGGCGAAAGGCTGAGATCGACCGGTGTCGAGCGGCTAGAGCATTCTGCCGGTTGGGCCGACTATGCTTTCCGTCCGGCCACGTAGCGATGAAGCGCCCGCGCGAGGGGCCGCACCGGTTTGTATAATCCACGAACGATAACCCGGTACCGCCGCAGCGAGGGATTGACATAAAAGGCGTGCGCGAAGTTATAGTCTAGTACTGCTAAGCCCCCGACCATGCGTCTCTGCCAACCGCTTGGAGCCAATCGTTCCGCTGTCAGAACATGTGAGCTGTTGACTGTTGTCCAGTACTTGCAACCCCTAAACAATCTCGCGTTATTCACGACTTCCGGAGATGTGAGAAAGTTGCGCGTATCCGCCGAGCGAATTTGGACGCCGCGTTTGAATGAGTGAGCCGGTTTTATGTCCGCTGACGGCGTATGAGAATAGTCGTGCGCAGGTTCGACAGCCGTGATCATTGAAGTCGCGTCAACCACTTTAATCCCCCTCGTCATGGGATTGTAAACCAGCCACGGGCTCCAATAGAATCGACCGATCGCGAACGGGGGCATCTTTGGCCATAAGCCTTTCTGGAAAACAAAGTAATCCGAATCTGTCGTGCCATATCTGCCCTCTGCTGCAACCCGAGCTTTCAACTGCGCTTCCCAATCCCCAGCATCGAAATGGATCGGCTGGGAAATATCGATGCCTACCACTTTTCGGCCTACGATCAGAAACCGCTCGTCGGAAATTATCCTGCACACCCGATGCAGCGTTTCCATGAAGTCGCTCATGAGTATGATGTCCGCGTTGATGTAGCACATCAGGTCGTGTCTGGAAGCAGATTCCGCGGCAGCGAAGATCGAATTCACCAGGGGCGTCCCGTATTCGTTTCGAGCCACATTGGGAAGGTGAAGAGCCCCGATCTCATTTGCCATTTCCGCTGTACCTTCGTCTACACCCAGAAGAATGATATCCGGACGAGGTTGCAGCCGGGTCCAACTGCGGATCGCATTTTCCTGAATACCTTTGAACCGGCCCCGGAAAGCTTTGGGTGTTGAGAATAGGGTTAACATAAATTAGTCCGACCTCGCGTTTTTTAATACGTAGAGACCTAATCCGAAGCATAAGGGGGTGGGCTCCCTCGCAAGCGCTACGCCCTCGTCCGCCCGCACCCACAGATTGTTTTCATCCTTGAGCCAGCTTTCTTGCTCTAATATCTCCCATCCGTCAAGGAGCCGGGGAAGCCGTTCCGGCCCATAGACGCGGTGTAACGGCCGAAACGTGCGGTCCTGACCGATCGGAATTGTGAACAACATAAGCTTGCCGGGGCGCAGAACCGCTTTCAGGACGGCCATGGCCTCCAAATCTCCATCCGGCTTAGCGTCCACAACGTCATACCTACCGTTTAACCCAACGTGCTCAATTGCCGAGACATTGATGATGAGATCGAAATGGTTGGACGGGAACAACGATTTTAGAATGTCGCCTTGAACAAACCGGAGGCCAGGGTGGACATAGAACCAGCGGACGGGCATCATGTCCAGAGCAGTCACCTGAAACCCTTTTCGCGCCGCGGCCAGCGCCATCCAACCGGGACCACTGCCAAAATCCAGCGCCACCCCGCCGCCTTCGGGAATGTGCGCGACGACCCAGGAGTACTCAATGTCGCGGTCACCCTTCATGTTTATAGGAAGATCGTCGCCGCCGACCAGGCTTCCGTACATTCTCTGGTAAAGGCGAACAAGCTTGGGTGTCGTCCATAGAAATGTTTTTGAGAGCAGACCCATTTGTGCTATCTCTTTGCGCCTACAAGTTATTTTACGAAGTAGTTGATGCCTGCGCGATACCACAAGTTGACCCTGCGCCGAGGCTCCGGAGCGAGGCGCAAGATGGGTGACTGGATCTCGTTCTTCGCCGCAAGCAAAATTGTCCGCCGACGCCGACGGAGGAGCCCGGCGTGGAAATCTTCATAATCGGGCAACACGCTCGTTTTGTACACGGAGGGGTAACCGACTCGATAGAGGCTCTTTATGAACCACGATTCGGATGGAATGTCCGCTATGTAGTTCACTCCTTGGTTTTCTCTCTGTATCTCCTCGAAAAGCACCGTCGACTGCGATCGGAAAGGTGCGATCACAGACTCCATGACGAGGACCTTGCGCGTCAGAGCCTCCAGGTTCCGCATGGCCCGAAATGGATTTTCGAGGTGATAAAGAAGCCCAAAGCAGAAGACCAGATCGTAAGAACCGATCTCCGCGGCACTCAACTCCTCGACGTTACCAATCTTGCATTGAACATCCGGGTTTCTCCGTTTTGTCTCATTGACATTCTCCTGTCGGACGTCACATGCTGTAACCTGCAGGCCCAAATCCCCCAGAAATCTGGTAAAGAAACCGAATCCGCATCCGACATCGAGAGCCGTTTTCAAGCTCTGCGACTTAAGGAGAGGCACCAGAATCTTCTCTGCGCATTCCTCTCTTTTTTTATTGATCAGGAGGGCTTGCTCGGTTTCAAATGCAGAAGTGCTCATAAATCAAAGGCCTTCTTTCTCAAGGCGCCTGATAAAGATTGCCGGTCGACAGTGTCCAGGACGAAACGCCACACGATCAGGGCGAAGAGCGTCAGACAAGTGGCCGTGACAAAACTCTGGTGCCAAATCCCAAGGTTATAAATGACTCTTACGAGCGAAAGAGAAGCAAGTAAGGCGCCGCACGCAAACATCGCCCTAAAAAAACCCTGCTGAATGAGCGCCGTTACGCGCACCCGCAGTAGCCGCGACGCGACGCTTGCGAAGATTATTAGCTCCATAGCCGAACGCAAAGTCCAGGCTAATGCCGCACCCACCAGTCCGAGCCTTGTGATGAGGAGCCACAATAAGATCATATATACTGGAATGTATGCGAGGAAAACTTTGGCCCGCAAGTCGGGCCGGCCAATTCCGTCGAGGAGATTCGCTGGCATCTGCGAGAGTCCATTTAGCAGCATCCCGACGGCCAGAATTTGAAAGACCGCCGTACTGCGAATCATGAACTCTTTCCCAAGCCATAGCCGGAGGATTTCGGGCGCGAAAACAATTCCCACGACCACGAGGGGGACCATGACTAGGAGTATGTACTTCAGGCTGCGCAGGTAATAGCGCTCCAGGCTCTCGTGGCTTCTGGCATGAAGTGTGCTAAATGCTGGGAACAGGGTTGTAGCGATCACACTAGGGATGATGAGAAGCCGAAAAACCATGTCGTAGGGCACCGTGTAGTAGGCGACCACTGACACGGAAAGCAGGGCTCCAACGGCAAATCGGTCGAACGAAACCAGGAGAGGAACCAGGAGATTGCATAGTGCTATCCATCCGCCGAAGCTCAATAAAGGACGGATCAAATCTCTCTGAGGGGATATTGAACGGCGTAGCGCCGGGAAAAGCCGGAAGCAAAGAAAAAGGTACGCCGTCGCGTTGATCACCCACAAACAGATGATCATGCCTATGATTTGAGGCAGACGTAACCTCAGCAAAACCCCGATGGCGGGAAGGGAAACATTTAGCAAGCTAGCGGGAATCTGTACGCAAGCAATGAGGTCGAAGCGCTGACTGGCCTCGAGCACACCTCTCAGGTTTCGTGAAGAGATAACGAGCGGCGTGGCTAAACTTAGAAGATAGAAAGTCTGTTTACCCTCGACAAGCACGTTGGGCGATATTTTCAGAAACCTTGAGACCAGCAACGGAGTACAAGTGGCGAGGACCACAGCTCCAAACAAGCCTATGGCCAACTGCACCACCAGCGAAGTCCAGATTATATGCGGAATGCGCTCAAGTTGATCTTTTCCCAACGCTTCCGATACGAATTTCGTTGTAGCCCGCCCGAGTCCCAGATCAAACAGATTGAAATATCCGATGAGAGACCAAGCCAGCGATAACAGTCCAAAACGTTCCGTACCCAGCCCGCGGATAAGAAAAGGAACGGTAAGGATCGCAATTGGTAACGGTAGAACCAGCGCGATGAAGCTCAGACCCGTATTGCGGACGAGCAGACTGCCGTCGATCTTCACGGATAATTCACTCCCCGCACGGGCAAAGGCTGCGCGGCGATTAGCGTGTGCCAGCCCAAACGTTGCTCCAGCCACCGGAAGAATCGGGGCGGCATCCAGCGAAAATACCATTCACGTTCATATTCATACAGCACGTATTTGTCGATTTTATATGGAAAAATGTGATCTTTGTGGATTTTCTCGACTTTAAATGCGCGCATGAGTTCGCGGACCTGGCGAAACGAGTAGTAGTAAGTTACGGGGCAGCCGGTCTGAGCCTCAGAGTAAGCACGCACCAACTCGTCGGCTTTCCAAAAGGCGCCATTCCCACACTTCATGATAATCCAGAATACCTTCCAGCACCATTTTGCGTACAACATTATCCGCAATTCGGTGTGAGGTCCGCAGTACTTCTGAATTTCGGCAAAGACCTTCTGCGGATGAGGCGTATGATGTATTACGCCGAAAGAGTAGATCAGATCGAACGTCTGAGGCGGGATCGAGGCGCTTAGTTCCTCTGCACTGCCACAATGGAATTCCGCCTTGAGCCCGTAAACTTCAAACCGTCTGCGAGCGATCTCCAGACTTCGGGGCGAAAGATCGATAACCGTGAGTTGCGCGCCGGCACGCGCAAAGTTGATTGAATCTGTTCCGATTCCGCATCCGACTTCCAACACCTTCTTGCCTTTCCAACGGTGAAAATCAGCGAACCCGGGAATGTGAGGTTCGACGAAATACTTTCTCGCCTCGACTTCGTCAAAGTACTCTCGCGTACCTTGAATCCTAGTGGAGTGGCGAATATTGCAGGGCCTCCGATCCCAGTACGCTTGCACTTCCTCAATGGCTTTACTGCTGGCCACAGTATGTCTCCTTCTCCTAACCCGGCATAGCCGGAACCGAACCAAAAAACGCGCGTTTACGATGCCGGAATGGGCGTCGAACTGTTAACCAAGCGGTACAAAGATCAGATCGCTGGGGTTCCGTCCCCTGCTACGACTGGATCATCATCCAGGGGACCGTACCGGGGTGGCGCTACGCCAGTGGGATGACCGACTTACTGTTAGCAGCACCAGATCCGGATCTTCGACTATCCGAAGTGGACCGAGCCGTTACGCGCGCTTCGCGGAAAACAAGGAGAGAATCGCGGCCGAGCAACGCCATCGAGATCGAATATGTGCGGAGCAGAGACTTTGGGCTCCAGAGACTGACCAGGGTGCAGAGCCTGCAAGGTTCACTGCGCGGCGGCCAGCCCTTCTGAGCCTCGCAGCGAGTAGCAGAGGTTGCGGGGGCTCTGATCCCAGAAGTCCCGAACGCTTTCAATGCTGCGCTGTGGCGATCTGGGAGACCCGCGATGAGACGTACCTGTTCGTTATTGGCAGGCGCCAGTCTTTTCCGAATGCCCGGGGAGTAATCTTAATTCCAGGAGGACTCTGGCGCCGCTTGTATTCGCTTCGGTCGATCATTCCAACCACCTTCGAGACAACGTCATAGGGCGATTGTGAGCTCACGATATCCGCTGGCGCCAG
>OCZU010000643.1_pt1 | contig 23569 bp, 23 predicted proteins | sample 1539001 | NCBI WGS metagenome assembly OCZU01 (sample SAMEA3539306, study PRJEB22396) | soil metagenome | biome: tundra; feature: field; material: soil | place: USA | collected 2010-05 | depth 0.15 m | reverse complement strand
GCGGAGCACCTGCACGCATCTGGATCTGGCATCGAACACGTGGACGGGAGACCAGGGGCCGCACTTTAGTGGTTTGCTCCGTAAGTCCATCGGGGGGTTCTCAGGCTACGACTGGCAGGGCGCTCCGGTCTCGGCCGACAGGCCAGGGGCTTGACCTCAGCGACGTGCGCGGCTTCCAGCACGATCCGGACACGGACGACCTGCTGGTAAGGCGGTATGGGAGCGGGCCAGCTTCTTCAGGCGGCGCCGCTCGGCGACGGACAGCACGATCTGGCGTGCGCGGGGGGGCAGGCACGGGCAGGAGCACTCCTGCGAGAGGATCTTCACGATGACCTCGCTGATCATGCCGCCGGCGACGCCCATGCCAGGCGAGCGACGCGCCGGACCGGCATGATGTCGCTCATGCCCGCCATCCCTGAGTCGACCAGGACCTCGCTCGCCCAGCGGCTGCGCGCGCACGCCAAGGCGAACTGGCCCCAGCTGACCACGGTCCATGTCCGCTATCGCGGTCAGTTCGCCTACGTGGACGGCGAGCTGACCGACGGTGAACGACTGCCGCTCATGCGGCTGCGCTACGGAGGATCCGCCCATCGGTGGGGTTCGGCCGTCTACGTGGCGAGCAAGGACAGCTACGAGAACCAGATCTGGTTCAACGGCACCACCGAAGAGGTCTTCGACCTGGTCTGCGACCTCCACGTGACCAACGCCGGCTCCTGACCACCAACAGCACGCGAGCGCTCGGACCGTCATTCCCGAAGGACTTCCAGCGCAGGCCACTTAGGGCAGGGACGACATGGCTCAGCTTGTGGCCATCAGATCAGCCAGGGCACGAGTGATCAGCACCCGAGCCTCCGTCCCATAGCTGGCTGCTTCGGCCAACCGATCGAAGAAAGTCACATAAGTCGCGATCTCGGACGGCTGGCTGAGCTTGAGCTCGGCTGTCAGGTGCTCGACATGCACAACACGTTCGTCGTATACGTAGAAACCGTGAACGGGCGCGACTGCAAGCTGGCGCTCGAAGGGGATCACGCCGAACTTGATCGTCGTCAGTGTGGTCAGCGCCACCAGCCGGTCAAGCTGGCCAGCTAGCACCTCAGGCGGGCACAACCGGTACCGAAGCGCCGCCTCGGTGATCACAAAGTGGAAACGCTTACCGGGCCGGTACAGCACCTGCTGGCGCTGCATCCGAGCGCCAACTGCCTCGTCAATATCGTCGGCAGCGCCGATTTCCTCCAAGCTCTCGGCCAGCCGGTAGCGAGCGTACTCCGCCGTCTGAAGCAAACCAGGCACGAAGACGTTCTCGAAGTTGCGGACGGATACGCTTTCGGCCTCGATCTCGGCAATGGCGTCCTGGGTTGCCCGCTGGCCCGCCCGGAACATCCGCCGGAACTCGACATACTGACCTTCCAGCGTGCGCAGGGAGGCGATGAATTCCTCGGCAAGCTCGGGATGCCCGCAGGCTCGCGTCCACGCGTCAATGTCGTCCTCAGACGGCGTTTGCTTCCCGCCCTCAATCTTGGAGATCTTGCTTGGATGCCAGCCGTGGGCGGCCGCGAGCTGCCGACCGGTGAGGCGAGCGTCACGGCGCAGTTCCCGGAGCCTGAGTCCGAGCGCTTCCCGTGCTCGCTGAAAGCTCGGCACTTACCCGCTGTACGCCGTGAACGGAACGGCGTAGCGCCAGGCGACGTCACGCCAGTAGCAGTGCTTGACCACCATGGCCGGATCGGTGAAGACCTCGGCCCCGAGGAGTACATCATCGTCCGCGAAGCGCAAGATGCCTACGCTGGACGAGTCGATAAGCCAGAAGTCGTAGCCTGGCAGGTCAAGATTCTTGGCCCGCCCTCGTGGTAGGTAACGAATATCCTCGCCCGCAGCCACATTGACCCGAGCCAAATCCAATCCGAACCGGGTGTAGTCGCTGTGCGGCTCGTCCACGATGCGCACCCGCATCATCCGCTGGCCCACTTCGGTGCGTTGCCGCATCATCGCGGCCCATTCCTCGTTCCACACATAGTCCGGCTCGCCAGCCAGAAACCGGCGCACCTCGTCGGTCTCCTCGGCCTCGTTGTACCGTTCCCGGGTCTCCAACCGGAACGCTGTGTGCTCGTAGCCGAGGACGAAGTCGGCGAGCGCCTGACCAATGAGAAGCCGAGTCACTCGCCGTCCTGCGCGAAGCGCAGCAGTCCCTTGGGGATCTCGACGTAGAACTCATCGTCACGGACGTCAACGAGGTCGGCAACAGCCTCCTGGTCCGTGACGAGCTTGCCTTGCACTACATAGGTATCACGGTCAGTCGCATACAGTGCCGGGCAGCCGGTGTGGCCCGACTCGGTCCCGAGCAATCGCAGTCGCATGCGTGTCAGCCTCTCAAGTTGCGGGGAACTACTCAATTCAATGCTCACCGATGCTCAGCGATGCGTCAAGCGCCACGACCACAGAACCGGTGGAGTCACATCAATCATGATCATGGGTATGACCCCGCCTAATTTACGGAATTCCACCCATGATCATGATTTTCGTGCCCCGAACACCGTGATCGGACGCCTGCGCTCCGCTTAGACGGGCGCCACCAGGCGTGCCAGAACTTCGTTAGCCAGGCCGGGGACATCTACCGGAGCAGTAGTGTCCACGACGATCAGCTCGCCCAGGCCGACCGGCTGGTCGAACTGGGACATGAAGTTCGCCGACACGGCGCGAACCACATGAACCGGATGACCCCAGCGGCGCGCTCGGCGTAGCCCCGGGTGGCGACCTGCATCGGGCATGCGCAGTACACCTCGACCAGTCGCCCGCCAAGTGCCGCAATCCGTCCCCGCTCATACTCGCTGTGCGGCCGGAAGTTCGCCTCCAGGACCACCGCCGGCGCGTCGGATGCCAGTGCCCAGAGCAGTTCCATGGGGGCGCCGCCCAGTCGCCTCGACCACGCCAGATCGGCCGGCGGCGCTCCGAGCCCGTCGTGCAGCGTTTCCTTGATGCGGTCCTTGCCGAGCAGCGCGAATCCCAGTTCGGCAGCGAGTGGTCGGGCGAGGCTGGTCTTGCCCGCACCCGGCGCGCCGGAGACAAGCACGACCCGCCGGTCGGCCCGGCCAGCCAAGCTGCTCGCCGACCCAGCCGGCACTCTGCGGGCTGCCCCAGCCGCGCCGCGGGCGACCCTGCTGCACTGCGGACGGCCCCGGCTGTGCTGCAGACACCCCCGGCTGCCCGGGCATCAGCGCAGCCGCTCGGGAACCCGGAACACGTCGCAGACCGCGCGCCAGACGACCTTGGCGTCCTCGCCGTCGGCCAGCGCCTGGTCGACCGTCCGGCCGCCGAGTGGCCCGAGCACATGGTCCTTGGCGACGCTTTCGGCATAGGTCTCGCCGAACTGCGCACGCATCTGCTCCCAGAACGCCGTCAGCCGCACCGCGCCAGGCTACCCGCGACTCGCACCTGACGGAATGCAACGCCAGGATGGAGTGTTAGCCCGGCTGGAGGACGTCCGCACCGCCGAACCCCCGGAGACTCTGCCGTGACACCGCAGGCCGTGCCAGCCCAGGCCGCGCCGCGTCACGCCGTGTCACTCGAACCCAACCGGGTTCTCCTGCTGTTCGGCCGGCGCCACATCGATCTTCAGCGCGTATCAAGCGCCATCTGTCGCACCTTCTGCTGATCTCGGTCCCCGACCGCAGCCATCTCGTCCGCTCAGCCGGACGTCGGCCGTGCGCCCGAAAATCACAACCAGAAGGATGCCCGATGCCATCTCAGCCGCAGCGCGGTCAGGGTCAGTGGGCCGCTGGCCACTTCGAGCCGCTGAACGCCGCCGAGCGATTCAAGAAGGACGACGCCGGGCTCAATGTCCGCGACCGGATCCTGACCCGGTACGCCTACCAGGGCTTCGGCTCAATCGACCCGACCGACCTGCGCGGGCGGTTCCGCTGGTGGGGGCTGTACACCCAGCGCCGGCCAGGAATCGAAGGCGGCCGCACCGGCGCCCTGCAGGACACGGAGATCGAGGACTCCTACTTCATGATGCGAGTCCGCATCCCCGGCGGGCAGCTCACCAGCGATCAGCTGCGCACCGTCGCCGGAATCGCCAAGGAGTACGGCCGCGACCTAGCCGACATCACCGACCGGCAGAACGTCCAGTACCACTGGATCAGGATCGAGGACGTCCCTGCGATCTGGGAGCGGCTCGAAGCGGCCGGCCTGTCCTCGCTGCAAGCCTGCGGTGACGTGCCGCGTAACATCCTGGGCTGCCCGGTGGCCGGGCTCGACGCGGCCGAGGTGATCGACGCGACCGCCGTCCTGCGCGCCACCGAGGCAGTCGCCGCGGCCAATCCCGAGTTCGGCAACCTGCCGCGCAAGTACAAGACCGTGATCTCCGGCTGCGCCACCCAGTGCACGGCGCACGAGATCAACGACGTCTCGTTCGTCGGCGTTACCGGCCCGGACGGCACGCCGGGCTTCGACCTGTGGGCAGGCGGCGGCCTGTCGACCAACCCGATGCTCGCCCAGCGGATCGGCGTGTTCGTCCAGCCCGACCAGGTGCCCGCCGTCTGGGCCGGCGTGACCAGCCTGTTCCGCGACTACGGCTACCGCAGGCTGCGCAGCCGCGCCCGGCTCAAGTTCCTGGTCGCCGACTGGGGGACGGAGCGGTTCCGCGAGGTGCTGGAAAAGGAGTACCTATGCGCCGCGCTGCCGGACGGCCCGGCCCCGCCGCCTCCGCCACCGGGCTCCCGCGACCACGTCGGCGTGCACCGCCAGCGGGACGGCCGGTACTACGTCGGCGTCGCGCCGCACGTCGGGCGCACATCAGGCAGCCAGCTCTGGCAGGTGGCCGATCTGGCGCAGGAGTTCGGGTCGGGCCGGGTCCGGACCACCATCGAGCAGAAATTGCTGATCATCGATATTCCTGAACGTAACCTTCCGGCGCTGGTCGCCGAACTTGACGCCATCGACCTGCAGGCCCGTCCCTCGGTGTTCCGCCGCTCCACCATGGCCTGCACCGGAATCGAGTTCTGCAAGCTGGCGATCGTGGAGACCAAGCAGCGGGCCCGCGACCTGTATACCGAGCTAGACCGCCGGCTGCCTGACTTCGACCAGCCGATCACGATCAACGTCAACGGCTGCCCGAATTCCTGTGCCAGGTTTCAGCTGGCCGATATCGGCCTCAAAGGCTCGATCGTCGACGGCAACGAGGGCTTTCAGGTGCACCTCGGTGGCTCACTCGGCGCCGACCCCGCGTTTGGCAGGAAGCTGCGCGGGCTGAAGGTGAGCGCCGACGCCCTGCCCGACTACGTGGAGCGGCTGCTGCGCAGCTACCAGGCCGACCGCGGCGTCGGCGAGCAGTTCGCGTCCTGGGTCCGCCGGGCCGACGAGCGGCTGCTGGCATGACCGGTGAGCGTCAGGTGCCGTTCTTCTGCCCGTACTGCGGTGACGAGAACTTGCGGCCGGCCGGGCCGGAGGCCGGCGACTGGGAGTGCGGAGCCTGCGCGCGGGCGTTCCGGCTCAGCTTCGTCGCCGTTAGCCGGCCTGGGCACCGCGCGGCCGGCCCGGACGACTCAGCCGATCGGCCGCCGGGCACTCTCGCCGGAGCCGGATCGTGACCGGCTACCCGATCGAGCTCGATCTCACCGGACGGCGCGCGACCGTCGTCGGCGGCGGGCCAGTCGCGCTGCGCCGGACTCGGGCACTGGTCGAAGCAGGCGCCCAGGTCACCGTCGTCGCGCCGCGGATCGCCGAGGAATTCGGTGAACTTCCGGTGACAGTCCGCCACCGCAGGTACCGGGCTGGCGACCTGGCCGGTGCCTGGCTCGCCCACGCCGCGACGGACGACCCCGCGGTCAATGCCGAAGTAGCCGCGGCGGCCGACCGGGCCAGGATCTGGTGCGTCCGCGCCGACGACGCCGCCGTCTCCGCCGCCCGGATGCCGGCCGTCACCAGGCACGGCGACCTCACCGTCGCGGTGACCTCAGGCGGTGACCCGCGCCGGTCACAGCGGCTCCGGTCCGCGATCAGCCGGGCACTCGCCGACGGCAGCCTCCCGATCCGCCGCTACCGCGGCTCGCCGACTGGCAGCGTTGCCCTGGTCGGCGGCGGTCCCGGCGACCCGGAGCTGATCACCGTCCGGGGCCGGCGCCTGCTGGCAGAGGCCGATGTCGTGGTCGCGGACCGGCTCGGGCCGCGCGACCTGCTTGCCGAGCTTGACCCGGACGTGGAGATCATCGAGGCGGGCAAGGCGCCTGGCGCCCATCACCTGACCCAGGACCAGATCAACGCGCTGATCGTCGACCGGGCGCTGGCGGGCAGCCGTGTCGTCCGGCTGAAGGGCGGCGACCCGTTCGTGTTCGGCCGGGGCGGCGAGGAGGCCCTGGCCTGCGTGCGGGCTGGCCTGCCCGTTCAGGTGGTGCCGGGGGTGACTAGCGCGATCGCCGTTCCGGCCAGCGCCGGGATCCCGGTCACGCATCGAGGTATCACCCAGGACTTCGCGGTGGTCTCCGCCCATCTCGACCCGTCCAAGCCCGGGACGACCGTCGACTGGCAGGCGCTGGCCTGCGGTGCGGGAACACTGGTCTTGCTGATGGCCGTCGCGCACCTCGACGTGATCGCCGCCGAACTGATCAAGCGCGGACGGGACGCGGGCACACCGGTAGCCGTCATCCGGGACGGAACGCTGCCCAGCCAGCATGTGCTCATCTCGAGCCTCGACCAGGTCGCGGCCGACGCCGCCAGGCACGGCATCCGCCCGCCAGCCGTAGTCGTGATCGGCGAGGTCGTCCGGCTCAGAGAGATGCTCGGTGCGGCCGCATCAGCCGACCTCGCCGGCGAGACCGGCCCGGCCTGGGCCGACCAGTTCCCCGAACGGCTCGGTGCGGCATGAGCGGCCCGGCATTGCTGGCGGTCGCGCACGGGAGCAGCCATCCCGCAGCAGCCGCTGCGGTCACCGCGCTGGCCGCTCAGGTAGTCAGGCTGGCTCCGGTCATCGACATCCGGCTGGCCTTCGTGCAGCACGCGGAGCCGTCCGTCGCCGACGGCCTCGCCGCCGCCGGCCGCGACGTCGTCGTCATCCCGCTGTTGCTCTCGACCGGATACCACCTGAGCACCGACATCGCCAAGGCCGCCAGCGACGCGGGCCTGCCGCCTAGCCGGATAGCTGGCCCGCTCGGTCCCGATCCGCTGCTGGTGACCGCGATCGTCGCCCGCCTGGCCGAAGCGGGCGTCCCGGCCGGCACGCCGATTGTGCTTGCCGCGGCCGGCTCGTCAGACCCGGCCGCGGCAGCCGAGGTGTCGCGACAGGCCGAGTGGCTGGCGGACAGTCTCAGTGTCCCCGTGCTCGCCGCGTTCGCCGCCGCCGGCGGGCCAACTCCCGCGCAGGCAGTCGCCGAACTGCGATCACGCACCGCAGGACCGGTCGCCGTCGCGAGCTACCTGCTGGCACCTGGCCAGTTCCACGACCGGCTGGCGCAGAGCGGTGCCGACTGGGTCACCGCCCCGCTCGGCGCCAACCCCGCGGTCGCAGGCCTCGTCATCGACCGATACCGAGCCACCACCAGATCAAGCTGACTCCGACCTCCGCGGCATGACCGACGCCGTCTCCCGTCTGTGGCTTCGGGACGGAGAATAGCAAGCATGACGACCCCAGACCGTGCACCGACTGCCGCCTCGCAGGCGCCCGGATCGCCCCAGGAGCCGGCCGGGATCAGGGTGCGCCGGGCCGGCCGGGTGATCCTGCTCGATCCGCAGGACCGCGTTCTGCTGATGCGCTACGACGACGGCCCGCCGAACGGAGTCCACTGGTCGACACCGGGCGGCGGGCTGAATCCCGGCGAGGACTACCCGGCAGGCGCGCTCCGCGAACTGACCGAGGAGACCGGCTGGACCGACATTGCCCTGCTCGGCGAGGTGCACCGAGCGGCCCACAAGATGGAGTTCGGCAACCGCCTCATCCGCCAGCAAGAGCGCTTCTACCTCGCCAGGACGGTCCAGCCCGGCCGTGAGATCACCGGCGTGGACGCCATGCACGTCGCCGACCGGATCGCTGCCTGGCGCTGGTGGACGCTGCAGGAACTGGACTGCGCCACGGAGCAAGTCTGGCCGGCCGAGCTTGCCGAGCTGATCCGGCTCATGATCAGCCTCGGCCGCTAGCCGGAAAGCCGGCCGCTAGCTCGAAAGCCAGGGTCGGCCGCAGTCAGCCCCGGGACCACCCTCCTTCGTACTTGGTAGGCGTCCCGCACCCTCGCCAACCTGGCCAGGCTGCACCTGCCGATCCCGCCCGGGTTCCAGCGCGTGTAGCAGCCAGTGCGCCGCAATTCCAGCACTGGCCGAACACGAGTGTCAGTGGTTAGCGGCAGGATGGGAGGATGCCTGCTCGATCACCGTCAACCGCGGACTCAGCCTTCGCCGGGCCGCTGGCTGGCTTCAGCGAGCCGACAGCGTCCTGGTTCCTGGCCGCGTTCGCTGAGCCGACGCAGGCACAGGGACAAGCCTGGCAAGCTATCCGTAACGGGGAGCACGCGCTAGTCGTCGCACCAACCGGCTCGGGCAAGACGCTGGCCGCGTTCTTGTGGGCAATCGACAAGCTGGTTACCGAGCCGGCTCCGCCCGATCCGAAGCTGCGCTGCCGGGTGCTGTACATCTCTCCGCTCAAGGCACTGGCCGTCGACATCGAGCGAAATCTGCGCTCACCGCTGGCCGGCGTCAGCCAGGCCATGCGGCGGCTCGGGCTGCCGGAGCCAGAGGTCAGGGTCGGTGTCAGGACCGGCGACACCGCCGCAGACGAACGCCGTCAGCTGGCCAGCAAGCCGCCGGACATCCTGATCACTACGCCAGAGTCGCTGTTCCTGCTGCTCACCTCGAAGGCGCGGGACGGGCTGCGCGGCGTACAGACGGTGATCATCGACGAGGTGCACGCGCTGGCTGGCGGCAAGCGCGGCGCGCACCTGGCGTTGTCCCTGGAACGGCTCGACGCGCTGCGCGGCACGGGTCAGCCGGCGACACTCGGGCCAGCCGACCGAACCGGACCGGACGGGAACGGACTGGCAAGAACCGGACCAGCCGCACCTGGACCGGCAGGAACCGGACCAGCCGGAACGGGACCGCGGACCGACGCGGACCAGGTGCGGCCGGCCCAGCGGATCGGGCTGTCCGCGACCGTGCGTCCTCCCGAGGAGGTCGCGTCCTTCCTTGGCGGCGCGCTACCGGTAACTATCGCGGCGCCGCCGAGCGAGAAGCGGCTCGAAATCACGATCGTCGTTCCGGTGCAGGACATGGCGGACCTTGAGTCAGCCGGCGGCCCGCCGCCGTGGAACCCGGACGGCCAGGATGACGAGGAACTGACCGCGCCTGGCGGCCCGTCGCGAGCCAGCCGGCTATCACCGATCGTCGGTCCCGCCGAATTCGCCGCCCAGGCCGGGGTAGGTAACCCCGGCGCGGCGGGCGCCGCCGGGCAGGCGGGCGCCGGGCTCGCGCACGACGGCCCGCCGACGTTGCCCGGCCCCGCAGCCGGACCCGGCGGTCAGGGACGAACTAACTCGATCTGGCCGCATGTCGAGGCCCAGGTACTCGACGCGATCGAGCAGCACCGCTCGACCATCGTTTTCGCCAACTCCCGCCGGCTGGCCGAGCGACTGTGTGCCCGGCTCAACGAACTGGCCGCCGAACGTGCTGCGGAGCGGGCCGAGATCGCGGCCGAGCGGGCGAGCGTCTACCCCGATGACGCCGATCTAGCTGACGGCGCCGGCTCCGGCGGCGCCGGCCCGGGTCCGCTCACTCCCGTGGTGATCGCCCGCGCCCATCACGGCTCGGTCTCCAGGCAGGAGCGCGCTCAGATCGAGGAGGCGCTCAAGGCCGGCCGGCTCCCTGCTGTCGTGGCCACGTCGAGCCTTGAGCTGGGTATCGACATGGGCGCGGTCGATCTCGTTATCCAAGTTGAGTCACCGCCCTCGGTCGCCAGCGGCCTGCAGCGAACCGGACGGGCCGGGCACAACGTGGGCGACGTGTCCCGTGGCGTGATCTTCCCGAAGTACCAGGGTGATCTCGTGCAGGCGACCGTGGTCGCGGACCGGATGCGCAGCGGCCAGATCGAGGAGCTGCGGATGCCCCGCAACCCGCTCGACGTGCTGGCTCAGCAGATCGTCGCGATGACGGCGATGGACGACTGGACCGTCGATGAGCTGGCGCGAGTCGTCCGGCGGGCGGCGCCGTTCGCCGGTCTGACCCGGTCGGTGCTCGAAGCCGTGCTCGACATGCTGGCCGGCCGGTACCCGAGCGAGGAGTTCGCCGGCCTGCGGCCGCGCCTGGTCTGGGATCGCGCGACCGGGACGTTGCACGGCCGGCCTGGCGGCCAGCGGGTCGCTGTCACCAACGGCGGGACGATCCCCGACCGCGGCCTGTTCGGCGTCTTCCTGGCCGGTCCGCGGGACCGGACCGGGCGGCACTCCCGCCGGGTTGGCGAGCTTGACGAGGAGATGGTCTACGAGTCGCGGGTCGGCGACGTGTTCGTGCTCGGCGCGAGCTCGTGGCGGATCGAGGACATCACGGCCGACCAGGTGCTTGTCTCGCCGGCTCCCGGGCAGCCGGGGAAACTGCCGTTCTGGCACGGGGACACACCTGGACGCCCGGCCGAGCTCGGCCGGGCGATCGGGCAGTTCTGCCGCGAGCTCGGCGCGGCCGACCCGGCCACGGCGACGGCACGGCTGCGCGACGGCGGGCTGGACGAGCTAGCGGCCAGCAACCTGCTCAGCTACCTGACCAGTCAGCGCGAGGCGACCGGTTACCTGCCCGATGACCGCACCCTCGTGCTGGAACGGTTCCGCGACGAGCTCGGCGACTGGCGGCTGATCCTGCACAGCCCGTACGGAGCCAAGGTGCATGCCCCGTGGGCGCTGGCGATCGCCGCCAGGCTGCGCGAGCGGTATGGCGGCATGGACGTCCAGGCCATGTATACCGACGACGGGCTCGTGATCAGGGTCCCCGACACCGACGACCCGCCGCCGGCCGGCTTCGCCCTGCTCGACCCGGACGAGGTCGAGCAACTCGTCACCGCCGAGCTGGGCGGCTCGGCACTATTCGCGGCCAGGTTCCGCGAGTGCGCGGCTCGGGCGCTGCTGCTCCCCCGCCGTCAGCCAGGCCGCCGGTCGCCGCTCTGGCAGCAGCGCCAGCGCGCCGCCCAGCTGCTCGCCGTCGCCAGCGGCTACGGCAGCTTCCCGATCGTGCTTGAGACCATGCGCGAGTGCCTCCAGGATGTGTTCGACGTCCCCGCGCTGGTCAGCCTGATGCGTGATCTGTCCGGGCGCCGGGTCCGGCTGGTCGAGGTCGAGACTCCGGCGGCATCCCCGTTTGGCCGCTCGCTGCTTTTCCGGTATATCGGTGCGTTCATGTACGAAGGGGACGCGCCACTGGCCGAGCGGCGCGCTCAGGCACTGGCCCTGGACTCCACTCTCCTTGCCGAGCTGCTTGGTCAGGCAGACCTGAGGGAACTGCTCGACCCGCTGATTGTCTCCGAGGTAGAACGGGACAGCCAGCGCCTGTCACCTAGCCGCCGCTGCCGAAGTGCCGAGGGACTCAGCGACCTGATCAGGGAAATCGGGCCGCTGTCCGCGATGGAGATCGCGGCGAGGTGTACGGACCCCGCGCGGGGGGTGGCAGAGCCGGCCGATCCGGCAGTACTAGCCGATCCGGCAGAACCGGCAGCACCGGATGTCAGCGGCACCGCCGACGGCTCCGACGAGGTCGCGGCGAGCGAGGTCGCGGCGGCGTGGCTCGCCGGGCTGGCGGACCAGCGGCGGGTCATCGAGGTCCGGGTGGCCGGCGAGCAGCGGTGGGCCGCGATCGAGGACGCTGGACGGCTGCGGGACGCGCTGGGCGTCGCCCTGCCGACCGGGATCCCAGTTGCCTTCACCGAGTTGCTCCCCGATCCGCTGGGCGACCTCGTGGCCAGGTACGCACGGACGCACGGGCCGTTTACCGCTGCCGCCCTCGCGCACCGGCACGGGCTCGGCGTTGCTGTCGTGACCGGGATGCTGCACCGGCTGACCGCGGCAGGCAGGGTGGTCGAGGGCGAGTTCCTGCCGGGCATGGCCGGGCCGCAATGGTGCGACGCCGGCGTGCTGCGACTGCTGCGGCGCCGCTGTCTGGCCCGGCTGCGGCATGAGGCTGAGCCGGTGCCGCCGCAGGTACTCGCCGCATTCCTGCCTGCCTGGCAGAACGCCAGGCACGACCCGGATGGCTTCTTTGGCCGGGCGGCCGGGGAGGCGGGGTCCCTGCGTCGCCGGGGCCGGTCAGGCGGGCCCGACGCCGTTTACGCCGTGGTCGAGCAGCTCGCCGGGGCAGCCGTTCCTGCGGCAGCGCTTGAGTCGCTGATCTTGCCCGCCCGGGTTGACGGTTACGCACCGACGATGCTGGACGAGCTGACCGCGGCCGGTGAGGTGATCTGGGCTGGTGCGGGCGCCCTGCCGGGAGGCGACGGCTGGCTGGTGCTGGCGCCGGCCACGTCGGCTCCGCTGCTGCTCCCGCCGCCCGTGGAGATCACCACGACGCCGGTGCATGACGCGATCCTGGCTGTGCTTGATGGCGGCGGCGCCCTGTTCTTCCGAGGTCTCGCCGACCGGGTCGCTGGCCAGCTGACAGGCGCAGGATCCGACCGGATCGCCGGGCCGGGGACCCTCGGGATAGCTGTCGGGGCCGCGCTGGGTGCGGGCTCGGATGCGGCACGCGGTGCGAGCCGACCGAGTGACCAGGTGATCGCCGCCGCGATCTGGGATCTGGTCTGGGCCGGCCTGCTGAGCAACGACACGCTGGCTCCGCTTCGCACGGTGCTGCGCTCCGGCCGAGCCTGGGTGGCCACCAAGTCCGGCAGCACCAGGGCGGGAATTGGCGGCAGCGCGCCAGCGACCGGGCGGACAGGGCCCATCGTCGCACGGCGGCCCGCCTTCGGCCGCGCAGCGGTACTGTCCCAAAGCGGACCGCCGACCGTGAGCGGGCGCTGGTCGCTGCTGCCGCCCGCTGAGCAGGACCAGACTCGGCGACTGCATGCTCGCGCATTGTCAATGCTGGACCGGCACGGCGTCCTGATCCGCGGCGCAGTCGCCGCTGAGCGGTCACCCGGCGGTTTCGGCGCCCTGTACCCGGTGCTTCGGGCGATGGAAGATACCGGGCAATGCCGCCGTGGCTATTTCGTCGAGGGTCTCGGCGCAGCCCAGTTCGCGCTGCCAGGAGCAGTCGACCGGATGCGAGCGATGACGGACTCAGTCACCGGATCCCTAGCCGGCCCAGCGGCCGACGCGACCGCTCCCGGTGCCGCGTGGGCACGCGGCCTTACGTCCGGCACCACCGCTCCCAGCGCCACGTGGGCCGACTCACGATCCACGGACCGGGTCTCAGCCGGAGCACGGGTCGTTGTACTCGCGGCGGCCGACCCAGCGAACGCCTACGGAGCCGCACTGGCCTGGCCTGCACGTCCGCAGGAGGCACCTGGCGGTCACCGGCCAGGTCGCAAGGCGGGGGCTTTGGTAGTGCTGTCGGCCGGCCAGCTCGTGCTCTACGTCGAACGCGGCGGCAAGACGCTGCTCTCCTGGACATCCGACCCGGCCTTGCTCGGACCGGCAGCCACCGCCCTGGCGGGCGCCGTCCGCGCCGGGGCGCTCGGAAAGCTCACCGTCGAACGAGCCGACGGCGGCGGTGTCTACGATTCACCGCTCGCCCAGGCGCTCGAAGCCTCTGGCTTCCGGCCGACCCCACGTGGTCTGCGACTGCGCGCGTAGAACTCGACTCCGGTCGATTAGCCCAGCAGGCCGCCCAGACCACCGCTCGTGTGGCCCTCCCGCTGGCGACGTTCGTCATGAATGGCGTCGATGGCGAGTACGACGGCGAGAATGAAGACATCGTTCTGACCGTCAGCGATCTGGACGCTGAACTTTTCGCGCAGCGCAAGCTCCCGGTGCACTTCCGCGATCCGCCGCTGATCGTGGTCAATCGAGTACTGCCAGCCTCCGAAGTTCCCCTTGGCAGTCAGCCGGCCCATGCTGGAGTCGATCTCGTAGTGCTCGCCGAAGAATCCCTCGTGATGCACCTCGGCCATGCGGCGGCCACCGACCAGGATCTCGTGCCTCGTCGTGGCCAGGTGTTTCTTGATCAGCGCCAGTTCCTGACCGGATTGATCGCGCAAGGACAGACGCTGGATGACGCCGAAGTTTCCGTGCACATCGAACCTGGGCGTTCCTGAGTCGTCGGTAATGACGAAATGGTCGACTAGCGACCACTTGCTCGACAAGACATAGTGCATAGAACGAATACTGGTCCATGCCGGCGCAATCGGCAAATACCCCCGCTCACCGACTCAGAACCAGGTAACTACCCGCGATAGCTGCCGGGCTAGCCGGCAGCCTGAGGCTGGTCCGGTCCGGTCGGCTCCACGCCAAGATCAGCGGACTGTTCAGTAGCCGGATCGCCGGCCTCCTGGGCCGCATGATCGACTTCCTGGGCGGCCGGGTCGGCGCCTGAGTCGATGCCGTGCGTGCGCAGCAGCGCAGTTAGCCGCACGATCTCCGATTCCAGGTCCTCCCGGTTGCGCGACCTCACGCCCCGGATGCCCAGCCTGGCCTCGATCGCGGCCAGGCGTTCGCCGATCATCTCTAGCGCGTCAAACAACGTCAGCTCGCTCATGACCTCACCACCGGACGCGGGCGCTCGCAGCCTGATCCGCACACTCGCCGAACGCCGGACATGGCCGGGTCGATCGGATCCGACCTGTACGTCGGACGCCTCGGACTCGCGGCCGGGGAGCAGCCGGATGACCTGCTGCCGTATTCGGTTCAGGTCCCCTCCGAGCCGAACGAGCACCTGAACAGCGACACCCTCGCCCTCACGGATCAGCCCGAGCAGGATGTGCTCAGGGCCGATGTAGTTGACGCTAAGCTGCAGCGCCTCGCGCAGCGAGAGTTCCAGGACCTTCTTCGCCCGCGGCGTGAACGGAATGTGACCAGACGGGGACCGGCTGCCACGGCCGACCGTATCCTCCACCTGCTGGCGCACCGCTTCCAGACTGATGTCCAGGGTCAGGAGCGCTTGAGCTGCGGCGCTCTCGCCCTCGCTGAGCAGGCCGAGCAGTATGTGCTCCGTGCCGATGTAGTTGTGGTTGAGTGCCCTGGCCTCTTCTTGCGCCAGCACAACAACTCGGCGGGCCCGGTCAGTAAACCTCTCGAACATTTCTGCACGCCTCTACCCGGAGTCAGCAGCCGACCGTGCCGTAGCAGCTGGTCGGCTGAGGCCAGTACTCCCAACGTTATCTCGCCACCCGAAACCGAGATCATGAACTGTCCGGATCGACTCCGTGCTGGCCCAGCAGCGCCCGCAGCCGGCCGATCTCCGATTCCAGCGCCGCCAGGCTGCGCCGCGGGGGCCGCTCCGCGGCAGCCTCTGTCGGCCGCTCCGCGGCAGGCTCTGTCGGCCGCTCCGCGGCAGGCTCCGCTACCTGGCCCTGGTAACCGTGCAGCACCTGGATCACCTGCAGCCGGGCCGGTTCCAGCTCAGCGCCGAGCCCGACCAGGACCTGAGCGGCGACACCCTGACCCTCGCGGATCAGGCCGAGCAGGATGTGCTCGGTACCGATGTAGTTGTGACCAAGCTGCAGCGCTTCGCGGAGCGAGAGTTCCAGGGTTTTCTTGGCCCCCGGCGTGAACGGAATGTGGTCAGGCTGAGCATGCTCGCCCCGGCCGATCATCTCCTGCACCCGCTGCCGTACTGCGTCCAGGCTGACGTCAAGCGACTCGAGCGCCCTGACGGCGGCTCCGTCGCTCTCGCGGATCAGCCCGAGCAGTATGTGCTCGGTGCCGATGTAATCGTGCTGGAGCGCACGGGCCTCGTCATGAGCCCTGATCACCACTGCCCGTGCTCGGCTGGTGAATCTCTCGAACATCGGCATCCGCACCCTGAAAAGCAGCCACACTGCACTGCGGCCCCTGCATCGGCAGGCACCATTACCCGCCAGACTATCCCCGCTCAGGAGCAATCAGAGCGCGCCGCGATCGACAGCCCGCGATTTACCAGACAGCGGGAATGAGGCGGGCGGTCCGCTGCGCGTAGGTGCGGTACTCCTCGCCGAGTGCGCTGCTCAGCGTCGCTTCCTCAACCTTGATCCGCACTACAAGGGCCAGCATCGGCACCACGAAGATCATCAGCAACGAGAGCCAGTTGGCCAGCGCGACTCCGATCCCGAGCAGCGCGAGCAGCGCTCCGGCGTAACCCGGGTGGCGCACCACGCGGTACGGACCCTGCTGGACTACCCGGTGATCGTCGGCGATGCCGACTACGAACGTGAAGAACTGGTCCAGCGTCAAGATCGCCCATATTCGCAGCACGATCCCGGCGAGGGCCACTAGTTCACCCGCGACGACGATCGCCCAGCCAGAGCCGATCGCGGCCCACCGGAACTGTGTCAGCCAGAGCGCGGCCAGGACAGCCGCCGTGATCGCGATGGTGACGACAAAGAACGTCCACTCCCGCAGTCGACGGGTGATGGTAGACCACGCGCGCAGCCTCGCGCCGAACCCTGGCCGCAGTACCAGGCGCAGCCGCAGGGCAAGCTCGGCGGCGCCCCAGGCCAGCAGCAGCCCGGTCAGCACTCGTGTGCTCCCGCCGCAGCGCCGGACGCCTCGGCAAGCCGGGCCAGGGCGGGCAGCAGATCCTGAGCGTGCTGCAGATCGGCATCGAGCGCGCGGTCAGCGGTGCCGGCTGGCAGCGTACTCGCCGCCCGGTCAAGCGCCTGGGCAAGCTCAGGACCGGCTGGAGTCACTCCGCGAAGCCGCAGCGCGCGCACGGACGCGACCAGCTCGCAGGCGAGCACGATTCGGTAGGCGGCGACCACATCGGTCGTGGCGCGCGCCGACTGGGTGGCGAACCCGGCATGCTCCTCCACGCCGCGGGACAGGACGGCGCTGCCGAGTGCCGCCGGCGCGGCGAGCCTGCGGATATCGGCGATCGCCGAGTGCGCGACGTATTCCAGGATCATGACGCCCGAACTCGGCGGCGGATCTGTGGCGAGAAACGGCGCCAGTCCGGTGAAGGCAGGCTCGACCAGGGTCCCTAGCCGGGCGGCGGACAGCGCGGCGGACTGGAACGCGGCGGCACGAACGGCATCAAGCGCCAGTCCGACATAGGCGGTATGAAAGTTGCCGTTATGCCATACCGTCCGGCCCGCGACGTCGATCAGAGGGTTCTCGGCCGCCGCATTAAGCTCCGTCGTGACGGCACGCTCAGCGTTCCGTACCGCGTCGACCGCCGGGCCGTGGACCTGCGGCAGCGCCCGGTATCCGTACGGATCCTGGATCCTGGCAGCCGGTCGCCGCTCTCCGGCCAGCAGCCCGCGCATCGTGGCTGCTACCGCCTGCTGGCCCGGATACGGCCGCGCCGCGTGCACCTGGGCGGCGTACGGCTCGGTCGATGCATCGACCGCGAGATGAGAGAACGCGGCGATCACGATCGCGGCTTGCAGCAGTCCGCCCAGCTCCGCGCAGGCAATCGCGGACTCGCCCGCGGTCGCGGCGTTGCTGGACAAGAACGCGAGCGCATCCGCTGATGCAAGCGGGAATCGCGGCTTAACGGCTGTGCTCGGCAGCCACTCGCGCTCGCCGAGCAGGCACAGGGCCGTCGCAGCGAGCGCGGTGAGATCCCCCGTGCCAATCGCGCCGTAGGTCGGGACAGGGACACTGAGGCCGCCGTTGATGCCGTCAAGCAACGCGCCTAGCACGCCTGGATCGACTCCGGATCCCCCGGCCGCGATCTGATTCACCCGGACTACCAGCATCGCGCGGCTTAGCTCGGCGGCGACAAACGGCCCGCTGCCACCCGCGTGACTGCGCAGCAGCCGCAGGCCATGACCGGCCAGATCGTGCTCCGACACCTGCTGGCCGCGGTTGGCGCCCACGCCCGTCGTTCTCCCGTATACCTGCCGCCGGGTCATGACCTCCGCCGCAACCTCTGCCGCCGCCTGTGCCCGCGCTCGTCCCGGGTCGCTCAGATCCACCATGACCTGCCCGTACGCGGCCTGCCGCACCTGCTCGCAGGTCAGCGACCTGCCGTCGAGCGTCAGCACCTGGCCGGTCATAGAGTCCTGGGTGCGGCCGCTTCCCATTCAGCCCTGGCCGTGATGTGAAATACCTCCGTCATCCCGCAAAGCTACCGCCCGCGGTCAGGCGTGCACCCGGCCAAGCGCCATTGCGCGCGATCCGCATGCACCTGATGCGTGCGCCGCCGGCACGTAGCCACCGGTTACCTGCATAATGCTGAATATGCGTTTGTCCGCCCGCGCCGACTATGCGTTGCGCGCCGCGATCGAGCTGGCTGCCTCGGGCGGCGGGCATGTGACGTCTGAGCAACTGGCCAGGGCACAGCAGATACCGGGCAAGTTCCTTGAGGCGATCTTGACTCAGCTGCGCCGGGCCGGCCTGGTGCGCAGTCAGCGCGGACCGGACGGCGGCTTCTGGCTCGCCAGGCCGGCCAGCGAGATATCGCTAGCCGACATCATCCGCGCGATCGACGGACCGCTTCTTGGCGTGCGCGGAGAGCGCCCGGAAAACCTCGGTTATTTCGGAGCGGCCGAGCCGCTGCAGACCGTGTGGATCGCTCTGCGCGCCAACGAGCGCGCCGTCCTCGAAGAGGTCACGCTGGCACATCTGGTCACCGGCCCGCTGCCGGAGCGCGTTCGCGCACTAGCCGATCTTCCCGGTTCCTGGGAAGCCAGAGCAAACCGACAAGCCTGACGAGCACTGACAGAACGCTAGACCGGCACCATATTCGTGATATCCCGGGCAGTCCTGGCCACCTGATCGAAGACTGGCTGACTGACCTGCAACCCAGCGGCCAGTGGCAACCGGGATCCGGCTGGGACAGAGATTCTGCGGGCAGACCTCAGCGGACTGGCTGCCATCTGACTGGCCGTCAGCTGGCCGGCCGCGACCGGCAGCGGCGATCCCGTACCGGCCGGCACTCGCCGGGTGACTGGCCCGGTCAGGCGAGCCGAGGCCACGGGGCCGACCTGCACCTGCTCCGACTGGCCGTCATGACCGTGGCCACCAGGCACCTCGATCACCGGCACCATGACATCGGCGAAGACCGGCTCGCTCTGCAGCTCGGCCAGTGCGAAGTTATCGGAGACCTCTCTGAGTACCTGCGACAGCGGCGTCCCTAGCGCAGAGCAGATAGCGGCGAGCAGCTCAGAAGACGCCTCCTTCTGACCACGCTCCACCTCAGACAGATAGCCAAGCGATACGCGCGCTGACGCCGACACCTCGCGGAGGGTGCGACCCTGCCGCAGGCGCATTCGCCGCAGCGCGTCACCGATCAAGTGACGAAGCAGGACCATCGTCGCAATCCCTTCCCCAGACTGGCCGCAGTAACCTCCACCGTACCTGGCCATAAGGACAGCGCGGGAGAGGGTAGATGCGCGTGTTCGCAAAACGTAACGCGGCAATCACAGGATCTCTTCCTTCAGCATGCCGACCAGCAGGTCCAGCACCTCCGCTACGGTGTCCCGCCGGATCTGCTCTCGATCGCCGGTCAGCCACAGCGCCCGGTGCCATACACCAGCGGGACCGCTGACCGCGATGTGCACCGCGCCAACCGGCTGGCCGTCAGCCGGATCTGGGCCTGCCACTCCGGTCGTCGCCACGCCGAACGTGGCTTCTAGCCGGTCTGCTGCGCCCCGCGCCATCGCGACGGCCACCTCGCGGTGCACTGTCCCGTGCCGCCGAATCAGGTCAGCCGGGACATCGAGCAGTGCGGTCTTGAGATCGGCCGCATACGCGACGATCCCGCCGCGGAACACCGCCGACGCACCCGGGACCGTCGTGAGCGCGGCCGCGACAAGTCCTCCGGTCAGCGACTCCGCGGTGGCGACCGTCTGAACCCGGCCGATCAGCAGCCTGATCGCCGCAGCGGCCTGCTGGCCGGCTTCCAGAGTCATCCTGATCGAGGGCGCGGTACCGCCCGGCGCAGCCGAACGGCCCTGGACACATAGTCGGCGCCGGTAACCAGCGTGACGGCGACCGCCGCGGCCATGACCGTCACGCGCAGCCAGCTGAGATCGACGGGCAGGATGTAGAACCCGATGGCCAGTACCTGAAGCACGGTCTTGATCTTGCCGCCTCTGCTCGCCGGAATCACGCCCCGGTGGATCACCCAGAACCGCAGCGCGGTCACTCCGACCTCGCGCACCATGATGATCCAGGTCACCCACCACGACAGTTCGCCAAGGACCGAGAGGGCAATCAGTGCGGAACCGATCAGCGCCTTGTCCGCGATCGGATCGGCGATCTTGCCGAAGTCCGTAATCAGGCCGCCCCGCCTGGCCAGCTCGCCATCCAGCAGGTCGGTGACCGACGCCACCCCGAAGGCGAAAAAGGCCGCCACCCGCCAACCTGAGCCGCCGGTCATCAGGAGCACGACGAACACCGGGACCAGCGCAAACCGGAGCACGGTCAGTGCGTTCGGGAGGTTGACCAGTCTGGGTCCAGCCACCGCTGCGGCTGCCGTCACCGCCGCCTCTGCTGGCTGCCGGTCCGGAATACTGCTCGCGTCTTGGTCAGGCAACAGGCTCGGGCAGATCGGGATGGCCACGTTCTGGCCCGTCGATCAGATCCGCCACCAGGTCCACCCCCTCCGAGCCAGATACCCGAACCCGCACCAGATCACCCACCGTCAGCTGGCGACTGGCCCGGACTTCGGTCGTCCCATCCACCTCGGGCGCCTGGTGTGCCGCCCGGCCGGAGTATCGCCAGCCGGCCGTTACGCCCGGGTCGTCCGCATCGACTTGCTCTTCGATCAGCACGTCGTGGATCTCGCCGATCCGCTCCTGCGCGCGCTGATCCATCAGCTCGTCGGCAAGCGCTGCCAGTTCCTCGACCCGCTGCCCGATCTCGTCAGCGGGCAACTGCCCGGGCAGTGTCGCTGCCTCAGTACCGTCCTCGTCGGAGTAGCCGAAGATACCGATCGCGTCGAGCCTGGCGTCCGCCAGGAAACGGCGCAGCTCATCGAGATCATCGTCAGTTTCGCCGGGGAATCCGACGATGAAATTCGACCGGATGCCGGCCTCCGGCGCCAGCCGCCTGATCTGCTCGATCAGCGTGCAGAACCGTTCGCGGTCGCCGAACCGGCGCATGGCCCGCAGTATCGGCCCGCTCGCGTGCTGGAAGGACAGGTCGAAGTATGGCGCCACGCCAGCAGTGGAGGCGATCACCTCGATCAGGCCTGGCCGCAGCTCAGCGGGCTGCAGATAGCTAACCCTGACCCGGTCGATGCCCGGCACGGCGGCTAGTTCGGGAAGCAGCGCTTCAAGCAGCCTGAGATCACCGACGTCCTTGCCGTATGACGTTGAGTTCTCGCTGACCAGCAGCAGCTCCTTAGCGCCGTGGCTGGCTAGCCAGCCTGCCTCGGCGATCAGGTCCTGCGGCGGCCGGGAGACGAATGCGCCGCGGAACGCGGGAATGGCACAGAAGCTGCACCGCCGGTCGCAACCGGAGGCGATCTTGAGCGGGGCGACAACGCCGCCGCCCAGCCTGCGCCGCAGCACCCGCGGCCCCGACGCGGGCGCGACACCATCAGGCAGGTCCTCGATACCCGAGCCGTGCCCGTGCCCGGGCACGTGCACCGACGTCGCGCCCGGCCGCCCGGCCGGCGAGATCGGCAGCAGCTGCCTGCGGTCGCGTGGCTCATGGGCCGTCCACCGCTGGCCGGCCAGCACGGCATCGAGCCGACCAGAAATGCCGGCGTAGTCGTCAAAGCTCAGCACCTGCGCCTCAGGCAGCGCTTCAGCCAGCCCTGACCCGTAGCGCTCAGCCAGGCACCCGGCCGCGACGACCGTGGCGCCCGAGTCGGCCGCGCCCAGCAGCTCGTCGATCGACTCCTGCTTCGCCGCCTGGATGAAGCCGCAGGTGTTGACCAGGACAACGGACGCGTCCTGATCGTCGGTCAGCTGCCAGCCACCGGCCTCAAGCCGGGCAGCGAGCTCTTCAGAGTCAACTTCGTTCCTGGCGCAGCCGAGCGTGACCATGCGCACGGAGCGCCTGGTCTGCGGCTGGATCTGACCACTCGACGGCACACCGGCAGACTACGGTAAGCCACCGGCTGCGGCGTCCGCCGGACACCCGCCGGAGCACAACCGCAGGCACAGGCCGCACTCCGGGCCGCACCGACCGCTAGCCCCGGGAGCCCCGGGAGCCCCGCTAGCCCCCGGTAGCCGTGGCGGTCGTGCTCGCTGGGGCCGGCAGGCTGAGGGTCACCGAGTTCACCGAGCCGGGCGGGACCGGGTTTTTCCCGTTCACCCTGAGCCGCACGCCCGCCGGATTTCCGATAATCATGCTGACCGTCCGCCGCTCGATCCAGTTCATCGCGCTGCCCGCGTAGACGGTCCCTGCGAAGATCGTCTGCCCGGTTGCCGTCGTGAGCTGCACCCAGCAGTCCTGGGTCGCGGCGAGCTGTATGTCCAGCCGACGCGAAGGACTGTGTGCCGGGTGTGCGGCCTTGACCTTGTGCCGGGCATTCGGTCCGGCGTTGCGCCGCACCTGGTCGGTCGTTTGCGGAGTGGTCGTCGCCGACCGGGCGCTGAAGTGCTGATAGGCGAAGATCCCGGCGACCACGATCAGCGCGACTGCCATGGCAGCTGTCCAGTTGGGCCGCCGCCGCTCCTTCATCTTGATCGGAGTGACCGGCTGGAACACGTCAGCCGCGCTGATCGCGTGCGGCGAGCTCTGAGTCTCGTCGTATTCGGCAATGGCTGGTTCTGGGTCAGCGCCGACGACCCTGGCGATGCTGCGGATGTGCCCGCGCGCATAGAAGTCGCCGCCGCATGCGGAGAAGTCGCTCCGCTCGATGCCGCGGATGATCGTCTCCCTGATGCAGGTCCGCTGGCTCACGTCAGTGACGGTCAGACCGGCCTCCCGGCGTGCCTGCGCAAGCGCATTGCCAATGCTCACCGGGCACCTCCACGGCTACGGTCCAACGGGTGCCGTCCCCCAGATTTCGGGCACATACCTTTGATCTCGCCCCCCGGTCTCCCCTTTACAAGGGCTCGTGACCCAGTGTAGACAGCCGGCTACTGTCCGGCTAGAACCGGAGCGGGTGTCTACGGGTCAATGCCATCAAGGAACTTTCGCAACGCAATCCCCACGCCTCTCATGCCCGCAGCAGAGCCAGCCGACACCGCGCTTATCGGGTGACCTTTGACGCGCCGGTGCAGGGGATGATCAGCCGGACTTGCCCCGCAGCGAGTCGAGCAGCTCGGCCAGGTCGTCCGGCCGGATCAGCACATCTCTCGCCTTCGACCCCTCGCTCGGCCCCACTACGCCGCGGCTTTCCATCAGGTCCATCAGCCTGCCTGCCTTGGCGAAGCCGACCCGCAGCTTGCGCTGCAGCATCGACGTTGAGCCGAACTGGGTACCGACTACCAGTTCCGCCGCCTGCAGCAGCAGGTCCAGATCGTCGCCGATGTCGGCGTCGATGTCGCGCTGCTTGCCTTCTGGCGCGGCGACGTCCTCGCGGTAGTCCGGCTGCGCCTGCTTCTTGCAGTGCGCGACGATCTCGCGGATCTCTTTCTCGGTCA
>OCZU010000641.1_pt1 | contig 23621 bp, 27 predicted proteins | sample 1539001 | NCBI WGS metagenome assembly OCZU01 (sample SAMEA3539306, study PRJEB22396) | soil metagenome | biome: tundra; feature: field; material: soil | place: USA | collected 2010-05 | depth 0.15 m | reverse complement strand
AGGAGACGGGTGTTCTTATTTTGGTCGCGACAATGGTATGGATGATCGCGACTGTTCGAGTCGTAGTGTCCGGAGGGCTGCGACTGCCGGCCTTTGGTCTCCGCACCCGTTTAGCAAGACCAACCGCGCCGGAGATGACGACGACGCGGCCTACGCTAAGATTCGCGGATGTCGGTGGATTGGAAGAATCGAAGTCTCAGATCCGGCAGCTTATCGAGACTCGGCTAAAACCAGGGAAGTTCAGCGAATACGGCGTGATTCGAAATGGAATTCTGCTGCACGGTCCCCGAGGTAGCGGGAAAACGTTCCTTGCTGAGGCGACGGCTGGAGAGTTTGGGCTGAACTACTGCTACCTTTCGTCTCCGGCGCTGCTGAACATGTGGGTAGGAAACACTGGTTCCAACATCCGCGAGACGTTCGACGCGGCTCTCGCGCGGCGACCGGTGCTACTGCTTATTGACGAGATTGATGCGCTAGGCGCAGTCAGAGATAGCGGATTCAGTCCGGGGACCGGCCATCGCGAATACAACAACGTTACGATTCAGCTCATGCAGAGCATTGACCAGCATCGCCAGGCGCCGGGTTTGGTGCTCATGGCGGCCACGAACGTTCTGGACGGATTAGATCCGGCCCTGACACGTGAAGGGCGCTTCGATCTGCAAATCCGCCTGGATCTGCCCGATGAGCCAACGCGCATGCGCATCTTTGATGCGCAGCTATCGAGGAAACCCTGGAAACGCTGTAATCTGGACGAATTCGCACGGCGTACACCGGGGGCGAGCGCGGCGAAGATCAAGTCAATCGTGGATCGCGCTGCTGCGTTGGCGGCCGAGGAGAACCGCCAGATCGAAGAGCGTGATCTTCGGTGCTCCCTGGATGAGACCGGTGGCAGGGATCGGCCTCTGTTCCCGCCGGTGGAATGGCACGATCTCATCGTTGAGGAAGAGGTGGAACGCGACCTTCGGACGCTGGTGAAGCAACTCAACGCAGCCTGGTCCAGTGTCAAAGGCATCACCGTCCCAACCGGCGTAGTCCTGAGTGGCCAACCTGGAACCGGCAAGACCATGATCGGGCGGTTAATTGCTACGCAGACGCGGCGCAGCTTTTATCCCCTCAGCGCCGCCGACATCCTTGGTGGGCAGGTCGGAGGTTCGGTAAAGAAACTCTCGGAAGTCTTTGCACGGGCACGAGAAAACAGCCCGTCTATCATTTTCTTCGACGAGATCGACGGCTTGATGCCGCGCAACAACGGGATGCAGAGCACGCATGACACTCAACTCGTCGAACAGTGCCGCACCGAGATCAGCCAATTACTCCCGGAGCACAATGTCTTCTTGATTGGAACAACGAACCATCTGGAACGGATCGACCCTGCCATACTGCGAGGCGGAAGATTCTCAGAGAAGATCGAAATTGGCCCCCCGGGGCCGGCGAACCGCGAACGGTTGCTGCGGAAATATCTGGACGGCGTCCAGTTCGATGTGGCAATCAATCGACTCGTGGAGCGCCTCGCCGGCCTCTCACCCGCGGATCTTGAAGCCATCTGCAAAACCGCTGTCCGCAACGCTTTCGGGCGGTCTGAACGAGACAACTACATCCCTCCCCTTGTCTGGGACGACTTCGAGCACGCGATCCGGCGCGTTGTGATCTGATCCTTCCATGGCTCCGAACTGTTTTCCGCGAGTTCCCGGCCATTCATTCCTCCAGAAAAGTGTGCCGTTGGCCGCCGCGATGACCGTCGCACTCGCACCGCGGGCTGTTTTGTTTGCACGTTTCTCGAAATCGGGTTAGGTTTCTCCCATGCCCCTATTGGATGCGGGGTTGCAAAGGAGACAAGTATTCCGATGAGAGACCTCAGCGCATGGCGACGGGCGCTCCCTGTCGCTCTCATTCTTGCCCTGCTCGTCGTAACCGAGGCAGGGTTGATCGCACAAAATCTTGGATCGGCGCCACAAACGAACGTCGCCGTTCAAGGCCAGACAGGCGCGCAACCGGAAGGCACGTGGCTGAACCTGATCAACTGGATCGGCAACGTGGTCGCTCCAGTGGGCGCCGGCGGAGCGGCGTTGGCGGCCATTGCTTCCTTCGCCGCCGGCCGGGGATTCAGCCGGTGGGCGTTTACTGCAATCGGCCTACTCATGGTTTCCGGCCTGACCCGGCTTCTGGAGTTCTGGATACAGCAGGGCACCGGTGGCATTTCGTAGTCTTTCTTTGGCGGGAGCGCCGGCGTGTTCTTAACCCGGCGTTGCCCGCCTCCCCTGGAGCTTGAAAGGTATGGCCACTCCGCAACTCCTCAGCGATTTCATCAGGATGATGATGCTGCTTGCGCCATCGGCTGCGGTATTGTGCCTGATTCTCGGTGGCATCAGCTTGCGGCGGGAGGGAGGACCCGCTGCGGTGGTTGGCGGCAACTTCGCCAAATGGATGTTCTGGGCGATCGTGTTCATCACTCTGCCGGGGCTCATCAGCTGGTTTCCCTCATTCGGTGTTCCCGCGACGCTGCCTTCGGGCGGCATTGGAACCGGGTGGATGGCCAACCTCCAGAGCGACCTCACGAACTTCATGAACAACTTCGTCGTAACAAGACTCGCGACCTCTCTAGCTGCGTTTTTCGTGTTGCGGGCAATCCTCGACACGGTTGAAGGCGGGCATCCTCTGCCTTCGATCCTCGCCGCGATGTTCCTACTGGCGGTTCAAACAACGCTGAACCTTATCAAGAGCTACAACAGCGGTGGACAGTTCGCGACCGCAAATGTGCTCGACAGTCTCTGGAATTACATGGCTGGAACCATCTGTCCGATTGCCGCCGGTCTTGCGATCGTGGGCGCAATTTGGAACTTCGTGACGCGCAGGCCGCTGATGCCGATGGTGGGCGCGACGCTCGGGCTTCTCACGGTGTCCGCGCTCTGGAAACTGGTCATCGCAATGATGTGAACACGGGGAAGGAAGGTATGTCTGTCTACCACGGGATCCTGAATCTGACGAACTGGGCCGGCAACGTAATCATGCCGACGCTTGGCGCGCTGTTCATCGCGATCGCGATCCTGCAGTTCGCGAGAGGACAGCATCAGGTGTACTCGATGTGGGCCTACGGCGGGATTCTCTGCCTCCTGGTGTCCGGGTTGTTGCGAGCCATGGAGAAGTTCACTGGGCAACTGGGCTGGAACAACCCGGACCTTTACTGGAACTCGATTCTCAATCTGGTCGACTGGTTCGCGAACGTCATTCTGCCCGTCTATGCAGGAATGCACGTGACACTCGGTGCGATTCAGGTTGGCGAGGCATTTACTCAATACACACATCACCAAGTCACTGCGACGCGGCATTTCGTGGCCGCATTGCTGTGCCTGATGGGCTCCGGACTCGTGCGCCTGGCGGAATTCTTCGTCTCCAGGGGCACTGGTGGTGTGAGTTGAGAGGAGCGAATATGCAGGCGCGTGAGACAACGACAACCAACGGAAACCGACTTCTGCAGAGCGACCTGCTGCTGCTCGCGCTGCATATTGCCGTCCCCGTGGGGGTTGTCGATCTGATCGGCGGTGGCGTGCCGCTCTCGGCGCTGTCAATCTTCAGCGTCCCGTTTTACGACTGGGCATCCATCGTATGCGCCGTCTGGGCGCTGCTGGTTTTGAATCGCAAAAGCAGAGCAGAGGAATAACACAATGCCGCTAACTATTTCGCCAGTCCCCAGAAACCTCGCGACGAGAGTCACGTTTCTGTTTCTCGAATTCGACGACCTGTTTGCGGTTCTGGTACTCGCCGTAGTCATGAACATGTTCGGCCGGTTTTTGCATCGTGAGATGTTCGGGATCCCAATGAACGTCTTCCTTCAATACGTCGTGCCGGTCCTGAGCATTCCCGCCTTGACTCTATTCAAATACGGCAAGCCTCGGGCCTATTTGCGCGACTGGTTGATGTTTCACCTGAAGCCTCACGTCTATTGCGCGGTGGAGCGGGATGCGGAGCAGCGAGTCGAGTATATGAAAGGAGAAGAACGCTAATGCCGCTAACAAGGCACCAGTGGGAGGAGTCGCTGCGACAGCCGGCATTTTGTGAGCTGCTGTCGATCCGGGACTATCTCGACAATATAATGGTTCGGACCAACGGCAGCTTCGTTGCGGGCTATGAGGCCGTTGGCCTCAACACTTTCTACCATGATGACGACACCCGCAGCCGGACAAAGGAAACCCTCGAATCGTTGATCCGGTCCTTGCCGGAGCGCTCGATGCGCATGCAGGTACGCTTCGAGATTGGCGAGGGAAATGGGAATCTCGCCGAGAGGTATGCCCGCGAGCAGCGGACCGAGAACGCCGTCCTGCAAGCGCTCGACAGGGAAAGAGTGCGGATGTGGCGAAATCGTGACGGTGATGGCCAGTACCTCAACCGCCGACTGCATTTCTATTTCATCTGGAACCCGGAAGTCCATCACGAAAGTCCAGACTTCGAATGGCGGAAGGCTCGCACCAGGGGCAAGGCGTGGAGTCTGTCCGCGGACAAATGTATCCAGCGGACCTTGCGTGAACACCAGGACCTGTTGTCAGAGTTCGAAAGCTTGATGGCCGGGATCGAGGCCACGCTGGAAGCCACCGGGCAGCAGGCGCGTCGAATGACCCATCAACAGATGTTCCTGGAAGTAAAGCGGGCTCTCCAGCCGCTCGGCGATGATCAAAGACTTTACAAACAAGGTATGGCCTATGAGAGCGCTCGCAGTCAAGCGGCCAACGTGAACATCGAGGATGAGGAGGACGACCATCTCAAGGTCGGCGGTTTGCTGTACTCCTGGATCAGCCTGAAGGAAATGCCGGATGCTACTTTCCCGGGAATCATGCGGGAACTCGTGGCGCAGGACTTCCCGGTTGTCGTCAGCGCGGAGGTCAGCATTCCCGACCAGAGCAGAATCATGCGGTCCTACAAGCGGCGCCTCCTCCGAATGCAGGCCGCCCAACGCGACATTCACGGCGGCTTCAAAATCAACGTGGAAGCGCAGATCGCGCAGGAGCAACTCGTCAAGACCCTACAGGACGTGGTGTCCAGCTCGCTGAAGGTGTGCCAGTTCAGTCTGGTCGCCGGCCTGCGCACGTCGCAGCCCATCCGGAACTCCAGGGAGCGTGAAGAGGCTGAACGGATACTTGCCGACCGCCGTCAGCGCATCCTTCACGCCGTCACGCGCATGAACGGCGGGCGTGGGATTCCCGAGACCCTGGCCCAGAAGAGAATCTTCATTGGCACTCTGCCGGGGTTGGCCGAGGAGACCAAACGAGAGCTGGAGTGCCTTACGCTGCATGCGGCGGACCTGCTTCCGGTGGAACTGCCTTGGCAGGGGACGACCGACTCCCCGGGCATTCTACTTGAGACGCCTTCTCGGCAGATGGTCCCGTTCTCGCCCTTTGATCCTGGTCTGGGCGACGCCAACATGCTCATCATGGCCAAGAGTGGCGGCGGAAAAACATTTATGGCGCAACTGCTGTTGCTCATGCTGGCTCGATCCAATGCTCAGATCTCGATCCTGGAACGAGGCGATTCCTACAAGCCGCTCGTTGACCTGATGGGCGGCCGGGTCATCGAGGTCAACCTCGACGGCAACGAGACGATCAATCCGTTCGACTTGTCACCCGGGGAGAAAGCGCCGTCAAAGGAAAAGATCGCGTTCCTCAAGAATCTGACTCAACACATGATCGGCGCCAGCCCCAACTCGGATATGACGCTGGTCGAGAGCGTTTTGAGCGACGCCATCGTCTCGACCTACAAGCGCTGCTCCATGCGGTACGCGAACCCTATTCCGACCTTCTCCGACCTGCGCGACGAACTCGCACAGTGGCGGGACGAGGAGAAGATGCAGCGCACCATCGACGAAGCGCGCCTCGCTTCGGTCAAGCTGCGCACTTGGACCGAGGGAGGGATCTACAGCCGGCTGTTTGACCGCCACACAAACATCCGTACTGACAACAACTGGCTGTTCTTCAACGTGGAAGGCTTGAGCTCCGACCCTAAGCTCGAAACCGCGATGAGTATGCTGATCGCTCACGCCATGGCGGAACGCGCCTCAGGCCGGTCAGGACAGCCGAGCGTTACTGTCCTCGACGAATGCTGGTCGCTCCTCGATTCACCGACGTTGGCGCCGGAGGTCGTTCAGCTCTTCCGGACCGCCCGGAAGCGGAATTCAAGCGTTTGGGGAATTTCTCAAACTCTCGAAGACTTCGTTGGATCATCCATACAACCACGTCTACACGGTCCGGGCATCGTCAAGAACGCCAATACAAAGCTGATCGGTCAGCAGCCGGGAGATTTGAGCACGATCCAGAACCAGCTTCACCTGAATGAAGTTGCACTCGGCGCGATCAAGCGATTCAGTTCGCCCCAGAAGGGGCGTTACGCCGAGATGCTGCTGGTCATTGGCGAAAAATCGGAAACAACCCAGGCGGTACGGCTCGTGCCGACGCCGATCGATTACTGGATTTGCACCACGTACCCACGGGAGCGAATCTATCGCGCCTGGTTCCTGTGGAAGCACAAGGAGCGGCCGCTTTTTGAATCATATGAGGAACTGGCGCAGCAATTCCCGCAAGGCTTGGCCGGACTGGAACGACTAGCAGAAGAAGTGTCGGGTGAGGTCAGCGCCAGCGAGGCCGTGGTGGTCTAGGGAGGCACCGATGCTGATATTCACACTGATGTTCGCGGGTTTGATGTTGCTCAGCGCACAGAGCAGACGCCGGTTTGTCGCAATTTCCCTGATCGGGTGTGTCGCGGTTTTGGTCGTCGCGCCAACGCCGGCGCCAGGGCAACTCTGTCTGCCATGCATCATTCAGGCCGTGCTCGACACGATCGGCAAGGTGATCGGGAACTGGCTCAATCTCATCATCAGAGTGCTGACAGACATCCGGAGCTTCCACCAGCAGACCGTGTGGCCGCTGAATCTGATCAATCAAGCGAAAGCGCAGATCATGGCGATGATCGCGCAGTTTCGTGGTCGGATGCAGGGCATTTTCTTGACCAATCCCCACACCGCCACGCTGCCCAATCCCGTGGCGCTTGAGATCATCCTGCGAAACCGACAGACCGCTGATCTCGGGTCAGTCGGCCAAGTCTACGTAAACGCCTTCCGACCGGTGCCGCAGGCCGGCTTCATGGCACCGCAGGATCGCGATATGACCGACATGGACGATGCGATGGCGCAGAATAGTCTGAAAACGCTCAAGATGTCCGACCAGGCCCAGGACCTGATGCTTCAGGCCGCCGACCAGATCGAGAACCTGGCCGGCGATCCCGACATCAATCACATGGCGCCGGGCACTGCCTCGTTTCTTACGGCGTCCGCCGTGGTAGCTAGCGTCAAGAGCGAGGCGATCATGCAGAAGATGCTGGCCGCAGTCATGAGACAGGAGTCGGCCCGCATCGCTCATGACAATGCTCTCCGCAAGAGGAGGAGCGCGCTCGCGGTGCAACTCCAAAACGATATGACCAACATCCTGCAACGCAGATGAAAGGATGACACGGATGAAAACGTATCTCGCCAAGATTTTCGGCTGGGTGAGGCTCCATACCATGGCGCTGTCCGTCCTGCTATTGCTCGCTGCTATCCTGCCTCCGGTTCAGGTTCAGGGTCAAAGCAGCCCGTGCTGCGCAGTCCTGTCCGCGGGCCTCGGCACGATCAACACCACTCTCGGCAGTGTCATCGGCGGCGGCTTGAGCTCGATTAACGGCGTTTTGACCACAATTCAGCAATTCGAGCAGCAAGTTGTCTGGCCGGTTCAGGCAATCGCGCAAGCGCGAGGGCTCGTCGGCGCCATCCAGGGCATTTACACTCAAATCAGAAACATCTTCAACATCCCGATATCGAGCGCAACGCTGGCTAACCCGAGGCAACTGGAAACCATACTCCTATCGCGTAGCCCCGGCCAGATCGGCAATACTCCGGGGGCCTACGGCGCAGTCTACGGGGTAGTGCCATTGCCACAGAATGCGTCGCCCCAAATGAGGGACCAGGTTGATATGACCGATGCGGTCGCCCAGGATGCACTGGAGCGGGCGATCGTGATCGATGCGATTGCGGACCAGGAACTGCAGGCCGCTGACCAGATCAACGCGAGCATCCAATCCGCGGCGCCGGGAAGCGCACCCATAGTCGAGGCCCAGGCCGATGCGTGGCTGGTGCGCTCTCACGCGTATACGCAGTCGGCGTTGGCGGACCTGATGCGCGTGCGCGCGATCGATCTTGCCAATAGCGGCGCCACCATGAAGTACGGCAGTTCAGGCGCCGTTGGCACGCATCAGGATGTGAACACGATTCTAAAGAGGCAGTAGCCGATGTTTTACTTCCAGAACCTCTTCAACACGGCCATGAACGGAATCGACGCGGGCGGCGCCACGGGCGGTGTCGTTCAGGTCGCGCAGTATATCCTCCTGGCCACGCTAATGTTCGGAATCTTTCAAGCGTGGGCGCAAGGCGGGGACACACAAATGCTCGGCGTCACGGGCGTGCGCTTTTTCGTGATGGGCCTGATCCTGGTGAACTATACGACGGTCTTCCGCGATGTGAACGGAATGTTCAATGGCGTCGCGAATTTCATTAACACCTCGACGGCCGGCGGCGGTGATGTGTTCGCGAAGTGGATGAACGATATCGGATCGTATTGGCAGACCAACGGGATGTCATCGCTCTGGGGCCTCATCACCGGTGCCCTGGCGAGTCTGCTGGAATCGATCCTGCTGCTCGTCGGATATCTACTATTCCCGATCACCTATGCCCTGTTCTCGCTCCTATACGCCCTATACGGCTCGATCCTCTATGTTGTCGGACCGCTGGTGCTGGCGCTGTACCCGGCCACCGGGATTGGAGCACTGGCACGGACCTACATTGTGAACTTGATGATCTTCAACGCGTGGGGGCTGCTGTATTCAATCTTCGGCGCACTGATGGCGGCGATCGGCATGAATTCCGTGAATGGCGTGCTGAATTCGCAAAGTTTTCTCGGCGGGTTCCAGGGAGTCAGCAATGCCCTACTGCTCGGTCTGGCGAGCATTCTACTGTCGTTGTGTATCGTCCTGATCCCACTACTGGCCAAGCGGATTGTGGAAGGCGATGTCGGCCACAGCATGACGACCGTCGCCAGAACAGCATTGATGGCAGCCAAAGGGGTAGGGTCGCTCTTTGGGAAGGGTGGCTAGTATTGGCGCGAAAGGAAAGATAGCGATGAACAGGCATCTGAGTCCAAACTCTGACGACGACAAGGCCCGCTACAGCCGGTATTACGAACACGACGGCATGCTTAGGGCGTATGCGAATCGGTCTATGGTGCTGGCCCTTTTGTTTGGCGTGGTAGCGATGGGGTCTATGGCCTTTGCTGTGTATGTTCGGTTGCAGCCGCCCACCGTGATTCGCGTTGGTGCAGACGGAGACGCAACCGTCGTGGGCGGCACCCCATTCTCGGGGCGTCCCCGGGGCCTGACGTTTCTCGCCTCGGCGGCGGAAGCGGGACCGAGCGAGGTCGAGGCAAAAGCGGTAGTTCGCCGATTTCTCGATCACTACTTGAATTACACACCGGCGACTGTCGACAAACAGATGGCCGATGCGCTGAACCTGATGACCGGCAACTTTCGGACGTTGGTAATGGGCCGTCTGCGCGATGATGACACGATCTACAAGATCCAGGATGACCACATCATCTCGAACTTCACGGTCCGCAATATCGATGTGGTCAAAGGCAACCCGCTGACGTACACGGCCTTTGGTGTCAAGGAGATCCACAGGTTGAAGAACCGCCAGGAGACCACAGATCACATCGTTGGCCGTTACAGCGTGCGTCTGGTTTTTGACCGGCGGTCCGAGTACAACCCAAGCGGGCTACTGGTGGCCGATTACTGGGAGCAACAGATGGTCGGTGAGAAGAATACCGGGCTGGAGCAGACCGATGAGTTGGCACGGGAGGCGACAAGCAAGCAGTAATTGGCCGTTACGAGCCTTGAGGGAACAGTAATGCCTTCAGCGAATCCTTTGTCCGACAGAAAGCGTTGGTTCGATCGCCCAGACACGCTCATGAGGGTGGGGCTCAGTACCTTGGCATCCACTGTCCTGATTGTCCTGGCTCCGCAGGTCGGAACCATACTGCTGGAGATCCTTGTCGGATTTCTCTTGGTTATCCGCGCATTCGTGCTGCGCGCACGTTTGCGGCGAGCGAGCCAACTATGTCTGGATTTCCGAGGTAGAAGCGGGCTCGCCGCGGACCTGCGGGTGAGTCGAATCCGGTTTCTCGACCGTTATGAGCTGCTGCTCATCATTGCGGTCATTCTCAGTTACGGCAGTGTCTCTGGGTTCCTCCGCGCGTGGCGGCTGCCGGAAGGTCTGGTGCGGATTCTTCCGCTGGTGACGTTTGGAATCGGATTGGTCGCGAAGCCGCGCATACTGCGTTGGCTCGCGAGTCGAAGAACGGCAGTAGCAGACGGCGCGCGGCAGGCTAATGCCGGCGTCAGCCAGGGGTGATTCGAGAAAGGAGAGATTGGGATGGCCGGAACTGGATCGGAGACTGTTGCAGAGTCGAAGCCCGCGCAACCGGCGGGCGAAACGAGAGGCGGACGGGCGGTGGCCGGGCAGAAGTCAGTAACTGAACCGGCGCCGACCTCAAGGCGGCGGCGCAATCAAGGAGAGACCGCAGAGCAGTCCGTAGTGGAGCGCTTTTTCCTTGCCGCGGAATCTAACGCTAGCGGGGACACACCGCCGCTTGGACGGGAGGTGCCGAATGAAGGAGAGGCAATCGTCGAGTCCTTCCGAGCGGGCGTTCACTTTTTTGCGGTCTCGGAATATCATACCCGCGCGGAAGTTTCATCATCGCGCGGCCCAATTCTCAAGAAGGAGGCGGTAAAGAACGGCAATCATTCTTCATAATTCCTCACAATTCTTCATAAGCACCGGGCTTCTTAGTTGAGGAGTACCCAGACTCGATCTGGGATGGTGCTGGCCAGGCTCTACGGAGTCCTGGTCCGCGAACTGTAAACGGACCAGGACTTCAGGAGACCGCAGCCAGCGGACTCCTTCTGTTCTGGTCCAAACGACAGAAAGGAGAACAGTCATGTCAGAGCATGACAAGTTGACCGTCGTATTGATCGTTTCCATGACGCTCGGAGCGTTGGTGGACCGAATTACGGCGCTAAGCATGATCGCCGGCGTGATTCTGCTGTGGACGTTGCAGAACCAGCCGTCGGTTGGCAGGTACATCCGTGAGTTGCTCTCGTTTGCGCGGGGCGGACCGCGGATTAAACAGTATCGCGGTGATTCAACCTGCAAGGATTGAGTTCTCGCGGTAAGTGAAGCGGATCGGGTCCGCCATAGGGCGTGCCGGTTCTTAACAACTCAGGCAATGTCGCTGGCCGGCTCTTCGGGCGCAGGGTGGAAGAAGAGGCCGCGAGCGGCTCCTTTTCTCTACCAGGCTGTTCGCGGACCGGGGAAAGGAGCAGCAATGAACGCCGACACGCTTGAAACAGTGTGCGGGTCGAATGGAAGTGAAGCCGATGACGGTTCTTGCGAAGATATCGAAACGCGCTTGCGGGACATGCGCGAGATCGTGGATGAGATCGAGCGGAACTACAGTCTGGACGAGATATCGGAAGACGACTGGAAGATCTACGTGGAGTACTGCGCGGCCCTCGGCCAACCAGTCTCCGAGCGGGATCTTCTCAGGAAGAAGCATCCGGAACTCTATCCAGAGGAAATCGACTTCATGCTCTCGCCGCGGAACGATGGCGAGTGCCCGTTCTAGACCATTAACAACTGAATAACAGCGCAGGATGGCGGTCCGGCTCTTCCGAGCCAGGCCGAAAACGTAGGCAAGTTTTCGGCACAGGAGCAGAGGAAGAAACCGGCGCCGGTTCCTTCTCTCTGCTCGTGCGCCGCAATATCAACCACGACACAGAGAAAGGAAAGACCATGTTGCCATCTGTTACCCAAACGCCGGACGTGCTTCAAGTGACGTTCGTGGAAATCGACGAGGAAGGTAAAGTGACGAAGCGATTCCCCAGGATCGACGCCGAAGGCCAGCTGAAAAACACGGTGCTCCACAAGCGTTATCCGGAGATTCTCGTCGCCGTTGTCAGCGTACCCAAGCTCCAACTGGACGCGTACGAGGAAGCCAAGGTCCGGGAAGCGCTCATGCGCCAGCGGATCGACGGGGTCGAGTACCGTCTGGTTGGCGCAAGCGGCTCGGCGAAAGACGGCAAGTATTACGCCGTTGACGCTGAGCACGAAAAGCCCATCGCCGAGCGGTTCCAGAAGTGGCCGCAGGCGGCGATCACCTACTTCGGCATTCTGGTCTCGGACTGCCGGGTGGTGATCGAGGCGCAGGATGAGCGCGTCCTCGTGGTGGAAGATCACGCTCTGGGAACCAACGACTGCCGCGGATGGATCTCGGAGCGGTTGTTCCGCAAGCTGTGCTTGCCGGATCGCCGCTTCTATCAGTTCCGGCTGGCGTTCGACCGGACCCAGGCGAAAGGCTCATTCAAAGTGATGCAAGATGACGTGGCAGAGATTCTCGACGCCGACATCATCTTGCCGGAAAGCTCGGTTAAGCCGCGGCTTGAACTGGGGCTGCTCGGGGAGTGCCAGAGGTTGTTTGCAGGGCTTTCGAGCGGCATTCAGGGAACGCGTTTCCGGTCCCCGATCGTGCTGGGAATCCGGGATGTATCGCGCGACCTGCAGTTTAAGTCGAGCTACACCCTGATTGAACACGCGCCGCCCGACTCTCTTCAGACCGAGATCATTCCTCGGGCGCTGGAGGAAGTCCGCAGCGTTGTGGGTTCTGCCCTCGCCGGCGATTACCGGAAACTTCTCGAAACTATCGGGACGTCCGCCGTACAAGGGCAAATCCAGGACGCCGAAGACGACGAATACACATCCTACGAGTCGTCGGTCGTCGAGGCGGTTCTGAAAGCAGATGGCAGCGGCTCGCTGGTCCGGCATCCGTACCTGAACTCCAGACTGCAACAGTTGCTGGTGAAGTGGGCGTTCAAGGCGTCCACTGGTGGCGGATTCCGTCTGCCGGCGTTTGCCTTGGCGGACGACGGATACTTGTTCGCGCATGACGGACAGGTGTTCGCCGGTTCCGATTGGATTCCGGAGGGGTGCGGTGTCGGCTCGCTCTCATCAAGAAGAGGGCTGGTGATCCGCTATCCAATTCGGATGAAAGAGGACCTGCTTCCGGTGGAACTGTTATCGGTTGAAGCCACGGTCCAAACACTCCAACGGGCGCTTGGGTCCACCGGTTGCCGCATGGAGCCGCCACAGATCGCGGATCTGGTCGATAGCCAGCTCAGGCTCCAAGGGACCTTCGTGTTGCACTCGAAGACTGCGGCGCGGAATGGCGGCGACTTTGACTTCGACCTCGTGGCCATCCTCCCGGCAAGCGAATTTCCCCGGTTCGTCCAGAGCCGGTTCGAAATGCGCGAAGAGCACCGCCGTCACAAGGACAAACAGAAGAAGGTCAAATCTCCGTGGTGGAATCTCGCCGATGTTGCCATGAAGGCTCGTGGAAATCAGATCGGCCGAATCACCAACCTAATCAGCGATTCGATCGCATATGGGCGGCCCGACTGCGCTTACGAATTGGTGGACCAGCTCCAGAACGCGTTGGATTCGCTCAAACACAACGTTGCGGTGGACCAGGCTGTGATCAAACGGATCCGCGGCGAGGTCCCCAAGGCACCCTGGCGTGACGCAAAAGAAGCCCGGCGCATCTCACAGATGCCCATGGACGTGCCCGTCTGCGGCACGGACATCGTCGGGCAGCTTTACAATTACGTCCGCAAGGAAATCGGCATTCTCTTCGAGGAGACACTTCCGCTGCGCGATTTCGGCGGCATGATTCGCGGAGAGACTTTCACACGAGAGATGCACGAAGAGTGCGTTAAGGTGAACCGCGCCTTCGGCATCAAAGCAACCGAACTGCGGAAGGGGACGGAGCAGTTCGAGGCAGCCCTCAGGGAAGCGCAAGCGGAATTTGAGCGGCTGCGCAAAAACGACAATCCGCAAGTCCGTCAGCAGGCCTCGAAAAGTCTCTACCGGGCCAAGGCCGCGATTCGTGCGAACGAGGAGCGGTGCCGGGAGGAGATGCGACATTTCCATCGCTGGCTGCTCGAATGGGGCAACAGCAAGCGGGAGAATCGGAGAGGATGGTGCCAGGCGTTGCATTCGATCGCGGTTTCATCGCGAAACGACAAGGCTACGGGCGCCATCGTCTTCCACGCTTTCCCGCAGGAAGTGGTCGACAAAGTCATCGGGGAGACCGGCGGACAACCCATACGACTGCACCTCCCGGAAATGCCGGACGGGGAGATCGTGTTCGACGAGTCGGGAAATGTGTTCCGGCTCGAACGGAAGCAACTCCCAGACGGTCAGACCCAGGAGCGGCATATCTTCCTGTTCCGGGTGACGGAGCACGGAAGCATCATTCTCGACGGCGTTCGGACCGGTTCGGTGCAACGGTTTGCCATTCATGAAGGATCAGGCGAGATCCGGAATGGGACGGTGACGTTCTCGAACCTGCCACAGCGCCCGACGATTCGAACTCGGCCAACGCTGCGTAGCGCGGACGACCGGCAACGGTTCATCGCGCGATGCGTGGAACGGTATGGCGAGAGTTTCGCGGTGTTCGTGGACGGAGATCCGGCGAGCATCCACCAGCTTAATACGCCAGCCAAGCGGCAGGCGTTTATTGAAAGCGCCCCGGTACGGCCATGGGAAGCACGGCCGTTCCCGAGTGCGCATGTGCAATAGCCAATCGCCTGGGGAGTACCGCGAAAGCGGGCCCTCCCCGGGCGGCTTTTTGGAAGGGAGTCCAAGCAAAATGAGACGCATCCTCGTGAGTTTTCTGACAGTTGCCTTCGCGCTGCCAGGCCAGAAGATTGACACGGAAACGCCAGCACGCGACCGGGTCGTCCGGGTTCAGACGGCGCTGAACCACCTGACCGTCATTGAGGTCGCTGAACCGGTGACCACGGTTGCAGTAGGTTCGCCGCAGGCGTTCAAGGTAGAACGCCGCGAGAACAAGGTCTTCATCCAGCCCCTCCAGGACGGAACTGCCACCAACCTCTTTATATGGACGGCTACGACACGGCTCAACTACGAACTGGTCCCGGCGATCAGCGACGCCGGCCAGATGGACTTTGCCATCGACTATAAGGAGCCGCCGCGGAAATCCGAATTGCAGCCGCCGCCATCCAAGCCCGCCGCGGAGCCCAGTGTACCGCCCGACATGCTCTTGCACGGCATACCGGTCAAGCTGGTCGGATTCAACCATTCAAAGGCTCCACGGGTTGACGTCACGATCCGAGACGTCTATCGCACCGAAGACCGGGTATTCATCCGGTACATGATCGAGAACCATACCGCCACGCCTTATCAACCCGCCACCCCGCGAGTCGTATCGCTGAAATCTCCGCGCTGCGACCGCTCCCTCACGTCGCTCACCAACTCGCAACTCGGAGACGAGTATCTCTCCCGCTTGCGCTCTGACGGCACGGAAACCGTGTCGGTTATGCACGCGCAGTCACCGGAAGGCATTCGCCCCGGGGATACCAATGTTGGAGTGGTTGCAATTCAACTTCTTCCAATGCTGGACGATGCGAAGCAGAATGGCATGCCGACAGTTTTGCGAATCGTGTTCCCGGCTGATGGTGAGCGCCAGGTAACCGCCACATTGGTGCTGTAACCATGCAACCCCAATATCAGACGGTCGAGCAGATGCATGAACGGCTGCTCGCGATGATCCGCAGCCGTCGTGATACCGGGTTTCGGGTTGCAGTCACCGACGCGGTGTTCGAACCGAGAAATCCGTTCGAGCCCGTGACGAAACGGAGGCCGAAAACCGGCATTGCGGTCGCGGCAGGATTGGCGGTTGTTGTGACCATGGTGTTCCTCTACTTCAGTCTGCGTTGAGCGAGGTAGAGATGGGCGTCGGCGCCTTTTCAGGGCTTCCTGTTTTTTGAAACACTCCTGGCGGTGAACTACTGGTACACGGTTTTGCCTGGGCTTGGCGCGCGTGTCCCGGACTTTCGGCTCAGCAATTGATTCAGTTTGAGGGGCATCCACATGAATACAAATTCCAATCGCAACAACAGGGAGGCGTCTCTCGGCGACTCGCCTGTCATTCTCCTACTCCTCCTGTTCGTCGTAGCTGGCTTCGGGTTGTACCTTGTCGTGGCGCGCCTGCACATCCGTCCTCAGCAACTCGTCGAGGCCGCGCTGTATTTCTTCATCTTCTGCGCGGCCATCATCACCCCTATCATCCGTAAGTTCGCCCAGGACGCCAAGCGGAAGAAGCGAGCGCCATTTGTTGTGCCCACTGTCAAGGATGAGCGTGCCGTGGCCGACGCCTGGGCCAGGAACGCCGTGGTGCTCGGCTATGACATGGACGCCAAACCCTGGCTCTGGCCGGACGAAGTCCGGGTAATGCAAGGAATTGTCCTGGGAATGACAGGCTCCGGCAAGACGACTCTGCTCAAGAACATCATCACTCAAGACATCGCCAGGTGGGTTGGTCCGCCGGAGGATCGTCACCATATCCCGATGGTCATCTTCGACGGTAAGGGAGACTTGGAGTTCTTTGAGCAGTTGCTCCCGCACATCCACCGCGCCGGCCGGATGCATCAGTTGCGTCTGCTGAATCCCTCCCGGCCGGATCTGTCTGTCCTCTACAACCCGTTCTTCACACGGGATGACAATTACATGGCGCAGGTCAACATGATCTTCGGTGCGTTCAACCTGCACGATGAATTCTTCGCCAAGCACCAATTGAACTACCTGGGCGACGTTGTCCGCGTACTCTTCTACACCGGCGCCCGGTATACCTTCTATGACGTGATCGTTATGCTGCTCGACGACGCCGTCCTCCACGAGCAGATCCAGAAGGCCACGCACCGCCTTGACCGCGACGCAAAGATCAGCGCGCAGCAGCGGCTCAACTTCGAGATGTCGGTGAAGAACCTGGCGCAGTCGCTTGAAGATCGTGAGCGCGTGCCAAAGATTCAGGGCCTCATCAATGAATGCATGACATTCCTGGACGACGAACTCTCCGCCATCACTGGGCAGTACGACGACCTGCTGGCGGTCGAGGATGTCATCGACCAGGAGCTAATCCTGTTCGTCAGCCTGAATGCCAACAAGAATATCGAACCAGTGCGCTCGCTTGGCAAGATGCTTTTGCAGAATATTCAACTGACAGTCGGCAAGCGCTACGAGGATCAGGCAGACCGGCGGCGGCAGAACCGGCCGATCTTCTCGGTGGTGTTGGACGAGTTTGCGCCGTTCGGCTATCGCAACTTTGCTCAAATTCTACAGACCGCACGCGGGACGAACACAGCGTTCCTGTTCTCGATGCAGTCCTTGCCCCAGCTTATGCAGATCGGCCGCGGGTTCAAGGAGGAGGTGACGTCGGCGCCGAACACGACCATGACGCTGCGGACGCGCGACGAAGAAACAGCCGACTACTTTATCAAGGCGTCCGCCCAACAGACTGTCGTGCGCCGGAGCATTTTTAAGCAGCGCGGACTATTCGGACTTGGCAAATACGAAGAGACTGGCCGTGCAAGCGAAACTGAGGATCGCGAAACGCGCTCGCAGGACGAGTCGATCAAAAACCTGCCAAAGGGGCAGATGGAAATTCTGATGTCGGAAGACACCCGCGGTACATTGCACTCGCTTCTCCAAGTCCGGCCGCCGGAAGACGTGAGCATTCCTGATTTTGTGCCGGCAGCGTATCCGCGGCTGTTGCAGTCACGCATGGACTCGAGCGGCGCCAATCTTCGCTTCAAGGACCCGGAGCTTGAGCGTAAGTACCGGGTTCCGAACCGTTACGTCGGAGGATTCCGAAAATGACCACATTCAGGCTGCTATTGTTCACGATCATGGGTGTCGGCCTGTGCGCGCAGGTACCGCACAACCCGCCCGAACAACCGCCCGCAAGCCAGCAGTCCAAGCAACTCTACCAGCGGCCCCAAACCGGCAAGCCGTATCAACCCCGGGAAGACTTCTTTCACTATTCGACGAAGCTGGTGAACCGTAACGACATTGACTACGGCGCCTGGATGGAGGAGCGACGCCGGGCATTGGTTGACGCGAGTCTCACAAATCCATTCTTCTGGTACAGCGCTCTGACCACATCTTTGGTCATATTGCTGATGCTGATGTACGGAGTGCGGGTCCTGAACGAACGGCGGAAGCTGTGGCGGGCCGCGGAACTCCTCACCGACATCTGGAACCAGGATCAGCATTCTCGTTCGCTGGCGGCAGCCGCAATCGAGAAGTACAACGGCCACATGGCTGAATGCAACCGTGTGGTTGAAGCGCAACTGAGCGGGCGTCCGAGTGCGGTGGCGCTGGAAGCTGGAGATGCGAAGCATGTGGTCGAGAGCCTGCGCGCCGAGCTCAGCGCCATGGAAAGCCTTAAGAAGGAAGCTGAAGCTCAGGTGAAGAGCAAGGAGAAATACATCGGCGAACTGTCCGCCCGGGTTGCAGCGCTTGAAAAGACGTGGGATGAGAACGGAGGATCGCCGCCAAGCGCCGGCGACACTGTCACCAAGCTGGTCGCCCGTGTCAATCTGCTCCAACAGCAGTTGGAAGCCGAGCGGAAAAGAAACCTTCAGCTTAAAGGAGCGTGACCGAGTGCTGGTGACATTGCAAGGGTTCGGGAACATCTGGGAGCGGAAGCCACGCATACAGGCGGGCAATTCGACGAAGGTCCACGGCGCCGCGTACTACAACACAACCGGCGTCCTGGTGAATGGCAGGGTCCGCTACCGGTGGAGGATCGGTGGCAAGATCCGGTTCAATTCGACGGGTGGTTTCGACCCCAACTATCCGTTGCGGGTGTTGGGTCGCGTCTTCGAGTGCGAGCCGCCCGAACGGCGCGGCGACGGCTGGAACCAGATGCTATTCAGGACCGTGCTCGCGCATCCGCTGCGGCCGGACGCTTACCTGTTCGTGGTGGCACCCGAGAAAACGGGGCGCATTGACATCAGCTCGCCATTTTGGAAGCCGGCCAGCGTGCAGGTGGTGGCATTCAGCGAAGACAGCGATCAGCAACAGGCCATGCTACTCATGCCCGCGTATTCCTGGGTGCATGGGGAACTTGGGACATTCTTCGCGGAGCCGTCAGCCCGCCAGCCGTGGTCGGCGCAGCTCACGATGGGCCGGGCTGCCTGAATTGGAAAGTGCCGATGCGACATACCAAAGGATCGATCGTTCTGAGCGAAACGCAAGACCACCCGATCTTGCGGCAGATTCTCGCGTGCGGCTTCGTGACGCACGATCAGTTGTTCCGGTTTATGCAGTTGAGCCTGCACGAACGGTCGCGGAATTCGTACAACAACCGGATCCGTCGCCTGGTCAAACACAATGTCGTGGTCGAAGGTTATTCGCCGCTGGTGCCCGGCAGCCGCTACTACTCGATACCGACGGCGACGGCGGTGATCCTGGCAGGGCGCGGTCCGCTGTACGTCGGCGCCATCACCGGCCTTGAGAAGAGACGAGAGATTGACGCGCTGGCCCACGCGATCGAATTGAATGACATTCATCTGGCGCTGGCTGGTTCGGGCCGGCTCATTCGGTGGAAACCCGAAGTCGAGATTCGGGCACAAAACGAGCGGACGGACTTTGGCCACCCGAAGGACTATGACGCGGTGGTGACGCTTGAAGGGCCGGCCGGCGAAACCCGGTTCGCACTGGAATACGAGCGGACTCCCAAACGGGAACCACAGTACGTTGAGATTCAGCGCAAGCTGGCAACGGAAACGGGTGTCGCTTGCGTGCTTTACCTGGCGCCAAGTCACTACGCACTGTCGCGAATCTCGAAGTGGTTTCGAAAAACAGGACCGACCGTGGTGTTCGGAGTGGCCTCCGAGTTCTGTCAGGATCTTCTGGATACACGTGTTACCGGGCCTGCATACCGGTTTCCTGTTCCTCTGAACAGCGTGCTCAGATGACGGCTATGCGTAGCTTTGCGGTGTCTATGGGGCCGGTTTGCCGTTTCGGACCCCTTCTTAAGTCACATTGGCAGAGGAACTTAGTCTGGCACTACCCCTCCGCTTTCGTGGTCTGTTCGCCCCTGTTTGTGGCGGTGGTTGTTGTTGATGATTTGCGATGTGGTTGCGTGAACTTCTGTTGGCAAGTGGGGAATGGGATTGGTCCGCGATGGAAATGCGGGCTGAGGGAGAGGAGTGTGGCGTCGCATGGATGTCTGGTGATCGCGGGAGTGTTTGTGGCTGAGGTAAACGGCTTCTGCCTGGGCAATCTCCGCCGGGGAGGTTCGGCGTGCATTCTGCGGTACGGCGAACAGGAGCGCATGCTCCAAGGCGGAACTGCGCGGACAACGAACAATCGGGTGGAAGTGACGGCAGCGATCGAAGGACTGCGTGCGCCGACCAGGCCTGCGAAGTCGAGGTCGTCGCCGATTCAGGCTACCTCCGCCGTGGGATGACGGAGTTCCCGCAACGTTGGCGGTCCAACGGGTGGAAGGCGGCGTCCGGAAACCCGGTTCTCAATCAGGATCTGTGGTGGGAACTGGCCGAACTAGCTGGTTACCATCGCGTGACGTGGATTCACGTGGGAGGCCACTCAGGGCACGCTGACCAGGAACGCTGTGACGCGTTGGCGTTTGAGTCGGCGCGGCAAAGTTGACAGGATTCGGCGGCGGAGTGCTGAACATGGCTACCGCATCCTTATATATCGTCAGCGCGGGCTGGCAATCGAATGGTGCAGGCTGAACGGGTCGTAGGAATGGAACGGAAGGAGACAAATCCGATGAACGAATGTAGTTTCGCTCGAATGAATGTGACCCCGCTCCTCACGCTTGGGGAGCTTGGGTTGGAACGACGGGCAACCGTCGAAGAAGCTGGCAATGGCCTCGCGCGCATTGCCGAAGCCCAGGTGGTCCGGTGGGTTCAGTTTCCAGCCGGTGCTCTGTTTTTCACTTTGGTTACCGGTGACCCGGAATCGGGGGCACTGTACATCCTCGACCGGAAGACCGGTGTTTTCTACTGGCTTAACTTTGACGATCGCAAATGGGGAGGGTACAGCCTGGCGGAGTACCACGCGTTGGTACGGACGCACAGGCTGACCACATTGGCACGGCGCCCGCGGTTGCTGGAACAGCGCTGCCGGCCGCCGGTAGTGGCGTAGGCGGAGGCCCGCTCCGGTTTGTTTGCACGAATTCCGGATTCGGGTTATGTAAAGAGCAGGGCGAAATGGAGAGGGCGATGGCAAAGCGATTTCAGGCCAGCGCGGACAACGTTCGGGAATACTGGCGGCTGTTCGTAAACCGGCGGGCGTACGTGGTGCAGTCACCACGACCGCACCCGGAGAGCGGCCGCCACTACTACTTCCGACCCAAGACTGGAAAGAACCTCCAACCGGTCAGCCTAAGCGAGGCCGTTATCCGGCAGCACCTGGAAGGCCGGCTCACGATCGGGCTGTATGCTATGAACCCCGAGACACAGCGCTGCAAGTGGATCGCGATCGATGGCGATTATACGGATTCGCTGAAGCATCTGTGTGAGCTGCAGTGGCATTTGCAGACGCTCAAAGTCGAGTCGGCCCTGGAAATGAGCCGGCGCGGTGCCCACCTCTGGATCCTGGCCGAACAGCCTCTACTCGCGCGGGAGTGCCGTCTTTGGATCAACGGCGTGGCCGAGCGGTTGAGCATTCCGGTGAAAGGCGCCGGTACCGCCGAGGGGATCGAGGTCTTTCCGAAGCACGACGAGATCAAGGAAGGAGGATTTGGAAACGCCATCCGTGGTCCGCTCGGAATTCATCGGACGATCAGCGCGCGGTACTGGTTCTATGGGGCGGACTACAGCTTCGACGCGCAACTGGCATATCTGGCGCGCGTTGCCAAGCTATCGGAAGATTCCTTGCGGTCGCTGATCGGTAAGGTTGGCGATTCCGTTGTGGCCGAGAACAAGCCACCAGTACGGCGAGATGGAGTGCCGCACCCGGAGGTTCGCGTGCAGTTCCGGATTCTTGACCATGTTGAGGTCCGGCGGAAGGTTGGTCGGAATTGGATTGCCCGGTGCCCATCCTGCGCCGCGGCGGGTCACGACACGAGCAAAGACAATCTTGCCATTTCGGTCGAGGAACCGCAGAAGTACATCTGCTGGGCCGGGTGCACCAAGGAAATGATTCGGGCGGCGCTCGGAGTGCCGGTACATATGCCGGCGGTGGTGGGAACGAGGGCGTAGATCCGTGCAGCGACGCTTGGCAAATGTCGATCCGATGAAGGCTCTAACGGAGCCGACGGTGATCGTGTTTGCCGGCTGCATTGACGCATTCGACCGGTATCTGGAGAGATTGGTCACGGCGATTGGGCCGGCGTGCCAATGGTCGAGCGAGCGGGAGTTCTGCGACTACACCGGGTGCGCACCCGCAAACGTGGAAGATTGGTTGAGCCGGGATTGGGTTCAGCACTTTCCGCACTTGGTCTTGTCGCTTCAGGATGTGCCGGGCCCGATACCGTGGGTGCTGTATCGGTGTGACGGTGGTGAACAGACGGTGCGGGTGTTCTCGGCGAGTCCTGAACTCGCCACATGGTTGGGCCGGGATGGAGTAGAGCCGAGTCGTGTTCAGTAGGAGTGTTGCAGTGAACGAAGGCAAGGAGCTTGGGCCGCCAAACTGGTTGCCCCTGGAAACGAAGCTGCGTGAGAGCGGACGGCCCGTCAGTCTGTGCGCGGCGTTCATGTGGATGTGGAGAGAGCGGGGAATCGACTTTTACAAACACATCGACACACGGCGGTATTTGCTCCTCGATTCAGATCGCCGGTGCTGGCGGCAAGGCGCCCGGGAACCTGAGTTTGCAGATTTCGAATGCGAGTTTCATCGCGTGACGGAGTGGGTATGACGAACGGTGACAAAGTAAATTCGGGAGCCGCCGCAGGTTCAAAACCTGGCCGATGGATCGGGGACATTTCGGCGGAGCGCGTGGACAACGTCTGGCGGCCGGAAGATCACGAAGCTATGATCCACAACCTGCGGGCATCTGACCGGCTGGCGACACAGGTAGTTGAATTTGCGGCGCGGGAAGCGGTTGGTCGATTTCATAACGCGTCACAAGGAAGGATGAGCATGGAAGCCAATCCAAAACTGAACATTCGAGGTCTGCGGTTGCCGCCTCCGACCGTGAAGCGGCTCGGTGAGACCGGTATCTTCGCGCGTCCGGAGGTGAGCTTGGAATATCAAAGTCTGACCAAGCGCTACGTGGTTCGCGGGGTTGAGTCTGGCGGCGCGGTCACGGATCTCGGTCGTTACGTGACTTTCGCCGGGGAAAACGGCGGGCAGCTACCGTGGCTCCAGCCAATTGATTCGCTCGCGGTGAACGGTGTGCACGCCGTGGTCGTCGCCCCTGTATTCACCCGGGTCGAGATGTTTCGCATGGGCCGGACGTACGAACTGGTCATCACGAAGCACCGGCCGAGCGCGGTACAGAACGGAAGCCGGCCCAGACTGCTGGCGGATGAGGTGTTCCGTGGTGCCAATGGGTACCTGGGCCTCGAACTGTGGGGAAAGGACAAGGCACTCGCCGGAACGGTGCTGCCACAATTCTTCACTCGCGCCGGCGAAGAGATCGAGATACCGACGGCGTTCGTCTCCG
>OCZU010000639.1_pt1 | contig 23652 bp, 20 predicted proteins | sample 1539001 | NCBI WGS metagenome assembly OCZU01 (sample SAMEA3539306, study PRJEB22396) | soil metagenome | biome: tundra; feature: field; material: soil | place: USA | collected 2010-05 | depth 0.15 m | reverse complement strand
GATCGACCGCGCGTCGGCCCGGGCCGGCCACTTCGCCCTCGGCGACACCATCAAGGTCATCATCGGCGGGCAGGCCGGGGCCTTCACGATCAGCGGCATCACCGGATACGGCTCCGCCGACAGCTTTGCCGGCGGGTCGCTGGCCATATTCAGCCTGCGCACTGCCCAGCAGCTGTTCGGACAGGCGGGCAGCTACGACAGCATCGACGTGAAGGCGGCAGCTGGGGTATCAGCCCAGCAGCTGCGCGAGCAGGTGGCCAGGATCCTGCCGCCCGGCATCACGGCCCTGACCGCCGCGAGCGCCGCCGCGACCCAGATGACCCAGCTGAATAGCCAGCTTTCCATCCTCACCAAGTTCTTCCTCGTGTTCGCTGGCGTGGCGCTCTTCGTTGGTGCGTTTGTGATCTGGAACACATTCTCGATCATGATCGGGCAGCGGACCAGGGAGCTCGCCCTGCTGCGCACGCTCGGCGCGGGACGCCAGCAGGTCTTCCGGTCGGTCCTGGCCGAGGCGGCGATCGTCGGGACCGTTGCGGCGCTCGCCGGCGCCGGCCTCGGCATCGCACTGTCAAAGGGCCTGGTCGCGCTGCTCTCTGGATTCGGCCTGTCGCTGCCAGTCACCGGGCTCGTCGTGCCGCCCGGGCAGGTAGCGCTGGCCACGGCTACGGGCCTCGCGACGACCCTGGTCGCCGCGGTGGCGCCCGCTTACCGGGCCACCAGGGTCGCCCCGATCCAGGCGCTTCGCGATGCCGTGCCCAGCCCGGCCGTGTTCTCCGCGCAGCGGCTGACTGCGGGCCTGGCGGTAACCGTGGTCGGCGCCGCCTTGGTGCTGGCCGGCCTGTTTACCGGGGCCAGCCTGGCCCTCACCGGCGCCGGGGCGTTGCTGTTCTTCACCGGAATCACCGTGCTCGGCCCGCTGGCCGCCCGGCCGCTCGCCTACGTGATCGGGTTTCCGCTCACCCGGCTGCCGGGTCGCACCGGCGTGCTCGCGCGCGGAAACACGATGCGCGATCCGAAGCGCACCAGCGCCACCGCCGCCGCGCTGATGATCGGCCTGGCCCTCATCGTCGCCGCCGCCGTCATGGTCGACTCCAGCCGGACCATGCTGGACCGCCAGATCGCGGTGGCCAGCAAGACCAGCTTCTACGTGCAGGCGACCAGCGCAGACATCGGCCTGACACCGCACCTGGCCGGCGTCCTGGCGGCCCAGCCGGGCGTGCGGGCAGTCACCGAGCTCAGGGCGACGGACGCCACGGTGGCGGGCGCCGCGCACAAGAACGTCGACGGTGTGAACCCGGCCGCGATCGGTTCCTTTACCGACCTCGGCGTGAAAACAGGCGCCGTGGCCACGCTGAACTCCGGTGCGCTGCTGGTCAGCCAGGCGGCCGCATCCGGCCGCGGCTGGCGGGTCGGCGACGAGGTGCGGATCCAGTTCGGCTCGTTCGGGATATCGACACTGCGCATCGGCGGAATCTTCGCGAACGTGGGGCCGCTCAGCGACTACCTGGTGAGCAATGCGACCTTCACGGCGGACACCGGCCGCCGGGTAGACAGCGTCGACCTGGTCAATGCTGCTCCCGCGGCCCGGGGCCCGATCCAGCGGGCCCTGGCCGGCTATCCCGGAGCGCAGCTGATGGATGAGGCAGCGTTCACCAAGAGCCGCAGCGCAGTGCTGGCCAATCTGCTCAACCTCATCACCGCGATGCTGGTGCTCGCGATCGTCATCGCCCTGCTCGGGATCGTCAACACCCTCGCGCTCTCGGTGGTCGAGCGAACCCGCGAGCTCGGCCTGCTGCGTGCCATCGGGATGCGCCGCGGACAGCTCGCCCAGATGGTGGCGGCCGAGTCAATGATCATCGCCGTGATCGGAGCCGTGCTCGGGTCGGCACTGGGACTCGCGCTCGGAGCCGCGCTGGCCGAGGCCTTCACCCGCTCTCAGCAAGCGACCGTCTCGATTCCGGTCACCCAGATCGCCGCCTACGTCGTGGCGACCGCATTGGCCGGGGTCCTGGCCGCGATCGCGCCAGCCCGCCGCGCCGCCCGGCTCAACATCCTGGAAGCGATCGCCGCCGAGTGAGCTGGTCATGGCCGGGCACGGCGCGGGACACTGCCGGGCTGGGCACCTGCGGATAGCTGCCTTGGTTTAGCGTGGTGCTCGGTTGAGTGGTGGATGGAAGGGGCGGAGGAGCGGGTCTATGGCGTCGGCAGCGGCGTACGACGAGATCGCGGACTGGCATGAGCGGGAGTTCCTCGCCAGGACCACCATGCCTGGCGCAGATCTCCTCGGCGTCGAGCGTGCCCTGCGCGGCCTTTTGGGCAACGGCAGCGGCGTCTGCCTGGAGATCGGCTGTGGCACCGGCATCCGCGCGGCCCAGGTCTGCGAGCTGGGCTGGATCCCTGTCGGCATCGATCTTTCTGGTGCGATGCTGCGGCACGCCCGGGGGCGCCTGCCCATCGCGCTGGCCGACGCCGGGCGGCTGCCCGTCCGGGACGGTTGCGTTCCGGCGGTCATCGCGGTGATGGTGCACACCGATATGCCCGCATACCCGGCAGTGCTGCGCGAGGCTGCCCGGGTCCTGCGTCCTGGCGGAGTGTTCGTGCATATCGGCGTCCACCCGTGCTTCTGCGGCGGGTTCGCCGACCGCAGCGACCCGGCCGAGGTGCTGATCCGCCCTGGCTACCTCGACGGTCGCTGGACGAAGGCGTCCTGGACGGACCAGGGGATACGGAACAAGGTGGGCGCTATCCACCTGCCCCTGCCCAGCCTGTTCCATGCGTTTCTCGACGCTGGCCTCACGCTCGAACGGTTCGCGGAAGGCGCTGAGCCCACCCCGGCCATACTTGCCGTCAGGGCCCGCAAATAGAAAGGGCAGCCAGGTTGTGATCGCTCTCGCAGCAACGTGCATATCTTTGCCCGCCCGCCCGCATCGGCGTCAGGAGCTGGCCTGGTGCTTTGAGACCGTGCTCGGATGTGGGCCGGTTGCTGCCGTCGAGCATCCCCGGATTGAGCAGCCGATGCTCCTGGTCAGGTTCCCGGTGGAGGACACCTCAGTATCGAAGCCGTCGTGAGTATGCGTGCTACGGGTTTCGACCCGCGCAGCAACGTTGCGTCAGTGGCAGTGTGCCCGACGAGACACCGTTGCTTTGCCGGTGGCTGACGAGCGGGGGTCAGTCCGGTGTGGCGAGCTGGTCCAGCGCTGTTACTGACGCCCCGGAAAGACGGAGGCTCCCCACCGCGATGTTCTCGGCCAGATGGGCGGGGTCGGAGGTTCCGGGGATCAGCAGCGTGTTGTCGTAGTGCGCCAGCAGCCAGGCAAGCGCCACCTGGGCCGGCGTCGCGCCAAGTTCCTTGGCGATGGTGACGACAGTGGGGCTATCAGTTGCCTTGGGCCGGTTGGGGAACCCTGAGCCGAGGGGGAAGAACGGGACCCAGGCGATGCCGTGTTCGCGGCACAGCTCCAGGACGGGCTCGGCGGAGCGGTCGAGGACGCTGTAGGCGTTCTGCACGCACGCGATACCGGCGGGCAGCGCCTGGCGGAGCTGGCTGGCGGAGACGTTGCTGAGCCCGACGGCGCCGATCTTTCCAGCGTCTCGCAGCGCGGCCAGTTCAGCGAGCTGGCTATCCAGGTCGACCCTCTGGTCGCCCTCGGCGATCAGGCCGGGCTGAGCGTCGAGGCGTCGTAGGTTGACCACCCCCACTTGCCCGGCGCCGAGCGTGGCGAGGTTGGCCTCGATCTGGGCGCGCAATTGCTCCGGCCGTTGCGCGGAGACGAGCTTGCCGTCGGCGTCCCTGTCGGCACCGACCTTGCTGACCAGGACCAAGCCGTCGGGGTAGGGTGCCAGCGCGTCGTGGATGAAGGTGTTGCACGGGCCGTAGAAGTGGGCGGTGTCGATGTGGTTGACGCCTTCACGGATCGCCAGGCGCAGGATGGCAAGCGCCGTATCCCGCCCCACGGCCCGCTGCTCCAGCTGCATCGCACCGAAGCCGATCCGGGCCACGGTGCGCCCCGCTAGTTGCGCGGTGCCGCCCGGAGTGGGCGTGGGGAAATCCGTCCTCTGGTCGGCTGCCGTCATCGGTGATCCTCCGGTTGTGGCATAGTCATCAGGAACCGGAGGAGCCTCCGGTAGAATCATCGTAACAGATAATCGGAGGACCCTCCGTATCATGTCGGGCCAGAGCCAACCCAAACGTCTGCGCGTGGATGCCGAGCGCAACCGCGCCCGGCTGCTTGACGCAGCACGGGCTGCGTTTGCATCCGGACAAGCCTCGGTGACACTGGAGCAAGTCGCACGGGACGCAGACGTCGGGATCGGCACGCTCTACCGCCACTTCCCAACCCGCGAGGCACTGGTCGAAGCGCTCTACCGCAAGGAGCTAGCCGACCTCTGCGCGAGCGCCGGCGATTTGCTCGAAACACACGCCCCCGAGCGCGCCCTGCGCGCCTGGATGGACCGCTTCGCGGACTACGTCAGGGCCAAACGGGAGATGGCAGACGCCCTCCGAGCCGTGTTTGCCTCTGGCAGCGTGACCGTGTCCCACGCACGCGAGCAGCTCACCGCCGCGGTGCAAACGACCCTCGATGCTGGAATCGCCGCCGGGACACTGCGCGATGACGTCCGCGCCGAGGACATCGTCGCCACGATCGTCGGCATGTTCACCGCCACCTCACTAGCCGGCGGGCACGAGCAACTGGAGCGCATGCTCGACCTGCTGATGGACGCAGTCCGGTGCCCGGGCCAGTGAGCCAGGCCGGCGGCCGGATCACGAGCACCCGGCATGCCCAGCCACCACCGGCCTCGACAAGAACAGAATGCCTCGCAGCGGGCCCGGTCAGCGGTCCAGGACAGCGGCAAGTACAGTTCCCAGTCGATCAGCGCATGACCCAGCCGCGGACGCCTAGCCGAGATAGACCGCAACCTGGGCGTTCTCGACCCGCCCGGCCGTGCCGGTGTACTGCCGCTGCACGCCTGCCGTGGCGGTGCCGGCAGCGGCAATTCGGATGACGATGCCCGGGCACGTCGGACACAATTCCCGCATGGCCGTTGCATCTGACGAAGGTTCCTGCGTGTTCTGCGACATCGTCGCGGGGCGGCTGGAGTCGAGTCGCGTGCACGAGGACGAGCACGTGGTCGCGTTCATGGATACTCGGCCGGTGACCCCTGGTCATCTGCTGGTCGTTCCCCGGGCCCACGCGGACTTCCTCGAGGCCCTCAACGAGGACCTGGGTGCCTGCGTCTTCCGGGTGGCACACCGGCTGGCGCGGGCGTTGCGGCGCTCTGGGCTGCCGTGCGAGGGGGTGAACATGTTCCTGGCCGACGGCGAAGCTGCGTTCCAGGAGGTTTTCCATGTGCACCTGCACGTGTTCCCGCGGACCGCGGGCGATGGGTTCCGCATCGACGCTGACTGGCGGGTGCGGGACCGCGGCGAACTTGACGCCGCAGCAAAGCGTGTCCGCCACGGGGTCAGCGCACTTTCAGCGTGAAGGTCCGCGGCGAGCCGCTCCAGCGGCCATCACCAGCGGGTCAGGTGGGGATGCTCGCCCGAGGCCGGTGCGTTCTTGCGTCTTAGCGTGGGGTGAGGACGCAGAACTCGCCGCCTTCCGGGTCGGCCAGGACGACCCAGGGCACCTCGCCCTGGCCGATGTCAGCAGGCGCTGCCCCGAAGTCCTGCAGCCGCTTCGCCTCGGCCAGGTGGTCCTCGCCTGGATACGGGCTGACATCGAGATGCATCCGGTTCTTGACGGTCTTGACGTCCGGGGTACGCACGAACTCAAGATAGGGCCCGACGCCGCTGGGTGACCTCAGCGAGGCGAAGCCCTCACCCGACTCGTGCAGCTTCCAGCCCGCGGCCTGGCTCCAGAACTGGGCCATCGATACCGGGTCAGCGCAGTCCGCCACGACGGCGGCGACCGGCCCGGTGTCCCGGTAGACCGGACGCGGGTCGAGCACGCAGAACTCGTTGCCTTCTGGGTCGGCGAGCACGACCCAGGGCACCTCGCCCTGGCCGATATCGGCGAGGGTGGCGCCCAAGCTGAGCACGCGGCTCACCTCGGCCGCCTGGTGCGCTGCCGACGTTGTGGCCAAGTCGAGGTGGATCCTGTTTTTTCCCATCTTCGGCTCGGGCACCGGGACGAAGACGAGGGGCAGCGCCACCGGGTCGGGGTAGTCATAACCCCGTGGCCACACCTCCGCCTCACCGGGTTCCTCGGCGGCAATCTCCCATCCCAGTGCTGCCGACCAGAACCGGGCCAAGCCCGGGGGGTCAGTTGCGTCAATAACCAGATGCACCAGGCGAGTCGGCATACCCGCCAAACTGCCACCTCGCCCTGAGCAGCCGCAACCCGCTCCGGCCAACCGGCTGGCTCTCCCGCCCAGCAGCGCGGCGTTCTGGGTGCCGCGGTACGCGCCGACTTGTCTGAGGCCCAGATCGTCTCGGCCATGGGGCAGCAAAGGCGCAGTCAAGAACCACACCACGCGGGCGATGTCAGCGCTGCGCACAGAATTGCGCACGGCGAATGAATGGCACAGCCCCTCCGGGACCATGGGATGCTCGATGGCGACTGGATTGAACTGACCGTTATGCCTGGCGGCTCGCCCTAGGCATTCTCTGGCCGGATGGAGGTGAAAAGCATGATCATTTTCATCCTCATTCGAAGGCTGGTCCGATACCTCCGGAGACTGAAGGGCCGACGGTAGCGACCCGTCGCTGAGCGCGAGCCTGACTAGCCTCACCCGGCAACTCTGGCCGGAACTCAGTGCCGCCGCGCTGAGTTCCGCCGAGCCAGCCACCTTGCCATCCCCTCGGCGTACGGCCGCGCGTACCTGGCAGCTGACGCGACCGCTGTGTGCCCGCTCTCGGCCATCAGCAGGGGCGTGCTGGCGCCGCACTCGCCGCCGCGGGCAGCGCTGAGTGCAGGTCAAGCCTGGAGCAGAACGCGGACAATGGGGCCTGCGCGAGCGCTCCACGGCGGCCCGCCCGATGTCCGCGGGTAGACCGCACGAGGCGGCCGGCAACGGCAGTCCCAGATGGACGGCCGCCGCCCCGCGCAAGCGGGTGCGCAGAACCCGGCCTACAGGCCGGCTCACCCGCCGCCGTTTCCGTGGAAAGGTTAAGGAAGCATCTTCTCGCTGCGCCACGCCGCGCTAGCTGCGAAAGTAACGCGCGTGCGACCGGCGGGGCCGTCCGGCTACGAGTGTCTTGTCAACACCTTTCTGAACAATGGAAGTATTCCCAGGTCATCACGTAACTATCAAAGAAACTCTTAGGAAGATCAAATCACTTCTGAAAGAAAGGACACCACGATGCGGCGTGCCCTTCAGGCTGCCGTAGCCACAGGCGCGCTGGCTGCGGCGATGGTTCCCGCGGGAGCGTGGGCGGTCTCGGGCAGATCGAGGTGGCCCGGGCACACATCCCCGCGACCCCGACGGCTCTGTCGGCCGCATCGTTCGGCATGCCGATCACGGTATGGCCGGAAGAGCAGTTCTGCCCGGCTGGCACGCCCTCGTCGGAACGCACCCAGTGCGGCGCAGACAACCAGGGTGCCTACCCGGCGGTGGCCCCGGGCGGGGACATCTACGTCGCATGGGAGCGCAACGTCGACAGCAACCTGGGGGTAAGCGGCGACCCCTACGTGTACGAGCACGCGGCACGCGTACCTGCTGGGTCCAACGCCGTGGCCATCGGCGGGCCGGCCCACCCGGTTGTCGTCTCGGCCGGCCAGCCACACGGCAGCCTGGACCACCTCGGTGTCAAGTCGCTGGATGGCTCGGTCATCGCCGGCTACAGCCGGGGCATCGGTAACGACTTCCCCCGGCTAGCGTTCGACAAGGCTGGCCAGGCGGTCGCCTTCGTCTGGAACGACGCGAGCAACGGTGACTGACTACTACGGCGAGTGCAGGCCGAGCCCCGGGACGGCTATGGCGGTTGCCTTCGACTGGGCGTCATGCAGCCATCCGGATGCATGACGGCCAGGAGTCGTGCATAGCACTTCAAAATAAGACCCAATTAGGAAGCGTGGGAAACGTCCCGCCGAAGTATGATCCGGGTGCGCAGCCGGGCCAGAGCGAGCGAGGGTCGCACTACGGGGACGAAGGAGCAGTCCTATGGGGATTCTCAACGAGAGCCGCCGCGAGTTCATCGCCGCGCCGGACAGTTCGAAGGGCCAGATCGTATTCAAGTGGCCCGATCACAACATCCGCAAGTTCGCCAGGGTCATCGTCGAGCCCGATGCCGTGGCCGTCTTCACGGATCAAGGACAGGTAGTGGGTGTGCTTTCCCCGGGCCAGCACACCCTCGATGCCTCGGAACTCCCGTTTCTGGGGATGCTCGTGGACTGGGGCACCAACAGCAACGCCTTCAAGGCCGAGATCTACTTCGTCGGCGCCCGGGAGTTCCCCAGTTGCCGCTTCGGCGGCCGGATGGATGAGGTGCAGGACCCCCAGACCGGCTTGATCGTCACCCTCCGGGCGTTCGGCGAGTATGCCCTGCGCGTGGTCGATCCCACGAAGCTGATCTTCAACCTCGTGGGGACCGTGGATGTGACGAACAACGAGGCCATCACCGGCTGGGTCGCGCAGCAGTTGCTCAAGGTCACCCGCACCACGGTCACCACCCAGCTCATGTCGGGCGGGTGGCCGATCCTTGGCCTGTCCATGCACAGCCCCGATATCGAGGCGGCCGCCATGCCGGCCACCAACGAGCAGCTGGCCGCCTACGGGCTCGTCATCACCCGCTTCGGCAACCTCGACGTCAACCTCGATGACGACGACAACGCCCGGCTCAAGAAGCTGGCCGGCGATACCGCCTACAGCCGCCTGGCGGGCGGCTTCCTGCAGGCGGCACAGGCCGAAGCGCTGCAGGGGGCGGGCGAGGGAATGGCCCAGGGGGGCGCCGCGGTGACCCCGATGTTCCTTGGCGCCGGCTTCGGCATGGCGAACCAGATGATGCAGCCGCCGGCGCAGGCCACGCCGCCCCCGCCGCCGGGTCCGGGCTTCGCAGGCGGTGGCCAGGGCTTCACGGCACCCCCACCACCGGCACCGGCCCCTGCGCCGGCCCCTCAGGACGCGGCGCCGCCCGCCGGGACGACCGAGTGCGGGAATTGCCACAGCCATGTCCGCGCCGGTGCGAAGTTCTGTGACTCGTGCGGCACGCCCATGCAGAAGCACTGCACCAACTGCAACGCCGACCTGAGCGCCACCGCGAAGTTCTGCGCCGAGTGCGGCACGCCGGCCAGCCCGGCGTCCGCATAGCGGGAAACGGCCGGCTGACCCCTGCTCAACCCACCGCCCTCACCCGGGGCGGCCAGTCCCGGTCCCGGCCTGCCATCACATCCACACAGGCGTCGCCGTGGCGGCGTGCGGGGTTTCAACACGAAAGGTTGTCCGAATGGACCGGATCGAATGCCAGTGGTGCAAGGCCCAGAACGAGACGGGCCGCACGAACTGCAGCACCTGCGGGGCGCCGCTCGACACGAAGGATCTCGTCACCGATTCCGGCTGGAGCGAGGCGCCTCGCCTGCGGGACATGACGGAATTCCGTTTCTCCAACTCCACCTGCCAGATCGAGGGCGAGATCGTCCCGGTGGCCGAGCTGGCCCTGGCGAACGGAGACTCGGTGTTCTTCGAGCACCACGTGATGCTCTGGAAAGAGCCCGGGGTGCCGATGTCGGCGCTCAACACCGGGGGCGGGATGAAGCGCATGCTCGGCGGCATGCCGCACATCCTGAGCGTCGCCCACGGGCCGGGCCGGATCGCGTTCTCCCGTGACGCCGCCGGCGAGGTCGTGGTGCTGCCGCTGCATCCGTCGATGGAGCTCGACGTGCGCGAGCATGCCTTCCTGGCGGGGACCCACTCGCTGACCTACTCCTTCGTGCGCATCAAGGGCCTGGCCAACGTGCTGCACGGCGGTGGGGGCATGTACATGGACCGCTTCGTCACGCAGCGCGAGCCCGGACTGCTGCTCCTGCACGGGAACGGCAACGTCTTCCAGAAGACGCTGCAGCCGGGCGAGAAGATCTTGGTCGAGCCGGGGGGCTTTCTCTACAAGGACTCGGCGGTGACCATGAACGCGGTGCAGCAGAACGTGAAGACCGGGCTCATGAAGCACGGCATGTACCTCGCCGAGATGACCGGTCCCGGCCGGGTCGGCATCCAGTCCATGTACGTCCACCACGGCTCTGAGTAGGAGACCGACATGTCGATGCCACCTGCTCAAGGCGCCTATACCTGCCCGTACTGCCGGATGGCCAGCGAGGGGGGAAACGGTACCTGCCCGCATTGCGGTGCACCGGTCGACGTCCGCCGACGCGTCTCGGATTCTGGATGGGTCGAGCAGCCCCCGATCCGCGACATGGCCCGCATCCGTTTCAGCCGCTCCACCTGCCAGATCAGCGGTACATACGTGCCCGTGGCGGATATGGGGCTACATGACGACGACTGGGTCTACTTCTCCCACCACGTGCTTCTGCACACCGATCCCAGGGTCCGCCTCGACAACCTCCCCATGAGGGGCGGCTGGAAGCGGATGCGCGCGGGCCTGCCGCTGATCATGATGCGGGCGCAGGGGCCGGGCCACATCGCTTTCAGCGCCGACGAGCCCGGCGAGACCCTGGCCGTGCCGCTTCGCCCGGGGCAGGCCATCGACGTGGCTGAGCACCGCTTCCTGGTCGCGACGGGCAACGTCGGCTATGACTGGGCAAACTCCAATGTGTGGTTCACCACGGGGGACAGCGACGAGACGGAGTGGCACTACCCGGTCGGCCAGACAATGGACCGCTTCACGGCCGCAGGCAGCAATGGCCTTCTTCTGCTCCACGCCCCCGGCAACACCTTCATCCGCGACCTGGCACCGGGCGAACGGCTGCTGGTGCAGCCAGGCGGCCTGATCTGGAAGGACCAGTCGGTCACGATGTTCCTCCACTTCGAGTACCCCAGGGGCGCCTACTGGTTTAGTTCGGCCCGCTGGCAGGCCAAGTCGATCTGGCTGACCCTGCAGGGACCGGGCCGGGTAGCTGTCCAGTCGGTATTCGAACGTCCCGAGATGGTGGGAGCGGTGAAACAAAGCTCCGGCGCGACGACGCAGTACTGGTGACGCGGCACTGGTAGGGAGGCCGGTGGCGGCACCCGGCAGCAGGCCAGGATGAATCGTTTCGGCGTGGCGCGGGTCTAACGGGGTGATGGATGCGAAAGAAAGGACCGGACAGATGCGCAAGCCACGAGCCAGGACTGACGCAGGCTCAGCAGCAGAGATCCACAAGCCCGATGAGAAGTGGCGCGAGGAGCTAACTCCCCAGCAGTACAGCGTCCTGCGCCAGGGCCACACCGAGCGGCCTTTCACCGGCGAGTATGTGCGCAACCATGACGACGGTTCGTACCGCTGCGCAGGCTGCGGGAGCGAGCTGTTCCGATCCGACGCCAAGTTCGATTCGGGCACGGGCTGGCCGAGCTTCTACGAGCCGGCGGTCGCCCAGGCCGTTGAGCTGCGGCCGGACAACAGCCTGTTCATGCACCGCACCGAGGTGGTCTGCCGGGCCTGTGGTGGCCATCTTGGCCATGTATTCCCCGACGGGCCCGCCCCGACGGGTGACCGCTACTGCATCAACTCCTGCTCGCTGGCCTTCGAGCCCGCAACGGCGAACGCGGATCAGGGCGACGACCGGCGCGCTTGACCCACAGGAGACGTCAGTGAGCCTGCTGCACCGCGCCGGTGATCACCAGTGGTCGCAGCAACATCTGTCCCACTACGTCGAGGGGGATCTTGGCGCGCTGGCCTGCGGGCTGGCGGGCGGATAATGGGCAGATGGGAGTCCAGGGGGCCGCTGATTCTGTCCGCCGCCGCATTGGCGCGTCAATAATCGAGCGGGTGGCCGGGTCCGCGGGGCCGGAGCGCCGTCAGGCTATCAACCAGGCCGGAGGCGAGCGGTGGTTCGCCGAGGACCGCCCGATCCGCCGGGTGCACGGGGACTCGTCGATGTTCGTGGGCGGTATCCGCGCCCTGCTGCTCCAGTCGCTGCACCCGCTGGCGATGGCCGGCGTGGCCGGGCATTCGGGCTACCGGGGCGACCCGTGGGGGCGGCTGCAGCGGATCAGCTACTTCCTCGCCGTCACCACGTTCGGCCGGGCCAGCGACGCGCAGGCGACCGTGGAGCGGATCAAGGCCATCCACGAGCGGATTACCGGCACGGCGCCGGACGGGCGGGCGTACGCGGCCTCAGATCCGCACCTGCTGACCTGGATTCACATCGCGGAAGCGGACAGCTTCCTCCGCGCGCACACCCGGTTCGGAGCCCAGCCTCTGGACCAGGCCGGACGCGACGGATACGTCGCTGATCTGGCCCGGATTGGCGTCAAGCTGGGAGTGCCCGACCCGCCCCGGACCGAGGCAGAACTCACCGACCGGATCAGCCAGTACCGAACGGAACTGCGCGGCACCCCCGAAGCCCGCTCGGCGGCCCGGTTCCTGCTGCTCAGCCCACCGCTGCCGATGATCGCCCGGGCACCCTACGGGGTGCTCGCCGCCGCGGCGACATCGCTCCTGCCAGGATGGGCCCGCCGCCCGCTCTACCTCCCCTACCTGCCGCTCGCCGAGACCGCTCTGGTCCGCCCCGCTGCCCACGCGGTCATTCACGCTATTCGCTGGGCCCTTACCCCACCGCCCTCGGCCCGGGCCGGGTGACACCCGGGCGCTGCGTCACGACGCCTTGGTGATCGCGGCGACCTCGCCGGGGCTGAGCTGGATTCCCGCGGCCGCGATGTTCGCCTGGACATGATCGGCGGATCCGGAGCCAGGGATGGGAAGGATCTGCGGTGATCTGGCCAGCATCCAGGCGAGCACAATCTGGCGAGGACTGGCGCCGTGCTCGGCGGCGGCTTCGCTGACGGCGCGGTTGTGGCCGGCGTCCTGGATCGGTGCCCACGGCAGGAACACGAGCTGTTCCTGCTCACAGAGATCCACGATCGTCTCTGAGGACCGGTCGCTGGCGTTGTAGCGGTTCTGTATCGACACGATCGGGGTGATCTGCTGCGCCTCATGGAGCTGCGCCTCGGACATGTTCGAGACCCCGATGTGACGGATCTTGCCCGCGGCTTTCAACTCGGCGAGCGCGCCGATCGAGTCGGCGACAGGCACATCCGGATCCGGCCGGTGGAACTGGTACAGGGGAATCTGGTCAAGCTTCAGGCGCTTCAGGCTGCCCTCACAGGCCTGCCGCAGATGCTCCGGGCGGCCATCAGGCTCCCAGCGCCCGGGGCCGGGCCGCACCAGGCCGCCCTTGGTCGCGATGACGAGTTCGTCCGGGTAGGGATACAGGGTTTCGGCGATCAGCCGCTCGCTGACCTCCGGTCCGTAGGAGTCGGCGGTGTCGATGAACGTCACATCCAGTTCGACCGCCCGGCGCAGAGCCGCCTTCGCTTTCTCCCGGTCCGGTGGATCCCCCCAGATGCCCGTCCCGGTGAGACGCATCGCGCCGAAACCCATCCGGTTCACAGTCAGATCGCCGCCGAGATCGATGGTGCCCGCTGCGGCCGCGGTCGTGTCACCTGCCATGTGCTGCCTCCTTGGATCAGCTGACCTGCCGGATGTCGAACCCGGTAATGGCGCCACGGTGGACCGTGTAGTTGCCCTGGTAGAGACGGACGGTCCCATTCGTCTGCAGGGCGGCCACCCGGGCCTTCACCACATTGCCAGACACCGACAGGATGGTCAGGCTGTCCCGTTCGGTCGTGCTGAAACCCTGCACGAACCCCTGGTAAGTCGATCCGCTGTTGTCACCGCCGAGGCGCCACGCTCTGAGATATTCGTGGTTGTTGATCGCCGAGATGTACCTCTCCACCGTAGTGGCGGGGCTGCCGGCGGCGGAAGTCACGGCAGGCGCAGACGCAGACGTGCTGGGCGTCGGCGTCTGGCCACTCGAGAGATGCAGCAGGGATCTGTCGCGCAGCGCCACCGTCGCGGCAGCGGCGAGCACGAGCAGCGCGATGCACACCGCGGCGACGGCCAGGCGTGAGCGCGGCCGCTTCGCCGGCGGGTAGGCGGGCGGGAGCTCGGGCAGGACCCCAGTCGGTCTCGGTGAGGTCGGCCGCGGGTCGGCCGCGTAGGCGTCCCGCGACGTCGGTGGCGGTGGCGGTGGTGGTGGCGGAGGCGGAGGCGGTGGGACTGCGCCTGCCGGGCCCCGGCCCGCCGCGGGCACTCTTGCCTCGGTAGGGCTTCTCGGCGGCCAGCCCTGGCCGGCCGGCGGAGAGGCGCCGCCGGGCCGGAGCCCGCAGGCTTCCTGCAACGACGAGGCGAAGCCAAGGCACGTGTCGTACCGGTCGCCCGGTGCCTTGGCCAGGGCCTTGGCGATGACCCGGTCGACGGCCGGTGGCAGGTCAGGACGCCGGCTGGTCAGGGCAGGCGGGGCTGCGGACAACTGGGCCCACAGGACCGCCAGGCCCTGATCTCGCTTGAACGGCGGCGTGCCGGAAAGCATCTCGAACGCGGCACAGGCTAGCGAGTAGACGTCTGTGCGCCCGTCCACCGGGCGGCCCTCTACCTGCTCGGGAGCCAGGTAGTCCAGGGTGCCGACCAATTGGCCGGTACGCGTCAGGCTGGACGTCGACTCCGATTGTTTGCTGACTCCGAAATCAGACAGGTAGACATGATCGGCCGCGCCGCTCTCACCGCTTTCCGCAAGACGGTTGAGCAGCATGTTGGCTGGTTTCACGTCGCGATGCACCAGCCCGCAGGCGTGCGCGGCGTCCAGCGCCGACGCTACCTGCGTGACAATGCCGACCACCCGCGCGGCCGGCAGCGGGCCCACCCGGGCCAGCAGGCTGTGCACGTCCTGGCCGCCGACGTAACGCATCGCGATGAACAGGACCCCGTCAGCTTCGCCTGCCTCGAAGATCGGGACGATGTTCGGGTGGTCGACGGCCGCGGCGGCCCGCGACTCCCTGATGAACCGCTGCCGGAAGGTCTGGTCAAGGGCGAGGTCAGGGGCCAGGATCTTCAGTGCGACCCATCGGTCAAGCCGGATGTCGCGGGCACGGTAGACGACAGCCATCCCGCCGCGGCCGATCAGTTCGACTATCTGGTACCCGGCCACCTGCGAGCCCGGCGCGAAGTCGTTGAACGCCGAGAGCTCCTTATCCACCATGCCTCCAGCGTTCACCCGCCCGCCGCCCGCCGGCAACCGGCGGGGAGGCGCTTGGGAAAACTATGTCAGAGCCACGGCGCGGCGCGCTCTCGGTCGCCCAGTCCTGACCGGATCGTGGGTGCCGCCCGCTGGCCCGGCTCAGCCGTGGCTCGCGGACAGCGCGGTGAGCACCGTGAGGACAACCGTCACGGTGGCGGCCAGGCCGTGCAGCGCGATCAGGCGGAGCGGAAAGGCCGCCCTGGCGCCGTCCCCGCGATGCCTGGCGGCCCGGGCATTGCTGGCCAGCCAGCTCAGCCCGGCCGCAACGGTAAGCACGAGGATCCCGAACGAGATCCACGCCAGCGGCCGGTAGTGGAGACCTACGAAGAGGAACCAGCAGGCGAGGCCGATGGCGCCAAGCGCCGGATGGCTGAACTCAAGCAGCGGGTGCTCGCCCGGAGGAGAATGGACCTTCGTGCGAGGAATGGGCGGCGGCCGGCCCCCGTCGGTGACCGGGCCCGCCGCGGGTCTGTCCGGCGTACTCACGATCCGCACGGGATCGGCCGCCAGGCGCCGCGCCGCATTCCCGGCCATGAGCATGTACGCGCCTGCGCCAGCGGTCAGCACCCACAGGATCAGCGCCACGACAGCCAACCGGGCTCCCTTCGCATCGCGAGGGTACCGCGTCGCGCCCGCGCCGCGGCACGGAGAACTGTGCAGACCGCCGGGCGGCCGGTGGGGGAGAATGCCTGTTGGAAACTGATGGGGCCGAGCCCCACGAGGAACTGAGGCCCGGCATGGCTGTCCCGGACCCGGCTGCGTCGAGGTCTGCGTCCTCGACCTGGGCGCCGCTGCGGGTGAGGCTGTTCCGGGCGCTCTGGGTCGCCGCGCTGGTCAGCAATATCGGCACCTGGATGCAGACGGTGGGCGCGCAGTGGCTGCTGGTCCATCAGGCGCACGCCGCGATCCTGGTTCCGCTGGTGCAGACCGCTGACATGCTCCCCTATGTGTTGTTCGGGCTGGTGGGCGGGGTGCTCGCGGACACGTTCGACCGGCGCCGGCTGCTGGTCGCCGTGCAGTGCGGCATGGTCGTCGTTGGAGCGGTCCTGACGGTCCTGACTGCCGCCCATCAGATGCCACCGGCGCTCCTGCTGATGTTCACGTTCGTGCTGGGTTCCGGCTCGGTCCTGGCCCTGCCCGCCTACCAGTCACTCGTGCCCGACCTGGTCCCGCGCGCGCAGGTCCGGGCCGCGTCGACGCTCAGCTCGATCAGCGTCAACCTGGCCCGGGCCGTCGGCCCGGCCATCGCCGGGGTGCTGATCGCCCGGACGGGGGTGGCCGCCGTGTTCGCGATAAACACGGCGACGTTCCTGTTCTACGCGGTGGTGGTGGTCGCGTGGCATCCCCAGCCCGGATCGGCGCCGGAATACCCGGAGCGTTTCGTCGCCGCGTTGCGGGCCGGGGGCCGGTACGTGCGCAACGCCCCCGTCGTGCGGCGGGTCCTGCTGCGCGCTGCCCTGTTCCTGGTGCCGGGCAGTTCGCTGTGGGCGCTGCTGGCCCTGGTCGCCAGCCGCACGCTGGGACTGGGGCCGGACGGCTACGGCCTGCTGCTGGCCGCGCTGGGGGCCGGCGCCGTCGGCGGCGCGTTCGCCCTGCCGCGCGTCCGGGCCAGGCTCTCCGGCAATGCCCTGGTGGCTACCGCGAGCGTGACCTACGCGGCAGCCCTGGTGGCCGTGGTGCTGGTGCGCAACGTCGCTGTCACCGTCGTCGTCCTGCTGCCCGCTGGCATGGCCTGGATAGCGGTCCTGTCTAGCGTCAATGCGGCGCTCCAGCTCTTCCTGCCCGGCTGGGTCAGGGCGCGCGGCCTCTCCGTCTACCAGACGGTCCTCTTCGGCGCCCAGGCGGCGGGCGCCGCGGGATGGGGCGTCGTCGCGGAGGCGGCCGGCCTGGTGCCGGCCTTCCTGGCGGCCGCCATCATGATGGCCGCGGGAGCGGCAACCATCCGGTTCTGGCCGTTCCTCGACACCGCTGAGATGGACCGCAGCCCGGTCTCGTACTGGCCGGACCCGCATCTGGTGCTGGACGCCGATCCGCGCAGCGGGCCGGTCGTGGTGCAGAACACCTATACCGTGGCCGCCGCCAGTGAGCAGCCGTTCCTGCAGGCCATGGTGCAGGTCCGCCGGTCGAGGCTGCGGACCGGGGCCGTCCAGTGGGGCCTTTTCCGGGACGGCGGGAACGCGCGGGCGTTCATCGAGTTGTTCGTGGTCCCGTCCTGGGACGAGCACCTGCGGCAGCACACGGACCGGCTGACCGGCGCTGACCAGCAGTACGAGGAGGCGGCCAAGGCGTTGTCCGACCCGCCAGTAAAGACCGCGCACCTGATTGCCGCCGACGTCCCCGGCGGTTCGTAGCGTGCTCAGCCCCAGCTGACGCCCGCCGGTGCTGTCATGATGGCCCGGCCGGCCGGCCGGGCTGGGCCGCACCGACCAGGTCGGCCAGCAACGCGGCGATCTCGGCGGCCGCGCGGGGCCGGCTCAACCGGGCTGAGGCCGCTCGCATCGCCTGCACAGCGTCGGGGTCACGGCGCAGCCAGTGGATCTCATGGACCAGTTGCCGCACGCCCGGCGCGTGGCGTCCGGCGCCAGCGGCGACCACGAATTCCGTGTTGCCTTCTTCCTGGCCGGGCAGGTGGGACGTGAGGACGAGCGGGGCACCGCAGCACGAGGCCTCGGCGATAGTACCCGGGCCCGCTTTGGTGACGACCAGATCGGCGCAGCGCAGCCATTCCGCCATGTTGTCGACGAATCCCAGCACCGTCAGGCGGCCGCCGGATCGCGCGGCCAGGCGGGTCAGCCTGCGGTGCAGGCGGCGGTTACGGCCGCAGATGGCGACCACGGCGACATCGTCGAGCCGCCTGACGATGGCAGCAGCGCGCCGGTAGATGCCACCCGAGCCCTCTGCGCCTCCCGTCACGACGACCAGGAACTCCCGGCTGGCCAGGCCGAGCGAGTGGCGCACCACACGGCGTTCGTGGGCGCTCAGCGGGCCGCTCACGAATTCGGGGGTGACGGGCAGCCCGATCTCCACGTAGCGGTCCGGGGCGATTCCGCCGCGATGGCAGTGCCAGCTCACTTCGGCGGACGGCACGACGATCCGGTCCACCTGGACCCAGCGCCAGGACAGGTGCGCGGTGACCAGGTCAGTAATCACGGTGACCACGGGCGGCCGGTCCGGCCTGCCGTCCAGGGCGCTGACCGCCGCCCCGGCGGTCAGCGGGTGGAAGGACACGATGGCTGCGGGGTGATGGGCCGCCACGGCGGCGGCGACCGGCCGGGCCGCGAGCGGGAATACCGCCCGGCGCAGCCACCTCATGGCGGGCCGGGAATTGAAGCCGTGGTAGATGGCCCCCCATATCCACGGAGCCAGCCTGACCGACGGGCCGTACAGGCCGGTGATCCACCGCAGCGGCCGGAACGAGCCTGGACCGCCCAGCGGGTCGCACAGGACGGGAGCGAACCGTCCCGGGTAGGCCAGCTCAAGTGCCTGACCCACCGCCCGGGCGGCGCTCCGGTGCCCTCCTCCCGTGTCGGCGATGAGGAAGAGCAGTGGCACCGGGGAGGGCGGCAGGACACGGCTGCCCGCCGCCGCCGCTGCCGCCGTTTCCGCCGTTTCCGCCGTTTCCGCCGTGGGAGTCAACGCTGCCTCACAGGGTTCTCAGTCCGGGCCAGGAGGCCGTAGAGCGACTCCCATTCCCCCAGTGTGCAGTGGCGTTCGTGGGCGCCGATGATCCGCGAGCCGGCCGCGGCCATGGTGCGGCGCAGTCCCGGATCCCCAGCGAGCGCGTCCAGGTACGCCGCCATCTCAGCCGCGCGTCCGCGCCGGAACAGGAATCCGCTGATCCCGTGACGCACCAACTCCGCGAGCGCATAGACGTCGGCGGCCACCACCGGCAGGCCGCTCGCCATCGCATCCATCGTCGTGAGGCTCTGCAACTCCGCCTCGGAGGCGATCGCGAAGATGTCCGCCAGCCGGTACAGGCTGGGCAGCTCAGTCTCGGGGACGAAGCCGAGGAAGGTCACCCGGCCGTCCAGGCCCCGCTGGTGCGCCCTGGCCCGCAGTTCGGCTTCCTGCGGTCCGCAGCCGGCGATGACCACCTGGGCTTCGCGGGTGAGACGGGCGGCCGCGTCGATGAGCAGATCGATGCGTTTCTCCGGGCTGAGACGGCCGACCGAGAGAATGAGCGGTCTGTCCCGCCGCAGGCCGTAGCGGCGGCGAAGCCGCTCGTCCGCTGGACCGGGGGAGTAGGTCCCGGCGTCTACGCCATTGGAGATGACCCGGGACGGCGCGCGCAGTCCACGGTCCCGCAGCAGGCCGAGCGCGGTCGCGCTGGGAGCAGTGACATAGCCGCAACGATTCGAGAACCCGATCACGTAGGCATAGAAGGAGTCGTCGAACCCGTGGAGCCTGCGGCGCAGCGCGGTGCTCACATTCGCCGGCAGGTAGTGGTTCGTGTAGACGACGGGTATGCCCATCCGGCGTGCCCTCGCCTGGGCGAGAACCCCGAGCATCAGCGGGGAGTGGATGTGCACCACATCAGGGACGGTGGCGAACAGGCCGCGGATGCCGCCGATGGGGGCGGCCACCCGCTGGCCGTCATACAGCGGCCACGGGAACGAGCCCAGGTAGCGGACAACGGCCCCGCCGTCCTTCCCGGTCCCGGACCGCCAGTCCTGGCTCGGGGCGAGGACCGCGACCGCGTGGCCGCGCCCGGCCAGGCCGGTGGCGAGCGCTCGGGTGACAGTGGGGACGCCACCGACCATCGGGGCGTACTGATCGGTGACGATCAGGATGCGCATGACAACGGGCCCGCGGCCGCCCTCCCCGCGCAGATCTCAACGATGCCCCCCGGCCCGCGCGCAGCGGGCCTCATCGCTGGCCCCGGCGCGTGTAGAGGCACACCGCACAGGGTGCCAGCACCGCGATCAAGACCAGCGACCACAGGGCCGAAGCCAGCACTGCGTGCTGCATGGGCCACGCGGGGGTCGTTGCTGCCGGGTTGGGATTGCCCAGCAATTGCCTGCAAGCGGCCGCGAGCACGCTGACCGGGTTCCAGTCGGCGACGTGGCGCAGCCAGGGGGTCATCCGCGCGGTGGAGATGAAGGCGCTGGAGGTGAGCGACACGGGCAGCAGCACCATCAGGCCTATCGCCTGGGCGGCCTCGGCGCTGCGGGCCAGCATGCCGACGCATGAGCCTGCCCAGGCCGCGGCGTAGGCGAAGAGCATGGCCAGCCCGAAGGCCAGCGCTACGCGGCCGATGTCCGTGTGAATCCGCCAGCCCACGATGAGGCCGCTCGCGGCGGTCACGGCGGTAGCGATCAGGGTCAGCATGAGGTCAGCCAGGGTCCGGCCAGCCAGCACCGTCCCGCGCGGCATGGGCAGTGACCGGAACCGGTCGATGAGCCCCGTGGACAGGTCGACAGCGAGCCCGATAGCGGTCCCCTGGGCGGTCCCTCCCATATTGACGGCGAAGATGCCGGCGACGAGGTACTCGCGGTAGTTGCCATGATGCGGAAGCACGATCGCACCATCGAATACGTAGCTGAACACCAGGACAAACAACAATGGCTGGAGCGTGACATTGAGCAGTTGCTCCGGGGTGGTCATCATCCGGGTCAGGGTGCGCCGGGTCAGCACCCACACGTCATTGAGGGCCCACCGCAGGCGTCGGGCGCCGGCCTGGATCGTGCCCAGCGGGGGAGGAGGCCCTGAGATGGCGCTGGCCGGGAGAACAGGAAGATCACCGGTGATGGCGCGGGTCATGCCGCCCAGCCCTCCTCCGCCGTGACCTCGGCCCGCCCGCTGCCGGGCCTTCTCGGCTCCGGGACGGCCTGATGACTGGTGAGCGCGAAGAATACGTCGTCGAGAGATGGCCGGCGCAGGACGATATCGTCTACGGCGATCCCCTCCGCGTCGAGGTTCCGCACAACGTCGGTGACCAGCCCCGCGCGGGGTATGACCGGGACTTCGAACCGGCCCTGCCGGGCGGCCCAGCGAACGGGGCCGCAGGCCTGCCGTGCGAGGACCGTCATGGCCCGGCCCTGGTCGGCGCCCGCGGAGACGGCTACCTCGAGGTGATCCCCGCCGACACTCGCCTTGAGCTCGGCCGCCGTGCCTTCGGCGGTGACACGGCCATGGTCGATGACGGCGATCCGGTCCGCCAGCCGGTCTGCTTCCTCCAGGTACTGGGTGGTCAGCAGCACGGTGACGCCATCCTCGGCCAGCAGTGTGCGGATGATGCCCCACATGACCAGCCGGCTGCGGGGATCGAGCCCCGTCGTCGGCTCGTCGAGAAACAGCACTCTAGGCCGGCCGATCAGGCTCGCGGCCAGGTCCAGGCGGCGCCGCATTCCGCCGGAGTAGGTCCGGACCGCCCGCCCGGCCGCGTGCTCCAGGTCAAACTGGGCCAGCAGGTCAGCCGCGCGCCCTTTTGCCTGCCGCCGGGTGAGGCGGCCAAGCTCGCCGATCATGACCAGATTGGCCCGGCCGGTCATGCACTCGTCAACCGATATGGACTGGCCGGACAGGCCAATGTGCCGGCGTACCGCGGCGCCCTCCGCCACCACGTCGTGGCCGGCCACCCGGGCCCAGCCTGCGTCAGGGCGCAGCAGGGTGGTGAGCATCCGCACGATGGTGGTCTTGCCCGCCCCGTTCGGCCCGAGCAGGCAGATGGCGGCGCCCGCGGGCACGCCCATGTCCAGTCCGGTCACAACCCGGGCCGCACCGAACGACTTGGTCAGGCCGCCGGCTTCAATCATCAGGGGCGGTTGCACAATAGTCTCCCTACCGGAATCGACGAGCACGCTGGTGGGCGCCGCGGGCTCGGCCTGAACCCGGGGCTTCGCGCAGGAACGAGAGTGGAGCGGACATGGCCACGGGGCAGCGGTCGATCCTCGTCGACGCGAGGCTTAACGGCATACCCGGCGCGCACGGTCTCGCCCGGTCGGTGATGAAACTTGCCGAGCACATGGGGCGCAGCGGGGACGGCCTGGCGCTGCGGATCCTGGTCAACCCGTCGCGGACCCAGTTGTTCCCGCTGGCGGGGCTGTCCGAGCGGGCGGAACTGCTCGGCACCGACATCCGGCTGGGCGCAGTACATCGCTGCCGGGAACTCGGCCAGCTGATACGGGATGCGGGCGCCGCCGTGCTCTACGTGCCCTATCCCTTGTTCGCACCGCTCATCTGCCCCTGCCCGATGGTAGTCACCATCCACGACTGCATCATCGAGGGCAGCGCCAGCCACGCCGGCGGCTGGCACCGGCAGGTCGGCCTCAAGGTGGCGACCAAGGCGATGCTGCGCCGGTCGGCAGCGGTCACCGCGCCGACGAGGGCGACTCTGGCCGAGATACGGCGGCACTATCCGGCCGCACCGAACCCGACCCTGATCCCGAACGGAATCGACACCCGTCCATTCACCACCGTCACGGACGGCGCCCTGGCGGCCGCCCGGCAGCGATACGGGCTCCCGGAGCGGTTCATCCTGACTGTCGGGGCTCACCGGCCGCACAAGAATCACGGTGTACTGCTCCGGGCCCTGGCGGCGATGCCGGCGGACGTGTCGCTGGTCATCGTGGGCTACTTCGACCCGAACTTCCGGGACAAGCTTCCCGCGCGGATCGCCGAACTGGGCTTGGAGTCCCGGGTCAGGCTGGTGCCGGAGGTCACCGAAGAAGCGCTGCCCGCCGTGTACCGGGCGGCCTCGGTATTCGCCTTCCCGTCGGTCGTCGAGGGGTTCGGGCTCCCGGTGCTGGAGGCCATGGCCGCGGGCGTCCCCGTCGTGGCGAGTGCCATTCCGGCCTTGGCGGAGGTATGCGGCTCGGCGGCGCTGCTCGTGCCCCCGGATGACGCCGCGTCGTGGGCCTCGGCGATGTCGAGGGTTCTCGAGGACAAGGCCGCTGCCTCACCCATGATCGCGGCGGGCACCGCGCTCGCGGCCGCCGCTACCTGGGAGACGGGGGGCCGGGCTCTCAGCGATCTGCTGTCCTCAGTCGCGTATTCGACCTCGTCGGCGGCCGCGGCCCGCTGACTGCTCGGGTGTGCCCCCGGGCGCGTGCGCGCAGGCTCCGTCGGAATTGTTGCGCGCATGATCAGCGCCCTCTCCTTGGCCTGCCGCCGTCACATGTTCCGCCCAGCCGGAGGCCCCGGCCGGTCGGCCTCAGAATGTAATCATGTGGCGAAATCACGATCCGCGGTACCCCTGCCGGCTTGCCGTAACGACAGGCTGGTGATCGGCGTACGAACGCCGCGCGAGGGTAGCTCTAGCGCATGGACGATTCCGGGCACGGACCTGCCAGGCCAGCCGAGGTGCCGCCCGAGGTACCGGCTGAAGTGACCGCGCGGGCGCTACCAGGGGAGGTGGCCGAGATTGTCGGGGAGATCAGCGAGGCTACCAGCCCGTCGCGGCGCCGCAAGCTCACGGCGGCGATCCCACGGCTGGCCAGGCGCAGCGGGCGTGCCACCTGGTTCGGCGTGCAATCTGGTGGCC
>OCZU010000638.1_pt1 | contig 23724 bp, 19 predicted proteins | sample 1539001 | NCBI WGS metagenome assembly OCZU01 (sample SAMEA3539306, study PRJEB22396) | soil metagenome | biome: tundra; feature: field; material: soil | place: USA | collected 2010-05 | depth 0.15 m | reverse complement strand
AAGAAGTAGCCATTGCCCGGGAATACGGCGAGTTGCGCGCCCGCACCGACGTCCCAGATGCGCGCCGTCTTGTCGTCCGAGGCAGTGACGACGCGCGTGCCGTCAGGCGAGAACGCGGCCGAATTGACGTAGCCAATGTGCCCGGACAGGACGGCGACCTGGGCGCCTGTATTTGCGTCCCAGATGCGCGCCGTGTTGTCGTTCGATGCGGTGACGATCCGTGTATCGTCCGGAGAAAACGCCGCGGAAATGACTTGATTGGTGTGGCCGGCGAGTACCGCGAGCTGAGCGCCCGTGCGCGTATCCCAGATCCGTGCGGTCCTGTCGTCCGAGGCAGTGACGATTCGTGTGCCGTCGGCCGAATAAGCGGCTGACAGCACGATGCCGTCATGCCCCGCGAGCACCGTGAGCTGCGTGCCGGTGCGCGCATCCCAGATCCGTGCGGTCTTGTCATCCGAGGCGGTGACGATGTGTCGGCCGTCGGGCGAATAGGAGGCGTAGTACAGGTTACCGCCGTTGCCCGGGAGGGCGAGCACCTGCGCGCCCGTGCGCGCATCCCAGACGCGAGCCGTGCGGTCATCCGAGGCGGTCACGATGCGGCTGCCGTCGGGCGAATAGGCCGCGCTGCTGACGGTGTCGCCGTGGCCGGATAGCAGCATGAGCTGAGCGCCGGTGCTCGCATCCCAGATCCGTGCGGTCTTGTCATCCGAGGCAGTGACGATGCGGCTGCCGTCGGGCGAATAGGCCGCGAAACCGACGTGATCGGTGTGGCCGGACAATGCGGCGATTTCAGTTCCGGTGCGCGCGTCCCAGATCCGTGCGCTCTTGTCATGCGACGCGGTGACGATGCGGCTGCCGTCCGGCGAGTATGCGGCCGTGTTGACGACGGATGCATGCCCGGACAGCACCGCGAGCTGCAAATCGGCCACGCGCACGTCTTGAAACACGCTGATGGCCGCGGGTGCGTGTTCGGGCGCGAATCCGCGACTCGTGAGCACGTGGAGAATGACATCCTGCGCGCCCGCAATATCCCAGTCTTTGAGGCGTTCGGCGGCCGCCTGGGTCAGCAGCCGTGACTGCGTTTGCAGCGCTTGTGCGGCCTGATACTCCGCCTCGTGCTGCTTGCGAACGGCGATCAATCCGCCACCCGACGCGACCAGCGCCAGTATGCTGACGAGGGCCGCGACCGCGGCCGCGACGCGATTGCGCCGGATGAATTTGCGCAGCTGATAGCCAGCGCTTGCGGGGCGCGCGAGCACCGGCTCGTGATTCAGGTAGCGCCGCAGATCGGCAACTAGTTCCGAGGGCAGGCCGTAGCGGCGCTCGCGTTCGCGCTCCAGCGCCTTGCTCGTGATCCACTGCAAATCTCCGCGTAGCATGCGTACGAGCTGTTTAGGATCCGTCGAGCGAGCGGCGGCGGTCGCGACCACGCGCTGCCGGTCCGCACTGACCTTCGCGCTCAAGCTGGGCGGCTCTTCCTCGCGCAGCTGGCGCAGCCACTCATCGAGCGCCGGCTTCTGGCGACGCTTGGTCTCGAACGGCTGCAGTCCGGCCAGCAGTACATAGAGAATCACGCCTAGCGAATACACGTCGGTGCGCGTGTCGATATCGTGGATGTTCGGGTCGACTTGTTCCGGGCTCATGTAGCCCGGTGTTCCCATGAACTGTCCGAATCCGGTGAGTAGGGTCTGATCCGTCAATTCTGGCGTCGTCGCTTTCGCCAAACCGAAATCGATGATCCGCGGCACCGCGACGCCGTCGATCTCCACGACGAGAATGTTGGCGGGCTTCAGATCCCGGTGGATGATCGCCTTTTGGTGCGCGTGCTGCACGCCCTCGCAAGCTTGTATGAACAGCTCCAGCCGATCGCGAATCTTGAGCCGCTTCTGATCGCAATACTCGGTGATCGGCAGCCCGGGCACATATTCCATGACAAAGTAGGGCTGTCCCTGGGCGGTCGAGCCGGCGTCGAATACCTTGGCGATGCACGGATGCTCCATGATCGCGAGCGATTGGCGCTCGGCTTGAAAGCGCTGCACGACGGCTTCGTCGTACATGCCGGCGCGAATCAGTTTCAATGCCACGGGCCGGCGCACCGGCGCGGTTTGTTCCGCGAGCCATACCTGGCCCATGCCGCCTTCGCCGAGTTTCCGGATCAGTTGGAAACGCTGCGCAAACAGCTGTCCCTCCGACAAGCGGGTCGCGCCCGATTCCTCGAGATCCGAATCGAGATCCGCGCCCAGCGGCGATTGCAGAAATTGCTCGCTGAGATCCGCATCGACCGACAGCAGGGACTCCAGCTCGGCGCGCAGCGGCGCATCCGATGCGCAGACCTCATCGAGGAACTTGGCACGCGGCTCCGGCTCGAGTGCCGCGGCGTGGTGCAGTAGCTCCTTGACGCGCTGCCATGGGGGCACGGTCACGGCGATGCAACCCTTCTCATCTCGCGACGCAGCCAGATGCGCGCCGTGTACCAGTCGCGCTCGACGGTCGCGACCGAGATTCCGAGAACCTCGGATATTTCCGTCGCCGCCAAGCCGCCGAAAAAACGCATCTCGACGATCCTGCTTTGCCGCTCATCGATCCGGGACAATTCGTCCAAGGCCACGTCCAAGGCCACGAGTTCGGTATCTCCGCCGACCGGCAGATCCGCGATCTCCTCGAGACCGATCCGGTTTCCCCCATCGCGCTTTTGCGCGCGGCGGCCGCGGGCATATTCGACCAGAATCTGCCGCATCAGGCGGGAAGCGACGGCCACGAAATGCCCGCGGTCCTTTAGCGGGAAAGGCTCGCCTCCCATCAAACGAATGAAGGCTTCATTGACGAGCGCCGTGCTCTGCAGTGTGTGATCGGCGCGTTCGGACTTCAGGTGGTTGTGCGCGAGCCGTTTGAGCTCCTTGTACACCACCGGCGCCAGCGCCCCGAGAGCGTCTTTGTCTCCGTCGACCCAGCGCTGTAATAGCTCGGCGATCCGACTCGAGTCTTCCGCCAAGGGTCTCTCCTTCCGTTCGATGCGCGCGTCCGAATCAGAATATTCGTGCCCATCACGCGCGTCAAATGCTCCGAGGAGAGCGTCCGTGTGCGTTTAAGCGTCGCCGTGCACCTCTATGTGGCGCCCGCCGCATGGCGTATCAATGCGTCGTAGAAGCGTATCAGCTCGACGTAATTCGCCATCGCCATGCGCTCGTCCGTGCCGTGAAAACGCGCCAAATCGGAAGACCGTGCCCGGACCGGGGAGAAGCGGTAAATATTGTCGGCGACCGCGCTCATGTGACGCGAGTCGGTTGCGCCGAGCATGAGCCCCGGCGCCACGAGCACGCCGGGAAACAATTCGCGGACTGTTCGCTCGAGCATGCGATATGCGCCGGAATCGCGCGAGGCAACCGGGGAGGGTTCGTCGGGGGGTGCGGCGATTTCGACGCGGATATCCTGTTCGCCGACGGTGCGTCTGACATGGTCGAGGACCGCGGCGACCGTGTCGCCGGGCAAAATCCTAAAATTGACGAGTGCTTCCGCGCGGCCCGGCAGCACGTTCGCCTTGTCGCCGCCGCTCACTACCGTGATTGCGGTCGTCGTGCGCAGCAGCGCATCGGTCGACGGCGCCTTCTGCAACTGCGCGCGGATCAGCGGCCCGAACAGCCAGCGGTTCGATAGCGCGACGCGCTGCATGCCGGTCATTTCGGGGGCGACCGTATCGAGCATTTCGTCTGCGACACCGCCGATCACCGCGGGCATCGGCGAGGCCTCGAGCCGTTCCAGCGCCTTCGCCAGCGCGCCGATCGCGGATACCCTGGGAGGCATCGAGGAATGACCGGGCGTCGCCGTTGCCGTGAGTCGCAGCGTGACCGAGCCCTTCTCAGCGACGCCGATCAGTGCGAGCGGCGCGGCGAGCCCCGGCATGATGCCCTCGGTAATCAACAGCCCCTCATCGAGCGCAAATTCGCAGTGAACGCCGCGCTGCGCGAGCAGCGCCGCGATTTTGACGGCGCCGTTCTCGCCGCCGTTCTCCTCGTCGTGGCCGAAGGCCAGGTAGATCGTCCGGCGCGGCTTGAAGCCTGCCGCCGCGAGCGCGTCAACGGCTTCGAGGATCGCCATCAGATTGCCCTTGTCGTCCCAGCTGCCGCGGCCCCAGACGTAGCCGTCGCGGATCTGCCCGCCGAACGGGTCGGCATGCCAGTCGCTCTCGGTTCCGGGCGCAATCGGCACGACGTCCTGATGCGCCATCAGCAGGATCGGCTTGGCCTGGGTGTCCTCGCCGACCCAGGTGTACAGCAGACTGTAATCGCCGATTAACTCGCGCGTCAGCGTGCGGTGCGCATTGGGAAAGACTTGCGCGAGGTAGGCATGCAGCTTCAGGAACTCGCCATGGCTTTCATCGGAGGAATTCTCACGCGCGTTCTCGCGCGAGATCGTGCGCAGCCGCACGGCGCCCGCGAGGCGCTCCGCGGCCACCTGCGCATCGATGGGGACAAGCCGCGCCGCCGGCGTCGTGATTTGCCGCGATCGATCCGCGAACGTATTGACCGCGAGTACCGCGACCACTACCGCAAGCACGGCAGCGAGGATCGAGAGCGCTCGACGCAACACTGGACTGAAGGCTCTCGCGGGCGGCTTTGTCCTTGGACTCGGCGACGCTAAGACTTGGCGCGGCCGCCCACGGCACCGACCGCACGGCGGCGCTCATCCATGAGTTTCAGGATCAGCGGCGTCAATATCAACTGCATCGCCAAGTCCATCTTACCGCCCGGCACCACGATGATATTCGGACGCGACATGAACGAGTCGTGGATCATCGAAAGCAAATACGGGAAATCGATGCCCTTCGGATTGGCAAACCGGATCACGACGAAGCTCTCGTCGGCAGTCGGAATATAGCGGGCCACGACCGGATTCGAGGTGTCGACGGTCGGCACACGCTGAAAATTGATATGCGTCTCGGAAAACTGCGGACAAATGTAATTCACGTAGTCCGGCATGCGCCGCAAAATCGTGTCGACGACCGCCTCGGTCGAATAGCCGCGCGATTCCCGGTCGCGGTGCAGTTTTTGGATCCACTCGAGGTTGATGATCGGCACGACGCCTATCGTCAGGTCCGCGTGCTTGGCGATGTTGACTTCCGGCGTCACGACGGCGCCATGCAATCCTTCGTAGAACAATAGATCGGTATCAGGCGCAATGTCCTCCCAATCCGTAAATGTTCCCGCCGGTTGCTTGTAGGGTTCGGCTTCCTTCTCGTTGTGCAAATAATGCCGCACGCGTCCGCGTCCGGTCTCGCCGTACGTGTGGAACAATTCCTCGATTTCCTTGAACAGATTGGTTTCGGGGCCGAAATGGCTGAAATGATTGTCTCCCTTGGCGCTGGCCTCCGCCATCTTGATCTTCATCTGAGCCCGGTCGTAACGATGAAAGGAATCGCCCTCGACCAAGGCGGCCGTGATCTTCTCGCGGCGGAAAATCCAGGCAAAGGTGCGCGTGACCGACGTGGTTCCGGCGCCGGATGAACCGGTGACGGCGATTACGGGATGCTTTACGGACATGACTACCCCTCAATTTTGAATGAACAACGAGCGGTCTTTGAACAAGGGCGAGCTGTAGGTGCTATCGAGGCCCTGATCGTGTTCCAGATGGTATTGCTCGAGACGTTCGACTTCCTTCTTGGCGCCCAAAATTACCGGCACGCGCTCATGCAGCGAAGTTGGCTGGATATCGAGCATCCGCATGCGCCCCGTCGATACGCTGCCGCCGGCCTGCTCGACGAGCATCGCCATCGGGTTCGCCTCGTACAGCAGTCGCAGCCGTCCCGGCTTGCCCGGATCCTTGGTGTCCTTCGGATACATGAATAGTCCGCCGCGTATGAGTATGCGATGCACTTCTCCGACCAAGGACGCGATCCATCGCATGTTGAAATCCTTGCCGCGGACACCGCCGCGGCCCGCAAGGCATTCGACCACGTAGCGTTTGACCGGAGGCTCCCAGAAGCGATCGTTCGATGCATTGATCGCGAATTCGCTGGTCTCTTCGGCAATCCGCATGTTGGGATGCGTCAAAATGAACTCGCCGAATCCGCGGTCCAGCGTGAAGCCGTGCACGCCGCGGCCAACGCTGAGCACCAGCATCGTCGTCGCGCCGTAAATGGCATAGCCTCCGCAGACTTGTTTGGAGCCCGGCTGCAGAAAATCCTCGGCCCTCGGCACCTCGGTGCCTCTGGGCGCGCGCAGCACCGAAAAAATGCTGCCCACCGGGGCATTGATGTCGATGTTGCTCGAGCCGTCGAGCGGATCGAAAGCCAGCAGATACTTGCCGCGCGGATACTCGGAAGGAATCTGATAGGGCTCGTCGAGTTCCTCCGACAGCATGCCGGCCAGATGTCCGCCGTATTCGCTGGTCGTGCAGAAGATATCGTTCGAAATGACGTCGAGCTTTTGCTGGGTTTCTCCCTGTACGTTGGTTGCCTGTGCCGAGCCGTGCGCACCAGCCAACGCGCCGCGCCCGACGATGAAGCTGATGCGCTTGCAGGCGAGCCGTACATAATTGAGCAGCGCAGTAAAATCGCCGGTAGCCTCCGGAAAGCGCCGCTGCTCCTCAATCATGAATTCCGTGATGGTCTTTTCTCGCGTGCTCATATTTCCCCCGGGCGAGCCCCTATAAGTAGTAGTTCTCGCGATGTGCTATGCGGACCTTTCCGCCGCCTTCAATTGCGCCTCAATCTCATCAATGCCGAGCATGTTCCTTCCGATCAGCATAGCAGCCCGGTCCGTCAACGGGCTTTCGTCGGAGCCCAAGCCCGGCAACACCAAGTCGGCTGCAGCAAAATCCTCGCCCTGGGTCCAATAACAGGGCGTCACGATCGTGAATAGGCCCGCGGCCTTCGCCGAAGCCAGGCCGTTCGCAGAATCCTCGATCGCCACGCAATCCTGGGGCCTAAGGCCCAGTTGATGCAATACGTACTTATAGATATCCGGTGCGGGCTTCTTGCAGGGCACCTGGTCGCCGGCACCGATGACGGCAAATCGCGCCAACCCATCGGGACCCAAAGTCGTCTGCAACAAGGCTTGAATATTGTCAAACGTCGTCGTTGTCGCAATACCGAGAGTGACGCCCGCGGCTCTGGCTTCGTCGAGTAAGCGCTCGACGCCTTCCCGCAACGGCACTTCACCGGCATGGACGATGCGCATGTAATTGGCGGTCTTGGCCTTGTGCAATGCCGCGACCCGCTCGAGCGCGGCGCTTCGCTGCGCGGGCTGCAAGGGGAAGCTGTTGATGTAGGCGGTGATGCGTTCCTTGCCGCCCGTGGTGCGGAGCAGCTGGGCGTATTGCGGCTTGGTCCAATTCCAATCCAGGCCGTGTTCTCGAAACGCCTCGTTGAACGCGCGCCGGTGCGCTTCCTCGGTGTCCGCCAAGGTCCCATCGACGTCCAAGAGCAGGGCCTTGAGCCTCACGCGAACACACGGCTAGCGCGCAAGAAGAGCCAGTCGATGCGGTCGAGGTAAGCCGCCCGTATTACAACCATGTCGTCGCGCTGATTTTCCATGACTTGCAGCCGGATTTCGATCGCCTCTAGCCCATAGTCCCGCACGTTCTCGGGGTGATACAGATAATAGGCTTCATTGATGAACAACACACCGGCGCATGACCTACGCAGATGTGAATCGATGGTTTCATCGTTGTTGACGAACTCCCGGCTGCCGCTCAAAGCCTCGTAGACGGCGCGGAAGATATTGCCGACGATCCTTGCGGTCAAATGGAGGATCGATCATTCGTGAATACAATCAATTCAATATGCGATATATCTAAACTAGTTTCGACGCGAGTTCAATGGATTCGCGCAAGCGCAATGCAGCGCGCGCCAGCACTCAAGAACACAAGGTGAGACGCCGGCCAAAGCCTTGAGCGTTGGCGGACCCGCGCGTCATGCCTCAGTCGGTCGCGCGGCGGCCGGGCTTGTCGCGGCGATTGTCGCTGACCACCCGGGTCGTCGCAGCACGGGCGTTTTCGTCTCGGCGGCGTGGGCTTCCGCGCCGATCGGCATAGTGGCGGTACCGGCAATCGCAGTGCTTGGCGTCGCATTCCGCTAGCGGTAAGCGAGGAGCTTCGCTGGATAGGAAACGCTTGCCGCGGCAGGCCTCGGCGGCGGCGCACGCGGCCGTGGTCCCGACGATGGTGATCGCGTGCCAGCGATTGCCGGCGGTTTGCGACTTCTGCGGCTGATCGGTATCGACGAACGTGTAGATATACACCGGTAATCCTATGCGTACTCGAATGGATCACGGTGACGCTACCGCAGCAAGATTTGCCGCAGCCGCTATATTCACATAACTCGGTTCAGCGATGCGATTATTGGGGCCTGCGTCACACTCGTCGATGCAATCAGTTATACATGGACGTCGAGATGCACGCCTTTCGGGGCGCCGCCGAAGCCGCCTTGCGTGCGGGCATATTGTCCCAACGGATTGGTATAAAACGACATTCCCGTGGGACGGCTCACGATCGTCAATTGACCGCCGCCGCTCTCGGCGCCCGGCAGCGCCTCGACCTCGATGTCGGTCCAGCTGACGTCAATCGGTTCCCGCGAGATGAGCTTTTGTGGGGCAGGGGAAAATGCCGACGGCAGCTGCTCGTGCGCCGCAGAATAGTCCGCCCGCACGAGAACCACCGTGGAATCCGGCTGCTCGGTTACCAGGGTGACGCGCTTTAAGGTCGCGCCACTCGTGATCAAGCTCAGGGCTTCACCGATCGGTGAACTCGGCCTGCCGCTAGACCCAATTTGTTCGCCCGCGAGTAGCAGCGACTGACCCCCAGTGATTGCGTTCACTTCAGGGTCTTAGCGACACACCGGCATTGTGCATTTGCGAGGCATATCCTATGCGCACCTTGCGCGCCTCCGACTTAGTTTCTCGGCCCTCGCAAGGATACGCGTCAAATAACCATGGGACACCCTGAATTGCGATGCCCAATTTGGACTAGTGATGACCCCGGGCTGCACCCGCGAGCAAGGCCGTGACGATCGACCCAAAGCGACGCAGACAGGGAGGACGGCCCCGCAGGACCGCCGGCAGCCTGGCGCAGCTGCCGTGGCAGTCGCTGCGCAATCCCTACGCGCCGATGGAGGTGCTCTCGGCCGACCAAATCGAGGCTATCCACTTGACCTCGCTGCGCATCCTCGAGCAGCTTGGCATCGAGGTCATGTCGGCGCGCGCGCGCGAAATATTCAAAGCGGCCGGTGCCGACGTCGACCCGGCGACCGCCGCGGTGCGCATCGATCGGCAACTCGTGGCGGCGGCACTCGGGACTGCACCGGCCGAGTTCGTCGTGACACCGCGCAACGCGGCGAGGCAAATCACGCTGGGCGGCAATCACGTCAACTTCGGCCTGGTTGCCGGACCGCCCAACGTGCACGATCTGCAGCGCGGCCGCCGCCCCGGAAACTTGCGCGACTACTGTGACTTCATCCGGCTCGCACAGCATTTCAACATCATTCACGTGCTTGGCAACCAGGTATGTGCGCCCGTGGAGTTGCCCGCGAATTCGCGCCACCTCGATACCTATCGGGCCAATCTGCTCTACTCGGACCGGGTATTTCACTGTTCGGCGATCGGCGCCGGTCGCGCGCTCGATGGAATCCGGATGATGGCGATTGCGCGCGGCATCTCGCTCGATCAGATCGCGGCGAGTCCGGGCGTCATGACGATCATCAATGTCAACAGTCCGCGCCGGTTTGACGAGTCGATGTGCGAGGGTCTGATGGGCATGGCGAAGCATGGCCAGCCGGTGGTTGTGACTCCGTTTACGCTGATGGGAGCCATGGCGCCGGTGTCGCTCGCCGCGGCGCTTGCGCAGCAGAATGCCGAGGCGCTGTTCGGCGTCGTGCTCACGCAACTGGTGCGACCGGCAACGCCGGTCGTCTACGGGGCATTCACGTCCAATGTCGACATGCGTTCAGGATCTCCGGCATTCGGGACACCGGAGAACGCCAAGGCCAATGTCGCGAGCGGCCAGTTGGCTCGCCGCTACCGGCTTCCCTACCGCACCAGCAATGCGAGTGCGTCGAACGCCGCGGATGCGCAGGGCGCCTACGAGACGGAGATGTCGCTATGGGGCGCGGTTCTCGGCCACGGTAATCTGATTTACCATGCCGCCGGCTGGCAGGAGGGGGGGCTCACGGCCTCTTTCGAAAAGCTCGTTCTCGATGTCGAAATGCTGCAACACATGGCGGAGTTTCTCAAGCCGATCGTCGTCAACGAGGCGGAACTCGGATTTGACGCGATTCAGCGCGTCGCGACCGGTGGCCATTTCTTCGGCGAACCGCACACGATGGAACGCTACGAGCACGCGTTCTATCAGCCGATCGTTTCGAACTGGCAAAACCATGAGAACTGGGAACTTGGCGGCGCGAAGGATGCGACGCAACGTGCCTCCGAGATCTTCAAACAAGCGCTTGCGGAATATGAACAGCCGCCGACGGATCCGGGGATCCGCGAGGAACTCGACGCCTATGTGGAGCGGCGGCGTGCCGCGATCGGTAGCGGCGATCCTTGAGCAACTAGGTACGTTTCCCTAAGGCCGGATTCGCGCCAACTCCTTATAATTGCGCTCTATGGACGCAGCGATTCATTTTGAATTGAATGGTCAGCCGGTCCGACTCGAAACGGACGGGGAGCGTACGCTACTGTGGGTTTTGCGCACCGATTTCGCGCTCACCGGTACGAAATGCGGGTGCGCCGAGGGCTATTGCCGCGCCTGTACGGTGCTCATCGACGGCAGGGCGATGCGCTCCTGCCTGACTTCGCTCAAGCAGATCGCGGGCAAAAAAATCGTCACGATCGAAGGTCTTGCGCCCGGCGGCAAATTGCATCCGTTGCAGCAAGCGTTCATCGATCACGGCGCGTTGCAATGCGGCTTCTGCACATCGGGCATGCTGCTGACGGCCGCCGCATTTCTGCACGAGACACCGAAGCCGTCGCGTGAGGCCATCGTGGCCCACATGGACGGCAACTTGTGCCGTTGTGGTGCACATACGCGAATCATCGCGGCGATCGACGCCGTTGCAAACGGCAGCAAGGCGCCGATATGAACGCGGGCGCCGGCATCAACACCGCCTCGGGTATCGATCGGCGTAAATTTTGTCAGCTCGCCGGCGGCGGCATCATCGTCTTGATCGGGCTCGGGGGTTCACGGCCGTTCGCACAGGACGCACAGCATCTCTACCCCAAAGACGTCAACGCCTACCTCGTGATCGCAAACGACGGTCGCGTCGTGGTGTATTCCGGAAAAATCGAGATGGGCCAAGGCGTCATGACTTCGCAGGCACAAATGGTCGCCGACGAATTGGGCGTTGCGCTCGGATCGATCGACATGGTGCTCGGCGATACCGACCGATGCCCCGTCGATATGGGCACGTTCGGCTCGATGACGACCCGTATTTTCGGACCGGCGCTGCGCGCAGCCGCGGCACAGGCGCGCCTGACCCTCGTCGAACTCGCGGCGGCCAAGCTGGGCGTCTCGCCGACCGGCTTGGTCGTCCATGACGGCATCGTTTCGGTGGCCGCACATCCCGCACGGCGCGTGAGCTTCGGCGAACTGTCCAAGGGCGCAAGAATTACGCAGGTCGTGGAAAGAACCGCAGTGCTGCGCAGCGCGACCGAGTTTCGCGTCATGGGCAGACCGCAGCAGCGGCTGGATGCGCGGGATAAAGTCACGGGTGTCGCGAAATTTGCCGCCGACATCAGGATCCCCGGCATGTTGTACGCGCGCCTGCTGCGACCCGCGACGCATGATGCGACGCGCACCGCGCTGGACACCACCGAGGCCGAAGCACTCCCGGGAATCACGCTCGTCAAGCGCGCCGATTTGATCGCCGTGTTGCACGCGGATCCGGAGGCTGCCGACAAGGCATTCGCGATGATCAAATCTCAATGGCAATCGCCGCGTGTGGGCCTCGACCCCGACAGCATTTACGCCCATCTCGTGGCGCAAGCTCCCGCGCTGCAAATGCTGACGAGCCGCGGCGACATCGACGCAGGCCGAAAGCACGCGGCACAGGTGTTCGAAACGACCTACGAAAAGGGCTATGTCGCGCATGCGGCGATCGAGCCGCATGCCGCGATCGCCGAAATCAAGGACGGCAAGGCCACCGTTTGGGCCTCGACGCAGACGCCGTTCCCCACACGCGATCAAATCGCCGATGCGATTGGTTTCGATCGCAAAAACGTACGCGTCATCACGCCCTACGTCGGCGGCGGGTTCGGCGGCAAGAGCGCGTCCAGCCAAGCGATCGAGGCGGCTAGGCTTGCGCAAATCACCGGCCGACCGGTGCAGGTCGCTCGGACACGATCCGAGGAGTTTTTTTACGACACATTCGATCCGGCATCGGTTGTCAAAGTCGTCTCAGGTCTTGGCGCGGATGGGAACATCGCGTTTTTCGACTATTCGGTCTATGCCGCGGGCCAACGCGGCGCGACTCCTTGCTACGACATTCCGAATTTGAGCATCCGAGCGACGGGCGGCGCGTCATATGACCCCCAGGCCGCAGCGCATAATTTACACCCGTTCGCCGTCGGTCCCTGGCGAGGCCCGGGCGCCAACATGAACGTGTTTGCGATCGAATCGCAAATCGATGCAATGGCCGCCGCCGCGAAAGAGGACCCGCTGGCATTTCGCTTGCGCCATTTGACCGACGCCCGCATGCGCCGAGTTTTGCAAGCGGCAGCCGACCGCTTCGGTTGGACGCCTGCGCTCGCACCGAGCCGCCGCGGCTGCGGCATCGCCTGCAATATCGACGCCGGCACTTATGTCGCGGCCATGGCCGAAGTCAAGGTCGACGCAGCGAGCGGGCAGGTCCAGGTCGTGCGCGTGGTTTGCGCACAGGACATGGGTATCGTCGTGAATCCCGACGGCGCAAAAATGCAAATGGAAGGCGGCATTACCATGGGTCTCGGCTATACCTTGAGCGAAGAATTGCGCTTCGTCGATGGCGATATCCTCGATCGCAATTTTGGGACCTATGAAATTCCTCGCTTTTCATGGGTTCCGAGCATCGAATGCGTGTTGGTCAAGAATGACGATCTCGACCCGCAAGGCGGCGGCGAGCCGCCCATTACCACGACGGGCGCGGTCATCGCAAATGCCGTGTTTGACGCCACCGGCGTACGGATGCTGCGCTTGCCGATGAGCGCCGAGCGCCTCAAAACAGCCATTCTGAAGCTCTCCGGTGCGGTGCCGGCCGCGTAGGCGATTCGGGCGTTTGGCGATCCACTAGACCATGACCGCGGCCGGCGCTCCGTGACGCGGTTTGACGCGATATACTGACGCCGTGAACCCGGAAGTTTCCGATGCCCAATATCAGAATCTCGTGCTGCCGCACGTGTCGCGCACCTTTGCGCTGACGATTCCGCAATTGCCGCACGCACTTCGCGTGCCCGTGACCAATGCCTACCTGCTCTGCAGAATCGCCGACACGATCGAGGACGAGCCCGCGGTCTCTGCGGCGCAGACGATCGCCTTGATGCAGCGCTTCAAAGACGCGGTCGCGGGCCGCGCCGACCCGCTGCCTCTGGTGCGCGACCTCGTGCCGCTGTTGTCGGATCGCACGCTGCCGTCGGAGCGCGATCTGGTCGCGAACATGGCGCGCGTCATCCGGGTGACCGCGCAATTCGATGCCGCACAACGGGCCGCCATCGTTCACTGCGTCGAGCTCATGTGTTTCGGCATGCCGCGATTCCAATTCAATGCGAGCCTGCGCGGTCTGGCGCGCTCGAGTGATCTCGATGATTATTGCTATTACGTGGCCGGCGTCGTCGGCGAAATGCTCACGGAACTATTTTGCTGCTACTCGCCGCAGATTGCCGCGAACCGCGCTCGGCTCGACGCGCTTGCCGAATCGTTCGCTCAAGGCTTGCAGATGACAAACATCCTCAAGGACGTCTGGGAGGACCGCGGCCGCGGCGTCTGCTGGCTGCCGCAAGAGGTGTTTACGCGATACGGCATCGATCTGGCGCAACTGTCGGCGCAACCCCATGATCCGCGCTTTGGCGCGGCGCTGCGGGAACTGATCGGGGTTGCGCATGCGCATTTGCGCAACGCGCTGGAGTACACACTGATGATCCCGCCGCAGGAGGCCGGCATCCGGCGTTTTTGCCTGTGGGCCGTCGGTCTGGCGATACTGACCTTGCGCAAGATCGCGCATCATCCGCAGTTCAGCGCCGGCTCCGACGTCAAGGTTTCGCGCTCCGCGGTCGCAATGACGCAGCGGTTGACGGGATTCGCGCTGCGCCGAAACCGGATGCTCAAGAGCCTGTTTGCGCTGGCCGCACGCGGCCTGCCGATTGCGCAATTGCCGCAAATGCGCGGCCGCCGGCCGGCGCCTGATCTCGCGACGCAAGAACCCGAGGGGTATACGGGCACCTACGGGAGCTCGCGCGTATGAGTCCGCGCGCGTCCGCCCAGCGCCTCGAGAGCCATGCGCCGCATGCGCTCGGCAGCGTCGATGACGCGACTCTCGAGGCAGCGATTGCCGCGGCGCGCGACGCCCTCATTGCAGCGCAGAGCGCGCAGGGTTACTGGTTGTTCGAACTCGAGGCGGACTGCACGATTCCGGCCGAGTACATCCTCATGATGCACTTTCTGGATGAGATCGATGCATCGCTCGAGCGCAAGCTCGCCGTCTACTTGCGTTCGCGCCAGGCGGCGCACGACGGCTGGCCGCTCTATCACGACGGCGACTTCAACTTGAGCTGCTCGGTCAAAGCCTATTACGCGCTGAAACTTGCGGGCGACGATCCGAATGCACCGCACATGCAGCGTGCGCGCAAGACCATTTTGAAGCATGGCGGCGCGGCGCGCGCCAACGTGTTCACGCGCATAGCGCTGGCGCTGTTCGGGCAGATCCCCTGGCGTGGAGTGCCCTATATCCCGGTCGAGATCATGCTGCTGCCGCGATGGTTCCCATTCCATATAGACAAGGTCTCGTATTGGTCGCGTGCCGTCATGGTGCCGCTGTTCATATTGTGTACGCGCAAACCGGTCGCCAAGAACCCTCGCGGTCTGCAAATTCGCGAGTTGTTCGTGACCGCGCCCGAAGCCGAACGGCATTATTTTCGCGGCAGTCTCGAGCGCGGCGGCTGGTTGCCGCGTGCGTTTCTGTTGCTCGACCGTCTCGGCCGTCTGATCGATCCTTTGATCCCGTCGAGGTTGCGCAAGCGCGCCATGCGCCATGCTGAGGCGTGGATGCTCGATCGATTGAACGGCGAGGACGGACTCGGCGCGATTTTTCCGGCAATCGTCAATGCCTTGGAGGCGATGACGATACTCGGGTACCCAACCGACGATCCGCGCCGCGCGACCGCCAAGCTCGCGCTCGAAAAGCTCTTGGTGGTCGACGGCGCCAGCGCCTATTGCCAGCCCTGCGTCTCGCCGATCTGGGACACGGGACTCGCAGCACTCGCGATGCACGAGACCGCTTGCGCGGCGTCGCGCAAGTCGGCGGTGCAGGCGCTCGATTGGCTCCAAACGCGGCAGCTGCTCGACGAACCCGGTGACTGGCGCGTCAATCGGCCCCATCTGCCGGGTGGGGGTTGGGCGTTTCAATTTTCGAATAGTTATTATCCGGATCTCGATGATACGGCGGTCGTAGCCTGGGCCATGCATGAGGCCGATGATGCGGCGCGCTACGGCGAAAGTATTCGGCGCGCGCTCGATTGGCTCGTCGGCATGCAGAGCAGCAACGGCGGGTTTGCGGCGTTCGACGTCGACAATACCAAGTTCTACCTCAATAAAATCCCGTTCGCCGATCATGGTGCACTGCTCGATCCGCCGACGAGCGACGTGACGGCGCGGGTCGTGACCGCCTTAGCGCGCATCGCGCGCCCGCAGGATCGCGTCTCACTGCACCGAGCGATCGCTTACCTGCGCCGCCAGCAGGAGGCCGACGGCTCCTGGTTTGGCCGATGGGGCACGAATTACATTTACGGCACCTGGTCGGCGCTCACGGCACTTGCGAAAGCGGGCGTTGCGGCGAGTGATCCGGACGTGCGCCGTGCCGTTGGCTGGTTGCAAAGCCGGCAAAATGAGGACGGCGGCTGGGGCGAGAGCAACGAGTCCTATCTGCGGGCAACGCCGGCTGCGGCAGCCATGGCGAGCACAGCCTACCAAACGGCGTGGGCGCTGCTGGCGCTGATCGCCGTGGGCGAGGCGGCGTCTGACGCCGTGCGGCGTGGGGTGCTATATCTACTGCGCGAGCAGCAACCGCATGGATTGTGGAGCGATCCGAGTTTCACGGCGCCCGGCTTCCCGCGAGTATTTTATCTGCGCTATCACGGCTACTCGGCGTATTTTCCCCAATGGGCGCTGGCCGCCTACCGCTCGACGATACATCGAGCGACGGCTCAATGAGGCCTATCGGTTGGCACCCGTAGCCATCGCCGCGACGCCCGCAGGCATCGCCGCGGCATCCATCGGCATCGTCACGGCGCTCGAATCCGAGGCGCGCACCTTGGGATCCACGACGCGGCACGCAGATCGGTTGCTGCGCCTGCGCAACGGAATGCTGCTCACGGTCAGCGGCATAGGCAGCGACGCGGCTGCGCGCGCGGCACGCGCGCTCGCCGATGCCGGCGCTACCGCGCTGGTCAGCTGGGGTATGGCCGGGGCGCTCGATCCGAGCCTGCGCGCGGGTCAGCTCGTGTTGCCGAGTGCGGTGATAGCGTCTGACGGTGCGCAGATTCCGACATCCGCGGATTGGCGTGCGCGGCTTGGCAGCGCGCTTAGCGAGCAACTCGCGGTCAGCGACGGCTTGCTGCTGACGAGTCCTGTGCTGATCACCAGCGTCGCCGGCAAGGCCACGGCTTGGCGCACGACGCAGGCCGTCGCGGTCGACATGGAAAGCTCGGCCGTCGGGCAGGTTGCTGCCGCTCGCGCACTACCGTTCATTGCCGTACGCGTTATCGTCGATACGGCCGTCGACTGGCTGCCGCATGCGGTCATCGCTGCGAGCCGCGCAGGGCAGGTGCAGCACTGGCGTCTGGTGCGCGAATTGGCGCTGGCACCGGGAGATGTCGCAGCACTGCTGCGCCTAGCCGGGCGCTATCGAGCGGCAAAGCGAACGCTGCTGCTCGTGGCGAGGGCCGGTTTGGCGGGCCCGCAGACGCGCGCCGCGCAACTCGCATGAAAGCGCTGGTGACCGGCGCCACGGGCTTCGTCGGCGCGGCTGTCGCCAGAGCCCTCGTCAATGCGGGGTGGGGCGTACGCGTGCTCGTGCGCGCCGGATCGGACCGCAGCAATTTGGCAGTGTTGCCGGTCGAGATCGCCGAGGGTGCGCTCGCGAATCGTGAATCGCTAGTGCGCGCCTTGGACGGCTGCAGCGGCCTGTTTCATTTGGCGGCGGACTATCGACTGGGCGCGCGCGACCCGGAGCAGCTCTACCGGACCAATGTCGATGGAACGCGCAATATTCTCGAGGCCGCGCGCGCCGTCGGCGTCGAACGCACCGTCTACACGAGCAGCGTCGCAACCGTCGGCATCCCGACGGACGGTGCACCCGGTGATGAGCAAACCCCGGTTGAACTCGCCGACATGATCGGTCACTACAAACGCTCGAAATATCTCGCCGAAGAGGTTGCCGTCGAAGCGGTTCGCTCCGGTATGTCGGTGGTCATCGTCAATCCGTCGACACCCATCGGCCCGGGTGACGTGAGGCCGACGCCGACGGGTCAGGTCGTGCTGGACGCGGCCAGCGGCCGCATGCCCGCGTATGTCGATACGGGGCTCAACATCGTGCATGTGGACGACGTCGCGGCCGGCCACCTGCAGGCGTTTCATCGTGGGCGTCCCGGCGAGCGTTATATACTCGGCGGCGACGACATGAGCTTGCAACAGATCTTGGCGCAGATTGCGGGGTTGGTCGGACGCAGCCCACCGAGCATCCGATTGCCTTATGCGGCCGTGTTGCCGATCGCCTACCTCGCGGAAGGCTGGGCGGCGCTTTCGGGGCGCAGCGGCCGCGTGACGCTCGAAGGCGTGCGCATGGCGCGCAAACGCATGTTCTTCTCGAGCGCCAAGGCGGCCCATGAGCTGGGATATGTCTGGCGTCCGCCGCTCGAGGCGTTTGCGGACGCCATACAATGGTTCCGCGAACGCGGTCTATTGTCGGAAAAGTGAAAAGACGCTGGCGGATTCGATTCGCGAACCGCTATGATCATGGCATGAACATGCGAGTGCATTTGGCGTCGAGTTAAATCATGGGAATTCCGCTCCTTCAGGTATATCGCGTCGCGCGCTACATCGTCGGCCAAAAGCTGCGGCGCGTCGAGCGCTACCCGCTCGTGCTGATGCTCGAGCCCTTATTCCAATGCAATCTCGCCTGTTCGGGATGCGGGAAAATTGACCACCCGAAGGAGGTTCTGCAACGGCGCCTCAGCGTGGCCGACGCACTGCACGCCGTCGATGAGTGCGGCGCGCCGATCGTGTCGATTCCGGGCGGTGAGCCGCTCATTCACAAGGAAATGGCCGAAATCGTCGCCGGCATCGTCGCGCGCAAGAAATTCGTCTATTTGTGCACCAACGCGATCCTCTTGGCCAAGCACATCGATGAATATCGGCCGTCTCCTTACTTGACGTTCTCGATTCATCTCGACGGCAACCGGCAGCGCCACGACGAATCGGTCTGTCAGGAAGGCGTGTTCGACAAGGCCGTCGCAGCCATCGAGCTGGCGCGGGCCAAGGGCTTTCGCGTCACGATCAACTGCACGCTATTCAACGGCGAGGATCCCGACGACGTCGCGGACTTCTTCGATACCGCAATGTCGCTCGGCATCGAAGGCATCACCGTATCGCCGGGCTATAGCTATCATCATGCGCCGCGTCAGGACGTGTTCCTCGGGCGCAGTGCGAGCAAACAGCTATTTCGCGAAATTTTCAAACGCCGGCATGATCGCAGGAATCGCCGTCCATGGTCGTTCAATCACTCGGGCCTGTTTCTCGACTTCCTCGCGGGCAATCAAACTTACCAGTGCACACCCTGGAGCAACCCGACCTACAACATATTCGGCTGGCAGCGACCTTGCTATCTGCTGTCGGACGAAGGATATGCGCCGAGCTACCGCTCGCTGATCGAGGACACGGATTGGCAGCGATATGGCGTCGGCCGTAATCATCGCTGCGACAATTGCATGGCGCACTGCGGCTTCGAAGGCACGGCCGTCAATGACGCCTTCAGCAAGCCGCTAAAAGCCCTCAAAGCCGCGCTCATGGGACCGCGCGTCAGCGGCCCGATGGCGCATGAGGTGCCGCTCGACTACAGAGAAGCGGTGAATTACCCCGCGGTGGCCTCCATCACCGCGGGTGAAATTCAGCGAATCAGCCGCATTTGAGCGGTCCCCCGATCCGCCGGGCATGGATCCAGCGCGTGCGCGTGAACCATACTCGGCGGCAAACAAGCCGGCCGCAGCTATTGGACCGCTAGCCGGTTATCGACGCTGATGACTCCAGGTGCAGCCCAAGCGGCGAGCGCCGCATCATCGCGCTCCTGCCAAGTATGCACATGCCCCTTTAAGGTCACCGTCGATCGGTCGACCTTGACCTCGATGTCCTTCGCGTCGAGCAGCGCATGGCGCTTGAAGGCGTCTTCGATCTTCACCTTGACGTCGTTGACTTTGACGCTCGAGGTCACCGCGATGTCGTTGATGACTCCTTTGACGCCGATCAGATGCCGTACGGCGTTCTCGGCGGCGCTCCTCTGGAATCCCCAGCCGACCTGGCCGCTGAGCGTGATCCATCCATCGGTAACGACTGCCTTGACGGGCTCGGTCGCGGTCGAGACATGCCAGCGCAGCGAATTCGCAGCCGCTTCGGCGATTTCGGTATCGGTACGTGCCCCGGATGAGGGTATTTTCACTTGTATCTCATTCGCAATCGCGCGCACGCCGACGACGCGCTTCGCGATATCTTCCGCGGCCCAGCGGCCGGCAAAATGGGCAACTTCGCCATGCAGCGTCACAACGCCATTGTTGACGATGACGCCAATCTTGTGATCATCGACGCTGGGGTCCCACTCTAATTCGGACTCCACGTCTTTTCGGATTTCGGTATCGGTTTTCATAAATCTCTCCTTGGACTCTTACGCCTGCCTTCGGCAGGAGCGACATGGCTCGTCAATCTTTGCTCCATGTCCCGGGCGCATGATCTCGCAATGCCGCGATCTGTAAAATCCGTGATTTCCGCAGCGCGGCTGCCGCAATCCAGTAGCGGAGCAATCGCCGCACCTACGTGGAAACCACGGTTGCGGCAGGCCATGGCGGCCTATAGCATCAAAAATTATTGGGGGTTGTCGAATCTGAAGTTCGTTGATTGGAGACCACCCCCGAAATTACTTGGTTGTGCTTGACGACTCGGGCTCCTATAGTGCCGGGGCAGCATAATCCTAAGACGAAGGAGCATTCATGGACCAGTCCAACCGTTACGCCGATCTGAGCCTGCGCGAAGATGAATTGATACGCGGCGGTGGGCATATCCTCGTCGCCTACAAAATGAAGCCGAAGGGAGGCCCCGGCTATTTGGAGGCAGCCGCGCACTTTGCGGCCGAGTCCTCGACCGGCACGAATGTCGAAGTCTCGACGACCGACGATTTCACCAAGGGCGTCGATGCGCTCGTCTATCAGATCGACGAAGAGACCGAGGAGATGCGAATCGCATTCCCGCTCGATCTGTTCGATCGCAATCTCATCGATGGCCGCATGATGCTCGCCTCATTCCTGACCCTCGCGATCGGCAACAACCAGGGCATGGGCGATATCCAGCACGCGAAAATATACGACTTCTATATGCCGCCGCGCGCGATCCAATTGTTTGACGGACCGAGCAAGGACATCTCGGACCTTTGGCGCATTCTGGGCCGCCCCGTGAAGGACGGTGGCTATATTTCCGGCACGATCATCAAACCCAAACTGGGTCTGCGGCCGGAACCGTTTGCCAAGGCCGCATACGAATTTTGGCTTGGCGGCGATTTCATCAAGAACGACGAGCCCCAGGGCAATCAAGTCTTCTCGCCGATGAGAAAGACCATACCCCTCGTCTACGACGCGATGAAGCGAGCCCAGGACGAAACCGGCGAGGCGAAATTGTTTTCGGCCAACATCACGGCCGACGACCACTACGAGATGTTGGCGCGCGGGGAATTCATCCTCTCGACATTCGGGCCCGACGCCGACAAGGTCGCTTTCCTCGTCGACGGATTTGTCGGCGGTCCCGGCATGGTCACGACGGCGCGGCGCAATTTCCCCAATCAGTACCTGCACTATCACCGCGCCGGTCACGGCATGGTGACTTCGCCGAGCGCGAAGCGCGGCTACACGGCCTACGTGCTCGCCAAAATGAGCCGCCTGCAGGGAGCCTCCGGAATTCACGTCGGCACCATGGGGTACGGCAAGATGGAAGGCGAAAAGGACGATAAAGCAATCGCCTACATCATCGAGCGCGACAGCTTTACGGGCCCCGCGTATCACCAAGAATGGTACGGCATGAAACCGACCACCCCGATCATCTCGGGCGGTATGAACGCGCTGCGCCTGCCGGGCTTCTTTGAGAATTTGGGGCATGGCAACGTCATCAACACCGCGGGCGGCGGCGCGTACGGTCACATCGATTCGCCCGCAGCGGGCGCGAAATCGCTACGCCAGGCCTACGAGTGCTGGAAGGCCAAGGCCGACCCCGTCGAATGGGCCAAGCAGAATAAGGAATTTGCGCGCGCTTTCGACTCGTTCCCCAAGGACGCCGACAGCCTGTTCCCCGGCTGGCGCAATAAGCTCGCGGGTGCACATCGCTAAGGTTTTCTCGACGTCGCGCCATCCGACGGCGGCCCGGTCGCGGACCGCCGATCGGGAAACACATGAACTCTTGACGGTTCTTCGCATATCGCGTTCTCGCGCGGGCAGTTGCGCCGGGCGTCCCAATGCGATTAACGTGCGGGCATGCGCATTCGCGATCTGCCATGCATTGCCGACGAGCATCAGAGTCCGAGATGACCGGGAAAAAAGCCAAGGATCGCGCGCCCAGGCTCAGACTAGCCGATCTCGCAAAGCTTGCCGGCGTATCGAAGATGACGGTCTCGCGGGCATTGCGTAACAGCAAGCTCGTACACGAGGAGACCCGGCATTCCATTCAGGCGCTCGCGCGCAAACACGGCTATCGACCGAATATCAGCGCAAGAAACCTGCGCTTGGGCCGCAATGATCTGGTGGCCGTCATCGTCGAAATGGTTCCCTCACCGAACCGACCGATGTCCGGACCCTATCCGCTGGAAATCCTTGGCGGCATCTGCCAGGAGATGACCTCGCGTGGATTTGGGCTGATGCTGACGACGCTGCAGCACTGGACTTCGCAGAGCACGCATCATGCGGACGGCGTCATTCTGTTGGGACAAGGCGCGCACGACACGGCGGCATTGACCTTGGGCACTGCTGGAATTCCGTTCGTCGTCTGGGGCGCACAACGCGCCGGCAACCCCTATGTCGTCGTCGGCAGCGACAACCGGCGCAGCGGGGTACTCGCGGCCGAGCGCCTGCTGTCGCTGGGCCGTCAGCGACTCGTGTTCCTCGGCGACACGACGCACCCGGAACTCGAAGACCGTCACACCGGGTTCGTCGAGACGCTCAAGGCCGGTGGAGCGACGCTCGTGGCCAGCGTGCCGACGGCGTTCACGTTTGGCGCGGGCGTGCAGGCGACCCAGGCGCTGCTGGCTCACCGTGGTCACCGCTTCGACGGCGTGTTTGCCTGCAGTGATTTGTTGGCGATGGGAGTCACGCGCGCGCTGATCGACCACCGCCTGCACGTACCGGATGACGTGTCCGTCATTGGCCATGATGATTCCCACGCCGGCGCCGGCTTTGTGCCTGCGCTGACCTCCGTGCACCAGAATTGGTCGGATGGTGGCATCCTGCTGGCCCATAAGATTCTCGAATTGATCGACGGGCGCCGCTGCAAGTCGGAACAGCTGCCGACGATGCTGATCGTGCGCGACACGTAAACGCGGCCGTCTTCGGTTACCTCGCTCGGGCAAGCGATGTGCCAGATGAAGTCGGAACTAGTACAATTCTCGCAGGCCTATTGGTCCAATTTAAGCAGGCCTCTCAGGGGTTTCCATGTCGGTTACGCTGGCTGAGTCCATGCGCCGCATCAGCGGCCTGCTGCAATCCGGTCAATACAGCGCGGCGCACTCGCAATTAGAATCCCTGGTGACCGCAAATCCTGAGTACGTCGAAGGACTGCGGCTTTTTGCGGGCACCAAACAAGTCTTGGGCGACCTCGCCCAAGCCGAGTCGCTGCTACGGCGCGCGCTCGAAATTGACCCCAGATGGGCTCCCACCCTGACGACCCTTGCGGAGCTATTGCTCACGGCGGGTCGCAACGCAGAGGCCGTACCCTTGTTGCAGCGTGCAGTCCAAGGCTCCCCTCGCTACCCTCGAGCTGCACTGCTGTTGGTTCGCTGCTACCTGGACGCGGGCCAACCGGCCGCGGCACTCGACATTGCGACAACCTGGTGCAATAGCGGCACGCTCGATGACGATTTGTCGGCGCTGCACGTGGCGGCATATGCCGCTCTGGGTCGCCAAAGCGAAGCGGTGGCACACTATCGTCGTCTCGCGGCGCTCGCTCCGGACAACCCCATCGCAACCCATACCCTGGCTGTCGCGTTGAATGCGGCCAACCAGCCGGAGGAAGCTGAGCGCGTAGTGCGTG
>OCZU010000637.1_pt1 | contig 23731 bp, 18 predicted proteins | sample 1539001 | NCBI WGS metagenome assembly OCZU01 (sample SAMEA3539306, study PRJEB22396) | soil metagenome | biome: tundra; feature: field; material: soil | place: USA | collected 2010-05 | depth 0.15 m | reverse complement strand
TGGCGCGTGTTCCGCTTGCGCCGGCCGGCGAGGTCGCGGGGAGGGGCGCAGCTGCGGGAGCCGGCGCCGGGACGGGGGCCGTGGCCGGCGTTGCCGTTTCCTGCGCCATGGCGGTGCCCGCGGCTAAGCCGCAGAGCAAACCGAGCATCGGATAAGCGAGTTTCCAGTTCATCCGGGCTCCTTCTTCGGTGCGGCACTGACGCCGACGCGTTTCTTCAATTCGGCGAGCCAGCCTGTGATTTGCTTGTTCTCGCCGGCAAGCGCCACGTAGCGCTCGAATTGCTCGAGCGCCTTCTGCGGCTCGCCGAGATAGAGGTCGTACAAGACCCCCAAATTCAAGTGCGCCGCCGCATAATCGGGTTGGGCGTCAATGACACGCAGATAGACGGCTTCCGCGTCGGAGAATTTGCCGAGCCGGCGCTCGACGATACCGAGTTCATTGCCGGCGACGACATTCGCGGGATTTCGCGCGAGTACCGCCTTGAACGCGGCCTCCGCCTCGTTCAGACGCGAGTCATGTAGATACAGCAGCCCTAAGTTCAGCTGCGGTCCCGCGTACTGCGGATAGGCGGCCACGAGTTGCTTGAATTCGAGTTCCGCGTCGAGCGCCTTGCCCGACTTCATCGACTGTAGCGCCTGCGCATATTGGGACTGCGCCCGATCGGGAACCGGTGTCTCGATGACGACCGGGGGCGCCGATCCCGATGCGGTCGGCGGCGCTGCGGGCACCGCAGCCGGTTTTGCGGTAGGCACCGCAACCGGTTTCGCCGCGGGTGTCGCAACGGGTGGCGGCGCGGGTGTCGGAACGGGTTTTGCCGCGGGTGGCGCAGCGGGCGCAGCCGCGGGCATCGCCTCGGGCGGCGCCTGGGGTAGCGGGGTACGGTTCAGCGTCGAGCTGCAGCCGGCCAGCACCGCCGCGAGCACCGCCACCGCGCTAACGAATCGATTCGACGAGCTGTTCACCGACTTCCACCTTGGCGTAACGGCCTGGATTCAATTGTGCGAGCGCCGCGAAACTCTTTTGCACCCATTCATCGTAGGTGCCGTCCTTGGTGCGCGCCGTGTTCACTTCATGCAATTTGATGGCTTTTTCCTCGAACGGAAAGGCTTGCTCCTCGAGCAGCAGGTCATATTGCTCGAGTTCGTCTTTCGATAAATTCCTGGGTCGTTCCGAGCTCATGAGATCCTTGCCCAGTTGGCGATAGAGTTCCGCACTCTCAAAGGTCGCCGCCGTCGTCACCTCGGCAATCTGATAGTCGGCGGCGTCCGTGTAGGCCTTGAGCGCGGCCTCCATGGCCTTGCGCTTTTCAGCGAGCGATTTCTTCAGCGGCACGACCAATTTGATGCGTACGAATGCCTCGCGGACCGGAGTCGCGAGCGCGAGCGTCGCCTTGGCCGCGAGCGCACGGCTGCGATCCGTGCGCGTGCCGCCGGCGAACTTATCGGCCGCGATGATCTCACGGAACCAGTAATCCTGCGCGGCGGTGTCGCCGGCCTTGGTCGCGATGAGCCTGAGCTTGTTGCGCGCCTCCATCGCAGGATTCAAGGGCTGCGGAAAATGTTTGACGAAGGCTTCGAGCATCGTCCGCGCTTTGGGCGAATTGCCGGCCCTGTCGTAGAGCTCGGCGGCCTGCAAGGTCGCCTCGCGCTGCACTTCGAGCGACTCGCCGGGAGAGGCCGCAATCTGCTCGAACTCGCCGGCGGCCTGCCCCGGCCGGTTCGACTCGGAATAGGCGACCGCGAGTTTGCGCGTGACGTCGGCTTGCAATGGATTTTGCGGAAAATTCCGGCGGAACCCCTCCAACACGACGATCGCGCGATCCCATTGCTTGGTGGTGATCAGCAGCGCCGCCGCATCGAAGTCGGCGTTGACGCGCACTTTGGAGCTCGGAGCCAGCTGCGCGACACGCAGGAAATCATCGACCGCCGCGGCACTATCGCCGGCCTTGTTCTTCGCCTCACCTTGTTTATAGATCGACGCGGCAAGCCGCTCGACGATCGCCGCTCGCTCGGGGTCGCCGGGCGGCATCAGCGTTTGCGCCTTCGAGTAAGCCACCTCGGCCTTATCGAAAACACCTTGTTCGAAATTCGAATTCGCGATGACGGTCCAGGCAATGCGTTGTTTGCCGACATCGACCGCGGGGTTGCGCGCCAGCAGTTTTTCGGAGGCGATCACGGCCCGCGGATAATCCTTGGCCGTGTAGAGGTCGGTGGCCGCTCGCGTCAAGACGAACGCGCTTTCCGGATGCTGCGGAAACGCGTCGGCAAATCTCAACGAACTGTCGACGCCGGCCGCATGCACCGCGGATTTCGCATCGCCGCTCAGCGTCTCTTCGTGTTTGCCGTAAGCCACGATCGCGGCGTAGCCGGCGGCCGCCGCTTTCTCGTGATTGCCGTAGCCGTAGGCCGTCCGCTCGTATTCCTTGGCGGCGTCCAAATATTGCTTGCTTTCGAACAGCGTGTCGGCGAGCAAAAAGTTGGTGACCGCGGAATCCGGATCGTCGCGGAAGGAATTCAGATAGTTGCGATACCATTTGGCCGCTATCTGGTAATCGGCGATGTTCTTGCTGCGCTGCGCCTCCGCATGATAGTACTGCGCGAGATCCTTGAGGTTCGTCTTGAGCTCGGCAACGACCTTGGCCTCCTGTGCCGGCTCGCGCCCCTGCCAATAAGCGGTGCCGAAACTGTAGTCTTCGACGAACTCCTGCTTGCCTTTGAGCACGAGTTCGGGGAAGCCGCCGCGGCCGTAGGCCTCGATCGCCTGCATCTGCAGCAGCGGCGCCTTCTCGTTATTGCGATCCTGCAGAACGAACGCCCGGTAACTATCGGCCGCATCCGTATAGCGTTCCTTTTCCGCGTACAGATCGCCGAGACGCGCATACAGCAAATACGCATAGACGCGCGGACGCGCATGCTTCAAAAACTCATCGATCGTCTTTGGGCCATCGACGTACGAAAAGGTGATGGCCATGACTCGAAACGTGTCTTCAACGAGCTCGCGGTTCGCGCGGCCCAAGGTATCGACTTCGATCAGTGCCGGCGGAGTTGCCTTCGACACCAATACGGCATCGAGAACCCGCGCGAAGGACTCTAGGCTCCGATGCTCGTCGCCTTGTTTGAACAAGGCCCAACCGTGTTTGTAAAGGCTCTGGTTATAGAACGCCGACGCGGGGCCGAACATGATGACGGCCTCGTACGCGGTTTGCGCCGACGGATAGACCTTGGCCGAGAACAGCAGCTCGCCGCGCCGAAACTGCGCCTCGTCGATGAGGCGGCTCTGGGGAAATTCCGCGACCAGCCGATCCAGCGACGCGAGCGCCTTGTCGGGTTGGGCGCTGAGCTCGTAGGCGCGCGCGAGCTGATAGAGCACCGAGTCGTTGCGCTCGTATTTCGGGTAGGCCTTCAACAGCGCGCCGTACAGGGCGATTGCCTCGTGCGCGTGCAGCCCCTCATTGGTCACGAGTTCGCGCTCGATGCGCTCGGATTCCGAACTCTCCAAATGCAGATCGCCGAGGCGCCGCAATGCCTCCGCCCGCAAGTCCGCATCGCCGGCATTCAGATCGAGGAACCGCTTATAGGAATCCATGGTCTTCGCCGCATCGATACCCTTCGGCGGATCGGATTTCACGTCGACTTCGCCCTTGTCGATATCCTTGATCGTGGCCGGCGGCGGCGGCGCGGCACTGCCGGGTGCCGACGCAAAACCCAGCGCGAGAATCAGCGACCCGAGCCCGACCCCGCGAACCGTGCCAAGCCCGCGCGTCATGGATTCGCCTTCGGTTTCTGGTTTGCGGCACGATCGTAGATCGAGGCCAAGGCATAGCGCGCCTGCACTTGGTAAGTCTCGATGCGTTGTTTCTGGCGCTCGAGCTCATCGACGGCGAGCGACTGCAAGAAGTGGTTTTGGTCCTCCGCGACCGACGCCAGTCGATCACGCAGCCGCTCCATGCGCTCGCGCACGTCCGCAACCCGCGTGGCGTACTCGCCGTTGTCGCTCGGAATGCTCTGCCGCGCCTGCTGCACCAACAAGGTGCGCTTCTGCGTCTCCTTCAGTGTCGCGGCTAGTTCCTTGACCGACCGGCGTTCGTTCCATACGCGGGCCTTGAAGCTCTCCGCGAGCTTCCAATACACGACGCCTTTCATCAAGCGGTGCTTATCGCGCATCTCCTGCAGATCGGGATCGTCCGGGTGTGCCGCCAAATAGTCCTCGATCGCCTTGAGGCGCGCCCAGGTGGCCTGCTCCTCGGGCGTGCCCAAGGCCGCCACATCGTTGGATTGCTCGATCTCGTTGATGCGCGACTCGAAATCGACGCGCTTGCGCGTGAGCCCGTCCAGATCCGTCGATGCCAGCACGATGTCGGCCTTCGGCACGCGCTCCGTATAGGCCTTCTGCTTGGTGTCGATGATGTCGTCGAACGCGGTCAAACTATCGTGCCAGGTCTCGAGATTGTGGCTCATGAAATTGAGCGCGCGATAATTCTTGAGGCCCTCTTGGAAATCATTGCTCGCCAGCAGCGCGTACAAGTAGCGTGACTCCGGCGCGTCGGGCAAGTTCTGCAGCTGCCAATACCAAGTCACCGTATCCTTGTTGTCATCGCCCAGCAGGCGGTCGAGCAGATTGCCCGATCGAATTTGTTCGATCGATGCGTCGATTTGTTGCAATTCGCCGTCGAAGGATTCGATCGCCGAGTTGTAATACTCGGCTGCCTGTCCATCGGCATGCAATTCACCGAAGGCGTACGGCACCGCCAGGAACGATTCCTGGACCGCGGCGTCGAGCAAGTTGCGTTTGTGCAATGCGAGCCACGGTACCAGCGCGCGTTTGAATTCACCGAGATTCGCGTCGGCCCAGCCGACGCCGAGCAGCGCCTTGCTCGAGTAGGGTCCTTCGAGACGCACTCGCTCCAAGATCGGCTTCGCGTCCGCTGCCCGCTTGCCTTGCAACAATGCGTATCCCAGCGCCAGATTGGCCTTGTCCTTGAGCGCCAAAAACTCCTCGCTGCGGCTCTCGAGCCGGCCAACCGAGTCGAGAAACGGCACTGCGTCCGCGAGCCGGTCCTTGCGCACCAAGGCCACGCCCAGGTTGAAATTCGCATAGGCGGTCCAGCTCGGCGATCCACGCCATGCGCGCAGCAGCGTGATCGCGTCGTCGTAGCGGCCTTGGCGCATCAGCAACTGCGCCAACAACATATATCTCTCGGCATTGATGCGCGGATCGATTTTGTCCGAGACCTCGCGCAGCGCGCGCTCCGACTCTTCTAAATAGCCGCGCTCGTACCAGACCTTGCCGAGGTAGTACCAGGCGCGGTTTCGGACCGCTTCCGTGGTGTGCGCTGCGAGCAGCGCGTCGAAAATCCGGCCCGCCTCGACGTGCTCGCCGAGAGACAGGTAGAGGCCGCCTAGCAGCAACTCCGCTTCGCCCTCGGTGTTGGGAACGCGGTGCAGCTCTTGCGCCGCGAGCAGGCGCGTGATCGCCTGGAAGTAATCATCTTGGTAAAAGTAGAACAGCACGTCGCCGTAATGCAGATCCTTGATCGCGTGCGGCGGCAGTCCATTCGGATCCGGTTTGACATTCGCGCCATGCGCCAATACCCACGGCAGCACCAGCAGGACGGCGCCCACCCTCAACGTGCGTAGCATGTCAGCCAAACCGGTCACGCCTCATTCCCAATCTTTGACGAGGAATTCAGGCTGGTGCTTCGGCACGCGGTCCGTGATTTTGAGCTCCAAGTACTTGGCGCCCACGCCCTTTTCGAATACCAGCGTCGCGCCGCGTCGATAGTCACGCTCGACCGGGCCCTTGCCCGCGAAGAACGCCACGAGTTCGTGCTTACCGACTTTTTGATTGCCGAGATAGATTCTCTGTACGCCGCCCTTGAGCAAGGCATCGGCCTCGCGGGCAGTATACAGATGATTCGCGACCTCTTTGTTGTCGATCTTGATCGTAACCGAGTCGAGTGCGAAGAAAGTGCCGACATCCATCGACAAAAACACCGCCACCTGCGTATTCGCCGGAAACAGCAATTCCTCCTCGAGCACGAACAAATCCTTGTTGAGCTCGATGACGTCCTTCTTGAGGCCCTGCACTTCTTGATCCAGCGTCTTGGCCTCAGCGGCCGGCGCATCCGCGGCAGCGGCCGGGGGCGTCGTTGGCGCGGCATCGGCCGCTGCGGGCGCCGGGGATGGCGTATCGGGCACCGGCGGCTCGGCGAGCGATGTCGCGGCCAGCAGCAAAGCCAATACGCCCGCGTGCAACGTGATCGAAACGACTCGACTGTTGAAATTCATGGCTAACCTATCGTTTATTCGCGAAGTAATTCGCGTATTTCATCGAGGTATGCGTTTTCATCGCCGCGCTTGAAGCCGACGTTGGTATAACGCACGACGCCGGCGCGATCCACGAGGAACGATACCGGCATTCTTTGGATCAGGTAATCACGGCCGGTGCTGCCGTCCAAATCAAACAGAATCGGATAAGACACGCCCATCGAATTCGCGAACTCGTCGGAGCGGCGCACGTCATCATCGACCGTCACGCCGAGCACGACCAAGCCGGCGCGCTGATAGGTCGCATTGATGCGATCGAGCGCCGGCATTTCCTTGCGGGAATCCCCGGCCCACCGGGCCCAGAAATTGACCAGCACCACCTGGCCGCGAAATTCCGATAAACGCAGGTTCTTGCCGTCCCGCGCCTTCAATACGAAGTCCGGCGCATCCTTGCCGACGAGCGAGGGCGGCGCCGCCGCCATGGAGGACATTGCCATCATCGTCGCGAGAACGAGAATCCCGCTGTACCGCAAGCCCGCGCCGTGGCGCGGTGAAACATCAATCACGCTGGTAACCCCGCTGTCCTAGGAACACCCCGTAGACCGGAAGCTTTGCGCCGTCGCCTTTCGGCGAGTTTGCCCTGATCAGATCTTATGCAAAATCGCATACTGCGAGGCGCAGTGTCAACGCGGTGAGAAACAAGTTCGCGGAATTGCTGTATGACGTGGCGCACATTTGCGCAAGTTCATCGCGGCCCTGGAAATCGGCGCTCTACGCAGACAGACAGCCAGACACCAGCCGAACGGCACTTGCTTGAGGCCCAGCACCAGTATCGGCCCCAACGCGAGCCTGGGCCGGAGCGGTTTGCGGCTGCGGTCAATGCGCTCGCGCACCGGCACTGGGCACCAAGAGCTATCGAGGACTAGCCAGGGACTTTTCCATTGACGAGACCCGCGAGCGGCTGGAACGCGATCAAAGGATCCAGCGCCGAACCCGTACCCAGTGTGTTGTTGACGTTGGGCGCGGGATAGAGCGTGGGGAAATTGCCTTGCGTGCCATGCAGCGCCATATAATTCAGTATAACCATCTGAACGAGATTGAAGACGTTGTTGCCCGCCGGGCTGCTGGTCGTGTTTTGCGATCCATCCGGGTTGAAATAGCCCAATTGCAGGCTCATCTCCGGATTGCTCTGCGCCGACTGCGCCTTTCCTGCGGGGTTGTAGACGAGGAAATAGGTCGCCGCGACGTTGGCATTGTCGGCGGTCCAGACGCCTTTACCGCGCCCCGCGACCGAGGAGTCGATTTGACCGTCGCTCGCGAGTGAGCCGTCGCTGAACACATAAATCATGACCGGCTTGCCCACGAGTGAGGCATATTGCAGCACCGCGCCGATGCAGGTTCCGGCATTGAAGTCGCGCGTCTCGCCGGTGGCGCGAGTACCGTCGTGGTAGTCGAAGCCGTCCAGTTGGATCGTGCCCGCGGCGGCGTCTCCGTTGACGACGAGCTTCATGACGGCCGCGGTCTTCCGGAAATCCGAGCTCCCCTGATATTCGGCGGTCGTGAAGATGCCGCTGGAACCGACGATCATGGGATCGATGTCCGGATTGATCGCCGCGGGACTCGGATATCGATTCAACAGGTAAGCCGCCTTCGTGTAGGCGCAGGCCTGCGCAGACATCGCGTTGGCATTCGCGGTCGGGTCGATGTAGGCCTGGATCTGCGGATACTTCGCGTCGCTGATGCGCTTCATCGATTCCAGCACGTTGACGACGTCGGATGAGCTCGGCAATAGCGTGCTGAGCTGACCGGTGCTGACCAAGCCCTGGGAATCGGTCGAGTCCGCAATTTTAGTGGGTGTCGCCGAGACATTGATCATCGACGCCGGCGCCATCGAATTGCCGCCCGACATGCTGGCGTCGGTGCCGATCAAGTCGAGCAGGGCGCCACGCGCGCCGACCTGCCAGATGCCGTACATCGGATTGTGGGGGTTGTCGCCGGTGTCGTTGCTCGATAGGGCCGGAATCAGCGTGCCGTTGGTACCGGCCATCGCCGCGGCCTTCGCGCGGGTCTTGATGCCACGCAATTGCGCGCTGTCCGAGTGATATCGCAGGCCGAGGCTCGCGTCGATGAAACTGCCCGTCGCGCTGGAATTAGGCACCATCGTGCCGGGCAAGCCCTGCTTGCTGTAGCCCGCGACGCTCAAGAAATCGAGCTGACCGGTGGGGCCGCCGCCGAGCACGTTTGATCCGACCATATTGGCGCCGCCCGAAAGGTCGAAACAGATGAAGGGTATCAATCCGGCGCCCGCCGAGATCTGGCACGCGGCGACCGCGGCCTGGATATCGGTGGCGAGCCCCGCTTGCGCGATACGCGGATTCGCGATCAGACTGAAGATCGACGGCAACAGCACCGTCGCTCCGCCGGTCATGAAGCTCTGCGCGATGAATTGCCGCCGAGTCTTCGGCACCGGGTGATCCGCATGGCGGAGCGGCTCGTGCAATCCCAGACCTTTCTTAATCTTGCGCATATGAAAAACCTCTTCGATTCGTCTGCTGCTGAATTAATTGATCATCATTTCGGCGTTGCCGAACGCAGCGGCACAGGCCGCGGCCGTCACAGCCAGAACGCGCGCGGGATTACCGTTGCACGGAGCACTGCCGGTGCACAGGATCGGGATCAGGTTATTGAGCTCGTTCGCAACCGCCGACGGCGCGGGCTGGCTTGCAAAGCTTATCGAGGCGCCGTTGCTGATCACACGCGCCGCGAGCGCGTTCGAGACGGCATTGATACCGGCCGTCGTCGAGAACGTCGAGCCATTGAAGGTCACGCCCGGGAACATCGCGGCCTGGTACGACGGCGTAGTGACCATCGTGTTGCAGTATTGAACCGCGATTTGCGCAACGCCGACCTGGTTGGCCGAGGAATACGCCTCGAGCGTCGGTATGTTCGGCAGCTGCTGCTGCACGCTCTGATAGGTCGTATTCACCGTCGTGTTGGTCGAAGGCACCCCCGTGAGCACCGACAGCGCCGAGTTGATCGACGCGAAGGTGCGCACACCGACGTCGGCGACCGCCGCGAGCGCGACCGGCGGCGGCGGCGTATAGGTCTGTGCCGTTGCCGTGTAGCTCTTGCTGCCGAGCTGGTTGAAGGCCAGGAAGAACTCATCCGAGAGCGGACCGTTTTCCAGACCGATGACCGTACCGATCGGCGATAAGACCGCGCCGCCCTTCGAACTGTAATTCGACGCGCTCACGGTCGTGCTGAGCGGCAGGTACGCCTGGCCGACGAGCGGGATCGAGCCGTTGATGCCGATTTGGATGCCGGAGATCGCAAGGTTGTTCGGCACGACGGTCGGATCCAGCGAGATGAACGTCGGCGCAGCGAACAAGTAGCTGTAGCTGTCGTATTGGCTGACCGTAAACATCACGTAGGATTCATTGAGCCCAGTAACCGAGGACACATTGAACAGCATGTAGTACTGCTCGCCGACGCCGGCATTGAAGTTCTGCACGATCTGCGCGGGCGTCAGCGCACGGCTATGGATCGCGACGAACTTGATGAGCCCTTGCCACGAATCGTCGCCCGACACCTCGTTGCCGAGGACCAGCGCGAAGGTGCTGTCCCAATCAGATATCGTGGCGCCACTCTGCGGATCGACGAGACCGGTATTGACGCCATTGACCCAAATCTGGCGGCCGTTGACCGGATCGTAGGTCAGCACGACATGCTGCAAGGAGGCCTGCAGCACCTCGGCGGCATCCGGAGTCTGCAGCTGGGGCATGCCGTTAAGACCGGTATTCGAATTGCGCATCATGAAGTCGTAGTCTTGGTTGGTCTGACCGAGCGTGAAGTTGCGCGTCGTGTTGCTGCCCGAATAGCTGACCATGTACGAATTCTTGGCTGCGACCAGAGCGGGCGCCACCCAGGCTTCGACCGAGAACTCCCCGGTTGCCTGGATCAAGTTGTAGAGCTTGGCGCTGCCCGCGGTCGTCGCTTGCGCCTTGCCGCCGGCGCCGACAATGATGCCCCAGCCGCCGGACCACGTAACATTGCCGGTAATCGTGAGGTCCGCCGAGGGATCGACGCCGCTCGTGTCATACGCGACGTAGCCGTTTTCCGTCTGGAACTCGTACTTGGCGATCGTGTCGGCATCGTAGCGGTTGGCGCCGCTCGCGACCGTGCCGTTCGCCAAGGTCAAGGCATTGCTGATGACCAATGCGGGATTGATGTTGGTCGGCGTCAGCTGTTGTGCGAATGCCTGGATCTGCGCGAGCATCAGCGCCGCGTCCGCCTGGCAATTGCTCCAGCAGTTATGCGAGTCGGCCGCGAGTCGCTGATAGAAGCGCGAGTTGGTGCCGCAGGTCGACGCCCAGGTCGTCGTACCGAACGGCACGCAACCCGTGAAGTCGATCTTCGGAATCGCCGCCTGATAATCGGACGATATCTGGTTGACCGGACCCGCGAAATACGGAGACTGCGGCGCAGACGCATTCGGCGAGTGGCAGCGCGAGCAATAGACGCTCGTGACGTTGTTGTAGATCGTGTTCTCGTAGTCTAGACCGCCGTCGTTCGGCAGATTCAAGCTCTGTCCGACGGTCAGGATCGGCGGAGCGACGAGCTGCACGGTGCTCGTCGTCGTGCCGCCATTGGCGGCGTCCGCCCAATTGGTGATCCAGGTCGTCAAGATCGAGCCGCAGGCGTTCGGATCGGCGAGCCAGCAGTTGTGTCCGCCGGCCACCTTGGTCACCATCAACGACGTGGACGGCTGTTGCAGGTTGACGATCGTGTTGGCCTGCGCATAGGCAAGGTTCACGTTATCGGAGCGCGCGAAATTCGGCATCTGCGCGGGCGTCGTGGCGTTGTGGCAGCCGCCGCAGCGATTCGTCGAGCGGATGTTGTTCCACAAATTGATCTCGAAGGCTTGGACATCAGGCGATGCCGGCGCGGGGCCGGTATACGCGTTCGCCGTGCTCGTGGTCTGAGACGGCGGAGCGGTGGTCGTTCCGACTCCACCGCCGCCGCAGGCGCTCAGGGCCATCGATGCCGCAAGGGCAAGCAAGCCGATCGTGCGTGTAAAGTTCATGGCTTAATTCCCCATGCAATAAGCGGCGGCTTCAGCGAAGACCTGCCGCAACGAATAGTTGTGCGATTGGAAAGAGGCAATCATCGATGTCACCTGATTGAAGTCGGCCGCGTTGCTCGGCGCTCGGAAGCAGACATCCTGGAACACCCGTGTGACCTGGCAATTCGTGAACTGCGCGCTGTTTTCGAATTCGGTCCCTAAGGATTTGGCGCCGTTGCCGCTGCCGGACAGGCTGGCGCTCCAGCCTAGGACCATGTTGGGACCGCCGCGCCAGCGATTGGTCCAACTATCGTCCGGCGTGCTGAAGCCCAAGGGAAAATTCGTTGCGTTAATGTGGTACTTCGCCTGCGTCTGTCCGGGCGTGTAGACCATCGTGTTGGTCGGGACATCGAAGTTGTAGTAGGCAAACGCCTGCGCCATCGGATCCATGCCGCTGTGGCAGCCGATGCAATTGGTCAAGAACAGCGTGCTGACGCCGCCCGGACTGCGGGTCACGTCCTGGCGTATGCGATCGGGCGGGCGCGTGGTGTCCATGACCGTCGGCAGGTCGCTGCAAAGATGATTCATCATCGTGAAGCGGAACATCGCGCGGTTCGTGCCGTTGATGAAGAACGCCGATGCCCCACCGAAGGTCGTCATGACGCCGGCGGTCGCCGTCGATGGTATTCCGGTTATCGCCGACTGCGTGCTCGTGACCAGCGCCGTCGACAGATCCACGCCGTTGGCGTCCATCTGCGCGTACAGATCGTTGTTCGAGTAAGAGTAGGCAGGCAGGTTGTTGGCGGAGCTCGCGGCCGGGCTCGCGATGTAGACGAGGTCCGCGCTCAACAAGGTGTTGAACGGCACGTTGTCGCGCACCATGCCGACGACGGTCGCCGTATAGTCGTTGAGCGGCACGAACACGCTTTGACTGCGGCTGGTCCATGGCGCGGCGAGGTTGCGTATCGTGTCGTTGTAGAATGCGGGATCGTTGGTCGCGATCAGCGCCGCGGTCACCGGATCCGGCGCCGCAGTCATCTGCGTCAGCACCGTCGCTGACGGCGGTACACCGGCGACGCGATTGTACATGCGCGACGCCTGATCGGGCGTCGGGCTCTGCGCAAACACGTTCGCACCGAGGATCGCGATCGATCCGAGTAGAGCCGCGGTGCGCGTGGCGATGACGGCCGCTCGCCCTAAGCGATGCGCCCGCAGCTGTTGCTTGCAATCCGTCTCGAACATCCCGTACTTCATATGCACATCCACTCGCGTGAGTTGTGATTCCGACTTGCGGCCAATATACACAGCGAAAAAGCAGTCAAGTAATGTCTCATCGGAACGACGTCGGCGTTTCGCGACAGTACCGAGAGCTGCAAACTGGCCTATATCCTGACACACAGTTTCTACAGACTATTCGTCTGTGTCGCACAGAAAAGCGGAACCGGAAGGTTTCTTCTGTGAGTGCGTTAACAGATTCAAGGCGAGCGACGAACGAAGATGCGAATATATGATGGCGATTAAGTTCAATCAAGACGTTCGCGCGCTCGCTGATGACCGCTCAGGTACTCAGGATTTTAGGCATTCAGCGTAGGGATCTACATATGAAAATCGCGCGTACTCGTGAACTGCGTCACGCTACCCTCAAATTCACGGCCTGGCTCTTGCCGTTATTGGTCCTCGCCGGCTGCGAGAGCGCCAGCAGCGGCCATGCGCCGGGTCTGGCCGGCGGTCAGACCTTGACGCCGGGCACGACCAACTACCCGCTTGCCTACGTCAAGGTCCCCGTGCCGACGACGACGAAGGCGGGGGTGACGACGATGACGGATATCGCCGCGACCGATTTGATCACCTCGATGACCGGCGGCGATCTGTATATCCGCAGTCAGGCGAATGCGACCGGCACCGAAGTCAACGTCACCTCGAGCATCACAGGCGGTCTTGGCGCGGTACGCGATCTGGACGTCTCGGCCGACGGCACCAAAATCGTCTTCTCGCTGCGCCTGCCATTAATCAAGGGACTCAAGAACGACGATCCGAAGCAGCCGAATTGGCATCTCTATCAATACGACGCGATCGCACAGACGGTGACTCAGCTGACCAACGACGACATCACCGCCGGCCACGATGTCGGCGCGCACTACCTGCCCGACGGACGCATCGTGTTCGCCTCGACGCGCCAGACGACGACCGAGGAGATCGAATTGAACGAGGGCCGGCCGCAGTATCCGGCGCAGACCGAAGACCGCAGCTCGCCGACCTTCGTATTGGAAGTCATGAATGCAGACGGCACCGGCATGCATCAGATCACCTTCAACACCAATCATGATTTCGCGCCGTCGGTGCTCAACAATGGCCAGATCCTGTTTTCGCGCTGGGAGGTCACAAGTGGCCAGAACCAGATCAGTGTTTATCGTGCAAATCCCGACGGCTCGGGCCTCGAGCTGTACTACGGCGCGAATAGCCACGCGACCGGCGTCAACATCGCGGGCACGAACAACAACGTGATCCAGTTCCTGAACGCGCGCCAACGCCTCGACGGCAAGACCCTCGCGATCGCGCGGCCCATGCTGGGGACACAATTCGGCGGCGATGCGGTCCTGATCGACGGCGAGAACTACGTCGAAGTCAATCAAATGGCATCGCCCGCGCTGGTGCCCGCCGGTGGCGTCGGACAAGTCAGTGCGACGACGCTCGGGGTAACGACCGATGCCGACATGCCGTCCCAGGGCGGCCGGTTCTACTCAGCCTTCCCGCTGTACGACGGCACGAACCGAATGCTCGTCAGCTGGTCGCCCTGCCTGGTCCTCAATACGACGGTAACGCCGAACACCACCGAGGTGTGCACGCCGGGCAATTCCACAGGCGCGAACGTGCAATTGGCGCCGCCGCAATATTCGCTGTGGCTCTATGACCTCGATCTCGGGACCTTGACTCCGGTACTATCGGCCGTGGCCGGAACGATGGTCGTCGAACCGATCATCTTGCAGGCGCGAACCCCGACGCCGCCGATTCTCACCGACGGCTCGAGCATCTATACCCCCGGCATGTCGGCCGCCGCTCATCTCGCGGCCGCCAATGCCGCTAACAATGGCGTGGGATTTTTGAACATCACGAGCGTTTATGATTTTGACGGCGCCCCGCCGCCCAACCTGCCGAACTTGGATATCACGACGATCTCGAATCCGACGATGACGGGCGGTACCCCCAGTTTCTATACGCGGCCCTATCGCTTCGTGCGCATCGTCAAGTCGGTCGAGATTCCCAATAAGACCGTGCGCAAGCTCAATAACTCCGCATTCGGTCCGGCGGGCATGGGCATGCGCGAGATCCTCGGCTACGCCCCGATTCAGCCCGATGGTTCGGTCCAGGTTCAAGTACCCGCGAACGTGCCGTTCATCGTCGAAGTACTCGATCAGAACGGTCGGCGCGTGGCCGCGCAACACACGAGCTGGCTGCAGGTGGTCCCGGGCGAGACCAAGACCTGCAATGGCTGCCATATGCCGCCGAATGGCAATGCGCCGGCGGCGCGCCCCTCGCACGGACGCTTCGGCCTGACCGACTCGATCAACCCGGGCGCGCCGACGCAGGGTTCCAATTTCCCGGGCACCAATCCGGCGATACTCGCGCAAAACGCGACGGACGACATGGCGACGACGCTCGCGCTCGATAGCTGCGGCGCGACCAACCAGACCCAGACGGCCGCGACCTGTTCCCAGGTGTTGGGCAGCGATGTGCTGTACGCGCCGGTTTGGACGACCGGCGTCACGGTGCCGAACGGCGTCGCGGACAGCCCGATCGCGTATACCTATGCCGGGCTCAACGGCCTTTCAGAGCTGCCGCCGATCAACGCCAATTGCGTGCCGTGGACCGCGCAGTGCCGCGTGGTCATCCACTACGCGTCGGCGCAGTCGACACCAGCGCTGCTCTACATCCAGGGAATATGGAGTTTGACGACGCGCCCCGCGGTGATGATCGCCGGGGTCAGTGAATCGCCGACCTGCATTCTATGCCACAACCCTTTGGTCGCTAAGCCGGTGAACCCTGCGGATCTCTTCCAGGTGCCGGCCGGTCAACTCGACCTCACGGGCGGCGTCTCGAATACCGATGGGACGATCGTGAATTCGTATTTCATGGTGCTCAATAGCAACACATACCCCGAAGAATCGCTGCTTAATGGTAACCTAGTACCTACGGTTCCGGAGCCGGGCCCGCCGACGGCGACCGGGCAGCCGACCACGATCGAAGTCACGGTGGATACGACCGGGCCCATGGCTGCCGGCAGCGCGGCGGGATCGGAGCCATTTTTTGGGATGTTCGACGGCACCAATCTTGCCGCCAATGGCGGGCAGGCCGGTTATGTCGATCACACGGGATTCTTGACGCCAGCGGAGTTGCGTTTGATTTCTGAATGGTTGGACATCGGCGGTCAGTTCTACAACGATCCGTTTGTGGCGCCGGCGGCAGCGAATTGAACTGATGCGACGCCTGCTCGCGCTCATATTTTTGCTGCAGGCGTTCCAAATCGGTGCCGTAGAAGCGAAGCAAACCCACTTAGAATTAGTGGTGACGCGTCCTTACCTGGAAATGCATACCGGGCCCGGGCGCGGCTTCCCGGTGTTTTATGTCGTCGGACGCGGCGAGATCGTCACGGTGCTCTACAGCCGCACCGACTGGTATCGGGTGCGCGCAGCGCGCGGCGAGGAGGGTTGGGTGCGCCGCGACGATTTGGCGGACACGACCCTCGAGTCCGGCGATCCCGCACCCATCCCGCCCTATCCCGATTTCTCGGCGCATCGCTGGGAATTGGGCGCCGCCTACGGCGTCTACAATCGTGAAAATCTCGTCTCAGGCTACTTGGACTTCGGGCTCACGGACAGTCTCGATGTGGAGCTCGCGCTGCAGCAGGCATTCGGCACGATCGACACCCGCGACATCGCGACCCTTGGTTTGCGCAATACGATCGTGCCCGAATGGAAGTGGATCTCGCCGACCGCGGGCATTGGCTTCGGTTATCAGTCGATCACGGATAACGCCCCGCCCGCACCGCTCGAGGCACACAATCAACTTGCCTACGCGTCGCTCGGCGCGCGCGGCTTCGTAACGCGGCGGTTCATGTGGCGCTTCGATTGGCGTGCCTACTACGTGTTCAACCAGCTCAATAAGAGCGAGGTATTGGAAGAATGGAAATTCGGCTTAGCAGTGTTCTTTTAGCGGCGCTGCTGTTATCCGGCTGCGGCTGGTTTCATCGAGGCGACAAGGGCCCGGCCCCCATCCCCGCCGATGAACCACAGGCGGAGCCTACGATCATCGAACCGCAGGTCACGCGCCGCGTCGTCAAGACGCCGAAGATCAAGTCGAAGGACTTCGAACTCGGTGCGTATTTCGGCGCGCTGAGCGTCGAGGACTTCGGCACCAATCCGATCTACGGTGTGCGTGCGGCCTACCATGTCACCGAGGATATCTTCCTCGAGGGCTTTTTAGCGCGCTCGAAGGCCGGATTGAGCAGCCTCGAGACGACGTTTCCGGATATCACGGTTGTCAGTGAGTCTGGGAGACGCTTCACGTACTACGATCTCGACGTAGGCTACAACGTGCTGCCGGGGGAGATATTCCTCGGCCGAGGACATGCGTTCAATTCGCAGCTGTACGTGACGGCCGGTATGGGCGACGTGAAATTTGCCGACAAGGACCAATTTGCGCTGAATTTCGGTGTGGGTGAGCGACTTCTAATCACCCATTGGCTTGCCGCTCACCTGGATGTCCGGGATCACGTCTTCGAATCCGACTTGTTCGGTGCGACCAAGAACGTCCACAACATCGAAGCTACTTTGGGTTTGACCGTTTTTTACTGATCAGGAGAAGAGATCCATGCAAACTTCACCCTTGAAATTTCTACAGCGCTGCGCGATTGCGGCGATCCTCTCGAGCACGAGCCTATTCGCCACCGCGGGCGATGCGAACGGACCGGCGCCGGCCTTCACGCTCACCGACCTCACCGGGCAATCCGGCGCGCTGAGCCAGTACAAAGGCCAGGTCGTCATGGTGAATTTCTGGGCCACCTGGTGCGGTCCCTGCCAGCAGGAAATGCCTTTGCTCGATCAAATGTACCGCAAATACAAGCCGGCGGGCTTTACGCTGATCGGTGTGAATGTCGACAAGAACGCACCGCCGGTCAAGGATCTGCTGGCGCGCAAACCCGTCAGTTTCCCGGTGTTGCTCGACCCGACGAACGCGGTCAGCAAGGCCTATCACCTCGACGAGATGCCGAGCTCGGTCATCATCGACCGCAAGGGCAATATTCGTTATTTGCACCGCGGCTACAAGCCAGGTGACGAAAACGAATACCAAGACCGCATTCGTCAACTCATCCGAGAATAGCCATGCGTACTGTGCGCGCCGCGATCGTGCTCTCCGGTGTGCTGCTGCTGACGGCGTGCGGCGGCATCCAACCTTGGGTCAAGCCCTACGAGCGGGACCGCTTGGCCGACCCCATCATGGTTTGGGATCGGGATGCCACGTCGACCGCGTATCTGGACCACGTCTATGAATCTCGCGAAGGATCGCGCGGCGGAACAGGCAGCGCGGGCGGCGGCTGCGGCTGCAACTGACGCAGATGATCCGCGCCCGCCGCCTGTTGATCCCGCTCGCCGCGATCGCCGCCCTGTGCGGGCGCGCGGCGATCGCGGACGTCTTGCCGGACGACCGCGCGGATCTGTTCTATAGCAAATACAGCGGCGGCGGCATGGACATCACCGGCGAATCGGTATCTGCACGCAAAAAATTCACGGAAAATTTCGCGCTCGATTACAGCTACTTCGTAGACAAGGTCAGCGGCGCCTCGGTCGACGTGCTGAGCCAAGCCAGCGTCATCAAGGACGAGCGCAAGCAAAACACCGTGAACATGACGTTCGTGCATGACAAGACCACGTACTCGCTCTCGTATTCAAACAGCATCGAGCGCGATTATATTTCGAACACGCCGCACGCATCGTTGAGCCAGGACATGTTCGGCGATTTGACGACGGTGACCTTGGGCTTCGGACGCACGCGCGATAAGGTCGGGGAGAACAACGGCACCGCGTTCGTACCGAACGTGGCGTGGCTGGGACACGCGGAGAGCCGCAGTTACGAACTGGGTCTATCGCAGATTCTGACGCGTAACTGGATCGCCAGCCTCAATTTCAATGTCATTACTGACGACGGCTATCTGGCGAATCCGTATCGGTCGATCCGCTATCGCGATTCCACGGCCGCCAAGGGCTATTCCTTGGGTAGCCAGATCTACCCGGACACCCGCACGAGCACCGCGGTGGAAATTCGTACCAAGTATTACCTGCCCTATCGAGCGGCCGCTTCGGTCTCCTACCGATATTTTCGCGACACCTGGAGCATCGTCGCCAATACATTCGAATTCGACTACACCCAGCCGATCTCGAACCTATGGATCCTCGAAGGCCGTTTCCGCTATTACCAGCAAGGGGCTGCGAGCTTTTACAGCGATTTATTTCCGTTTGCCAATTCGCAGAACTACATGGCTCGCGACAAAGATTTGGCCGCTTCGAAGAACACCACGCTAGGGGCCAAAGCGACTTACGCGTTCCTGCCGGAAGGCTGGAAGCTATTCAAGCGCGGCACGGCGACGCTCGACATCAGCGAGATTCGATTCAAGTATCTCGATTTCACCGATATCAAGGACTACGATAACACGCCGGCGGGCGGCAATTACGCCCCCGGCGACGAGCCCTTGTACCACTTCAACGCGGTCATTTATCAGCTCTATTTGTCGATGTTTTTTTGAATCTGACGTAGTCGCAGGATAACAACGATGAAACACTCGATATCGCGTCGCGCGCTGCTCAAGCGGCTGAGCTTGACCGCGGGTGTCGGGGCCGCCGTGCCGCTGCGACCGGTGCGCGCGGCGCAACCTGCGCGCCTCGATGTCAACGACCCGGCTGCGGTCAAAGTCTCCTATATTCTCGAGGCGAGTCACCTCGATACAAAGAAGCATCCGAATTACGTCCCCGGCCGCACTTGTGAGAATTGCCTGTTGCTGCAGGACAAGCCCGGCTATACCTACCGGCCCTGCAGCCTATTCCCGGGAAAGCTCGTGAAAATCAGCGGCTGGTGCACCTCCTGGACGGCGCAAGTCTAGCGCTTCATCCAAGCGTCCCGAACGCGCACGCCGATTGCAGGGAAGTCCGTGAAGAAGCCGTCGATGCCGCGCGCCAGATAACGCTCGATTTCGGAATCCAGACGGCCGTGTGCCGCGGGCTCGTTACCGACGCGCAGATCCTCGGGCAGAAATTCATTCTCGGCGCGAAACGTCCATACATGCACTTTCAAGTTCAACGCGTGTGCGGCGCGCACGCCCTCTTCGGTCGCGAGCGGCTTGTTGATGCCGATCGCATCCGCATAGGTAGCCACGTCGGCCAAGTCGCCCAGTTCATGCTCGAGCAACTGCACGAGCGGCAGACGCGTCAGTTCGCGCAAAAAACGCAGATTGTTCGGATCGAACGACTGGATGAACACCGGCGAGCCTGGCTTGGCATACCCATGCCGGTCGAGCGTATCCAAGACCGCGAGTTCCTGCGCCAGGCCAATGCGGGCGAAGTGCGCCGGATGCTTGGTCTCCGGATAGACCCCAATGGGCGCACCGTCGCCGCGCTTGCGGTTGGTGGACGTCGCAAGTTCCATGATTTCATCGAAGGTCGGCACGGTAAAGCGTCCGTCGAAAGCGGTATTCCTTGGTCGCAATGCCGGCAGGCGCTCGCGTGCATGCAGCGTCTTGATTTCCGCGAGCGTGAAATCCTCGGTAAACCAACCCGTCATCGACTCGCCGTCGATGACCTGAGTGCGCCGCCTGTCCGCGAATTGCGGGTGTTCAGCGACATCGGTCGTGCCGCCGATTTCGTTCTCGTGGCGCGCAAGCAGCACGCCGTCTCCGCTCATGACGAGGTCCGGCTCGATGTAGTCCGCGCCCTGCTCGATCGCGAGACGATAAGACTCCAGAGTGTGTTCGGGACGCTCGCCGCTGGCGCCTCGATGGGCTATGACGGTCACACGATTCAATTGGCACCTATTCGAATGTCGGGCAACACTGGCCGTTACGAGCTGCTAGTCTAGCGCCGCGGCGCGTATAATCGCGCGCGTATTGTCGGGCCCGTGAGGGGAACTATAAGGCCCGTGAGGGGAACTATCCCCATGCTTTGTGGGTCGTCCTCGAGATGAGGTCCTTTGTTTTTGCGATATTTGAGGAGTGCCTATGTACATTACAAAATTGAGCGGCTCGCTGCTAGCCTGCGTTGCATTCCTTGCTAGCTTACTGACGATTGCAAATACTGCCAACGCAGCGGCGCGCGAGGAAGGCCGCGTGTTGACCGCAACGGAAGTCTTGGAGGAAGTCGAAGGCATGCCCGACCAACGCTTGCCCGACCTCTTGCTGCAGCATGCCTATGGAATCGCCGTGATTCCCGATGTCACCAAAGTGGCCTTCATCTTCGGTGGCCGTCGCGGCCACGGCGTGTTGGTCGTGCGCGATACGCTGACGGCGCCCTGGAGCAATCCGACATTCGTGACGCTGACCGGCGGCAGCTGGGGATTCCAGGCCGGCGCGCAATCTTCCGATATCATCCTGGTGTTTACGACCAAGAAGGGCGTTGAGGGCATCGCCGGCGGCAAGCTTACGCTCGGTGCCGACGCCTCGGTCGCGACCGGTCCGGTCGGTCGCCAAGGCTCCGCCGCCACCGACATCGGTTTCGGCTCCGAGATCTACTCCTATGCCCGAACCCGCGGCCTATTCGGCGGAATCGCGCTCGACGGCAGCGTCATTTCGAGCGATTGGTCGGCGAATGCTGCGTTTTATGGCAAGAGCGGCGTAACCCCGACCGATATTTTCTCGGGCCAGGCACAGCCATCGCCGGCGACGGCTGCGACGGCGCAGCGGTTTCTAGAGCGCCTCGCACAGTCGACCCGAACGACCGCCAATGTGCCGGCGACGGGCATTGCGCCGGGCGCCACTGCCCCGGGTGCGCCGCAGGCCGCTGCGGAACCGCCGCGAACCTATCCGTTGGAACAGCAAAACGTCAGCGTCGAACATCAAAACAATTGAATAAGCGTTGGGGTGCATGATGATCGAGATACCGGTACTCGTCAGAGCCGCGTTGATGGCCGGCGCTGCAGTCGTTTTATCTTCCGCTGCGGTGGGCGCACGGGGCGGAGACGAACCGCAACATAGCGTCGGCGGCGGCCATATCCCTGCACACGGCCCCACGCGAGTTCCGACGTCCCGGCCGGCGATGCGCCTTCCCCAGTCAAATCGGCCGACCGAGAATCATGGGCCTGCGGGCGAACCGGACCAGGCGGGGCACCCCATGGCGCCGCATGTACATGGCGACACGGATGCCTGGGTCGGCCATGACACCGGGCGCAACGACCCCCACTACCATCTAGATCATCCCTGGGAGCACGGACACTTCCCCGGAGTCATCGGCCCCGGTCATATTTGGCGTTTGCATGGCGGAGGCCCCAATCGCTTCGGGTTCGACGCATTCTTTTTTGGGGTTGCGGCATTCGACCTGGCCTATACCGACGACTGGCTTTGGGACAGCGACGACATCGTCGTCTATGACGATCCCGATCATATCGGCTGGTATCTGGCTTATAACGTGCGCCTCGGGACCTATGTCCACGTCCAATATTTAGGAGAGTAGCTTCAGGCGCACACCGCGCGTGGCCAGCGTCAACGCGAGCTGGCCGCGCGCCCCCGCGCCCAGAGTAGCTACACTGCGTGCGACGGCACCACTAAGCACCGCGATCCCCAAGCCCACGGAAAGTTCGCAGTTTCTGCATTAGATTCATGTACATACGATGAACACGCGACGGCTCGAGACTGAGCCTCTCTGGCGTACACAATGTTTAGCTGTTTATATACCGGCTCTTATCCCTACGTGCCCGGCGCACCGTTTGACGCGAGGATGAACGCATGAGGTCACCGATCGACCCGACTGTGGCGCATGCCAGTCGCGGTGCGAACCAATGCACGGTTCATGAATGGCTCGATTCGCTGGCGGCCGGCGCCTGTGATCAGAGCACATTCTTGGCGCAGGTCGACGATTTGCTGCGCGGATCCGCGGATGCTGCGTGGGAAGTATTGTCGGTCCTCGACCAATATTATCGCCGCGGAAAAATCAAAGCGGATCTGTTCCACGCACTCAAGTCGCATGTGCAGCATCAGGCATTGGGCGCCGGGCAGGATTCCGACACGAGTATGCAATCGCCGCTCGCGAAAGATATGTCGCGCGCATCGAATATGACCATGCCGGTCGGCGCGTCGGTCCCTCGCCCTACCTTGGTCCCTAGCCCTACCCCGGTCACACCGCTGCCCATGCCGGCCAAGGCCGCCGAGAACAAGCTCGCCGCAGGCGCTGCCGACGCAGCTGCGGCACCACGGCGCGCCGAGCGCTCGGATCGCAGCCGCGTTCCGGCGGTGGGCGACGTACTGCGCGGCCGGTATCGAATCGTCGGCGTGTTGGGCCAGGGCGGCATGGGCACGGTGTTTGAAGCCGTCGATTTGGATCGTGTCGATCTACCGCAGACCAGCCAAAAATTGGCGATCAAAGTCCTGCATACCGCGGTAACGATGCGGCCACAATTGTTTGCCGAACTGCGCAGCGAGTTCCAACACCTGCAATCGCTATCGCATCCGAACATCGTGCGTGTGCATGAATTCGATCGCGACGGCGACACCGCGTTCTTTACGATGGAGCTATTGCTCGGGACTTCACTCGGCCAACTCATCGCGACGCAGGAGCGCCGCATGTTGGCCCGGCCGCAGGCGCTCGTGATCATTCGCGACGTCGGCGCCGCACTCGTGCACGCGCACTCGCGTGGTGTCGTGCACGGCGACATCAACTCTCACAACATCTTCATTACGCGCGACGGGGACGTACGTGTCTTGGACTTCGGCGCTTCGCATAAATTGAAACGCGGTCCTTGGATCGCGGAATTCGAATCGCGGCAGCCGATTGCCGTGGCGACCCCGGGATACGCGAGCTGTCAGCAGCTCGAGGGCGAGGTTGCCGAAGCGCGCGACGACGTTTACGCGTTCGCCTGCATCATCTACATGCTGTTGGCCGGCAGGCACCCCTTCCAGGGCCGCACGGCGCTCGACGCGCGAACGCAGCATTTAACCGCGCCTCGCCCGGCCGGAATGGCTGCACGCCAATGGCGGGTGCTGCGGGAAGGGCTGCGCTTCGAGCGCGACCGGCGCCCCTCGGACGTGCGCGATTGGTTGGAACGCCTGCAGCTGGGCGCACCGACCGGCCGGGTGCCGCAATCACCGGCATTGGAACCGAGTTCGCCCGGTCGCAGCAAATTCGCGATCGCGGTAGCCGTCGGCGCCGC
>OCZU010000636.1_pt1 | contig 23744 bp, 25 predicted proteins | sample 1539001 | NCBI WGS metagenome assembly OCZU01 (sample SAMEA3539306, study PRJEB22396) | soil metagenome | biome: tundra; feature: field; material: soil | place: USA | collected 2010-05 | depth 0.15 m | reverse complement strand
ACGGGAAGCACGCGCTGGCTCGGCAACTACCAGGGCCTGACCGCCGCGCCCGGCGCGTTTCACCCGGTCTGGACCGACACGCGGACCGGGAACGCGCAGCTCTTCACGGCGGCCATGCCCTAGCAGGATCCAGTGCACCCGGAGATCTCGTAACTATTGCGTTCGCGCTTAGCCGCCGGCCGGCACGCGTGCGCCCCGCGATCGCGGGCTGCCTGCGGTCACCGGCAGGCGGATCGGGCCGCGAATTGTCGTCGCGTTGCGCCGCCGGACGGCCCCGGCGCGGCCCAGCCCGGGCATCCGCTCGGCCAGCACCTGGAGCGCGATCGCGGCCTCCAGCCGCGCGAGCGGCTGGCCGAGGCAGTAGTGGATGCCGCTGGAGAACGCGAGGCTATCGGCCGCTCCGTCGCGCCGGATGTCGAAGGTGTCCGGGCGGTCGTAGGCCTCCGGATCGCGATTCGCGGCCCCGATCAGCGTGACCACCAGCTGGCCTTTGCCGATGGCCTTCCCTTCGAGCTCCAGCGGCTCCAGCGCAACCCGGCCGGTGCGCTGGACCGGCGGATCGAACCGCAGCGTCTCATCGACCGCCCGGGGCGCCATCGCCTCCGGATCGGCGCAGAGGGCCTGCCACTGCTCGGGATGGCGCAGGAGCGCGAGAACGCCATTGCCGATCAGGTTAACGGTGGTCTCGAACCCGGCGACCAGCAGGAGGATGCACATCGGCAGCATCTCGCCGGGCCTGATCTGGTCACCTTCGGCCGCGGAGGCCGCGACCAGGCGGCTGACGATGTCGCCGCTCGGCTCTCGCTGGCGCAGCTCGAAGAGGCTCTCGAACAGCCGCCGGAGCGCCGCGTCACTGGCCTGCAGCTGCCCGGCGTGACGCAGCGACTTGATGCCGTCGAGGGCGCTGCCGATCACCATGCCGTAGCGGGAGAACTCGCTGGCGTCCGCGTCCGGGATGCCGAGCAGGTCGGTGATGACGGCGATGGGCAGCGGCGCGGCGAACGCCGAGACGAGGTCGAATTCGCCGCCGGCTTCGGCGCGGGCCCGGTCCAGGAGGTCACCGACCGTGGCTTCGATCCGGCCGCGGTAGGCCGCCACGGCCGCCGGGCTGAACGCGGGCTGCGCGAGGCGGCGCAGCCGGGAATGGTCCGGCGGGTTCATCCCGAGGAAGGACAGGTCGAAATCGTCCTGCTCGCCGGGCTCATCGCCGTCGACCGGACGGACGCCGAAGCGCCGGTCACGCAGCACCGAGTTGCACACGCGGTGGCTCGGGGTCACCCAGTTGCCCAGGCGGGTGGGTACCAGCGTGCCCCTCGCGCGGATCCGGTCGTAGATCGCGTACGGATTGTCGCGTCCCGGCCGCAGCTGGAGCAGTGCCATCGGGTCGCGTCGGACATGCCCGGCATAGGCGGTGTCGGCGCGCTGCCGGTAGAGGCGGGAGCCGAACGTGATCGCCTGGCGCAGGTCGCGAACACTCATGTGCATGAACGTACCGCGATGCCCATTCGGGACAATAGCCCTCGCACGGGGTCCGCTCCCGCTTCGGATTCCAGGCCATTGATTATGCGATTCTTAGCGGACCTCGCGTCGCTGCGGCGGGGATTCAGGTGCGCTGGATTTCGATGGCGATGACGCCGAGTGCTTCCTTGTCGGCGGGGTAGATGAGTCGGATGCTGGCGAGCTGCTCGGCTCGGGTGGCGGTGGGGTTGACTGCGGAGACGTTCTCGTGGTCGAACATGTCCTCGAAGCTGCTATAGCTGGCGATCCGGGTGATCCGGGTCAGGCACTGTTCACCGCGGCAGGTGAATCTGAGTAGCTGGTCGGCTGTGAGGCGCCTGTTGGCGGAGTAGGCGACGCGGACTTCGATGGTCTTGCGGCCGGAGGCGATGAGGTCGAAGTACCGCTTATAGATCGGCATCTCGCGGGCTCGTTCGCGGGTGGCGAGTTCGGCGGGGCGCTGGGCCATGAGGTGTCCTAGCTCGGTGGTGGTGAAGGATCGGTAGAAGTGCTTGGGGTCGGCCAGGAGACCGCCGACCAGCCAGATCAGGGCATCGACGTAGCTGTCGGTAGTGCCAGGCCATGCCTCTGCCGCGAGCATCCAGTCCTCGATGCCAGCGTGCGCAGGGCTGTCTGGCGCGGCGCGGAGCAGGCTCTTGGAGAGCTTGCCGCCGGATCCGGATAAGACCATGGGCGTGAAGATCCGGGTCGGCATGTCGGCGGCGGGGGTGGCGAGGGCCAGGAGCGCCCCGTCGACGAGCTGGCAGCCGAAGGCCCAGTCGCCTCCCTTGACCATCACGTACAGCACGCCGCGCTCGCGGACGAGCGCGCGTTCCTTGATGACGTTCCGGTACAGGGTGGCCAGGTCGAGGTAACCGCCATCCACGGGGTCGATGCACATCTCGTAGTCGCCGTGCTCGTAGCAGACGGTGGTGAAGATCGCGCCGTCGCCGCCGACCCGCACCAGCCGGGTCTGCTCGGCGCGTTTTTCGGCCCAGCCGCAGGCCGGGCACGGCAGCCTCGTGTGGACGATGCCAGTGGAGGGTGCCAGCCACCAGCGCAGCGCGTCAAAGTCTTCCAGGGACCGCAGGAACTCGGTCCGGTAGGCGGGCGTGGCCTGCTGGCCAGTGTAGGTGTCCAGCTCATAGTCGGTGTCGGTGGCGTCGGAGAGCGAATCGAAGAACGCCCGGTAGTAGCGGTCGATCAGCTCGCCTACCCCGTCTTCGCCGAGGGCGTGAAAGTAGGTTATCTGGTAGGCACGGTGGGTTTCGGGGTCCAGGGTGACCTCGTAGGGTGCGTTGTCCAGGGCGGAGAACCGGACGGCGGTGTCGACGCTGAACGCCCGCCGGGCGAGCCTGGCGAGCAGGAACGCGGAGGTCTGAACGATGCTGGTGCCCAGATGCGGGGCGCCGTTGACCTGGGTCCCGACGACGAACACGATCCGCCGCGGCCGGGCCGCGACGACCTTGGGCCGGATCATGTCGATCGAGCGGAGCAGCGCGTTGGCTAGGACGCTGTTCGGTGACAGCGGCCGGGGCGGGGCGTCGGGGGAGGTCGTCATGGTCCCTCCTGGGGGGCGGGGCGGGGGATGCGCAGGTTGGCGCAGATGAAGTCGAGCCGGGCTCCGGGGTCATCGGCCGGGACGAAGACGGGGCTGTAGCCGGCGTCGTAGTAGCCCTGCACGATCAGCTCGTGGACCCGGCGGATCTCCCGGTCCTTGGCCCAGACCACGTCGTTCTCGTCCTCCAGCGTGTCGAGCGGGTCCAGGACCAGGATCGTGTCGTACCGGTACAGCCGGGTCGCATCTTCCAGCTCGGCGTAGGGCTCCAGGCCGAAGAACCGGTCCCAGCCGTAGCCGTCGGGGATGCCCCGGTTGTAGAACCGGATTCCGCTGGTGTGAGCCTGGTACTCGGCGATGAACGCGGCCAGCACCTCGCGGGAGTAGTCTCTCCGGTCCTCCCGGCGCAGGTGCCTGCCGAGGCGGGCCCGGTGCCGCCGGTAGATCTCGCGGGCCGCCTCATCAGCCGAGCACGGCAGCCCCGCCTGGATGACCGACTCGATCACCGCTTCCTTGCCGGCGGACGGACCTCCGGTGATGACATGCCGACGCGGCGGCTCAGCGTGGATATCGGTGTCGGTGTCGGTCATGCGGCGCTCCTGGTGACGGTTCGGGTCGCGGACAGCGTGCCGACCCAGTTATCGCGGATGTTCGCCCCGGCCGGGCCAGCGGTCAGCTGGGTCAGGAACGCCGGCGCATCAGCAGCGGTATCAGGGCCGGCCTGGCAGATGGCCTCGGTCGCGGCGGGGTCCAGCGGAGGGCTCCACCCCGCCAGCCCGATCAGCGCGTCGGGTGCGATGCCGCCGTGCAGGATCCGGGCACCATATGCGCGGCGGTACCGGCGGACAGCGACGTGCAGCTGACCGGCCCGCCATAGCGCCGCCCCGGCGGACTCGCTCAGCTCCGATCCGGCCGGGTCCATGCTCACCAGCCGCTCGCAGGCCAGCAACTCTGCCCGCAGCGCGTAGACACCAGCCCACAGCCGGGCGATGTGCTCCTCATGCTCGACGGCTTCCCATGCGAACATGTCCTGCGGCAGCGCCGCCGGCGGGCTCAGTACCGGAAGCAGGCGGGGCGGTGCCGCCTGACTCGTGGCCAGCCGGTCACTATCGGCCGCCAGCGCTTGCGCCAGGTCGGCCAGGATGCGCGGCTCGATGTGCTTGCGGAAATGATCTGGATCCCGCCCGCATGCCCGCGCGGCATGGGCCCGGCGCTGCGTCAGGGTCTGCCCAGAGCTACCCGGCGCGTCACCGAACAGCGCCCTGGCAGCGGTGGCCAGCCGCTGATCTGCTGATCGCGCCAGTAGCTGGCGCAGCAAGGTGTTGAACGCCTCCGCGCGGCTGTCGCGATCATCGGTCGTGGCCCGCGCAACCACTCCGGGAAGCAGAAGCAGATGATCGGCGATCACGCCAGCGGGCAGCCCACGGCGAAGCAGCGGGCGCAGGTCCGCTCCGGAAGGACTCGGTACGAAGGACATGGCTCCAGTAAATCACCGGCACCCAGAAAATGACCAATGTGGCACCCAGATAATACCCAGCATGTCCCGATGGGGCTAGCTAGCGTAGCTAGGAGCGCGCGTTCGTCGGGCCGCCGACAGCCTGCCCGAGGCGGCCGGGCTGCTTGCCTCAGGGCATGCCATTGTGCGGGTTCCCGGCCACGCCATCGACATCAACCCGGAACTCAACGACGACGAGAACCAAGTCCCGGACTAACCGGCATCGAGTTCAGGACAGTAGCCAGTGCCGTCGGCCCCGGCGCCCTACGACGCACCGACGCCCGTGGCGTGACTGTTGAGCGCGGAGATAATGACAGTGGTTGGCGCGGACTTAATGTCAGTAACAGCTGGCCGCGCGGCTCAGCCGGGGGACGTCTGTCAACGCGCCAGCGCATCGTTGGCCGAGGAGCGCCAGCTGCGGGTATGAAGGTGGTCCATCTTCAGAATGGTGATCAGCCTGTACCCGGCCTCGACGATCCGGCAGCTGCGCCAGTCCCGCAGCACGGGCCGTCGGCGGCTCGGCCGGGTACCTCCGCCCCGTGTTCGGTGCCGGGCGCCGGGCTGCTGCCCGAACCGCCCCCGCCGGACGCCCCGGCAGCGGTCCCGTATGGCTTTCTCTCACGAGTCGTACCTTTTCCGGCCCTCCGACAGGCTGCCGGGTCGGCGGGCAGTACGCGACTATGCGGGAGGCGATCCCTGCGAGCAGCTCCGGGCCGTGGTCACAGACTTCTGCGCCGATCTGACTGAAGGCGAGGAACTGATGCCGCACCAGCATGGGCCCATCCCGGTGGGACTTCAGGTCCTCTTCGGGATCAGCGAACTCGCGATTCACCATGACGATGTGGCTGTGGCGGCCGGCCACCGGTATCTTCCGCCCGCGCGGACGCTTGCTGTTCTTGGCCAGCTATACAGCTCCGGGACGGCGACCGGTCTCACGGCGATCGCCGTGGAAGGAGCGCGTCTGGACATGTTCGCGCCCGGCCCGAGGCTGGACCCGCTGACCTGAGCACCGTTGGCGCTCGGCCAGAGCACCGGGCCCACGCGTTGGTGAGGGAGCGCGACGGGCGCAACGTGTGCGACACCTGCCAAGTGTGCGAAACGTGCTGCGAATCGAATTCGTCGGCCATTGACTGGTGGCGCGGTCAGGCCCCGGCCCGTGCGCCCTGGCAGCTGACTGGAGGGCGTCGCTAGTGGTGTCTTTCGTGATCACGGAATTTAGGTGCTGTCCGAGCCACACCGAATTTCCGTGATCACGAACGGCGGCCCGACAGCCCCGCCGCTGCGGTGCTGGTGGTGCCGCAGGGGTTCATGCGGGTTCTGAACGGCGTGCGCGGGACAGGGCCGGCTCCGAAGCGCGATCTGAGCACGTAGTCGGCCGGTGACCGACGGGGAGCCGATCGCAATCAGCAAGGCGCGGCTGAAGGGCTGGTCACCGGAAGACGCGGGTGATCAACGGGGCCAAACCCAACTACTTAACATAATGTACATTATCGGCTAAGTTGACAAGCGTATTCCGGCTTGCTGACGGGCTGGTCACGGCCGGGCTGGAACGTCATTCACGGGCCGTTGGGTCTTCCGGAGAGTCTCAGGGTCCTGTCCGGGTCTTTCAGCCGTCCGCCGACAGAGGCGGCAGCCGCCTGAGAATCTCTTTGATCGAATCCTTCACTTCGGCCATGTCCGTCTTCAGGGTCGAGACATCGGACTTCAGGGTCGAGACCTCGCCGGTGAGGGCCGTCAGCAGGCGGGAGTGCTGGTCCTGGGTTTTGTGGACCTGGGCCAGGTCAGCCTCCACCTTGCGGCGGAACCGGCCAAGGTCGACTCTGGTAGCAGCCATTCATCGTGCTCAGAGCCTCGGCCTGGCCCGGACCAGCCCAGGTCTCGAGCTTGTCAACGCGCACTTCTTAAGTCCTTACCCGATCCTCAGTAGTTCCCATGCCGCCGACCTTCCGATCAGCCTCCGACAGAGTCGCACTGCCAGCCCGGCGCGCGCAGCAGTTCCGGTCCGCCAGATTCCGGATTAGTGCGGATCAGTCCACCTCCGCCATCGCCTGGGCAAACTGGGCCGCATACAGCCTGGCGTAGGCGCCGTGTGCGGCCAGCAGTTCCGCGTGGGTGCCCTGCTCGACGATCTGGCCGCTCTCCATCACCAGGATGAGATCGGCGTCGCGGATGGTGGACAGCCGGTGCGCGATGACGAAACTGGTCCGGCCTTGCCGCAGCAAGTTCATCGCCCGCTGGATCAGCACCTCGGTTCTGGTGTCCACCGAACTGGTGGCCTCGTCCAGGATGAGGATGGCCGGCCGGGCGAGGAACGCCCGCGCGATCGTGATCAGCTGCTTCTCCCCCATGCTGACATTGGAGCCCTCTTCGTCGATAACCGTCTCGTATCCGTCCTGGAGCGTCCGGACGAAACGGTCGACATACGTAGCTCGGGCCGCCTCGATGATCTCGTCCCGCGAAGGCGAGTCGGCGCCGTAAGCGATGTTCTGGGCGATCGTTCCGCCGAACAGCCAGGCATCCTGCAGCACCATGCCAGTCAGCGAGCGCAGGTCGTTCCGGTCCATCGTCGCGACATCGACCCCGTCGAGCAGGATCGTTCCGCCGCTGACCTCGTAGAACCGCATCAGCAGGTTGACCAGTGTGGTCTTGCCCGCGCCGGTCGGCCCGACGATCGCGACGGTCTGGCCGGGTTCGACGGTGAGCGACAGATGCTCGATCAGCGGCACATCAGGGAAATACTGGAACGACACGTCCTGGAACTGGACCCGGCCGCGGACCTGATCCGGGCGCACTGGCTCAGCTGGATCAGGCTCCTGCTCGTCGGCGTCCAGCAAGGCGAACACCCGCTCGGCCGAGGCCACTCCGGACTGCAGCAGGTTCGCCATGCTCGCGACCTGGGTGAGCGGCTGGCTGAACTGGCGCGAGTACTGAATGAATGCCTGCACATCGCCGAGCGACAGAGCGCCCGAGGCTACCCGCAGCGCTCCGACGACTGCCACCAGGACGTAGTTGAGATTTCCGATGAACATCATCGCGGGCTGGATGGTGCCCGAGATGAACTGTGCCCGGAAGCTGGACTGGAACAGCTTCTCGTTGTGCTCGGTAAAGGTTGCCATGGCCGCATCGCTCTGGCCGAAGACTTTCACCAGCGAGTGCCCGGTGAAGATCTCCTCGATGTGACCGTTGAGCTTGCCCGTCGTGGACCACTGGCGGACGAACTGCGGCTGGGCCCGCTTGCCGATCTGGGCCACGATCAGCACCGAGGCGGGCACCGTCACCAGGGCAATCAGCGCCAGCAGCGGCGAGATCCAGAACATCACCGCGATCACGCCCACGATGGTCAGCAGCGAGGTCACCACCTGGCTGAGCGTCTGCTGCAGCGATTGCGCCACGTTGTCGATGTCGTTGGTGACCCGGCTGAGGATCTCGCCGTGCGGCTGCCGGTCGAAGTACGCCAGCGGCAGCCTGGACAGCTTGGCCTGAACCTGCTCGCGCATAGTGAACACGGAGCGCTGGACCAGGGTGGCGACTACCCGGCCCTGCAGCACGCCGCAGATCGCAGCCGCGGTGTAGATCACGGCCACGACCGCCAGCACGCGTCCGACCTGTCCGAAGTCGACGCCCTGGCCAGGTGTCAGGTGCATCGATCCGAGCATGGTGGCCTGGGTCGCGTGGCCCTCGGCGCGCAGCCTGGCGACCTCGGCTGCCGGGGTTACCCCCGGCGGGATCTGGCCGCTGATGATGCCAGTGAAGATCAGGTTGGTGACATTGCCCAGGAGCTTCGGCCCGAGAACTGAGAACGTGACGCTCGTGACCCCGAGCGCGAGTCCCGCCGCTATCAGCGGTCGCTGCGGCGACAGCATCCTGAGCAGACGGCGGCTGGAGTCGCGGAAGTTCAGCGCCTTCTCGGTGGACATCCCGCCCATGAACGCCGCCGGTCCCCGGCCCGGCCCCATCCCCGCAGCCGGACCTGGCCCGCGCTTCGGCGTCGGCCGCTCCCCCGGTCCCAGCTGCACGGCCGCGTCCTGCGGCCCTCCCGCGTCCTGCGGCCCTCCCCCGTCCTGAGTCTCGGCGCCTACATCAGCGCTTACTTCTGTGCCCGCCTTCGAGCTAGCTTCAGTGCTCATGCCGCGGCCTCCTGCTCGGTTAGCTGGGAGAGCACGATCTCCCGGTAGGTCTCGTCGGCCCGCATCAGCTCGTCGTGGGTGCCCGAGGCCACGATCCGGCCTGCCTCAAGGACGATGATCCGGTCGGCGCTCCGGATGGTAGCGACCCGCTGGGCCACGATCACGACAGTGGCCGCTGCTGTCTCCCGTGCGAGGGCCGCGCGCAGCGCGGCGTCGGTGGCATAGTCCAGGGCGGAAAAGGAGTCGTCGAACAGGTAAATCTCCGGCCGGTGCACGACGGCACGGGCGATCGCCAGCCGCTGCCGCTGGCCGCCGGAGACGTTGGTGCCGCCCTGGGCGATCTTGGCGTCCAGCCCGCCCTGCATCTGGGCGACGAAGTCACGGGCCTGAGCGATCTCTAGCGCCCGCCACAGTTCCTTGTCGGTGGCATCCGGGCGGCCATAGCGCAGGTTGGATGCCACCGTCCCGGTGAACAGGTACGGCCGCTGCGGTACCAGGCCGATCACGTCAGAGAGCACGGCCGGATCGAGCTGGCGGACATCCACGCCGTCGACCAGCACGGCGCCACCGGTCGCGTCGAACAGCCGCGGGATGAGGTTGACCAGAGTGGTCTTGCCGCTGCCGGTCCCGCCGATGATGGCCGTCACCTGACCTGGCGCCGCCGCCAGGCTGATGTCATGCAGTACCGGCTGCTGAGCCCCGGGATAGCGGAACTCGACGTCACGTAGTTCAAGATGACCGTGCACGGCACCGATGCTGACCGGGTGCTCAGGCGGTGCCACGTCGGAGTCGGCGTCCAGCACCTCGACGATGCGCTCGGCGCAGACCTCCGCCCGAGGCACCATCACGAACATGAAGGTCGCCATCATGACCGACATCAGGATCTGCATCAGGTAGGTGAGGAACGCGGTCAGCGCGCCGATCTTCATGCTGCCGCTGGCCACCAGATGGCCGCCGAACCACAGCACGGCGATGCTGGAGAAGTTCAGCACCAGCATGACCGCCGGGAACATCAGCGCCATCAGCCTGCCGGTGCCCAGCGAAACGTCGAACAACTCGGTGCTGGTGACCGCGAACCGATCCCGCTCGCTGGCATCCCTGACGAATGCCCGGATCACCCGGACGCCGGTGATCTGCTCCCGCAGCACCCGGTTGATCTGGTCGATCCGCACCTGCATTTCGCGGAACAACGGCCGCATCCGGGAGATGATCAGGATAACGATGATGCCGAGTGCGGGGACGGCAACCAGCAGCAGCCCGGATAGCCGGACATCCTGGTACAGCGCCATGATGATCCCCCCCACGCACATGATCGGCGCCATCACCATCAGCGTGAAGGTCATCAGGGCCAGCATCTGCACCTGCTGGACGTCGTTGGTGGACCTGGTGATCAGCGACGGCGTGCCGAAATGGCCGACCTCGCGGGCGGAGAAATCCTGGACCCGGCTGAAGACCGCCAGCCGCATGTCCCGGCCGACCGCCATCGCGGTGCGGGCACCGAGGTAGACCGCCCCGATCGAGCAGACGACCTGCACCAGTGTGATGGCGATCATCAGGCCGCCGGTCCGCAGGATGTAGTGCGTGTCGCCGGTGATCACGCCGTTGTCGATGATGTCGGCGTTGAGCGTCGGCAAGAACAAGGTGGCCAGTGTCTGCACCAGCTGCAGCAGCACCACGAGCTGCACGGTGCGGCGGTACGGGCGCAGGTGCGTGCGCAGCAGACGAATCAGCAAGGAAACTCGCTCGGTGGTCGGGGACGGCTGGGGTCCTGGACGGCTGGGGTCGTGGACGGCTGGGGTCGGGGGGCCTGAGTCAGGATCGGCGACTGGGACGTTGATCGCAAGCGATTTCTCCGTCGGCGCGACGCCATCCCGCCAACGTAGCGGTCAGCTGGCTCAGCGCCAGCCGGATCAGGGGCGCCAGCGCGACCGGTGGATCGGCGAGCAGCCAGCGCTCCATGGCAACCTGCGTGGCTGCCATCACAGCGCCTGCCACGATCAGGGGGAACATATCGGCTCGGGCATCGATGCCGGTACGCTCGGCGATTGCGTCCGCCAGGACATGCTGGCTCACGTACTGGGACTTGAGGTACTCGCCCTGAAGCTCGGGCGATCTGACGACGAGCCGTATCCCCTCGATCCAGTCCTGGTCTGGGGGCTGCGCGGCGACGGCGTACTCCTGGAGCACCGCCTGCAAGATGGCGTCCCGCAGTTCCTCGTCAGCTGGCCGGTCCGCCAGCGCGGCCCCGATCCGCCGGCCCCGCTCCATCGCCAGCGAGCAGATGGCCTCGTACTTGCTGCCGAAGTAGTTGTTGAATGTCCGCGGCGACACGTCGGCCGCCGCGGCAATCTCTTCCACCAGCACGTTGTCCAGGCCGCGCTCGACGGCCAGCCGCATCGCGGCGATGCCGATCGCGCGGCGGGTGGCCAGCTTCTTGCGTTCCCGCAGCCCGTCCGGCTGACAGCTATCGTCCTTCGGGCGCTGACTCACCGTGCCAGCTTAAGCAAAACCTACGCGTTACGCAAAATTGCTGACACCGCAAATAAACTGACACCGCACATCAATGACGCCGCACATTAACGGGTCGCTGGCCGCTCGTCCGGTCGCAGGGCCAGCCGCGGGGCCGGCCAGTGCTCGCTCCTGCCGCACACTGATGTCGTATTTTCGCTAGACCGGGACCGGGGCGGGCACCCATGCTGGCTGCATGCACGAGGATACCGAGCGCTGCGTCCGCGCAGTCCAGTCGAAGGACGCCAGGTTCGACGGCTGGTTCTTCACGGCGGTGCTCACCACCGGGATCTACTGCAGGCCGAGCTGTCCCGCGGTCCCGCCCAAGCCGCGGAACATGCGCTTCTTCGCCAGCGCTGCCGCCGCTCAGCAGGCCGGCTTTCGTGCCTGCAAGCGATGCAGGCCCGACGCGAGTCCTGGATCGCCGCTGTGGAACGAGCGAGCAGACCTGGTGGCGCGGGCCATGCGGTTCATCGCCGACGGCGTGGTCGACCGGGACGGCGTGCCTGGCCTGGCCGGCAAGCTCGGCTACAGCGTCCGGCAGGTCGAACGGCAGTTGCTTGCTGAGCTTGGCGCCGGGCCGCTTGCCCTGGCCCGGGCGCAGCGCGCGCAGACCGCCAGGCTGCTGATCGAGACCACCGCGCTGCCGATGAGCGACATCGCCTTCGCGGCCGGCTTCCCCAGTATCAGGACCTTCAACGACACTGTGCTTGAGGTGTTCGCGCTGGCGCCGACCGAGCTGCGCCGCAAGGCGTCCGGAGCGCCCGCGACCGGGTTCGGAGCCGATTCTTCAGCCGGGGCAGGTCCTTCGTATGCGGCACTAGCGCTGCGGCTGCCGTTCCGTGCGCCGATGTGCCCGGACAACCTGTTCGGCCATCTCGCGGCGACGGCCATTCCCGGTGTGGAGGAATGGCGCGACGGTGCTTACCGGCGCACCCTGCGGCTCCCGCACGGACCGGGTGTCATGTCACTGCGGCCCGGCCCGGAATTCATCTCCTGCCAGCTGGCACTGACCGACCTGCGCGATCTGGCGATGGCGATCAGCCGCTGCCGGCGGCTGCTCGACCTCGACGCCGACCCGGTGGCCATCTGCGACCAGCTCAGCACCGATCCGGTGCTCGCTCCGCTAGTCGGCAAGGCGCCTGGCCGCCGGATACCGCGCACGGTAGACGGGGCCGAGTTCGCTGTCCGGGCAGTACTCGGCCAGCAGGTGTCCACGGCAGCGGCCAGGACCCATGGTGCGCGGCTGGCCCGGCGTTACGGCGAGCAGATTGAGGACCGGGCTGGCGGCCTGACGCATCTGTTCCCCGACATGGCGACGCTGGCAGCGGCTGATGGCGAGCCGACTGGTGATCGCAGTGCTGCAGCCATGGCCGGCCACCGCGCGGCGGCCGCCGACGCTGCGGGACAGCAGACGATCGCGCTCCCCCGCGCTCGGCGGCAGACGCTGATCGCGCTGGCCGCCGCCCTGGCCAGCGGAGAGATCGACCTCGGTGCCGGCGCCGACTGGCAGCGAGCCCGGAGCCAGCTAGCTGCCCTGGCGGGCCTCGGCCCCTGGTCCGTCGAGCTGATCGCGATGCGCGGCCTCGGTGATCCGGACGCCTTCACTCCTACCGACCTAGGCGTCAGCCGCGCCGCGAGAGAACTTGGCTTGCCTGTCTCGGCAGCCGCCCTGATCAGGCGCGCTGCTATCTGGCGGCCGTGGCGCGGCTACGCGGTGCAGTACCTGTGGGCGACGTCGGATCACGCGATCAACCGGCTACCCGCAGCCTAAGATTCCCGCAGTCTGAGAGGAACAACGATGATCACGCGCACACCTACCGGGCACCGGTCGCACCAGGTGCTGGACAGCCCGATCGGCCCGCTCACCCTGGTGGCGGCCGACGGCCGCCTGGCCGGCGTCTACATGGAGCTGACCCGCCACCAGCCGTCGCCAGCGGCGATCGGCGAGCCTGCCGCCAGCCCGGAACTCGCGGTCGACCCGGGTACTGCGGCTGATCCGGGTACTGCGGCTGATCCGGGACTGGAGGCTGACCCGGTACTCGCGGCCGCCGCCAGCCAGCTGCAGGCCTACTTCGCCGGGCAGCTGACCGACTTCGACCTGCCCTTGTCGCTGGACGGCTCGGACTTCCAGCGCACGGTCTGGGCGGGCCTGCAGACCATCGGCTACGGCGAGACGATCTCTTACGGGCAGCTCGCCGACCGGATCGGGCAGCCAGCCGCGGCCCGCGCAGTCGGGCTCGCCAACGGCAGGAACCCTGTGTCCATCGTTGTCCCGTGCCACCGCGTGATCGGTGCCGACGGCAGTCTGACCGGCTACGGCGGCGGTCTGGATCGCAAGCGGTATCTGATCGCGCTTGAACAGCGGGTCAGCGGCCAGACCCTCGCCTGAGGCAGTTGCCCGCCAACCGGCGGCCGATCATGGCCGACCGGTCTCGGCGGGGTGGGCGATCTCCATCGGAACTGGCACAATCAGACCGTACGCTGGCCCGGCGACGAGTTAACTGGATGTTTGCTGAATGTTTACTGGTCGTCAAGTCATCGTGCCGGGCTACGGTGAAAGCATCCGACGATTGGGATACAGCATCCATAGCAATTTAGGCGAAGAGCCGAATACCTTCATCGGCCGTGAGCGAGAGCTCGACGAACTGCGCCGTCTCGCTCTGGATGCGCGCGCCTTGACGCTGTGCGGTGCGGCAGGCATCGGGAAGACCCGGCTGGCCATCCGGGTCCTGGCCGAGCTGGCCGGCGAGTTTCCCGATGGCGCGTGGTTCGTGGAAATCGCTGACTTGCGCCAGCCCGATCTCGTCGCCGCTCGAATCGCCGCGGTCATCGGGGTCACCGAGGAGCCAGGGCGGCCCGTCATCGAGACGCTGGCGGACGTGCTCAGGCCGCTGCGCGTGCTGCTGACGCTGGACAATTGCGAGCACCTGATCGACGCGTGCGCGCACGTCTGCCAGCGCCTGCTGGCCAGCTCGCCAGGCCTGCGGGTGATCGCGACCAGCAGGGAGCCGCTGCGGGTGGCGGCCGAGACCGTCTGGCAGGTACCGCCGCTCGCGCTGCCGGAGGACGGAGCCGCCGGCGACGAACTGCTCGGCTGTGACGCGGTCCGGCTGTTCGCCGACCGCGCCGCCGCGGTCCAGCCTGGCTATGCCATGGACTCGGCCGGTGCCAGCCCAGTCGCCGTGGTCTGCCGGATTCTAGATGGATTGCCACTAGCGATCGAGCTGGCCGCATCCCGGGTGCGGGTGCTGTCGATCGAGCAGATCACGGCCCGGCTGGATGACAGATTCCGGCTGCTCAGCATGGGCGAGCGGACCGCTCCACCGCGCCAGCGCACGCTGCGCGCCGCCATCGACTGGAGCCATGACCTGCTGACCGGGTCAGAGCAAGTCCTGCTGCGCCGGCTGTCGGCGCTGGCCGGCTGTTCACTGGAGATGGCTGAGCAGCTATGTGCCGATGCTGACCTGGCCGCCGGGAACATTCTGGACCTGCTGATCGCCCTGACCGACAAGTCTCTCGTGATCGCCGAGCCCGAGGGGTCCGGCCAGACCAGATACCGGATGCTGGACACCATCCGGGTCTACGCCTCGGCCCGGCTTGCCGCCGCTGGAGAGTCGGACCTGATGGCGGTGCGGCTGCGCGACTACGCGCTGGGCGAGGTCGAGCACATGGTGGCGGTAGGCATGGCGCAGATCCGGGCCTCCTGGTCGGTGCGGCTGGAAACCTTCCGCCGGTTCGACGGCGAGGCCGGCAACTTGCGGCAGGTCCTCAGCCGCTGTCTTGGCGAGGGTGAGGCGGAGATCGGGCTGCGGATCTGCGTGGCGATGCGGCCGGTCTGGCTCGTCCAGGGTTCCTTCGCTGAAGGTTCCGAGTGGTTCGACGCGTTCCTCGCTCTCGACACTGCCGCGGTGCCCGGGGGGGTGCGCGGCGCGGCGCTGATCGGCCGTGCCCAGCTTGCCCTGGCCAGTGACCGGGACGGAGCGCAGGAAGGGGCGCTGGCCGGGCTTGAGCTCTGCCGGGCCGCGGGCCTGCCATTCTGGATCTCGGCGGCGCTGAACCTGCTCGCCGAGGTCGCGCTGCACAGCGGACGGCTCGACGAGGCAGCCGCGGCTGCGGACGAGGCAATCGTGGTCTCCCGGCGGGCGGGTGACTGCTGGAACGAGGGGTACGCGCTGGCCACCCGCGGCGCAGTCGCAGGTCACAGTGGCAGCTTGCGCGAGGCCCGCGAGCTAGCCGAAGGTGCGCTTGAGGTGATGCGTGGCATCGACCAGCAATGGGGAGTGGCCAGGACGCTGCTCGGCCTGGGTGACCTCGCCAGGCTGACCGGCGACCTGGCGGCAGCGCGAGGGCGCTACCTGGAGGCGCTGGACATTCTGCGCGAGGTCCGGGCCAGGCCGGAGATTGCCCGCTGCCTGGCTGGCCTGGGCCGGATCGCGATGAGCCAGGGCGACCTGGCGGGCGCGGCGCGGCAGTTTGGCGAATGCATGGAGCTGAGCCAGTCCACCGGCAACCGGATCGGCGTGATCCGTGCGCTGGACGCCTTCGCTGCCCTCGCGGTCCAGGAGGGCAGGCCGGAGCGCGGTGTGCAGCTTGCCGCGGCGGCCGGCGCGCTGCGCGGCGTCGCGCATCTCCCCCCTGCCCCAGGTAGCCGGACCCAGCGCATCCTCGATGCGGCGGCGGGACTCGGCGACCCAGCCGTTCAGCTGCTGTGGGCTGCGGGATCCCGGCTGAGCAGTGCCGCGGCCGTCGCGCTGGCCCTGCGCGCTCCAGCATCGGCTGGCTCCGCCGCTCCCCCAGCGCCCGGCTTCGCCGCTCCCCCAGCGTCCGGTCCGGCGGCGGTCGGCGGCGAGCACGCCCTGGCGGCCGCCGCGCAGTCCCGGCCGGAGCAGCTGACCGCGCGGGAGCACGAGATCGTCACGCTGCTCGCCGCCGGGCTCAGCAACAAGGCCATCGCCGTGGAGCTCTTCATCGCCACCGTGACGGTGGCCCGGCACGTGGCCAACATCATGGGCAAGCTCGGCTTCAGCACGCGCGCCCAGATCGCCGCCTGGGCGCCCGCTGCTACTCCGCGTCAAAGAGAGCGCTGACCGATTCGCCTTCGTGGATCCGCCTGATTGCCTCGGCGAGGGCGGCGGCCAGCGAGATGACGTGCAGCTTCGGGCCGTGCTCGTGCTCCGGGATCGCCACCGTGTTCGTGCAGACGATCTCCAGCACCTCCGGCCATGCCTCGATGCGCTTGAGCGCTCCGTCGCAGAACAGGCCGTGCGTGCACGCGATCCGCACGGACCGGGCGCCGTGGGCGCGGAGCCTGCCGAGAAGCTCGATGATCGTGGTGCCCCTGGCGATCTCGTCGTCCAGCACGATCACATCGCGCCCGGCCACGTCGCCGATGATGGAGGTGATCCTGACCTGGTCGTCACTGAGCCGTTCCTTCGCGCCGGCCGCGACCGGCAGGCCCAGCATCCTGGCCAGCGCCGCAGCCTGCTTGGCGTTGCCCAGGTCGGGTGAGACAACGACCGCGCCCGACAGGTCGTCGCCGCGGAAGTGAGCGGCGATCTCCCGCAGTGCGTGCAGATGGTCGACCGGGATCGAGAAGAAGCCGTGCACCTGCGGTGCGTGCAAGGTCATCGTGAGCACCCGGCTGGCACCGGCCGTGACCAGCAGGTCGGCGACCAGTCGGCCTCCGATCGAGACCCGCGGCATGTTCTTCTTGTCCGAGCGCGCGTAAGCGTAGTGCGGGATCACCGCGGTCACCCGAGCGGCCGAGGCCCCGCGGGCGGCATCGAGCATCAGCAGCAGTTCGACGAGGTGTTCCTGCACCGGGGCAGCCAGCGGCTGGATCAGGAAGACATCCCGCTCCCGGCAGTTCGACTGCAGCTGGACCTCGAGGCAGTCATTGGCGAACCGGCGCACTATCGACTCCCGCAGCGGCACGCCGAGCTGCGTGCAGATCTCCGCCGCCAGGCCGGGGTGGGCGCTTCCGGTGAAGACCGCGATTTCTTGCACATGCCCAGGTTAAATGCTCGGGCCCGGTGCCAGGGAGGTGACGACGGCATTGATGTACTCGCGCAGCAGGCTGCCATCGACATCGTGCGTCGGGTTCACTTCGGTCAGCACGAGCCCGGCGAAGGACGGATGCGCCGTCAGTACCCGCAGGCAGGCAACCACGTGCTCCAGCCGGACGCCCGAGCCGTAGTGCGGGAAGTTGCCGAGCGGCAGGTCACCGGAATCGACCACGTCCACGTCGAAATGGACCACGACGGGACCGCAGCCCGGCGTGATTGCGGCGAGCGCAGTGGCCGCTGCCGCCTCCGGATCGGCGATCAGCGCGGGCGCCTCCTGAAAGCTCACGCCGCGGTCGGCGAGGTATGTCCGGCCAGCAGCGTCGGTCTCCCGCGGGTCGGCTCCGACGATCGCCAGCCGGTCCGGCTCAAGTAGCGGGACAGTACCGCCCAGCCTGGTCAGCTCCAGTGCTCCCCGGCCGAGCAAGTGCGAGATGCCCATCGAGTCGAAGATGCCCGAGCTGCCCGGGCCAGGGACCCCGAGGTCCGCATCCCCATCGACGTAGACCAGGCCGACGTCGGGGTGGCGGCGCCGGAATCCGGCCACCACGCCCAGCGTGATCGTGCAGTCGCCGCCCACGATCAGCGGGAGCGTCCCCGGCTCCGCGTACGCGGCGACCGCCTCGGCCACCTGGGCTGCGACCCGCGCGACAGCAGCCAGGTTGCGGCCGCCAGGATGGTCATGATCCACGGTGAACATCGCGCCCGGCAGGTTCCCGGCGTCCTTGACGGACTCCCCCGCTGCCCTGAGCTGGTCCACCAGCCCGGCGTCGCGCAGCGCGTCGGGGGCCCTTTCCTGGCCGCCATGGTGAGCCCCGGCGCTGGTCGGGACTCCGATCATCATCCAGTCACTCAAGCTGAGCCCCCAGTTCGTCACCATCAAATGTCATATGCAAGTGACGTCAGTGTAGCTAACATGGTGGTAACGCACCACGAACTGCAGGAACGGCTCGTGCCCCCGCCGGTGTCCGCCGCGGACCCAGACCCGGGAGATAGCAATGCCGGAACTCCCCGCGCAGGCCGGTCACTCGCCGCAGGTGGGGGCCGCTCCTGGCCAGCTGGAGACGGTGCGCGAGTTCGTCAACACGCTGGACATTGATCTCGGCGCTGACCAGCTGAGTACGCCTGAGGCGCTTGCTGGCTGGCTAGCCGAGCACGACCTGCTGCCGCCCCCACGCCCTGGCCGCGGCACCGGCCGGATCGCCGGGTCAGCCGGTACGGCTCCAGCCGCCAGCGCCGCCGACGTCCGGCATGCGGTCGAGCTGCGAGAGGCGCTGCGTGGCGTGCTGGCATCCCATCTGGTGTCGGCTGCCGATCAGGAGCGCGCGGGATCGCGTGGCCGTGGCGCGGGCGCCGTGCCAGAGCCCGCCGTGCCAGAGCCCGCGATTGCCGATCCGGTCGCCGAGCTGCGCAGGATTGCCGGATCCCTGCGTGCGCGCCTGGACGTCAGCGATGACGGCCAGGTGGTCGCCGCTCCGGACGGACTAGGTCCGGCGGCAGGTCTCACCAGGATCCTGCTGATCGCCGCTGAGGCATCCGCGACGGGTACCTGGTCCAGGCTGAAGGTGTGCGGCGCCGACGATTGCCGGTGGGCCTTCTATGACCGCTCCCCGACTCGCAGCGCCTGCTGGTGCAGCATGCGGATCTGCGGAGCCCGCGCGAAGTCACGAGCCTACCGCCGCCGGGCCGCCCGCCGCCCGTCCTAGTCCGGCCAGGCATTCCAGCAGAAGCGGAGCCCGCCCTGGTCGACTGCGTATTCCGCGAGGCTAGCTGCCAGGGATATCGCGCAGCTCCGGGCTGCCAGCTCCCGCTCGGCGCTGACAGTTCTGCCATAGGCGGACAGCAGGTCCGCGCCTGGAATCGGCAGCGGCAGCATGGCCGCCAGTCGCGGGAGTATCGCGATCTCGCGCCGCATGCCCGGCACCGCGATCTCGCGGCGCTGAAACCTGAACAGCCACCGGCCGTCCACCACACAGGCGGTGTTATCCCAGCCGTTGGCAAGCACTGTTACCTGCTGGGCGCCCAGCTCCGGGAACTGCTCGCGGATCAGGTCGGCCGCAAACTGTGGCGTGACCGCTATCTCGGCTGTCCACTGCTCGGCGGGGACACTGCGCTGCTTCGTGTCAGCGCGCCTGCGGATCGTTGGGCGGACGGTAGGCCGGCAGGTCCAGCATCGCCCTGATCGACTGCTGGATCGACTCGCGGTCGGGCCGCGCGTCGACTGTCACGACATACTCCTTGCGGCGGAAAATAGCCAGCACCGGATTGGTCTTCTCGTGGTACTCGCTAAGCCTGACCGCCAGCGCCTGCTCGGTGTCATCTTCCCTTGTCACCAGATCACCGCCGCAGACGTCGCATTTGCCAGGCTGCCGCGGGCTGCTGGCGAGCAGGTTGTAGTCCATGCCACAGCCCGAGCAGAGCCGTCGGGCCAGGACTCGCCGCCGAACCTCGCTGTCCGGCATGTCGAGGTGGATCACCCCGTCGATGTCGTAGCTTTCCAGGAAGAACTCGGCCTGCCGCTCGTTGCGCGGGAAGCCGTCGATAATGAAGCCGTAATTCCAGTCGTGCTGGCGCAGGCGCTCGGAGACGACGCCCTCGACCAGATCGTCGCCGACCAGCAGGCCGGCCGCCATGGTGCGCCTGACCTGGGCCCCGAGCTTGGTGTGATGCTGCACATTCCACCGGAAGATGTCGCCCACTGCGATGTGCACTAGGTCCAGATCGGCAGCGAGCAGACCCGCCTGGGTCCCCTTGCCGCTCCCCTGGACTCCCATGATGACGTATTTCCGCACGCTCGGACCGTACCCGCTCAGGTGTGTGAACGGGGTCAGCTTCGGGGGGATTGAGATGCGACGAGCACATGAGATGCGAAGAACCGGTGCACGGGCACTGGCAGCCGCGGCGTCGAGGTCCTGGTGCTGGCCGGAGGGCTGGCCGACCTAGGTGGGATTGTCCGTCGCCGTCTAGCGCACCGCGCGAGCCACGCTGACGTTCCCTGTCGCGTCCAGTGGCGGCCCGCTGCGCTGGCTGATCGCTGGCCTGGCGCTCGCCCTGGTCCTGCTGGCGATCGGGGGGTATCTAGTGGCCAGGAACCGGCGGCAGACCGCCTGACTGACTGAGCGCGAACTGACGCTCGCACGCGCGGCGCAGCTTGGCGTCCAGCGATGTCCTGATCAGTGGCCAGTCCCGGCGGAGCAGTTCCGCATTCAGGAACCGGGCCACGTCGTTGTGCGTGCCCTGGGTCAGCACGATGCCGTACATGGCGCGCCTGGCCTGGTCGTCGCTGACCTGGAACTCGCGCATCCCGGGCCAGGACAGGTGCCTGGGCAGCGTGACGACGCCGCTGGCTGGGCCGCGCAAGTGCTCGATCTGGCCGGGCAGCCGGCCAGATCGACTGAATCGGCCCGCCAGCAAGTCTGCGAGAGGCATGCGCTGATTATGGCCGACGGGTCCGTTCCGGCCGCGATGACGCGCTGGGCCAGCCACGACTCGCTGGGGCCGCCGGGCGAGGTCGTCGCGGAGGCTACGCAAAACCGGCGCTAGGCTCTGACCTATGTCCGAGGTACTGGCTGCGCCGAGATGGCGGATCCTGCTGACCCCGAGATGGATCGGCTGGCATCTGTTCGCGGTTGCCGCTGTTGTCGCTATGACGTGGCTGGGCGACTGGCAGTTCCGTCGCGCAGAGTCCGGAAACGTGCTGAGCTGGGCCTATACCTTTGAGTGGCCGATCTTCGCCGTGTTCGGCGTGGTGTTCTGGATCAAGACGGTCCGGGACGAGCTCAAGCCGCCCGACGGCGACAGGCAGGCCCCGGACATCCAGCTGCCTGCCGGGATCGGCTCGGCGGTCCGGATTGGTACCGCGGCCGGATCCGGTGCCGCGCTCGGGCCCGGGCATGGCGCGGCTGACCTGGCGGAAGGTGGTCCGGACAGCGACGATCCGCTGGCCGAGACGGAACTGGCGGAGTACAACGCCTATCTCGCCAAGCTCAGCAAGGAAGCGAGCGGCCATGGCAGGTGGCACGGATTCCGCTAGAAGGAGGGAATTGGGTGGACGCCGACAGGCTCCGTATCGTGGTCCGCGGTTACCGGTTCATGGCCTATCTGACCGGTACGATGCTGATCATCTTGTGCTTCGTGGGTATACCGCTGCAGGTGTTCGGCCACAATGCGGTCATCGCCAAGTACGTCGGTACCGCTCATGGGGTGCTCTACATGATCTACCTGGTCGTGGCCTTCGCGATGACCAGGCTGGTGCGGATGAAGGCGGCCAGCGCCGGCACCATCATCGTGCTGGCGGCCGGTACTATCCCGATCCTGACGTTCGTGGTGGAGCGGTGGGTGTCCCGCCGCTACATCGACCCGGCCCTGGCTGCCGCGCCAGTGGCCCGAGCGTCGGCGGCCGTCAGCAGGTGAGCCAGCAGTACTTCGCCGACCAGCCAGCCGCCGCGCACCGGCCCGGATCGGTGCATGTCATCCTGCCCGACGTGCATCTGGAACTGCGGACCGATGCCGGGATGTTCTCGCCAGGCCGGCTCGATCCGGGCACCCGGCTGCTGCTCGACACCGCCCCGCCGCCACCGGGGCAGGGGAATCTGCTTGACCTGGGCTGCGGGTACGGGCCGCTGGCGCTGGTGCTCGCCGCGCGTTCGCCCGCCGCCGCAGTCTGGGCGGTCGATGTCAACGCCCGCGCGCTGGCACTGACCGCGGTCAACGCCGAGCGGGTCGGCCTGCCCAACGTCAGCTGCGTGACCCCGGACGACGAGTCGCTGCCCGCCTTGTTCGAGACGATCTGGTCTAATCCGCCGATCCGGATCGGCAAAGATGCCCTGCATCGCCTGCTCGCGCGATGGCTGCCCCGGCTGGCCGCCGGCGCCGCGGCCCACCTGGTCGTGCAGCGCAATCTGGGGTCCGACTCGCTGCAGCGCTGGCTGTCGGAGTCCGGCTGGACCGCGGAGCGGATCGCTGCGCGGGCGGGCTACCGGATCCTGCGGGTGACCGGAGGCGGCCGGGTGACCGGGCCGCAGCCGTGAGCCGCCAGCTCGGGCCGACGGACGTCAAGCGGCTGAACAGGTCCTGGCGCCGGATCACCGGGGCCAGGATCTGCCTGCTGCTTGAGTCGGTCAGCCAGCCGTTCAACGTCGGGTCGATCATCCGGACCGCGGCGGCGTTCAGCGTGGACCATGTCTGGCTCTGCGGCGACACAGCCGATCCCGAGCATCCCTCGGCCCGCAAGACCGCACTCGGAACCGGCCGGTACCTCACGTTCGAGCCGATGCCGAGCCCGGCAGCCGCCGCCGTGGCGGTGCGGGCCGCCGGGCTCCGGCTAGTCGCGATTGAGCTGGCGGTCGGCGCGACGCCGCTGCACCAGGCGGCGATCGGCGGCGACCTCTGCCTGGCGGTCGGCAACGAGGACCGGGGCTGCTCCGCCGCGCTGCTCGCGGCAGCCGATGAGGTCGCCTACATCCCGCAGCCGGGGCGGGTCGGCTCGCTGAACGTAGCGGCGGCCGTCGCGATCGCGCTGGCCGAGGCACGGCGCAGAGAGTGGGCGCAGGCTGACTGACTTCCTTAGTCATCCGACGCCGCACGCTTTCGCGCACCGGGGCGGTGCCGGGTCCTTCCCGGAGAATTCGTGGCAGGCGTTCGAGCATGCGGTCGGGCTGGGGTACGCCTACCTGGAGACCGACGTGCACGCGACCGCTGATGGTGTGCTGGTCGCGTTCCATGACCGGACACTGGACCGGGTGACCGATCGGACCGGCGCGATCGCCAGCCTGCCTGCCCGCGAGGTACAGCTGGCCAGGATCGACGGCACCGACCCGATCCCGCTGCTCGCGGACCTGCTCGGCGCCTGGCCGGACGTGCGCGTCAACATCGACGTCAAGGACGCTCCGGCGACGCGCCCGCTGGCCGATGTGATCCGCCGTACCGGTGCCTGGGACCGGGTGTGCGTCACCTCGTTCTCGCCCCGGCGGCTGCGGGCCATCCGCGCGCTGCTGGACCGGCCGGTCTGTATGGCCACCTCCCTGATCGGCGCCGGGGCGCTGTGGCTCGGCGTGCCCCGGCGGTTCCTTGCACCGGCCCTCGCTGACCGCTGGGTCCGCTGCGCTCAGCTGCCGATCCAGCTGGTCACGGCGCCGCTCATCGGCCGGGCGCATGCGTCCGGGCTGCATGTCCATGGCTGGACGGTGAACGACAAGGACATGATGACCGCACTGCTCGACCGTGGCGTCGACGGCATTATGACCGACCGGACCGAGACGCTGCGCGAGGTTCTGATCGCCCGTAGCCAGTGGTATCCACGTGGCGGCAGCTAGGCACGGGTTCGGCGAAAGATGATCGAGCGGCGGCCGGTGCGGTTGGAAGGCCAGCTGACCGGGAATCTTGTTCACGTCTTTGCCGTTGACACCTAGGAACGCCAAGCGCCCGGGAGGCAACCCAAACATGGCCGAACGCGCACTTCGTGGCACCCGCCTTGGCGCCACGAGCTATGAGAA